>Ga0079305_1000817_pt1 | contig 55014 bp, 53 predicted proteins | sample LMS_cellobiose_e_FD_79183 | JGI IMG/M metagenome (GOLD analysis project Ga0079305, IMG submission 79183) | Rumen-fistulated moose microbial communities from Alaska, USA - LMS_cellobiose_enrichment | ecosystem: Host-associated > Mammals > Digestive system > Stomach > Rumen fluid ...
CTCCCTTTGGTCGGTCAGGAGCGAGGATTCTCAAGGATAGGACCCAATCGAAAGGGTCCTCTCCTTGAACGCGCTTTTCGCCGCTTTTCCCGCGTTGGAAAAGCGGCTCGCCGCCACAGCGGCGAAACTTCCTCCCCGCGCCCGCCGGCGCGAAACCTTCCCCGCCGCCGCATGCCAAGCCCTCGGTTCTTTCAAAGGAGCATTTCGCGCTTCGCTGCCGATCGGCAGCAAAGCGCCCTCCGCCCGCAAAACTCCGTTGTTCACAATTCTTTTACATTGGTATGTATTGACATCCCCGCCGCACGGTGGTACACTTCGTTTAGCACTCCGGAAGGTGGAGTGCTAAACTTACGGATACAGGCGGCGGCACATGGAATTGAGCGAGCGGAAAAAGCAAATACTCAAGCGTGTGGTCGAGGATTACATCGAAACGGCCGAGCCTGTCGGCTCCAAGGCCATCGCGAAGGAGCTGGGCGGCAGCGTCAGCTCCGCCACGGTGCGCAACGAGCTGGCGGAGCTGTCCGAGCTGGGCTACCTGGAGCAGCCCCACACCTCGGCGGGCCGCATCCCGTCCCCGAAGGGCTACCGCCTCTACGTCAACGAGCTGATGGAGCGCCGCCCCCTCTCCGCGCAGGAGATCGGCGCGATCGACGAGCAGCTCCGCGGCCCGCTGGAGGGACTCGACAGCGTCATCTCCCACGCGGGGCAGATGGTGTCCTCGCTGGTCAACTACCCGGCTTACACCGTTTCGGCGGATCGCACCGGGCTGACGGTCGAGCGCTTCGAGCTGGTCGCCGTGAGCGAGACGAGCTTCATCGCCGTCGTGATGACGAGCGACAAGAGCGTCAAGAGCGAGCTGCGGCAGACCTCCCTCCCGTTTGACGGCGCCCGCCTGAGCGACCTCAAGCATCTGCTCAACATGCACTTCGCCTCCCGCTCCCGCGAGGAGATGAGCGCGCACCTGCTGAGCCTGTCCGAGCAGCTCCCGCCGGAGCTGTTCCTGGTCCTCTCGCAGACGGTCGAGTACGCGATGAGCGTGCTGGAGGAGGCCTCCCGCCGCGCGGTGGTCACCACCGGCGCGAGCCAGATCCTCAAGATGCCGGAATACCGCGATATGGACCGCGCGCACGAGCTGATGACCTTCCTTGTGGACAACAAGGAGAATCTGCCCGTCCCCGAGGACGATGCGCCGCTCAAGATCCTCATCGGTCCTGAGAATGTGGACGAGGCGCTGCGCGATACCAGCGTGGTCGTCGCAAGCTACGATATCGGCGGCGGCATGCGCGGCCTGGTCGGCGTGGTCGGCCCCACCCGCATGGACTACGCCACCGTCACCGCGCGCCTGAGCTACTTTGCCGAGAGTCTGACCCGCATGTTCGGCGCGCACGAGCTGCCCGAAGCGCAGGAGGAGCAAAAGAAATAAGGAGAGAGCAAGTCATGGCAGAGAAAGACGAAAAGCGCCGGGAGGAGGCCCCCGCGCCCGAGGCGGCGCAGCCGGCCGAGACCCCGGCGGAGCGGGAAACGCCCCCTGCGGAAGCGCCGCAGGACACGCCGGAGGAGGCCCTGCCCGAAACCTTCACCGTCACGCGCGAGCAGATGGAGAAGATGGAGGCGCTGGCCCGTCAGGCGGCGGCGAGCGGCGACAAGTATCTGCGTCTCGCCGCGGAATACGACAATTACCGCAAGCGCACCGCGAAGGAGAAGGAGGGCATCTACGCCAACGCCAAGATCGACACGATCGCCGCGCTCCTTCCCGTGTACGACAATCTGGAGCGCGGGCTCGCGCAGTACGGCGAGGAGGACTCCGCCCACCGCAAGGGTCTGGAGATGATCTTCTCCCAGTTCAAGGAGAGCCTCGCCAAGCTCGGCGTCACGCCGATCGACGCCGTGGGCAAGCCCTTCGACCCGGAAAAGCACAACGCCGTCATGCACGTCACGGACGAGGCGTACGGTGAAAACACCGTGGTCGAGGTGCTGCAGCAGGGCTTCCTGCTGGGCGACAGGGTTTTGCGTTTTGCCATCGTCAAGGTGGCGAACTGACAATAGAGCGAATCAATAAAAATAAGGATAGATCAGGAGGCAACCATCATGTCTAAAGTCATCGGAATCGATCTCGGCACCACCAACTCGTGCGTCGCGGTCATGGAAGGCGGCGAGGCCGTCGTCATCGCCAACGCCGAGGGCAACCGCACCACTCCGTCCGTCGTCGCGTTCGCCAAGAGCGGCGAGCGCATGGTCGGTCAGGTCGCCAAGCGCCAGGCCATCACCAACCCGGACCGCACCATCTCCTCGATCAAGCGCGAGATGGGCAGCGACCACCGCGTGGAGATCGACGGCAAGCGTTATACGCCCCAGGAGATCAGCGCCATGATCCTGCAAAAGCTCAAGGCGGATGCCGAGGCCTATCTCGGCGGCCCGGTCAGCGAGGCCGTCATCACCGTCCCCGCCTACTTCACGGACGCGCAGCGCCAGGCCACGAAGGATGCCGGCAAGATCGCCGGCCTCGAGGTCAAGCGCATCATCAACGAGCCGACGGCCGCAGCCCTCGCCTACGGTGTGGACAAGGAGCAGAGCCAGAAGATCATGGTCTACGATCTCGGCGGCGGCACGTTCGATGTTTCCATTCTTGACATTGACGACGGCGTCATCGAGGTGCTGGCCACCGCCGGCAACAACCGCCTCGGCGGCGACGATTTCGACGAGTGCATCATGAAATGGCTCGTCAACGAGTTCAGGAAGAGCGACGGCGTGGACCTGTCCACCGACAAGGTCGCCATGCAGCGCCTGAAGGAGGCGGCGGAGAAGGCGAAGATCGAGCTCTCCGGCGTCGCCACGTCGAACATCAACCTGCCGTATATCACGGCGGACGCCACCGGCCCGAAGCATCTGGACGTCACGCTCACCCGCGCGAAGTTCAACGAGCTGACCGCTCACCTCGTCGAGGCCACGATGGGCCCGGTGCGCCAGGCCATGAGCGACGCGGGGCTCAACCCCTCCGACCTCGCCAAGGTGCTGATGGTCGGCGGCTCGAGCCGCATCCCCGCCGTGCAGGAGGCCGTGAAGAACTTCACCGGCAAGGAGCCGTTCCGCGGCATCAACCCGGACGAGTGCGTCGCCATGGGCGCGGCGCTCCAGGCGGGCGTCCTGACCGGCGACGTCAAGGGCCTGCTGCTGCTGGACGTCACCCCGCTTTCCCTCGGCATCGAGACGATGGGCGGCGTGTGCACGCGCCTGATCGAGCGCAACACCACCATCCCCGTCAAGAAGAGCCAGATCTTCTCCACCGCGGCGGACAACCAGACCTCCGTTGAGGTCAACGTCCTCCAGGGCGAGCGCGAGATGGCCGCCGCGAACAAGAGCCTCGGCCGCTTCCATCTGGACGGCATCGCCCCGGCGCGCCGCGGCGTGCCGCAGATCGAGGTCACGTTCGACATCGACGCCAACGGCATCGTGAACGTCAGCGCGAAGGATCTCGGCACCGGCAAGGAGCAGCACATCACCATCACCTCCAGCTCCAACATGAGCAAGGAGGACATTGAGAAGGCCGTCAAGGAGGCCGAGCAGTACGCCGCCGAGGACGCCAAGGTCAAGGAGAAGGTCGAGACCCGCAACCAGGCCGACCAGATGGTCTACCAGAGCGAGAAGACCCTCGCCGAGGTGGGCGACAAGATCCCGGCCGACGAGAAGGCGAAGGTTCAGGCCGGCGTCGACAAGCTGAAGGAGACCCTGAAGGGCGACGATACCGCCGCCATCAAGGCCGCCACCGAGGAGCTGACGCAGCTGTTCTACCAGATGAGCGAGAAGCTCTACGCGCAGACCGGCGCGCAGGGCGGCCCGACGGGCGGCCCCGACATGGGCGGCCAGCCCGGCGGGAACGACGGCGGTCAGCAGTATTACGACGCCGATTACAAGGTCGTCGACGATGACGACAAGAAGTGATTTGAGCGATTGTTGATCACATCGCCGCAGCGGGGACAGTCCGGAACGGGCTGCCCCCGACTTCGGCGTTTTCGGGGGATCGTCCATGGCAGAGAATAAGAGAGATTATTACGAGGTGCTCGGCGTCGGCAAGGGCGCCTCGGAGGAAGAGATCAAAAAAGCGTACAAGAAGCTCGCGCGCAAGTATCACCCTGACATGAATCCCGGCGACAAGGCCGCGGAGGAGAAGTTCAAGGAGATCAACGAGGCGAACGAGGTGCTCTCCGACCCGGAGAAAAAGGCCCGCTACGACCAGTTCGGCTTTGCCGGCGTCGACCCGAGCTACGGCGCGGGCGGTCCCGGCGGCAGCCCCTTCGGCGGCGGCGTGGACTTTGACTTCGGCGACCTGGGCGATCTGTTCGGCAGCTTTTTCGGCGGCGGCTTCGGCGGCACGCGCTCGAATCCGAACGCGCCCCAGCGCGGCGAGAGCCTGCGGACCTCCGCGAACATCAGCTTCGAGGAGGCTGCCTTCGGCTGCGAGAAGGACGTTGTGATCGAGCGGGTGGAGCAGTGCCCGGACTGTCACGGCACCGGCTGCGCCCCGGGCACCACGGCCGAGGTCTGTCCCGACTGCGGCGGCCGCGGCGTCGTGCAGCGCCGGCAGCAGACGCCCCTCGGCTACATGGCCACCACGGCGCCCTGTCAGCGCTGCGGCGGCAGGGGCAGGATCATCCACCAGCCGTGCAAGACCTGCGGCGGCAAGGGCATGATCCGCCGCCGCAAGACGATCAAGGTCTCCGTGCCCGCCGGCATCGACAACGGGCAGACCATCTCGCTGCGCGGCCAGGGCAACGCCGGCGTGAACGGCGGCCCCGCGGGCGACCTGCTGATCGTCGTCTCCGTCCGCCCGCACGAGATCTTCCGCCGCGAGGGCACGAGCGTCCTCTGCGAGGCGCCGATCACCTTCGCGCAGGCGGCGCTGGGCGCCGAGCTCGAGATCCCGACGATCGACGGCAAGGTGAAATACACCATTCCCGAGGGCACGCAGTCCGGCACGACCTTCCGCCTCAAGGGCAAGGGCATCCCGGGCCTGAACGGCCGCGGCCGCGGCGACCAGTACGTCACCGTCTACGTCGAGACGCCCCGCAACCTCAACCGCGAGCAGAAGGACGCGCTGCGCCGCTTCAGCGAGCTGCTGGGCGAGAAAAACTTCGAGGAGAACCGGAGCTTTTTCGGTAAATTCAAGAAATGAGCTATCTTGCGGACTATCACGTGCACTGCGACCTGTCGTTTGACAGCCGCACCCCCATGGCGGACATGGCGGCCGCGGCCGTCGCCGCAGGACTCGACGAGGTCTGCTTCACCGACCACGTCGATCTCTTCCCCTCCGGCGGCGACGAGCGCCTTCCCTATGACTTCGCCGCGCGCGCCCCGGCCTACGCGGCGGCGCGGCAGCGCGTCGGCGATGCGCTGCGCATCCGCCGGGGCATTGAGCTCGGCGAGCCGACGCGCGACCCCGCCTATGCCGACGAGCTGCTCGCGCGCCTGGGCGAGCTGGACTTCGTCATCGCCTCGCGCCACCAGCTCTCCGCGCGCTGGGGCTGCACCGACCTCTATTACTGCGCCGCGCACGACGAGGACGAGGCGCGCCGCCAGATCGAGGCGTATCTCGCCCTCCTGCTGGAGACGGCGCGCTGGGGCCGCTTTTCCGTGCTCGGCCACGCGACGCTGCCCCTGCGCTATATGAACGAGAACAACGGCCTGCACGCGAGCTTCGACGGGCAGGAGGACGCGATGGCGCAGCTGTTCCGCACGCTGATCGAACGCGGCTGCGGCATCGAATGCAACACCAACCGCGGCCATACGCCGCTGCCGGACGAAAAATGGCTGCGGCTGTACCGTTCGCTGGGCGGCGAGATCATCACCCTCGGCAGCGATGCGCACTCGCCGGATTACGTCGGCTGCTGCATCCGCGCGCGGCAGGAGCTGCTGCGTGCGTGCGGCTTCCGCTATTTCTGCACGTTTGACCGGCTGGCGCCGGTATTTCACAAATTATAGGAGGAGAGTTTTGATGAAGATCGCAATGGGCTGTGACCACGGCGGATACGCGCTCAAGGAGGAGATCAAGACCATGCTGGCCGGGCAGGGCCACGAGGTCGTCGACTGCGGCACCTACAGCACCGAGAGCTGCGACTACCCCATCTTCGGGGAGGCGGCGGCGCGCAAGGTCGCTTCGGGCGAGTGTGAGCGCGGCGTCGTGATCTGCACGACCGGCATCGGCATTTCCATCGCGGCGAACAAGGTGCGCGGCGTGCGCTGCGCGCTCTGCTCCGACCCCCTGGGCGCGGAGATGACCCGCCGCCACAACAACGCCAATATGCTCGCCCTCGGCGCGGGCATGACGGGCGTGCTCCTGGCCAAGCGCATCGTCGAAACCTTCCTCTCGACGGAGTTCGAGGGCGGCCGCCACGCGCGCCGCGTGGGCGAGCTGGACGCGATCGAGGGCTGAACGCGGCCGGAAAAACGCCGTATTGCATTTTTGCCCCCTTGCGGTTAGAATGAGGACGGACGAAGGGCAGGTGGCGCCATGCGCAGCAGCGGCACAAAGGGATACCAGGGCTACCGCGGGCGCGGCGGCGGCAGCGGACGGAAGCTGCTGGCCGCGGCGCTGGTCGTGCTGCTTCTGGTCGCCGGCGGGCTGCTGTTTGCCCAGCGCTATGTCGTCTACGAGGCGGACGGTTCGCTCCGCTTCGACTGGCCCTGGTCCCGCCGCACGCAGCAGCCGCAGGAGCCGCAGCAGAGCGCGTCCCCGCCCGCGCAGGGGCTGGAGATCGTCATCCGCCCGCCGGCGGAGCCCGATCCGCCGCCCGTGGAGGAGGATCCGGAGCCGCACGCGCGCGAGCTGAACGCCTCGGTGCTCCAGGGCGGCGTGGAAAACGCGCTCCTTGCCCTGCCGGAGGGGACGAACGCCCTCGCCGTGCGTGTGAAGAACTCGACCGGCGAGCTGCTCTACAACTCGCAGCTCACCGGCGCGATCGAGGCGCAGGCCGCCGTCGGCAGCAGCATCGCGCGCGCCTCGATCGAGGCGCTGACCGCGAGCGATTATTACGTGATCGCCCGCATCGCCGCCCTGCACGACAGTCTCTATTCCTTCGCCCACATGACCGACGCGGCCGTGCAGCAGCTCCAGTACCGCGGCTACATCTGGTATGCGCCGGACAGCACGTTTTACCTCGCGCCGGAGAAGCCTCTCGCGCGGCAGTACCTGGTGGACATTGCGGTGGAGTGCGCCGAGCTCGGCTTTGACGAGCTGCTGTTCGACGAGTTCACCTATCCCGCCTGGGGCCGGCTCGACAACATCAAGACCGACGAGCGCACCGTCACCATGACCGAGGCGCTCACGCAGCTTGCCGTCGAGCTTCGGGAGGCGATGGAGCCTTACGGCGTCCGCGTCTCCGTGGTCATGGATGCCGAGACCGTGCGCTACGGCTCGAATCTCTACTCCGGCCAGTCGGTCGAGGCGTTCGCCCAGGTGTTCGACCGCATTTACGTTCCCGTCACGGCGGAGCAGACGGCCGAGATCGCCGCCGTGCTCGCGGCGTATCCGGCGGAGTTCGTGCCCATCACGGCGCAGCCGCCGGCCGCGGGGCCGTATCTGATCGCCCCGTAAGAAAGGAGAGCGTTTCGATGGAAGAGGGCTCCCGCGCGGCGCTGATTGCGCAGTTCCACGCCCTGTGGGACGGGTTTCCCGGCATGGCGCGGCTCGTCAGCAGCCGGCATGAGATCCTCGCCGCGAACGAAGCGGCGCGGCGCAAGGGCTACGTCCCGGGCGCGATCTGCGCGCAGATCGTCACGCCGACGATGCACCGCGGCTGTCTCCTTGCCAGGACGCTGCGCACCGGCGAAGGGCAGTACGATATGCCGAACGAGCATACCCTGCGCGGCTGGGTGCCCCTTGCGGACGATCCGGACGTCGTCGTGCACTTTTCGCTGACGCTTCCCCCGCCCGCCGCCGGAGACAAATGAATACGCAAAGGGCGGCCTCTCATAGGAGAGGCCGCCCTTTTTTCGCCGCGAGCCCTATTCGATCTCGAAGCTCTCGCCGTCGCGCGTGACGGGCACGATCTGCTCCGCCTGCTGCGGGTGCTCCGCGCGGTAGCGCCCGATCCACTCAAACTTGCCCCACAGGTGCATGGGAAACAGCTTTTTCACCGCGACCGTCCTGAGCAGCTGCTCGACGCCCATCGCGTAGGTGCTCTCCAGCCGCGGGTCGAGCGGCGCCATCGCGACGTCCAGCACGGGCGCGACGCCCCGGTCCTCCGCCTCGTCGCGCACGGCCGCGGCCAGCGCCGCGATCGAGCGGCGGTAGTTCGCCGCCATGTTGTGGCAGTAGGCCTTGCCCTCGTCCTCCCAGTACCAGCAGTTGTTGTCCCCCGCGTGGTAGACCATGCGGCCCTCCGCCGTGAGCAGGAAGGCGACGCCCTCGTCCGTGGAGTGGAACGTGCGCAGCGAAAGCTCCTCGCCCGCGACCTCGGTCTCCGTGAACACGTTGGCGCGCAGCTGCGTCACGCGCGCGAGGATGTCGTCCGTCACGCCGAGGGCCGCGCGCTTGCGCGCCGCGAGCGAAATATCGTGCGAGAGGAAGTAGCGCGTCGTGGGATACTGCGCGGGCAGGGTGAAGATGCGGGGGTCAAAGTGGTCGTTGTGGCTATGGCTGGCAAAGACCAGCAGCGGTTTTTTCGGGTCGAGCGGCGGCAGCTCGCCGTGCCAGAAGTCGAAGAGCGAGTAAAACCGCTCCCATTCGACCAGAAAGCCGCTGTGGGCAAGAAACGTGATCTTCATGGCCGTCTCCTTATCGATGCGATGAGAAGATTATAGCACGGCGCGTGCCTCTTGGCAAATCCCGCGCGCCATGTTATAATAAAAAAACCTCATATTTTTGCGGCGGGGAGGTGCGGATATGCTCAAAAAGGCCTACGTCGAGATCACGAACCGCTGCAATCTGCACTGCGCCTTCTGCCCGGGCACGCGCCGCGCCCCGCGCATGATGACGGCGGAGGAGTTCGCCCTCGTGCTTGACCGGCTGCGCGGCCGCGTGTCGTATGTCTATCTGCACGTCATGGGCGAGCCGCTGCTGCACCCGCAGCTCGCGGAGCTGCTCTCCCTCGCCGCCGCGCGCGGCATGCGGGTGTGCCTGACCACCAACGGCACGCTGCTGGGCGCGCGCGGGGAGACGCTGCTTGCCGCCGAAACGCTCCACAAGGTCAGCGTCTCGCTCCACAGCTTCGAAGGCAGCGCCGTTGCGCCCGAAACGGCGCGGTGTTTTTTGGAGAAAATCTGGGCGTTTGCGGAGAAAGCGAGTGCAAACGGGGTGATCGTTGCGCTGCGTCTTTGGAACGAAAACGGGCTGGACTCGCGCAACGGCGAGATTCTCGGGTTTTTACGGGGAAAAACGGGTGCAGAAGCGTGGCCGGAGGTGCGAACCGGCAGCTTCCGCCTCCGCGAAAACCTCTACCTCGAGCTCGCCCCGCGGTTCGAATGGCCGGATCTGGGGGCGGAAGAGGCGGGGACGCAGTTCTGCCTCGGGCTGCGCGACCAGATCGGCGTTCTGGCGGACGGCACGGCGGTGCCGTGCTGCCTCGATCACGAGGGGGACGTCCCGCTGGGGAACCTGTTCACGCAGACGCTGGAGGAGATCCTGGCGGGCGAGCGCGCCCGCGCGCTGATCGACGGGTTTTCGCGCCGCGCGCCGGCGGAGGAGCTGTGCCGCCGCTGCGGCTTTGCGACGAGATTCAACAAAAGATGAAAGAAAACTGGGACAATCTGAACGCGCTGCGCGCGCCGCTGCTCGCATGGTACGACATCCACGGGCGCGACCTGCCGTGGCGCGCGGTGAGCACGCCGTACCGCACCTGGGTCAGCGAGATCATGCTGCAGCAGACGCGCGTCGGCGCCGTGATCCCGTATTTCGAGCGCTTCACGGCGGAGCTGCCGGACGTGCACGCGCTGGCGGCGGTGCGCGAGGAGCGGCTGCTCAAGCTGTGGGAGGGTCTCGGCTACTACTCCCGCGCGCGTAACCTGCGCCGCGCAGCGCAGCAGATCGTGCGCGAGTGCGGCGGTGCGCTGCCGCAGACCGTGGAGGCGCTCAAAAAGCTGCCGGGGATCGGAGACTATACGGCGGCGGCCATCGCGTCGATCCACTTCGGCGCGGCAGCGCCGGCGGTGGACGGGAACCTGCTGCGCGTGGCGGCGCGCGTTGCCTGCTGCGCGGACGACGTGGCGGAGGAGAAGACGAAGAGAAAGTTCCGCGAAGCGCTGACGGAGGCGATCGACCGCGACCGCCCGGGCGCGTGGAACCAGGCGATGATGGATCTGGGGGCGACGGTCTGCCTGCCGAACGGCGCGCCGCGCTGCGATGCCTGCCCGGGGCGGGCCGCGTGCGGCGCGTACCGCGCGGGCGTGACGGAGCGCCTGCCTGTGCGCAGCGCGAAAAAACCGCGCCGTGCGGAGGAAATGACGGTGTTTCTGGTGCTTTCCGGGGGAAAGATCGCGGTGCGGCGGCGGCCCGACACGGGGCTGCTGGCCGGGCTGAGCGAGTTCCCGAACGCGCCGGGGAACCTGGACGAGGCGTCCGCCGCCGTGGCGCTGGCGCGATGGGGACTGACGGCGAAGCGCCTTGCGCCCTGCGGCACGGCGAAGCATCTTTTCACGCACGTCGAGTGGCAGATGAAGGGCTACCTCGCGGAGGCGGAGGGCGCGGCGCCGGCGGACTGGCGCTGGGCGGACGCGGCGGAATTCGAGACACTGGCGTTTCCCGGGGCGTTTCGGCGCTTTGCCGCGACGGCGCGGGAGACGCTGAGAGGAGAGAAGGCATGACGATCCGGACGGTGACGACGGCGGACTACGCCGCCGTGGAGGAAATGGCGCTGGCGCTGCACCGAAGCGCGGTGGAGGCGCGGAGCGACCTCTATGCGCCGCTCACGGAGTTTTACACGCCGGAGCTGTTCCGGCAATGGGTCGGAGGCGAGGTGTGCCCGGCGATCTGGCTCCTCGCGGAGGAGGACGGCGCGCCGGTCGGCATCTGCCTCACGCGGATCAACGAAACGCGGGGGATGCGCCCCGGCCCCGAGCCCTGCGTCGACCTGCTGTACGTGCGCGAGGCATACCGCCGCCGCGGGATCGCCCGCGCGTTGCTGGAGGAGACCGCGCGCCGCGCGCGGGCGTCCGGCTGCCGGACGCTGACGCTGGCTGCGGACGGGTACAACGGGGAGGCGCGGCGGCTGTACGAACGCTTCGGCATGACGCCGCGGCAGATCTGGTACGAAAAGGAGCTGGACGCCGCGGAAGCGTGAGCGCGGCGAAGCGGCGCAGAGGCCGCGATTTGCGGAAAAGGGAGAGGATCGCATGGCACAGCTTTATTTCAAATACGGCGCGATGGGCTCGAGCAAGACGGCGAACGCGCTGATGGCGCGCTTCAATTACGAAGAGCGCGGGCAGCAGACCCTGCTGGTCAAGCCGCAGCTCGACACGCGCGACGGCGACCACATGGTACATTCGCGCATCGGGCTGGAGCACCCGTGCGTCTATTTCCACGAGATGCGGGCGCTGCCGGAGGAGGAGCTCAGGCGCAACGCCTGCATCATCGTGGACGAGGCGCAGTTTCTGACGCGGGAGGAGGTCATGTTCCTCGTGCATCTGGTGGACGACTGCGGCATCCCGGTGATCTGCTACGGTCTGCGCGCGGACTTCCGCGGCGAGCTGTTCCCCGGCAGCTACGAGCTGCTGGTGATGGCGGACAAGCTGGAGGAGGTCAAGACGATCTGCTGGTGCGGCAAGAAGGCGGCCTTCAACGCGCGCTTCGACGAGCACGGCCGCGTGCTCAAGGAGGGCGAGCAGGTCGTGCTGGGTGCAAACGACAAGTACATCGGCCTTTGCCGCAGGCACTGGATGGCAGGCGACCTGGGGCCGGACTTCCGCCCGGAGCGCTGAGACGATGATCTGCGAGCTGTGTCCGCGCCGCTGCGGCGCGGAGCGCACGGAGCGCGCGGGCGGCGGCTTCTGCGGGATGCCGGCGGGCATCACGGCGGCGAAGGCGATGCTGCACCGCTGGGAGGAGCCGTGCCTCTCCGGCACGCGGGGGGCGGGCTGCGTGTTTTTCACGGGCTGCAACCTCGGCTGCGTCTACTGCCAGAACGGGCCGATCTCCCACGAAAACTACGGAAAGCGCATCACGGCTGCGCGGCTGCGGGAGATCTTCGGCGAGCTGATCGCGCAGGGCGCGCACTGCATCGACCTTGTGACGCCGACGCACTTCACGCCCTGGATCGCGGAGGCGCTGGCGGAGCCGCTGCCCGTGCCCGTGGTGTGGAACAGCAGCGGCTACGAGCGCGTCTCGACGCTGCGGACGCTGGAGGGGAAGGTGCAGATCTATCTGCCCGACCTCAAATATGCGGATCGGGCGCTCGCGGCGCGGCTCTCGGGCGCGGAGGACTACTTCGAGGCCGCCTGCGCCGCGATCGACGAGATGTTCCGCCAGGTCGGGCCGTGCGTCATGGGGGACGACGGGCTGCTGCGGCGGGGCGTGATCCTGCGGCACCTGGTGCTGCCCGGTCAGGCGGAGAACACGCGGCGGGTGATCGACTACGCCGCGCGGCGCTTTCGGCCGGGGGAGGTACTGTTTTCGCTGATGAGCCAATACACCCCGCAGCCGGGCGCGGAGGGCGCGCTTGCGCGGCGCGTCACGGGAGCGGAGTATCGCGCGGCGCGGGAGTATCTGCTCGCCTGCGGGCTGACCGAGGGCTTCGTGCAGGAGAAGAGCAGCGCAAAAGAGGAATACACGCCGACGTTCGATCTCACCGGCGTCTGAATCCGAAACGGAAGCAACGAAAGAAAACTACAGGGAGGCATCGGAATGGAGCGGATCAGCAAGGACAACTATTACCTCGACATCGCGCAGACCGTGCTCGAGCGCGCAACCTGCCTGCGCCGCGTCTACGGCGCGATCATCGTGAAGAACGACGAGATCATCTCCACCGGCTATAACGGCGCGCCGCGCGGGCGCAAGAACTGCGTCGATCTCGGCTACTGCACGCGGGAGGAGCTGTGCGTGCCGCGGGGGGAGCGCTATGAGCTCTGCCGCAGCGTGCACGCGGAGGCGAACGCCATCATCTCCGCCGCCCGGCGCGACATGGTCGGAGGCACGATCTATCTGGTCGGACGCGACGCGCGCACGGGCGAGCTGCTGGGGGACGCGACCTCCTGCGCCATGTGCCGCCGCCAGATCATCAACGCGGGACTCGCGCGCGTGGTCATCCGCAAGACGCCGACGGAGTACGAGGTCGTGCCGGTGACGCAGTGGATCGAGGAGGACGACTCGTTGCCGGGCTGAGCGCGCGGAACACCGCACGGGAAATAAAAAAGCGGAAACGCCGAAGGGCGTTTCCGCTTTTTGCGGTCGGGTCGTGCGTCTTACTCCGTGACGAACGGCAGCAGGGCGATCTGACGGGCGCGCTTGATGGCGGTCGTCAGCTGGCGCTGATGCATGGCGCAGGTGCCGGTGGTCCTGCGGGGCAGGATCTTGGAGCGCTCGGAAATGAAGCGGCGCAGCTTGGCGGCATCCTTGTAGTCGATATATTCGCACTTGTCAACGCAGAACTGGCAAACCTTCCTGCGCTTGCGGTTCGGACCGCCGGCGCGAGGGGCTCTGTTTTCGCGTTCCATGGCCATGGATGGTTCCTCCTTCTTCAAAATCGGTTGAGGTCAGAACGGCAGCTCGCCGTCGTCTTCGACCTCGGTAAAGCCGCCGCCCGCGGGGGCGACGTAGCTCTCCGCGGGAGAGCTGTAGGACGGGGCGCCGTATTCGCCGCCGCTTTGGCTGGCGGACTTGCTCTCGCCAAACATGACGTTGCTTGCGGCAATCTCCCACGAGACGCGGTTCTGACCGGCCTTGTCCTGCCACTTGCGGGACTGCATGCTGCCCTCAACAATGATCATCTTGCCCTTGTTGAAGTAGTTGCACACGAATTGCGCGGTCTGGCGCCAGACGGTCACGTCGAAAAAGTCCGTCTGCTTTTCGCCGCCGTCACGGGATTGACGGTCACGGTCCACCGCGACGGTGAACGTGCAGACCTCGACGCCGCTCTGCGTACGGCGCAGCTCGGGATCGCGGGTCAGGCGACCCATGATGATAATGCGGTTGAGCATCTTCGCGCCCTCCTCACTCGTCCTTCGCGACGATCATGGAGCGGATGATACCGTCCGTAATGCCGAGGATACGATCCAGCTCCTTCGGGAACTCCGGCGCGCTCGTGAACGAGATGAGCACGTAGTAACCCTCGGTAATGTAGTTGATCGCGTAGGCCAGACGACGCTTGCCCCACTCCTCAACCGTGACCTCGGTCGCGTTCTGCTCGACGAGCGCCTTGAACTTCTCGACCAGAGCGGCGACGCCTTCCTCACCCTGTGCAGGGTCGATGATGAAGACGACCTCGTAGTTGGCGGATACCTTTGCCATGTTTTGCACCTCCTTTTGGACTGATGGCCCACGCGGATGCGTGAGCAAGGATAGCTTGCCAAGTTAAGCAAGCCTTTTTATTATACAAAAGAAAAGCATAAAGTCAAGAGAAAAAACGGGGATTTTTGCGCGGAGAGGGCGTTTTTCCCGCGGCGGCAACGGAAAACCGGCGGAAAGACGGCGGGAAACGACGGGGAGGCGGAGGATGGGACGGGGCGATCAGTCCCGATGGGTCGAGGTGTAGCGCCAGATGTCGCGGCACATGTCCTCAAGGCTGCGCTTCGCCGTCCAGCCGAGGAGACGCGCCGCCTTGTCGGCGTTGGCCCAATAGGCCGCGAGGTCGCCCGCGCGGCGCGGCGCGACCATGTACTTGATCGCGTGACCGCAGGCACGCTCGTAGGCGTGCAGCACCTCAAACACGGAGCTGGCGCTGCCGGTGCCGAGGTTGATCGGCTCTGCGCCGCGGTGCGCGAGCGCATAGCGCAGGGCGAGAACGTGGCCCTCCGCCAGGTCGACGACGTGGATATAGTCACGCTCGCCGGTGCCGTCGCGCGTGGGATAATCGTCTCCGAAGACGTTGAGGTGGTCGCGCTGGCCGACGGCGACCTGCGCGATGTAGGGAACGAGGTTGTTCGGGATGCCGCGGGGATTCTCGCCGATCAGGCCCGATTCGTGCGCGCCGATGGGGTTGAAGTAGCGCAGCAGCAGCGCGCTCCACTCGCCGTCCGCCGCGGCGATGTCCATGAGCATGCGCTCGATCATCACCTTCGTCCAGCCGTAGGGATTCGTGGCGGAGGTCGGCATCGTCTCGACGTAGGGGCTGGGATTGTCCGGCCCGTAGACCGTGGCGGAGGAGGAGAAGACGATCGTCTTGCAGCCGTGACGGGCCATCGCATCGAACAGATGGAGCGAGCCGGTCAGGTTGTTGTGGTAGTACCACCAGGGCTTCTGCACCGATTCGCCCACGGCTTTGAGGCCGGCGAAGTGGATGACGCCGTCGTAATGCGCAGCGTCGAACGCGGCGTCCGTGGCGGCGGCATCCAGCAGGTCGGCCACGATCAGCCTCGGCCGACGGCCGGCGATGCGCTCGATCGCGTCGACGACGGAAGCGTCGGAATTGCTGAGGTTGTCGAGGATGGTGACCTCATAGTCGTTTTGCAGCAGCTCCACCACCGTGTGACTGCCGATGAAACCGGTCCCGCCGGTAACCAGAATGTGTCCGTTCATGCTTTATTCTCCTCTGCGATGAATTGTAGGATCATTTCGTTCGTGAGGCTGACGCCGCGGTCACGATAGACGCGGCGCAGCTCGTCCCGCGGTACCCAGGCGCCCTCCTCCAGCTCGGTGTGGTCGACGCGGAGCGCATCGTCCCCGTCCGCCTCACACCAGAAGCCCAGCAGCAGACCGCCCGCGGAGATGCCCCAGGGCTGGCTCTTGTAGTAGCGGAGGTTCCTGACGCGCAGGCCGACCTCCTCCATGACCTCGCGGCGGACGGTCTCCTCCGCGGTCTCGCCGATCTCGGTGAAGCCGGCGATGAGCGCGAAACGCGTGGCCCCGGGGCGGTTGGCGTATTTCGTGAGAAGGAGGCGGTCCCCGTGCGTCACGCCCACGATGACCGAGGGCATGATCTTCGGGAAGATCATCTGCCCGCAGGCCGGACAGCGCAGCATGCGCTCCGCCGTGTCGTGCACGGTCTTTTCGCCGCAGCGGCCGCAGAAGCGGTTCTCGGCGTACCAGCTTGCAAGGTGAAAGGCCGTGACCGCGGCGTAGGCGCGCTCCTGCGGAGCGGCCGCGCGGAAAAAGCCGACGTCGTGATAGGCGAAGCCGTCCACGCGAAGCTCACCCTCGGCGCGGCAGAGAAAGTACGCCGCGCCGCCGATGCGGAACAGATACACGTCCGCACAGCCGGGCAGCAGCGCGTGCGTGGGGAAGGAAAGCGTCCCGTCCTCCTCCAGACGGCAGAGCAGATTGCGGCCGCGGAAGTGGAGCACGAAGCTCTCCTCCGTCGGGACGGCGGCGGGATCGTAATGATTGTCGAGCCGGGCGGGCGCAATGTCCTGGATCATGGGGCAGGCCTCCTTTGCGGGAGTATTGTATCAGAGAAGGCTTGACAAATCAACCGAAAACCTCTATATTACTTCTGATAATACAATGCGGAGAAGAGGACGAGTAAGGCCGCGCTTCCGGCCAAGAGAGCCGCCGGACGGTGCGAGGCGGCGCGGGGAGCGGCCCGAATATCACCTCGGAGCAGCCGGCTGAAACGCTGCGGCGGATTAAGCCAGGACGGGAGCGCCCGTTACCGCGCGGAACGGTCTTTGCCGTTCGGAGGGGCCGCGCACGCGCGGCAAAAAGAGTGGTACCGCAGAGGTTTGCGCCTTTGTCTCTTACGAGACGGGGCGCTTTATTATTTCAGGAGGGGGACTATGGACTACAAGCAGACGCTCAACATGCCGAAATCCGGCTTTCCGATGCGCGCGGGACTGCCCATGCGCGAGCCGGAGATGCTCAGGCACTGGGAGGAGCTCGACCTCTACAACGAGCTGCTCAAAAAGAACGAGGGCAAGCCGCGCTTTTCCCTGCACGACGGGCCGCCGTTCTCCAACGGCAACATCCACATGGGCACCGCCATGAACAAGGCGATCAAGGACTTCATCGTGCGCTCGCGCGCGATGAGCGGCTATTGGACGCCCTACGTTCCCGGCTGGGACAACCACGGCATGCCGATCGAGAGCGCGATCATCAAGGAGCAGAAGCTCAACCGCAAGGCCATGAGCGTGCCGGACTTCCGCTCGGCCTGCCACGCCTACGCCGAGAAATACCTCCAGCTCCAGATGAAGAGCTTCCGGCGCATCGGCGTCGTGGGCGACTGGGAGCACCCGTACCGCACGATGGATCCGAAGTTCGAGGCCGAGGAGGTCAAGGTCTTCGGCGCGATGTTCCGCAAGGGCTACATCTATAAGGGCCTCAAGCCCGTGTACTGGTGCCCGAAGGACGAGACCGCGCTGGCCGAGGCGGAGATCGAGTATCAGGACGATCCCTGCACGACGGTCTACGTCAAGTTCCCCATGCACGACGACCTGGGCAAGCTGCCGCACCTTGACCACGCGAAGCTGAGCTTCGTGATCTGGACGACGACGATCTGGACGCTGCCGGGCAACCTTGCCATCGCGCTGCATCCGGACGAGCCCTACGCGATCGTGCGCAACCGCGAAAACGGCGAGCTGTACGTCATGGCGGAGGCGCTGGTCGACAAGGTCATGGCCGTGGGCAAGGTCGCGGACTACGAGACCGTGGAGACCCACCCGGGCCGCTTCTTCGAGAACATGCTGGCCATGCACCCGTTCCTGCCCAAGACCTCCCGCCTGGTCAACGCCGACTATGTGACGATGGACAGCGGCACGGGCTGCGTCCACACCGCGCCCGGCTTCGGCGCGGACGACTATCAGACCTGCCGCCGCTACGGCATGGAGATGGTCGTGCCCGTGGACGACCGCGGCCGCCACACCGAGTATGCGGGCAAGTATGCCGGACTCAGAACCGACGAGTCCAACCCGGTGATCCTCGCGGACATGAAGGAGAGCGGCGCGCTGTTCGCCAGCGAGGAGATTGTGCACAGCTATCCGCACTGCTGGCGCTGCAAGGGCCCCATCATCTTCCGCGCGACGCCGCAGTGGTTCTGCTCGGTCGACGCGTTCAAGAACGACGCCTGCGCCGCCGCGGACGAGGTGCGCTGGATCCCCGACTGGGGCGTGGAGCGCATGAAGAGCATGATCCGCGAGCGCAGCGACTGGTGCATCTCCCGCCAGCGCAAGTGGGGCCTGCCGATCCCGGTGGTCTACTGCCCGGACTGCGGCAAGCCGATCTGCACGGAGGAGAGCATCGAGGCGATCTCGAAGCTGTTTGCCGCGGAGGGCTCGAACGCCTGGTTTGAAAAGGACGCGGCCGACATCCTGCCCGCGGGCTTCGCCTGCCCGCATTGCGGCGGCAAGGGGCCGTTTACCAAGGAGGAGGACACGCTCGACGGCTGGTTCGACTCCGGCTCGACGCACTTCGCCTCCATGCAGCGCGACCAGGGCTTCTGGCCGGCCGACCTGTATCTGGAGGGACTCGATCAGTACCGCGGCTGGTTCCAGGCAAGCCTGCTGACCGCCGTGGGCGCGCTGGGCAAGGGCGCGCCGTTCAGGACCTGCGTCACCCACGGCTGGACCGTGGACGAGCAGGGCAGGGCGATGCACAAGTCGCTCGGCAACGGCGTCGACCCCAACGTGGTGATGGACAAGTACGGCGCGGACATCCTGCGCCTGTGGGCCGCGAGCGCCGACTATCACGCGGACGTGCGCTGCGGCGAGAACATCTTCAAGCAGCTTTCGCAGAACTATCTCAAGTTCCGCAACACCTGCAAGTTCATGCTGGACAACCTGGTGGACTTCGACCCGGAGGCGCTTGCTGCGCCGGAGGAGATGCCCGCGCTCGACCGCTGGCTGCTCACGAAGCTCAACGAGCTGATCGAAAAGGCCTTCCGCGCCTACGACGGCTTCGAGTTCCACATCGTGACCCACGCCGTCAACGATTTCTGCGTGAACGTGCTCTCGACGTTCTACCTCGACATCGTGAAGGATCGCCTCTACTGCGACGGCGCGGAGAGCCGCTCCCGCCGCAGCGCGCAGACGGCGCTGTATCTCACGCTCGACACGCTGACGAAGCTCTTCGCGCCGATCCTCGCGTTCACCTGCGACGAGATCTGGCTCGCGATGCCGCACCGCGCCGGCGACGATCCGCGCAACGTGCTGCTCAACGAGATGAACCGGCCGTTCGCGGACTATGCGCTGCCCGGCGGACAGGACGCGCTGCTGCCGTGGAACGAGCTGCAGACGCTGCGCGGCGACGTCAACGGCGCGCTGGAAAAGGCGCGCGCCGAGAAGAAGATCGGCAAGAGCCTGGAGGCGCACGTCACGCTGGTGAAGGACGCCGCGTCGCCGTGCGACCTGGAGAAGACCTGCCTCGCCCGCCCGACGGCGGAGCTGGCGGATCTGTTCATCGTGTCCGACGTGGAGATCGCGTCCGACGCGGCGGCGTTCGCGCAGGGCGAGGAGACGCAGTTCGAGGGCTGGCGCGTGGTCGTGAGCGAGGCCAAGGGCGCGAAGTGCCCGCGCTGCTGGAAGCACACGACGGCGCCGGACGCGGACGGGCTCTGCCCGCGCTGCGCGGCCGTGGTCGCCGGGCTGCCGAAGCTGGACTGATCGCAAAACAAGAAAAAACGGATCGCCGCGCGGTGCGCGGCGATCCGTTTTTTGACAGGTATGGCGCGGGACGAGGACGCGTCCCGCGGCCGCCGGAGACGGATTACTTGCGGATGCTGGAGAACGCGGCGCGGCCGGCGTAAACGGCGGCGCAGCGGAGCTCTTCCTCGATGCGGAGCAGGCGGTTGTACTTCGCGACGCGCTCGCTGCGGCTGGGGGCGCCGGTCTTGATCTGGCCGGCGTTGAGCGCCACGGCGAGGTCGGCGATGGTGGTATCCTCCGTCTCGCCGGAGCGGTGAGAGACGACCGCGGTGTAGCCCGCCTTGTTCGCCATCTTGATGGCGTTGAGCGTCTCGGACACGGAGCCGATCTGGTTGAGCTTGATGAGGATGGAGTTCGCCGCGCCGAGCTCGATGCCCTTGGCGAGACGCTTGGTGTTGGTGACGAACAGATCGTCGCCGACGAGCTGGAGCTTGCCGCCGAGCGTCTTGGTCATGGACTGCCAGCCCTCCCAATCCTCTTCGTCGAGACCGTCCTCGATGGAGATGATCGGGTACTTGGCGGCGAGGGCCTCCCAGTGGGCGATCAGGGAGGCGGAGTCGAAGGTGCGGCCGCTCTTGGGCTGCTTGTAGGCGCCCTTCGCGCCGCCCTTCCATTCGGAAGCGGCGGCGTCCATCGCGAGCAGGAAGTCGCGGCCCGGAACGTAGCCGGCCTTCTCGATGGCCTTGACGATGTAGGCGAGGGTCTCGTCATCGTCGCGGAGGTTGGGGGCAAAGCCGCCCTCGTCGCCGACGGAGGTGGCAAGGCCCTCGGCCTTGAGCAGGCCCTGGAGGGCGTGGAACACCTCGGTGCACCAGCGCAGGCCCTCACGGAAGGTCGGGGCGCCGGCGGGCATGATCATGAACTCCTGCGTGTCGACGGTGTTGGTGGCGTGCGCGCCGCCGTTGAGGATGTTCATCATCGGGACGGGCAGCATGTTGCCGTTCTGGCCGCCGAGATAGCGGTACAGAGGGATGCCGATGCTGTTCGCCGCCGCGCGGGCCGCGGCGATCGAAACGGCGAGGATGGCGTTCGCGCCGAGGTTGGACTTGTCGTCCGTGCCGTCGAGTGCGAGCATGACGCGGTCCACGTCATAGATGTCGTAGGCGTTCTTGCCGGCGAGCGCGGCGCTGATCGGGCCGTTGACGTTCGCGACAGCCTTGCTCACGCCCTTGCCGCCGAAGCGGGACTTGTCCCCGTCGCGGAGCTCGAGGGCCTCAAATTCGCCGGTGGAGGCACCGCTGGGGGATGCGCCGGTGCCGACGGTGCCGTCGTCCAGCAGGACGTCGGCCTCAACGGTGGGGTTGCCGCGGGAGTCGATGATCTCGCGGGCGACGATCTTTTCGATCTTGGCAGTGTACATGACAGACAGTCTCCTTTTCAATATGGTATGCGCCGCGGGGCGCCGTTTTTTTTATTTGATTTATTTGATGATGAGGGTATGGCCGTCCATCTCCTCCGGCTGGGCAAGGCCCATGACGTCGAGAATGGTGGGGGCAATGTCGGCCAGGCGGCCGGGGCGCAGCTCCGTGCCCGCGCCGCAGAGAAGGAAGGGTACGGGGTTCGTGGTGTGCGCCGTCATGGGACTGACGCCGTCCGCCTGGAGCATGGTCTCGGCGTTGCCGTGGTCGGCGGTGATCATGGCGATGCCGCCCATCTCGAGCACGGCGCTCACGACGCGGCCGACGCACTCGTCCACAGTCTCGACGGCCTTGACCGCCGCGTCGAACACGCCGGTGTGACCGACCATGTCGCAGTTGGCGAAGTTCAGGATGATGACGTCGTACGCGCCGGAGAGGATGCGCTCGACGCACTTGTCCGTCACCTCGTGGGCGCTCATCTCGGGCTGGAGGTCGTAGGTCGCGACCTTCGGAGAGGCGACGAGGACGCGGTCCTCGCCGGGGTACTGCGTCTCCACGCCGCCGTTGAAGAAGAAGGTGACGTGGGCGTACTTCTCCGTCTCCGCGATGCGGAGCTGCGTCATGCCCATCTTGGAGAGGTATTCGCCGAGGCCGTTTTCCACGCGGATGCGCGGGAAGGCGACGAGGACGTTCGGCATCGTGGCGTCATACTCGGTGTTGCAGACGTAGGTCACGGGGAAAAACTCGCGCTTGAACCCGTCAAACGCGGGATCAACGAAGGCACGGGTGATCTCGCGCGCGCGGTCGGGCCGGTAGTTGAAGAAAATGATGCTGTCATGATCGGCGACCAGACCCTCACGGTCGCAGACAACGGGCTCGACGAACTCGTCCGTCACGCCGTTTTTGTAGGACGCCTCGATCGCGTGCACCGGGTCGGGATCCTGCACGCCCTCGCCGTAGACAAGAGCGTCGTACGCAGCCTCGAGCCGGTCCCAGCGCTTGTCGCGATCCATGGCGTAGAAGCGGCCCATGACGGTCGCGATCCTGCCGACGCCGAGCTCGGCGCACTTTTTGACCGTGCCCGCGACGAAGTCGCGCCCGGCGGTGGGCGCGGTGTCGCGCCCGTCGAGGAAGCAGTGGACATAGACGCGCTTGAGGCCCTTGATGCTCGCCATCTTCAGCAGGGCGTAGAGATGCGCGAGCGTGGAGTGGACGCCGCCGTCGGAATGGAGCCCCATCAGGTGCAGCGCGGTGCCGCGCGCGAGGCAGGCGTCCATCGCGGCGTTGTAGGCCTCGTTTTCAAAAAACGTGCCGTCCTCGATCGCGCGGGAGATGCGCGGCAGATCCTGGAACACGACGCGGCCGCCGCCGATGTTGGTGTGGCCGACCTCGCTGTTGCCCATCTGCCCGTCGGGCAGGCCGACGTCCAGACCCGAGGCGGAGAGCGTGGTGTGGGCATACTCGGCAAAGAGACGGTCCAGCACGGGCGTATGCGCCGCCTTGACGGCGTTGCCGGCCGCAGCGTCGCTGAGGCCGAAGCCGTCCATGATGATCAGGGCGGTCGGGGTCTTACTCATAAAAAAGCCTCCCTTGCAAGAGCTGAGATCAGGTGCGGTTCGCGGCGTGCACGATCGCCATCAGCTGATCGGGCTTGAGCGACGCGCCGCCGATGAGACCGCCGTCGATATCCTCATAGGAGAAGAACTCGTCGGCATTCTCGGCCTTCATGGAGCCGCCGTACTGGATGGTGACGCTGCGGGCCACGCGCGCGCCGTAAAGCCCGCGGATGGTGGCGCGGATGAAAGCGCAGACCTCGGCGGCCTGCTGGCCGGTGGCGTTGCGGCCGGTGCCGATGGCCCAGACGGGCTCGTAGGCGATGACGCAGCGGCGCATCTGCTCGGCGGGGACGCCGGCGAGCGCGGACTTGAGCTGCAGCGCGATCAGCTCGAGCGTGACGCCCATCTCGCGCTGCGCGAGGGATTCGCCCACGCAGATGATGGGGTTGAGGCCCGCCTCCAGCGCGGCGTGCACCTTGCGGTTGACGTCGGCATCCGTCTCGCCGAAGAGCTGGCGGCGCTCGCTGTGGCCGACGATGACGTAACGCACGCCGAGGTCGGCGAGCATCTCGGCCGAGATTTCGCCGGTGAAGGCGCCGTTCTTCTCAAAATAGACGTTCTGGGCGCCGACGGCGACGCGGCTGTCCTTGAAGGCGCGGATGGCGGCGGCAAGGTCCACGCTGGGGACACAGACCACGACGTCGCACCACTTGGTCTTGGGCAGCAGGGCCTTGAACGCCTCGGCATAGGCTCTGGTCTCCGTCGGGGTCTTGTTCATCTTCCAGTTTCCGGCAATGATGGTTTTGCGGTATCTGCGGTTCATGATAATCTTCTCCTAACTTCTTCTATCTATCACAGGCGCGAAGCGCCGTGGCGGCCAATCAGACGCGGGGGAAAGGAAGCTCAGCGGTCGAGCAGGCAGGCAACGCCGGGGAGCTCGCGCCCCTCAAGGAACTCAAGCGAGGCGCCGCCGCCGGTGGAGATGTGGGTGATGCGGTCGGCAAAGCCGAGCTGCTCGGCGGCCGCGGCACTGTCGCCGCCGCCGATGATGGTGACGGCGCCGGAGTCCGCGATGGCCTTGGCCATCGCCTTGGTGCCCGCGGCAAAGCGCGGGAACTCAAAGACGCCCATCGGGCCGTTCCAGACGATCGTGCCCGCGCCCCTGACCGCGCGGCAGAACTGCGCGACGGTCTCGGGCCCGATGTCGAGCCCCATCCAGCCGGCAGGGATGCGCATGGTCTCGACGACCTTGGCCTCGGCGTCCGCGGAGAATTCCTTTGCGGCGACGGTATCCGTCGGCAGCAGGAGCTGCACGCCGCGCGCGGCGGCCTTGTCCAGCATCTCGCGGGCGTAATCGAGCTTGTCGGCCTCAAGCAGGGAGTCGCCGATCTCGCCGCCGCGGGCCTTGGCAAAGGTGTAGGCCATGCCGCCGCCGATGATGACGGCGTCGGCCTTGTCGAGCAGGTTGCTGATGACGCCGATCTTGTCGCTGACCTTGGCGCCGCCGAGGACGGCCACGAAGGGACGCTTCGGATCGTCGAGCGCCTTGCCCATGACCTCGAGCTCGCGGGCGATCAGGAAGCCGGACACGGCGGGCAGATACGCCGCGACGCCCGCGGTGGAGGCGTGGGCGCGGTGGACGGAGCCGAACGCGTCGGACACGTAGAGCCCGTCCGCCCCGGCGAGGTCGGCCAGCGCTTTGGCCATGGCGGGATCGTTCTTCGTCTCGCCCTTTTCAAAGCGGGTGTTTTCCAGCAGCAGGAGCTGGCCGGGCTGCAGCGCGGCGGCCTTGGCCTGCGCGTCCGGTCCCACGACGTCGGCCGCCATGAGGATCTCCGTGTCGGGCAGGAGCTCGCGCAGCCGGGCGGCCACGGGAGCGAGGCTCAGCTTCCGGAGGCTCTTCTGCCAGTCCGCCTCCGTCAGCTCCTCGACCTTTTTGCCCTTCTCGACCTGCTTTTTGACGAAGGCGTCAAAGGTGGCGCTGGGCTTGCCGAGATGGGAGCAGGCGATGACGGCGGCGCCGCCGTCGAGCAGGTAGCGGATGGTCGGCAGCGCGGCGACGATGCGCTTGTCGCTCGTGATTTCGCCGGTCTTCTTATCCTGCGGAACATTGAAGTCGCAGCGGAGCAGGACCTTCCTGCCGCGCACGTCCACGTCCTGCACGGTCTTCTTGTTGTAATTCATCGTATCATCCTCCTTATCGCGTAGAATCGTATCCGATCGATCCGTCATCCGTATGGTTCGCCATCTCGCCCGTGCCGAGCAGGCCGGGAAAGCCGGTCTGCCGCAGGGCCTCGTAGGTCAGGACGGCGACGGAGTTGCTCAGATTCAGGCTGCGCGCCTCCGCGCGCATGGGCAGGCGGATGCAGCGGTCAAAGTGCGCGGCGCGGAAATCGGCCGGAAGGCCGGCGGTCTCCTTCCCGAAGAAGAGCCAGCACCCGTCGCGAAACGCGGCGCGGGTATAGTCCCGCGGGGCCTTGGTGGTGGCGAGCCAGCAATCCTCGCCCGCCTCGGGACGGCGGCGAAACAGATCGTCCAGACCGTCGTATACGCTGATCGTGACCAGCGGCCAGTAATCCAGCCCCGCGCGCTTGACGGCGCGATCCGAAATATCGAACCCCAGGGGGCGGATCAGGTGAAGGTGCGCGCCGGTCGCGGCGCAGGTGCGGGCCACGTTGCCGCAGTTTTGCGGGATCTCCGGCTCGACCAGCACGACGTTGAGCATGAAGGAAAAGCTCCTTTCACCCGAAAGTTTCTCCATTATACCGCGGAAAGTTTAAAAAAGCAACCGAAAAACGCCTTTGCAAACATTTTTAATTCTTCGTGTTTCCCGCTGTCGGAATGCGGAGGACGACATGAAAGGAATCAGGGCGATCCATGAGAAGTTGTAATGAAAGCGTAATGTTTTGTTTGATTTAAACAGATAAAGTGCGGGAGAGGCGGAAATCATTTGGCAGAGCCGTGCATTGACAAGAAAAGCGCAATCTGTCACAATGGCTACATCCTGCAGAAAGCAAGAAGAAAGGAGCGAAGGACCATGATGCAGCGCTGGAACAAGACCGATCGCACGACCGCCGCGGCCTTCGCCGAGGCTGCCTCTTTCTGCGCGGAGCGCCATATCGTGATTCTGACGGGCATCGCGGCTGCGGTGTCCGTTCTTCGTTTCATTCCGGTCCTGGGCGTACTGGAGCTGCCGGTCCTGCTGGGCGGGATCGTACTGCTGAACACGGCGCCACCGGAGGCCAGAGCCGCAAGGGTTGACAGGTCATAGCTTCTATGATATGCAGCCGGCTCCGCCCCGGGAGGGCGGGGCCGGTTTTTGTATATAACAACAATGATGTAAGATCAATTGATGAAAAGGAGAACAAGACGATGAAAAAGTGGATGTGCGCAGTCATGGCCGCGGTGATGGTGTTCACGATGGCGGCATGCGGCAGCAAGAACAGCGGCAGCAGCGGCAGCAAGGAGATCACGATCGCCTTCATCGGCAACACGACGGGCGATTACGCGCAGTACGGCATCCCGGTGCGCAACGCCGTCATGATGTACTTCGACCAGCTCAACGCGGCGGGCGGCATCAACGGCAAGACCGTGAAGGTGCTGGAGTATGACGACAAGGGCGCCGGCGAGGAGGCGCTCAACGCCTACCGCCTGGCCAAGGAGAACGGTGCGACGGCGATCATCGGCTCGGTGCTGACCGGCGCGACCGTCACGCTGGCGGACGCGACATTCGCGGACAACATGCCGCAGATCACGGCCTCCGCCACCGCCGCGGGCGTGACCCAGCTCGATCCGGAGAATCCCTCCGCCGGCATCCGCACGAACGTGTTCCGCTCCTGCTTCATCGACCCGTTCCAGGGCGAGAAGATGGCGGACTACGCCGCGAACAAGCTGGGCGCCAAGACCGCCGCGATCCTCTATGAGAGCGGCAGCGATTACTCCGAGGGCCTGAAGGACGCGTTCGCGGCCAAGGCCGAGGCGCTGGGCATGAAGGTCGTGGCGACCGAGGCCTTTGCCACCGGCGACAAGGACTTCAACACCCAGATGACCAAGATCGCCGGCCAGAACCCCGACGTGGTGTTCATGCCGATCTACTACGGCGAGGCGGGCCTTGCCATCACCCAGGGCCGTGAGAAGGGCCTCAAGGCCACGGTGCTCGGCGGCGACGGCTTCGGCGGCATCAAGGATTATGCCACCGCCGCCGACCTCGAGGGCTCGGTCTACTGCTCCGGCTATGCGCCCGGCACCGAGAGCGTGGCGCAGTTCGAGAAGGATTACGAGGCCAAGTACGGCGAGCCCGTGCCCAACATGTTCGCGCCCCTTGCCTACGACGCGTCCATGCTGATGGCGAACGCGCTCAAGGCCGCCGAGGAGAAGGGCCAGACCGCCGGCACCGACGCCTACAAGCAGGCTGTGATCGACGCGCTCAAGGCCAACAGCGGCACGGCGGGCATCACCGGCAGCTACACCTTCGACGAATACAACAACCCCATCAAGTCCGCGGCGATGATCCAGCTCAAGGGCGGCGACGAGGTCTTCACCGAGCTCTACTGATCGGAACGGCCGCGCGGCAGAGCAAAAAACGTCGCGGCGCCTGCGGGCGCAGAGCGCAACGGCAGTTACAGACGTTCACAAACGCTGCGGGGGAGCGGCCGCTCCCCCGCGGCATCCCCATATCATGACATCTCCGCCCGCCCGCGCCGCAGCGCGGGACGCAGCGGCCCGCTCAAGAAAGCGCGCCACGCTTTCCTGACGACAGAGAAAGGAAGTGAGACGGTGTCCGACATCTTCAGCCAGATCGTCAACGCATTGCAGCTGGGATCCATCTACGCTCTGGTCGCGCTGGGTTACAGCATGGTGTACGGCATCATTCTGCTGCTGAACTTCGCCCACGGCGATATCATCATGGTGGGCGCTTACGTCACGTTCTTCGCTGTGGTGAATTTCCATCTGCACCCGCTCCTGTCAATGCTGCTGGCGGTGCTCGTCAGCATGCTGCTCGGCGTCATCATCGAAAAGGTCGCCTATACGCCGCTGCGCTCCGCGCCGCGGCTGAGTCTGCTGATCACCGCGATCGGCGTATCGTTCCTGCTGGAAAACGGCGCGCAGCTCGTGTTCGGCGCGGACACGAAGAGCATGACGCGCACGCCCCTGATCCCGGGCAGCGTGACGCTGTTCGGCGCGAACGTAACGCTCGCGGCGGTCTACACGATCGTCATGGCGATCCTTTCGATGGCGGCGCTGACTTTTTTGGTGCAGCGGACCAAGCTCGGCAAGGCGATGCGCGCCGTGTCGGAGGACATGCAGGCCGCGCAGCTGATGGGCATCTCGCTCAACCGGACGATCTCGTTCACGTTCGCCGTGGGCTCGGCGCTCGCGGGCATCGGCGCGGTGCTGCACATCGGCTCGTATTACCAGGCGAGCCCCATGATGGGCTCGATGCTGGGGCTCAAGGCCTTCGTGGCGGCGGTGCTCGGAGGCATCGGCTCCATCCCGGGCGCGATGCTGGGCGGCTTTGCGATCGGCGTGATCGAGACGCTGGTCATCGTGGCGGGCCTTTCGACCTGGAAGGACGGCGTGGTGTTCGCCATCCTGATCGTGGTGCTGCTGGTCAAGCCCACGGGCATCCTCGGTCATCCGGTGACCGAGAAGGTGTGAGGAGGGGGAGAAGATGAAAGAACAAACGGGACGCATCCGCCTCTCCATGCCGCTGCGCTACACGATCAACCTCGCGCTCACCGCGGCGCTCTGGGCCGTGCCTTACGCGCTGATCCGCGCGGGCGCCATCACGAGCTACTGGGAGGGCGTGATGGTGACGGTCGGCATCAACGTCATCCTGGCCGTGTCGCTCAACGTGGCGACGGGCTATCTGGGCCAGCTGCCCCTCGGCCACGCGGGCTTCATGGCGGTGGGCGCCTACACCGGCGGCATCTTCATGAAGGCGACGCCGCTCGCGGCGCTGCTGCGCGCGAAAAACACGGCGGCGGCGCTGCCGTATGTCGTCGCGGCGCTGCTGCTGTCCGGCATCGTGGCGGGCATCTTCGGCCTGATCATCGGCATCCCGGCGCTGCGCCTGCGCGGCGACTACCTCGCGATCATCACGCTGGGCTTCGGCGAGATCATCCGCGTGGTGCTGACGAACGTGGACTCGCTGCTGGGCTTCAAGTTCACCTACGGCGCGGCGGGACTGAAGCAGGTGCCGAAGATCTCGGGTTTCACGACGGTGTACGTCTGCGTGGCGCTGACCTGCCTCGTGATCCACATGGTGATGAAATCGCGCCACGGGCGAGCGATCCTCTCGATCCGCGAAAACGAGATCGCCGCCGAGAGCGTGGGCATCAACACCACCTATTATAAAGTGACGGCGTTCGTGCTGTCGGCCTTCTTCGCGGGCGTGGCGGGCTGTCTCTACGGCGGCTACCTCGGCTCGCTGTTCCCGGCGACGTTCAAGTTCATGAAATCCATCGAGATCCTCGTGATGGTGGTGCTGGGCGGCATGGGCTCGATGCTCGGCAGCGTGCTGGCCGCGACGGTGCTGACCGTGACGAACGAGCTGCTGCGCTCGGTCGGCGACCTGCGCATGGTGTTCTACGCGCTGCTGCTGATCGTGATGATGATCTTCCGGCCCAAGGGGCTGATGGGCACCTACGACTTCTCCATGTCGCGTCTGCTGGAAAAGGGACTCAACCGGCTGGCGCGCCGCGGCGGAAAGGAGGCGGCGGGCAATGAGTGATCGCAGCGCCAACCGCCCGAGGACGCGTCTTGTCCCGGTGCCGAGCAAGGCGGTCATCCCGGAGCGCGACATCGACAAGCGCCCGATCCTCGAGTGCTATCACCTGGGCATCGACTTCGGCGGCCTGACCGCCGTGAACGACTTCAACCTGACCATCGGCCGCACGGAGATCGCGGGCCTGATCGGCCCGAACGGCGCGGGCAAGACGACGGTGTTCAACCTGCTGACGAAGGTCTACCAGCCCACGCGCGGGACGATCCTGCTCGACGGGCTCGACACCTCGAAGATGACCACGTCGCAGATCAACCGCGCCGGCATCGCGCGCACGTTCCAGAACATCCGTCTGTTCCGGGAGCTGACGGTGCTGGAAAACGTGCTGATCGGCCTGCACAACGAGATGGACTACCGTCTGGCCGGGGCAGTGCTCCGCCTGCCGGGCTACTGGCGGGCCGAGCGCATCGCACGGGAGCGCGCACTGGAGCTGCTGTCGATCTTCGACCTGCAGGACCTGGCGCAGACCAAGGCGGGCTCGCTGCCCTACGGCGCGCAGCGCCGCCTGGAGATCGTGCGCGCGCTGGCGACGAACCCGAGCCTGCTGCTGCTCGACGAGCCGGCGGCGGGCATGAACCCCTCCGAAACGGCGGAGCTGATGGACAACATCGTGCGCATCCGCGACCTGTTCCAGATCGCGGTGCTGCTGATCGAGCACGACATGAACCTCGTGATGGGCATCTGCGAGGGCATCTGCGTGCTGAACTTCGGCGAGGTCATCGCCAAGGGCACGCCGGACGACATCAAGAACAACCCGGTCGTGATCGAGGCCTATCTCGGCAAGAAAGGAGGCGCGTGAGATGCTGCTGGACGTGAACAACATCAACGTCTACTACGGCGCGATCCACGCGATCAAGGGCGTCTCCTTCTACGTGGACGAGGGCGAGATCGTGACGCTGATCGGCGCGAACGGCGCGGGAAAATCCACGACGCTCGACACGATCTCCGGACTGCTGCGCAGCAAGACGGGCTCGATCCTCTTCGAGGGGCAGAACATCTCCGCCGCGGCGCCGCACAAGCTGGTGGCCAACGGCCTTGCGCACGTGCCGGAGGGGCGGCGCATCTTCCAGCGGCTGACCGTGGAGGAGAACCTGGAGATGGGCGCCTACACCGTGCCGAGCAGCGAGATCGCCCCGGCGCTGGAGCGCGTGTTCGCGCAGTTCCCGCGCCTGAAGGAGCGCCGCCGGCAGGTCGCCGGCACGCTCTCCGGCGGCGAGCAGCAGATGCTCGCCATGGGCAGGGCGCTCATGAGCCGGCCGAAGCTGCTGATGCTCGACGAGCCGTCCATGGGCCTCGCGCCGATCCTGGTCGAGCAGATCTTCGACATCATCCGCGAGCTGCACGCCGCGGGCACCACGATCCTGCTGGTGGAGCAGAACGCGCAGATGGCGCTGTCCGTCGCGCACAGGGCCTACGTGCTCGAGACCGGGAAGGTCACCCTCGCCGGCACGGGGGCGGAGCTCGCGCGCAGCGACGAGGTGCGCAGGGCTTACCTCGGCGGCTGAGAGTTTTTTCCTGCGGGACGCAAATTTTTCTTTACAACGGGAAAAAACTATGGTAACATATCCGCGCGTCTGAAAACGCAGCATCCAAATCAGTTCCCCTGCCTCGTCCGCGGAAGGCCCGCCTGACCCGGACGCAGCAGCGGGAGAATCATTCAGGAAAGGTGGAACATCCCATGATGCTCAAAGACCAGAAGACCGCGATCATTGAAGCCAACCGCACCCACGAAAACGACACCGGCTCGCCTGAAGTACAGGTGGCCATCCTCACCGAGCGCATCAACCAGCTGACCGAGCACCTGAAGGTGCACCCGCACGACAACCACTCCCGCCGCGGGCTGTACAAGATGATCGGCAACCGCCGCAGCCTGCTCGACTACCTCATGAAGAAGGACATCGAGCGTTACCGCGCGCTGATCGCAAAGCTGGGCATCCGCAAGTAAAGATCAAAAGGGTGACGGAGCCTCCCTCCGTCACCCTTTTGCCGCAAAAACGCCCGCGCACCCGCCGCAGTTTTCCCGCCCACCGCCGGGAGCGGCGTCTTTTGTGTTTGAAACTGTGCCCGAAGCGTCGGACACGGTTTCAAATGCGAAAGCGCGCTCCCGAGCACAAAAGAGAAGGAGCAACATTATGTCAACCATTATCACGCACAGACAATTTCCCAATTACCGCAAGTATGAGATGGATCTCGCCGGCCGCCCGCTGACGCTCGAGGTCGGCAAGCTGGCAGAGCTCGCCAACGCCGCCGTCATGGTCGGCTACGGCGACACCCGCGTGCTCGTCTGCGTGACGGCCGCCCCCCGCCCGCGCGACGGCATCGATTTCTTCCCGCTGAGCGTGGACTTCGAGGAGAAGCTCTACTCCGTCGGCCGCATCCCGGGCAGCTTCAACCGCCGCGAGGGCCGGCCCGGCGAGAAGGGCATCCTGACCGCGCGCGTCATCGACCGCCCGATCCGCCCGCTGTTCCCCTATGACTTCCGCAACGACGTGTCCGTCATGGCGACGGTGATGAGCGTCGACCACGACTGCTCGCCCGAGATCGCCGCGCTGATCGGCACCTCCGCCGCGCTTGCGATCTCCGATATCCCCTGGAACGGACCGGTCGGCGCGCTGAAGGTCGGCCTGGTGGACGGGCAGCTCGTGCTCAACCCCACGAGCGAGCAGCGCAAGGTCTCCGATCTGGACGTGACCGTGGTGTCCACGGGCAAGAAGGTCGTGATGATCGAGGCGGGCGCCAACGAGGTGCCCAACGACGTGATGTTCAGCGCCATCAAGCTGGCGCACGAGGAGAACCAGAAGCAGGTCGAGCTGATCAACCGCATGGTCGCGGAGATCGGCAAGCCCAAGTTCGACTATCCGCACGCCGATTTCGACCAGGAGCTGTTCGACAAGATCGTGGCCGACTTCATGGACGAGGCCAAAGCCGCCATGGACACGGACGACAAGAACGTCCGCGAGGCGCGCTGGAACGAGATGATCGAGCACTGGCACGAGAAGTATCTCGAGGACTATCCGAACATGGATCAGTATCTCGACGAGTTCACCTATAAGTTCCAGAAGAAGATCGTCAAGGCGTGGCTGCTGGAAGGCCACCGCGTCGACGGCCGCGCGAAGAACGAGATCCGCCCGCTCGCGGCGGAGGTCGGCGTGCTGCCGCGCGCCCACGGCTCCGGCCTCTTCACCCGCGGACAGACGCAGGTGCTCTCCGTCTGCACGCTGGACACGCTCTCGGCCAACCAGAAGCTCGACACCATCTGGGAGGAGACCGAGAAGCGCTATATGCACCACTATAACTTCCCCGGCTACTCCGTCGGCGAGGCGAAGGCTGCCCGCAGCCCCGGCCGCCGCGAGATCGGCCACGGCGCCCTCGCCGAGCGCGCGCTGCTGCCGGTCATCCCGTCGGAGGAGGAGTTCCCGTACGCGATCCGCGTCGTGAGCGAGGTCGTGTCCTCCAACGGCTCGACCTCCCAGGGCTCCATCTGCGGCTCGACGCTCGCGCTGATGGACGCCGGCGTGCCCATCAAGGCGCCGGTGGCCGGCATCAGCTGCGGCCTGATCCAGGACGATAACGGCGAGTTCACCACCTTCATCGACATCCAGGGCGTGGAGGACTTCCACGGCGAGATGGACTTCAAGGTCGCCGGTACGAAGAAGGGCATCACCGCCATCCAGATGGACCTCAAGAACGACGGCCTGACCATGGCCATCATCGAGAACGCGCTCGACATCACCTACGACGCGCGCGTGCAGATCCTCGACCAGATCATGCTGCCGGTCATCAGCGAGCCGCGGCCCGAGGTCAGCCCCTATGCGCCGAAGATGATCACCATGCACATCGATCCCGACCGCATCCGCGAGGTCATCGGCAAGGGCGGCAGCGTGATCCAGAAGATCGTGGCCGACACCGGCGCCAAGATCGACATCGACGACGACGGCACCATCCACATCGCCTCCCCGAACGCCGAGTCCTGCGACGCCGCGAAGCGGTGCATCGACGACATCGTGTTCGTGCCCGAGGTCGGCAAGCTGTATTACGGCCGCGTCGTGCGCCTGATGCAGTTCGGCGCCTTCGTGGAGATCGCACCGGGCAAGGACGGGCTGGTGCACATCTCCCGCCTGGACAAGAAGCGCGTGGAAAAGGTCGAGGACGTGGTCACCGTGGGCGACATGATCTGGGTCAAGTTCATGGAGATCGACGAGAAGGGCCGCTGGAACCTCTCCCGCAAGGACGCGCTGCTGGAGATCGAGGCGCAGCAGGCCGCGCAGAAGCAGTAAACACCGGGAGGCGGGCAGCGGCCCGCCTCCCTCTCTTTCATTTTTATTCAGGAGGACGGGAGCATGGAATACCGCAGATACAAAGACACGCTCGTGATCCGCATGGATCGGGGCGAGGAGATCCTCGAGCAGCTCAAGGCCGCGTGCGAGGCCGAGCAGGTGAAGCTGGCGGAGGTGTCGGCGCTGGGCGCGCTGGACGACTTCACCGTGGGCGTATACAACACGAAGACGAAGACCTACGCCGCTAACCGCTTCACGGGGGCATACGAGATCGTGTCGCTCACGGGCACGGTGACGACGCAGGACGGCGCGTTCTACGCGCACCTGCACATGAGCGCGGGCGACGCGGAGGGGCGCGTGTTCGGCGGGCACCTCAACCGCGCGCACATCAGCGCGACCTGCGAGATGATCGTGCGCGTGATCGACGGGCGGGTCGAGCGGCGCTTCGACGAGGAGATCGGGCTGAACCTGCTGGCGTTCTGAGCGCGCGGCGGAGCGGCGCGCCCGCGGACGGCGAAACGGAATGTTTTTCCGGCAATGTAACAAAACGGGCGCAATGTTACAAGTGCGTTACAAAGAGACAAAACGCATTGACTTCAAAAATATTCGTGCTAATATGACACTTGCAGGAATTCCGCGAGGCTTGCGCGCTGCTCCCGGCTTAGTTACGGGAACGGCTAGCCACGGTAAGTGAGCCGAGAAAGGCCGCGGACGAGCGGAAAACCTGACACTTCATGAAAGGAGAGTAACTCATTATGAAAAAGTTACTCGCACTGGTGCTTGCTCTGGTAATGACCCTCGGTCTTGCCTCGATCAGCACCACCGCCGCTTATGCGGATGCCGACAAGATCGACTATCCCGAAGCGGTCGACCTGATGTCCGGCGTCGGCGTCCTGAAGGGCGACGGCACCAACTTCGACCCGGACAGCAACCTGACCCGCGCGCAGGCGGCGAAGATCATCGCCTACCTCGCTGTCGGTGAGGATGCGGCCGAGGCCGTTGCCGGCAGCGGCACGGTATTCCCCGACGTCCCGGCCGGCCAGTGGTACACCGGCTATGTCGAGTACTGCGCGGCGTCCGGCTACATCGCCGGCGCGACTGACGGCAAGTTCTATCCGAACGACAACGTCACCACCGCCCAGTTCGCCGTCATGCTGCTCCGCGTCCTCGGTTACAAGGACGCTGAGGAAGGCCTGACCACCGCTTTCGTCGTGAACACCACCCGCCTTGCCACCAAGGTCGGCCTGTTCAGCGGCAACAGCGCTGCGGCTCCGACCGGCAACGTCAGCCGTGAAGAGGCCGCCCTGTACGCCTTCAACGCTCTGAAGGCCAACCAGGTCGAGTATGTTGGCGGCATCAACGTCAGCACCGGCGACGTCACCGTCACCGCCGACTCCAACCGCACCTACACCGGCGTGGCCCTCGGCACCGAGCTCTATGGCCTCGAGGTCCGCACCACCACCGGCGGCGCCCTGGGCGCCAACCCCTACGGCACGTTCAACACCGGCGCCAACACCGTTGAGGGCGTTATCCGCACCAACAGCGCCAACGCGGCCGTCAAGACCACCACGATCGGCACCACCGCTTACAAGATCGAGACCGGCAAGGAGCTGCTCGGCCACTACGTCAAGCTCTATCTGAACGACGTGACCAACCGGACCGTCTACTCCCTCACCGACCTGACCGAGAAGACCGTGACCGTCACCAACACCCCGAACACCGCTGCCAAGCTGAAGAAGGTCTTCGGCGACACTCTGCCCGCCCTGGCTGCCGGCTTTGTGGACGGCGCTACCTTCGACGGTGCGACCAACACCACCTATGATGCCGCTGCCAACGCGAACAACGGCGCTTACAACTTCTATGACGACGAGATCGTCTCCTTCGTCCCGCCCGCGACCGTGATCGCCTCCAAGGTCAACGCGATCACCACGACCGCCGGCAGCGAGAGCATCACCTTCAACGTCGTCGGCGCGCTGAACAACAACAAGACCAACGACGTCATCAATGAGTATGCCGGCATCGCCAAGGGCGACATCGTCGTGCTCGAGAAGATGAACACCATCTACACCGCGACCAAGGCCACCACGGCTGACGGTACCCTGACCAAGATCGAGGGCGGCACCAAGTACACCCTGAACGGCACTGCTTACGCTGCCTCCGCTGCGACGGACAACTCCGGCATCACGGACGCTGCCCCGATCGCTCTGGCCGGCGTCTACAGAGTGTATCTCGACAACAGCGGCAAGTACTTCGCCATCACTGAGGTTCCGGGTGAGGAGACCCCGACCACGCTGGTCTACGTCGTCACCACCTACAGCACCACCGCTGCCGACCAGTATGGCACCAACACCACCAAGTACTTCGCGCAGGTCGTCGAGATGGACGGCACTGCCAAGAACGTCCAGATCAAGAAGGCTGACGACGGCAAGGCCGCCGGTCTGTACGAGATCGCTGTCGAGAACGACAAGGATGCCGGCAACGGCAACCTGAAGGCTGACTACGCCAGCTTCACCGCTGTCGCCGCCGCCACCGCCGTCACCGACAAGGTCAGCGCGAACAGCACCAACACCGACCTGACCACCAGCCTGACCAAGGTCACCGAGAGCGGCAACAACTACTACCTCAACAACGCCCAGAAGGTCCTCTACATCACCGGCAACAAGGCCAGCCTGAGCGTCAAGACCGCCACCGGCCTGATCAAGAACGACACCAACGGCATCATCCTCTATGGTACCGGCAATGACAAGGACAGCAACTACACCGTCAAGTACGTGATCGTTCCGGGCGCTGCGCAGACTGAGGACGCCACCAGCGATGATATCATCTTCGCTTGGGAGGGCGGCGCGTCCACCACCAAGACCCTCGGCAAGGACAACAGCACCAACGTCTGGGAGCACACCGCTTACGTCAAGGGCGCTGAGACCGCTGTCACCACGACCACTGCCGCTTCGCTCGACGGTTACTACACCTACAGCGTGAACGGCACCACCGGCGCTTACACCTTCACGGCGTACACCGGCAGCGGCCGCACGATCTACACCGACCAGGCGATCACCAACATCTACAACAACCTGATCTCTGTCGGCTCCAAGAACGACGTTGACTTCAGCAAGGCTGTCATCGTCAACCTGACCGATGAGGACATCAGCTCCGTCTCCGACCTCGTCGTCGGCGACCAGATCTGCTGCATCATCGTCAACAGCAGCAACAAGCTGGCTCAGAACTACGTGTTCGTGACCACCGCTGTTGCCCGCTGATTTCGGCTGAAACCGAACGGAGCACAAAAAACGCCACAAACGTTTCAGGGGCGCCCGCAAGGGCGTCCCTGTTTTTTTGCCTCTGCGGCGGACGGGCGACAAAAAAGGGCGGCTTCCCTTGTAAGGAAGCCGCCCTTTTTCCGCGTTCAGCCCAGCGCGGCGTAGAGGTAGGTCTTGCCGGTTTCGTTGAACTGTCCCGCCGCGTTGGCGCAGACGAGGGAGACGACGCCGCCGTCCCACGTGAGCGCGGTCTTGTATTCGGCGTTGCTGCCGCTGCCGAAGGTGTTCTGCGCGCGCTCCATGCCGCGCAGGGCGATGATCCCGGCGTACTGATGCTCCTGCCCGCCGGCGGGAAAGAGCAGGAGCAGCTTCGGCGGGAAATCAAAGGTCAGCGCCGTCGGATGCGCGGCGCCGCATTCTCCCGTGCCGACGTAGCTGCCGGTCGCGAAGCGGGGAATCGCCGCGTCGAGCGCGGCGGTCAGGGCGTTGAAGTCCTGCATCAGGATCGAGTCGCTGTGCGCCCAGAGGGGAAAATGATAAAATTCGGTGCTTCCGCTTGCCATAAAGTGCCTCCTTGTCGTTCGTGTGCGGGGAAAACCCTCACCCTTCGGAGACAAAGCGGGCCGACGCGCACGAACGCGTGCAACAGCGCGGCGAAGCTCACAGCAGCTTTTCGATGCGGTAGAGCGCGTGCAGCAGCGTCCAGTTCTGCGGCATGGCGCGCATCAGGTTCCAATAGCCCACGCCCTGCAGGCCGTACTCCGCCGCGAGGCGCAGCTTCGCGTCCATGCTGCGGGCATCCTCGAACCAGACCACGTGCTCGCGTCCGCCGCGGTCGGTATAGTAGAAGTACGGGGCCTGAGCGTCCGCGTCGAACAGGATCTCCGCGCCGCGGCGCACCGCCAGCTCGACCGCGCGCTGCGGCGAGAGCGATTCCGCGCGCGTCTCGCCGCGGACGTAGGGCAGGGGCCAGTCGTAACCGTAGAGCGGGACGCCGAGGAACAGCTTTTCCGGCGCGATCTCGCGCACGGCATAGTCCAGCACGGCGCGCACCTGCGGCAGCGGCGCCACCGCCATCGGGGGGCCGTAGGTGTAGCCCCATTCGTAGGTCATCAGCAGCGCGGCGTTCGCCGCCGCGCCCAGCAGGGCGTAGTCGTGCGCCTCGTACAGCAGGCCCGGCTGGTCGGCGCGCGTTTTGGGCGTGAGCGCCACGATCACCGGGAAGCCCAACGGATTCAGCCGCTCGCGCAGGAAGCGGACGAAGTCCGCGTAGAGCGCGCGCTCGTTCGGATAGACGAATTCAAAATCGACGTCGAGCCCGTAAAAGTTCTTGCGGCGCAGCGTCGCGACGACGTCCTCCAGCAGCGCGGCCTGGAGATCCGGGCTGTTCAGCAGCAGCGAGGAGCGTTCGTTCGAGAAATTGCCCTGCTCGGTCAGCGTCGAGAGATGCATCAGCGGCGCGGTGCGGTAGCGCGCGGCGGAGGCGAGCAGCGCCTCGTCGCCGAGCGGGAGCAGGCGGCCGTCCGCGCCGACGCCGTAGGTGAACGGCGCGACGTAGGTGAGGTACGGCTGCGCCGCGTCGAGCAGGGCGGCGTCGATATACGGGTAGGCGTAGCCGTTGACGCCGATCGTGCCGAGAGGGGCGTCGTCCTCGTAGGAGATCACGAGCAGGTCGCCCTCGCGCAGGTCGCTCTGCCCGCCGAGAAAGACGTTGTTGCGGTAGAGCGTGAGCGCGTCGATGCCGAAGCGCGCCGCGATCGACCAGACCGTGTCTCCGGCCTGCACCGCATAGACCTGGCGCGGGAAGCGGACGACCAGCGTCTGCCCGACGGCGAGGCGCGCATCCTCTGGCACGCCGTTGCTGAGGCCGAGAAGCGCGGGAGAGACGCCGTAAGCCGCGGCGACGGAAAAGAGCGTTTCGCCGGGACGAACCACGTGGATCTGCATGAACGATCACCTCGCATCAGCCTATGCGCGGCGCATCAGCCCAATGCCACATCGAGGATCATCATCAGCAGAAAACCGGAGAGGAAGCCGGCCGTGCCGCCGCGGCCCTGCGCCTGAGGCACCAGCTCCTCAACGACGACCCAGAGCATCGCGCCGGCGGCGAAGCTCAAAAACCAGGGCATCAGCGCGCGCACGCCCGCCGCCGCGAGCACGACCAGCACGCCGAACAGCGGCTCCACCGCGCCGGAGAGCATGCCCGCGGCAAAGGCGCGGCCGCGGCTCACGCCCAGGCGGTACAGCGGCAGCGAGATCGCCGCGCCCTCGGGAAAGTTCTGCACGCCGATACCGAAGGCCAGCGCCGCCGCGCCCGCAAGACCATCGCCGTCCGCGGCCAGGGCGAACGCCAGGCCGACGGCCATGCCCTCGGGAATGTTGTGCAGCGTGATGGCGGCCGCGAGCAGCGCGGTGCGCCGCCGGGCACCCTCCGCCGGAACACGGCGCAGACGCGGCAGGAGCGCGTCGAGCGCGGCGAGGAAGGCCGCGCCCGCCGCCATGCCCGCCGCCGCGGGCAGCCAGGCCGGCAGCGGACCGCCCTGCGCCTGGTCGATGGCCGGGAGCAGCAGGCTCCAGACCGAGGCCGCCGTCATCACGCCGGCGGCGAAGCCGAGCATCGCGCCCTGGCTGCGCGACTGCGCGCCGCCGCGGAGCAGGCAGACCGTCGCGGCGCCGAGGGCGGTCATCAGGAAGGTGAAAAGCGTACCGAGCGCGGCATAGGCAAGCGCGCGCAGCATCATGGGATCAGCGCCTTTCCGCAGGCGAACGCCCGCAGGACAGTATAGGCGGGCGGGGCAAAAGAGGTGCAAAAACGCCGCGGGAGCAGCCTGCTCCCGCGGCGCTTCGGCGGCGGAGACGCTTATTTCATCAGCCGGGCGACCAGGTCGGTGTATTCGCTGGGATCCTCCAGCGGGAGGCCGGCGATCAGCAGCGCCTGATTGTAGAGGATCTTCGCATAGAGCTCCGCACGGCTGCGGTCGGTCAGCAGCGCCGTTTCCATCGCGGCGACGGCGGGGTGCTTCACATTCAGCTCAAGGATGCGGTCGGCCTTCATGGGCGTCGGCATCTGGAAGTTTTTGAAGTACTTTTCCATCTCAAAGCTGAAGCCCTCGCCGGCGGTCATGCAGACCGGGTGGGTCTTGAGCCGGCGGGAGACGCGGGCATCCTTGATCCGGTCGCCCAGGACCTCCTTGACGAACTTCATCAGATCCTCCTTGGGATCGAGGATCTCGTCCTCCGTGTCGCCGAGCTCGAGGTCGCCGTCCACGATCGAGCGGAAGGGCTTGCCCGCGTACTCGCGCAGCGTCTGGAGAACGAACTCGTCCGCCTCGCCGGTGAGGTAGAGCACCTCGAAGTTCTTGTCCTTGAGCAGCTCGGTCTGCGGCAGACGGTCGATCACGGCGATGCTGTCGCCGGCGGCGTAGTAGATGCACTTCTGCGCCTCGGTCATGCGGTCGGCGTACTCGCGCAGCGTGGTGAGCTTCTTCTCGGTCGAGGAGTAGAACATCAGCAGATCCTGCAGGGAATCCTTGCGCTGCTCGCCGCCCTCGCCCACGATGCCGTAGCCGATCTGGCGGCCATAGTTGGCGTAGAACTTCTCGTAGCCCTCGCGATCCTCCTTGAGGAATTTTTCAAGGTCGGCGCGGAGCTTCTTTTCGAGGTTCGCGGCGATGACCTTGAGCTGCCGGTCGTGCTGGAGCAGCTCGCGGGAGATGTTGAGGCTGAGATCCGGCGAATCGACCACGCCGCGCACGAAGCGCAGATAGTCCGGCAGGAGCGCATCGCACTTGTCCATGATGAGCACGCCCGCGCTGTAGAGCTGGAGGCCCTTTTCAAAGTCCTCGGTGTTGAAGTTCAGCGGACGGCGGGAGGGCACGAACATCAGCGCCTTATAGGTGATGCTGCCCTCGACCGCAACGGTGATGACGCGCTGAGGCTTGTCAAAATCGCGGGCGAGCTCAGCGTAGAACTTGGCGTATTCCTCGTCGCTGACTTCGCTGCGCTTGCGCTGCCAGAGCGGCACCATGGAGTTGACGACGGTGAGCTCGTCCACAAGCTCCATCTCGGGATGCTCCGGGTCGCTGCCCGCCTTTGCGCGCTGCACGGGCGTCAGCATGCGGATGGGGTAGCGGATATAGTCGGAATACTTTTTGACGAGCGAGTAGAGCTTGTAATTGTCCAGATACTCGCTGTATTTCTCGTCCTCGGTGTCGGGCTTGAGGTGCATGACGACGTCGGTGCCGACACCGTCCTTCTCGCACGGGGTCACGGTATAACCGTCCGCGCCCGCGGAGTGCCAGCAGAAGGCCTGCCCGGCGCCGTATTTCTTCGTGACGACGGTGATCTCGTCCGCGACCATGAAGGCGGAATAAAAGCCCACGCCGAACTGGCCGATGATGTCGATCTCGTCGCGCGCGCCGGTCTCCTGCCGGAACTGGTACGAGCCGGAGGAGGCGATCACGCCGAGATTGTGCTCCAGCTCCTCCTGATCCATGCCGATGCCGTTGTCCGCCACGGTGATCGTGCGCGCGTTCTTGTCGACGCGGATCTCGATGCCGAAATCGCTCCGGCTGAGGCCGACCTTGTCGTCCGTCAGGGAGAGGTAGCAGAGCTTGTCGATCGCGTCGCTGGCGTTGGAGATGATCTCGCGCAGGAAGATCTCCTTATGCGTGTAGATCGAGTTGACCATCAGATCGAGCAGACGCCTGGATTCGGCCTTGAACTGTTTCTTTGCCATGAAAAAAGCACTTCCTTTGTGGAATTTGTGATAGCTCCATTATAGCAGGGAAAAACGCCCCGCGCAACCGCGCGGAGCGTTTTTGTGGAGCCGCTCGGGTTACGTTTTTACCGTGCGCTTCCTGCCGCACTTCGGGCAGGTCATCTCGATCGTGCCGACGCCCTTCGGCACGCGGCAGATCGCGCCGCAGGCACACTTGACGTATTTGTGCGTCCTGTCCGCCCGGCGCGCGCGCAGGCCGCGCAGCGCATCGCGCTTCGGCGCCCACCAGCGCAGGAACTTCTCGTTCTCGGCGCGGCGGCGGGCCAGATCGCGGGAAAACAGGCGGAAGATCAGCCCGATCGCCAGCGCGAACGACACGGCGTAGAGCAGGAAGCTGACCGTCTTGTTCGGGATCAGGCGCGAGAGCAGCGAGAGCGCCATCTCACCGAGGAACAGCGCCCAGTTGAGCGCGTCCACGCCGTTGCGCCCGTACATGAAGCGCGCGGCGGCGCTGCGGATACGATCCCAAAAGCTCATGGTCATCGGCCTCCCGTCAGAAAAGTAAACTGTTACGATCATTATAGCGCGGTTTTGCCGCGGAGTAAAGAGGAAGCTCCGCCCGCATTTTTGATTGAGCACAATCTTTTTGCCGCCGGCTATTGCCTTTGCCTAAAAAATCGGTTATAATAAGGCCGAACGAACACTTCGGGAGGATCGGACATGAACTATGATCTCATCGTGCTGGGCAGCGGCCCGGCAGGGCTTGCCGCCGCCGTCGCGGCGCGCGGCCGCGGCAAAACGGCGCTCGTGATCGGCAACGCCTGGCAGGAGAGCCCGCTTGCCAAGGCGGAGAAGATCGACAACTATCTCGGTCTGCCCGGCTGCACGGGCTATGCGCTGCTGGAGCAGTTCCAGCGCCACGCCGAGGAGGCGGGCGTCACCTTCGTGCGGGGGCGCGCGATCTCCCTGATGGCGTGGGAGGGCTTCGCCGTGACCGTCGGGACGGACATGTATCAGGGCCGCGCGCTGGTGATGGCGCCGGGCGTCGTGCGCCAGGCGAAGTTCCCCGGCGAGCAGGAGTTCCTGGGCCGCGGCGTGAGCTACTGCGCCACCTGCGACGGGATGCTCTACCGCGGCAGGCGCGTGGTCGTCGCCGGACGGACGAAGGACGCGCCGGAGGAGGCCGCGTATCTGCGCAGCATCGGCTGCGACGTGACCTATACCGCGCCGAAACGGCCGGAAGAGCTGGACGAGGCCATCCCCTTTGTCAAGGCCGCGCGGCTTGAGATCCGCGGCGAACAGACCGTCACCTCTGTGGTGCTCGACGGGGCGGAGCAGCCCTGCGACGGGGTGTTCGTCCTGCGCGCTTCGCTCGCGCCGACGGATCTGCTGCCCCAGCTTGCGACCGAGAACGGTTATATCACAGTCGACCGCGCCATGGCGACGAACGTCCCCGGCGTGTTCGCTGCGGGCGATTGCACGGGCGCGCCGCTCCAGGTCGCGAAAGCGGTCGGCGAGGGGCACGTGGCCGGGCTTTCCGCCTGCGAATATATCGACCGACAGGCAAAGTAAAGAGTTCAAAATTTGAAAGGAGAAACAAACTATGGCACTGGTGCATTTCAATCAGGAGAGCTTTGATTCCGCGCTCGCCGCGGGCGGCCTCGTCGTCGCCGACTTCTGGGCGGAGTGGTGCGGTCCCTGCCGCATGCTCGGCCCGGTGATCGAGAGCATGGCCGACACCTACGCCGGCAAGGCGGTCGTCGGCAAGATCAACGTGGACAACGAGCCCGCGCTTGCGCAGCGCTACGGGATCATGTCCATCCCCACGGTCATCTTCTTCAAGGACGGCGAGGAGATCGCGCGCAAGATCGGCGTGATGTCGTCCGACAACTTCACGAAGGTGCTCGACGAGAACCTGTGACAGATCCCGCACGGCGGTGATCCGCGACCAAACAAAGGAGGACGGCCCCCCCCCGGGCCGACATGGTATGAAAAAACGTCTGTTGTCCGCGCTGCTTTCGCTGCTGCTCGCGTTCACGCTGCTCCCCGTCTCCGCTTTTGCGGCGCTGCCGCAGGGCTGGTGGCCCGTCTGGTCGGCTTACGCGCAGGCGGCGGACTCCGGCGCGTCGGACGACGTGCTGCTCGAAAAGGGCGACGCTGTCATCCGCTTTTACAGCGCCTATGAGCGCAGCGCCGATATCGCGAGCCAGCTTTTCGTGATCTATCGCACGCGGCTTGAGCGGGCGATCTTTGAGAACCGCCAGGATTGGACGCGGGCGGTCGAGAACACCCGCACGCTGCGCGACGTCTGCGCCTGGCAGATCGCCGCCGGCAACGATCCCGCGGCCTATTCCGAGTGGCTGCTCCGGTGCGATGCGCACCTTGCAGTGCTTGAGCCGTTCACGGGCGTCTACGCCGCGTCCTACACGCAGCGCAGCGGCTACGGCTCCCGCGTGGCCGCGGCCTCCGGCACCTATTACGGCACGCCGCACGAGGGCGGGCTGCCCGAGCGGAGCATCTTCTCGTGCTACGTGAATCTTGAGACCGAGACCGCCGCGACCTTCGCGCACTATATCGAGCCCCTTGCGGACGGGAAGCGCGTGCTGCTGCTCAACCTGAACTTTGCCGGCGAGGGCACGACCGCCCGGGCGATCCCCTCCGGCGCGTATGACGACAGCCTGCGCACGACGCTGCGCTATCTCAACGCGCTCGGCGGGCCGATCCTGCTGCGCATCGGCGGCGAGGCAAACGTCTGGACGGACAGCGTGACAGCGGCGGACTTCATCGCCGCTTACGACTACGTCGGCCGCATGGCGCGTTCGCTCGCACCCTCGGTCGAGCTGGTCTGGTCGCCGAACTACGTGTCCGCGTGGAACGTGAAGCTCGCGGACTACTATCCGTCCGACGCGCTGGTGGACTGGGTCGGCCTGTCCCTGTACTACAACTACTCCTCCGTCGGCAGCGCCGCGCAGGAATGGCTGGAGTACAGCCACACCGGGCCGTTCGCCGACCCCGTGGCGAACGCGGCGGAGGCCGTGGCCGTCGCGCGCGCGAAGGGGAAGCCCGTCATCGCGACCGAGGGCGGCTGCGACCTCGACGGCGGCGAGGACTACAAGGCCCGCAAGGCCGCAAAGGAGTTCTCCGCCCTCACGATGGTCTATCCCGAGGTCAAGGCGATCGTCTACTTCGACAAGGCGATCTTCGGGGACGATTTCCGCCTGACGGGCCGCACGCTGACCGCCGTGAACGCGGCGATCGCGAACAACCCGACGCTGATCGCCCACGGCGCATCCTCCGCGGCCACCTATGTCCCGCTGGAAACGCTGGGCGAGAGCATGAGCGGCACGCTTGTCCTCGGCGCGACGGGGCGCACCTACCGCAGCACGGACATGAGCGTCACCTGGGCGCTGGACGGCAGGACCGCCGCCACCGGCGAGCAGTACCGCGTGGCGCTTTCCTCGCTCGGCAGCGGTGCGCACCGGCTCGATGTGACGTTCGGCGACGGCGCCGCCACGACGATCACGCGCACCTATACGCTGACCTATGCGAACGGCCGCGTCACGGCGGCCGAGGGCTGGCGTGACCCGCAGGCCCTGCCGTTCACCGACGTGCCGGCGAGCGCCTATTACGCGCCCGCCGTGCGCTGGGCGCTTGCAAACGGCGTGACCACCGGCACGAGCGATACGACGTTCTCTCCCGCCGATACCTGCCGCCGCGGGCAGGTGGTGACCTTCCTCTGGCGCGCGATGGGCAAGCCGGAGCCGAAGAGCACGGCCAACCCGTTCCGCGACGTGGCGGCGAGCGACTACTATTACAAGGCCGTCCTCTGGGCGGTCGAGCAGGGCATCACCAACGGCACGAGCGACACGACCTTCTCGCCGGACGACACCTGCACCACCGCGCACATCCTGACCTTCCTCTATCGCGCGATGGGCCGGCCCGGGAACACCGGGGCCGCCGTCTGGTATGAGGATGCGGGCGCCTGGTGCGCGCGCGAGGGCCTGCTGGCGGACACCGGGCTTTCGGTCTCGCCGGAGGTCAACTGCCCGCGCGCGGCCGTGGTCACCTGCCTGTACCGCGCGCTCGCGGCCTGAGACAAGGAGAAAGGAAAAGAGGGCGGGAGACCGCCCTCTTTTTTGACAACAAGTTATGTTCGGAATCGTCAAATCTTGTCCGTGATTGTCCGTTGCGAGGATGTGGAAAAGAGTAGGGAAAAACCGCTGAATCCCTTGAAAATCAAGGGATTCAGCGGTTTTTCAACTTGGTGCCTCGTCGGGGATTCGAACCCCGGACACCCTGCTTAAAAGGCAGGTGCTCTGCCGACTGAGCTAACGAAGCAAAGTGTGGAGAGAAAACGCAGGGCGGCAAAACGGCGGCGGGAAAAAGCGGCGGGAAACGTATCAAAGCGGCGTGCGCCGGGATCAGCTTGGCAGGGATGGCTGGACTCGAACCAGCGAATGAGGGAGTCAAAGTCCCTTGCCTTACCGCTTGGCTACACCCCTATGGCGAGAGGGTGAGCGGAGGAGGGATCGGGACGAACCCGATCCCTCCCGCTCGAGTGGGGTGGGTAAAGGGACTCGAACCCTCGACACCCGGAACCACAATCCGGTGCTCTAACCAACTGAGCTACACCCACCATATAGGCATCGTCTGCGCGAATGCCGACGCCGTTGGAAGAAATGGTACGCCAGAAGGGATTCGAACCCCCGACCCACGGCTTAGAAGGCCGTTGCTCTATCCAACTGAGCTACTGGCGCAAATGGATGGAGCAGGTGACGGGAATCGAACCCGCATCCCCAGCTTGGAAGGCTGGTGCCCTGGCCATTGTGCTACACCTGCGGACGCCCTCCAAAACGATGTCAGCTAAAGCATAATAGCATGAGACGGCGGCCTTGTCAAGAAATTTTGCACGCGGCAGGCCAAAAAAGCCCGCAGACGGGAGAAAACGGCGGCCGCAGCGCGCGGCAACGGAGAAAAATGCACGTTTGTGCGCAGCGGCACGGAAAAATGCCGCCGAATACTTGCAAAGAAGCGGGAAAAGGTGGTAAAATAACAAATACTTTGCGTCCCCCTTCCATTCGGGGCGGACAGAAAACGAGGAAAACACCATGGAAAAGAAACGCTTTTATATCACCACGCCCATCTACTATCCCTCGGACAAGCTGCACATCGGGCATGCCTACTGCACCGTCGCGACCGACGTGATCGCGCGCTACAAGCGCCTGACCGGCTGCGACGTCATGTTCCTCACCGGCACGGACGAGCACGGCCAGAAGATCGAGAACAAGGCGAAGGAGGCGGGCGTCACGCCCAAGGAATTCGTCGACCGGATCGTTGAGGGCGAGCGCGGCGTCAAGGACCTGTGGAAGCTGATGAACATCTCGAACGACCGCTTCATCCGCACCACGGACGCGTATCACGAGAAGGCCGTGCAGCGCATCTTCCGCAGGATGTATGACAACGGCGACATTTACAAGGGCAAGTACGTCGGCAAATACTGCACGCCCTGCGAGAGCTTCTGGACCGAGAGCCAGCTTGTGGACGGCAAGTGTCCCGACTGCGGCCGCGAGGTCATCGACGCCGAGGAGGAGGCATATTTCTTCCGCGCGTCCAAGTACGCCGCCCGCGTGCGCGAGCTGCTGACCGAGACCGACTTCCTCGAGCCGCCCAGCCGCGTGAACGAGATGGTCAACAACTTCATCGACTGCGAGGGCGGGTTGCAGGATCTCTGCGTCAGCCGCACCAGCTTCACCTGGGGCGTGCCCGTGGACTTCGACCCGAAGCACGTGGTCTACGTCTGGCTCGACGCGCTGTTCAACTACGTCACTGCCCTCGGCTTCGAGAACGATGCGTACGACGACTATGAGAAGTTCTGGCCCGGCGTGAACATCGTCGGCAAGGAGATCGTGCGCTTCCACTCGATCTACTGGCCCGCGTTCCTGATGAGCCTCGGCATGCCGCTGCCCAAAAAGGTCTTCGGCCACGGCTGGCTCGTCATCGACGGAGGCAAGATGTCCAAGTCCAAGGGCAACGTCGTCGATCCCTATATCCTGGCCGAGCGCTTCGGCGTGGACGCGCTGCGCTTCTTCCTGATGCGCACCTTCCCCTTCGGCTCGGACGGCAACTTCTCCAACGAGCTGCTCATCAGCACGATCAACACCGACCTCGCCAACGACTTGGGCAACCTGCTCAGCCGCACCGTGTCGATGGTGGACAAGTATTTCGGCGGCACGCTGCCCGAGACGCAGACCGAGGACGCGGCGAAGGACGCCGAGCTCACGGCCCTCGGCGCGGCGCTGCGCGGCAAATACGAGGCCGCGATGGAGAAGTATGCGCCGCACAAGGCGCTGGAGGAGATCTTCGCGCTGATCGACCGCGCGAACAAGTATATCGACGAGAACGCCCCCTGGGTGCTGGCAAAGGATATGGCCGCGAACGGCGCGCGCCTCGCCGAGGTCATGTACAACCTGCTGGAGACGATCCGCGTGGCCGCGGTCCTGCTCACGCCGTTCATGCCCGAGAGCATGGCGCGGGCGCTCGACCAGATCGGCGCGGACGACGCCCGCCGCACGTGGGAGAGCCTGGATCGCTGGGGCGGCCTGCCCGCAGCCGTCACGGTGCACCGCGGCGAGAACCTGTTCCCGCGCGTTGACGCCGCGAAGGCCATCGCGGAGCTGGAGGAGGCGCAGGCCGCGGCGAAGCGGGCGGCGCAGGGCAAGACGATCGAGCTCGAGCCCTATACGGAGGAGAGCGTCGATTTTGACACCTTCTGCCGTTCCGACCTGCGCGTGGTCAAGATCAAGGCCTGCGAGGCCGTGAAGAAGAGCGCGAAGCTGCTGCGCTTCACGCTGGACGACGGCAGCGGCACCGACCGGCAGATCCTCAGCGGCATCCACGCCTGGTACGAGCCGGAGCAGCTCGTCGGCAAGACGGCGGCGGCCATCCTCAATCTGCCGCCGCGCAAGATGATGGGGCTGGAGTCCCAGGGCATGCTGATCTCCGCCGTGCACCATGAGAACGGTGAGGAGAAGCTGCACCTGCTGCTGCTGGACGACAGCATCCCCGCAGGCGCAAAGCTCTGCTGAGCGCGGAGAGAACGGAGGCAAGCCATATGTGGGAATACCGCTACGTCAACGTCGACACCGGCGGCGGACTGATCTTCGACAATTATGCCGCGCGGCACCGCGAGATCATCGACGCCGCGGCGCGCGAGGGCTGGCGCTTCGTCGGCACCGTGCCGACGCTGTTCACCAGCCAAGGCGGCGTTAAGGCGCTCGACCTCGTGTTTGAGTGCGAGGTGCCGGATCGGGAGAACGAATGAACGGCATTTTCGACACCCACGCCCACTACGACGACGCACAGTTTGACCCGGATCGGGACGAGCTGCTCGCGGCGCTGCCGGCGCAGGGCGTGAGCCTCGTGCTCGACCCGGGGTGTGACGTTGCGTCGTCCCGCGCGGCGGTTGCGCTGGCCGAGCGGCACGCGCACGTGTACGCCGCGGTGGGCTGGCATCCGGAGAACTGCGCGCCCTACACGCCGGAGAGCCTGGACGAGCTGCGCGCGCTGGCGCGGCATCCGAAGGTCGTGGCCATCGGAGAGATCGGGCTGGACTACCACTGGGCGGAGAATCCGCCGCGGGAGCTGCAGCAGGCGGTATTCCGCGCGCAGCTGGCGCTCGCGGCGGAGCTGGAGCTGCCCGTGATCGTCCACGACCGCGACGCACACGCCGACTGCCTTGGCATTGTGCGGGAGTTCCCGACGGTGCGGGGCGTGTTCCACTGCTTTTCCGGCAGCGCGGAGCTGGCGCGCGAGCTGTGGAGGCTCGGCTGGTACGTCGGCTTTGACGGGCCGGTGACCTACAAAAACGCGCGCAAGGCGCTCGAGGTTGCACGCGAGGCGCCCGCCGACCGCTTCCTGCTGGAGACGGACGCGCCCTATCTTGCACCCGTGCCGCGGCGCGGCACGCGCAACGATTCGCGCAACCTCGTCTTCGTGGCGGAAGCGCTGGCGGCGGTTCGCGGCGTGACGCCGCAGGCGCTGATCGACGCCGCGGCGGAGAACGGGAAGCGGCTGTTCGGCATCCAATAAAAAAAACGGGGGAGACCGCAGCGGCGGTCTCCCCCGTTTTTCAGTCGGTCAGGCGTCGAGCGCGGCGTCGAGCGCGGCGCGCAGCGCGGATTCGATGTCCTCATAGCGGTCGAAGAGGCGCGCCTCGAAGAGCTTGCGCTCGCCGAGGAAGAACGAGGGCACGCGGAAATAGTCGTACCGCTCGGCCAGCGCGGCCTGCTCCGTCTCCTCAATCCATTCGACGGGAACGCGCGCGTAATCCGCGTTCGCGGCGGTCAGCGCGGCGTAGGCCCGCCGGGCGCCGGCGCAGTAAGGGCAGCCCTCGAGATAAAAGATCGTCAAAGCGTTCATGCCATATCCTCCGTTTCATTTGAGCAGGCGCACAAGCTGCGCTTCGCTCGCGTGCGGCAGGAGCGAGCGCAGATGGGCGAGGATGCGGACGCGGGATTCCTCCGGCGTGCGGCGGTAGACCGCGTCGGCAAAGGGGGCGCCGAACAGGCGCTCCGGCGTCGAGTACTCCGCAACGCCCCAGCCGTAGGGCCGACCGAGCCGGTCGCGCTCGTAGACGAAGTCCGAGATGACGACGTAGCACTGCGCCTGCAGGCGGAGCATCGAGGCGTCAAAATCCCGGCGGCCGTCCTTCCCGTAGCCGCCGAGGCGCTTGAGCCGCCGCGAGAGCACGGGCGCGTTCGCATCGACCAGGTCGAAGAGATCCTTCTCCGCACGCGGCGCGAGGCCCTCGTCAAAGCGGGCGTCAAAATCGTAGCCGTCGCGCCGGAGATTGGCGAAGTCGGGGAACCACTCGGCGCTGATGAAGGTCGCCTTTTTCTCCAGAAATTTGCCGTAGGCGCAGCCGGTCTCGCGGATCACGGGGCCTTTCCACTCCCAGACGCCGTCGCCGTCCGCAAACCAGGCCTCGGGGACAACGTGCTCGGACACGGAAAAGCCGGGCACGGAGGTGCGGAACAGCGGCACGAAGCCGAAGCGCCGCACGGCGTCCGCCAGGTCGCGCTCCGTGCGCACGGTGAAGTCAAAGGACATCGCATCGCCTCCCGATCAGGATCGTTCGCGGCCATGATACCACGCGGCGGAGCAAATGTCACGCGCCGGATGCAAAAAAAGGCGAAGGGCCGCGCGCCCTTCGCCCGATTTTTTAGCCGATCCAGCTCTTGTCCGCGGGATCGTCGCGGAAGGCAAGCAGGCGGCGCACGTCCTCCGGCCGGATATAGCCCTCGTCCGCGGCGACGCGGGCGATCACGTCGAAATTCGTCAGAGAGTGATTCTCCGCATGGGCGGCGGCGAGCCGCTCAAGGCCGCGGCGCATGCCGTAAGTGAAGATGCTGACGATGCCGAGCACCTCGGCGCCCGCCTCGCGCAGCGCCTCGACGACCTCGATCACGCTGCCGGCGGTGGAGATCAGATCCTCCACCACCACGACCTTCTGCCCGGGTTCGAGCCGGCCCTCGATCCGGTTCTCCCGCCCGTGGTCCTTGGCGCCGGAGCGCACGTAACCCATCGGCAAGCCCAGCAGGTGCGCGGTGATCGCGGCGTGGGCGATGCCGGCGGTGGAGGTGCCCATCAGCACCTCGGCCGCGGGATAGTGCGTGCGGATGAGCTGCGCAAGGCCGTTCTCCACGTCGCCGCGCACGTCCGGCGCGGTCAGCGTGAGGCGGTTGTCGCAGTAGACCGGGCTTTTGATGCCGCTGGCCCAGGTGAAGGGCTGCTCCGGCCGGAAAAACACCGCGCCGATGCGCAGCAGGTCCTTGGCGATCAGGGTATGGGTCTCCATGACAGAATCCTCCTTTTCATCGATCAGCAGCGCGCGGAGATCCGCCACGCGCTCTGCGAGCGCGTCAGCGCCCGCGGCCTCCAGTTCGGCGCGGCTGCCGTAGCCGTACAGCACGCCGACGGCGGCGAGGCCGACGGCGTGCGCGCCCGCAACGTCGTATTTCCGGTCGCCGACCATCACGGCCTCGGAAAGCGCGCTCACACCGGCGCGGCGCAGCGCCTCGCGCAGCACCGTCGGTTTCTTCATGCCCTGCGGATCGTCCGGCGGCGCGCCGCAGATGAGGTCGAAGCAATCGGCCAGGCCGAAGTGCGTCAGGATACGCAGGGCGAAATGCTCCGGCTTCGAGGTGGCGACGAGCAGCGTGCAGCCCGCCGCCTTCAGCGCGCGCAGCAGCGCGGGGATGCCGGGATACACGGCGTTTTCCCGCCAGCCCTGCCGGTCGTAATAGGCGCGGAACGCGCCGATGGCTTCGGCCGTCCGCTCCGGCGACAGGCCGTAGAATTCGCGGAACGTCTCGTCCAGCGGCGGGCCGACGAAGTGCGCCAGGCGTTCGGGCGGCACGTCGATGCCGAGCTGCGCGAGCGCGGCGGAGGCCGCGGCCGTGATGCCCGGGCCGGAGTCGGTCAGCGTGCCGTCGAGATCGAAGAGGACGACGCGCTTCATCCCACGAACTCCGCGACGCAGCGGCGGTAGGCGGCCACGGGATCGGCGGCCCGGGTGATCGGACGGCCGACGACGATGTAGTCCGAGCCGACCTCCTTTGCCGCCGCCGGGGTCATCACGCGCTTCTGGTCGCCGCGGTCGCCGTCGTCAAAGCGGACGCCGGGCGTGACGGTCAGGAAGTCGGCGCCGCAGGCGCGGTGCACCCGCCCCGCCTCCAGCGGGGAGCAGACCACGCCGTCGAGTCCGGCGGTCTTCGCGCTGCGCGCGTAGTGCAGCACGACGTCCTCGATCGGCTCGCGGATCAGCAGGTCGCGCGTCATCGCCGCCTGGTCGGTCGAGGTGAGCATCGTGACGGCAATCAGCAGCGGGCGCGTGCCGTCGGGCCGGGTCAGGCCCTCGAGCGCAGCCTCCATCATCGGGATGGTGCCGGCGGCGTGCAGATTGCAGATGTCCGCGCCCAGGTCGCGCAGCACGCGCATCGCGCTTTTGACGGTGTTCGGGATGTCGTGCAGCTTGAGGTCGAGGAAAATGCGGTGTCCGCGGCGCTTGAGCTCGCGCACGATCTGCGGGCCTTCGGCGTAGAAGAGCTCCATGCCGATCTTGACGAAAGGCTTTTCGTCCGTGAACCGGTCGAGAAAGGCAAAGGTCTGCGCCGCACCTGCGAAATCACAGGCGATGATGACGTCTTTTCCCATGTTACTTTGCGCCTCCGATGATGTTTTTCAGAGTATCGATGCCATAGCGGTCCATGACCGCGGGCAGCTCGTCGATGATGCGGCGGCAGGCGAAGGGCTCGACAAGGTTGGCTGCGCCGACCTCGACGGCGGTCGCGCCGGCGAGCAGCATTTCGATCACGTCCTCCGCGGAGCGGACGCCCCCGACGCCGACGACCGGGATGGCGACCGCGCGGGCGACCTGCCAGACCATCCGCAGCGCGACCGGAAACACCGCCGGGCCGGAGAGCCCGCCCGTGGTGTTGGCGAGCACCGGGCGGCGGGTGCGCAGGTCGATGCGCATGCCCAGAAGCGTGTTGATGAGGCTCACGCCGTCGGCCCCCGCGTCCTCGCAGGCGCGCGCGACGTCCGTGATGCTTGTGACGTTCGGGGAGAGCTTGACGATGACGGGCTTCGCCGTCACGGCCCGGACGGCGGCGGTCACCGCGGCGGCGAGCTTCGGGTCGGTGCCAAAGGCCATGCCGCCGCCGTGCGCGTTGGGACAGCTGATGTTGACCTCGAACCAGCCGATCTGCGGCTGAGGATCAAGGCGGCGGCAGACCTCGGCGTATTCCTCGACGGAGAAGCCGCTGACGTTTGCCATGACGGGCTTGTGAAACACGCGGGCGAGGCGGGGCAGCTCGTCGGAGATCACCCGATCCACGCCGGGATTTTGCAGGCCGACCGCGTTGAGCATGCCGCCCGGCGTCTCGGCGATGCGCGGCGTGGGGTTGCCGAAGCGGGGCGCGAGCGTCGTGCCCTTGAAGGAGAAGGTGCCGAGGCAGTTGATGTCATAGAGCTCGGCGAACTCGTATCCGTAGCCGAAGGTGCCGGAGGCGGGGATCACCGGATTGTCGAGCTCAATGCCGCAGAGGGTAACGCTCAGTCGTCCCATACGATCTCCTCCTTCCGCAGGACGGGCCCGTCCTTGCAGATGCGCTTGTGGCCCGCGGCGGTCTTGCAGGTGCAGCCCATGCAGGCGCCGAAGCCGCAGCCCATGCGCTCTTCCAGGCTGAGCTGCCCGGGTGCGGCGATGCGGCGGGATACGGCGCGGAGCATCGGCCCCGGCCCGCAGGCGAAGAAATAGGAACAGCGCTCGGGCAGAACGTCCGTCACGAAGCCGCGGACGCCGCGGCTCCCGTCCGCCGTGGCGACGGCGACGGTGCAGCCGAGCGCGCGGAACTCGTCCTCATAAAAGCAGTCCCCCGCCGTATTGAAGCCGAGCGCGACGGCGACGCGCCGCCCCTGTGCGCGCAGCTCCCTGGCCAGGCGGTAGAGCGGCGCGGCGCCGATGCCGCCGCCGACGAGCAGCGGCGCGTCCCCGGCAGGGGCGGCGTCAAAGCCGTTGCCGAGGCCGACGAGCACGTCCGCCGTGTCGCCGGGGTCCATGCCGCGCAGCTGCGCCGTGCCGCGGCCGACGACCTTGTAGAGGATGGTCAGAGAACCGTCGTCCCAGTCGGACACCGAGATGGGACGGCGCAGGTAGAGCCCGGGAAGCCGGAGATCGATGAACTGTCCGGGCGCGGCCATGGCGGAAACGTCTCCGCAAAGCCGCATGCGGAAGGTGTTTTCCGCGAGCTGCCGGTTTTCGGCAACGGTGAGGATCGTCTGTTTCATTGCTGCTCCTTGTCGCGGTAGACGGCCTTGCCGCCCGATACGGTCAGGCGGCATCTGCCGCGGATCGGCATCCCCTCAAACGGCGTCGACCTGCCGAGCGAGAGGAAGTCTGCGGGATCGACGACGCTCTGCGCGTCCAGATCCCAGACTGTGAAATCGTCGGCGGCAAACGGCAGACGGAACCGTCTGCGCGGGTTGACCGCCAGCAGGTCGATCAGCTTTTCGAGTGTGAGGACGCCCTCGCGCACGAGGTAGGTGTAGAGCAGGGGAAACGCCGTCTCCAGGCCGACGATGCCGAAGGCGCTCTTTTCGAGACCCCGGGACTTTTCCTCCGCGCTGTGGGGTGCGTGGTCGGTGGCGACGATGTCGATCGTCCCGTCCAGCAGGCCGTCGAGCAGGGCGCGGCGGTCGTCGGCGGAGCGGAGAGGCGGATTCATCTTGAAGCGGCCGTCCTCCCGCAGACAGGTCTCGTCCAGCAGCAGGTAGTGCGGCGCGGTCTC
>Ga0079305_1000821_pt1 | contig 54925 bp, 69 predicted proteins | sample LMS_cellobiose_e_FD_79183 | JGI IMG/M metagenome (GOLD analysis project Ga0079305, IMG submission 79183) | Rumen-fistulated moose microbial communities from Alaska, USA - LMS_cellobiose_enrichment | ecosystem: Host-associated > Mammals > Digestive system > Stomach > Rumen fluid ...
TAAGGGGTAGCCCGAGAAAGCAATGCGGTTGGCAAACCTTTTCGGGCCCCTTAAGGGGCTTCGTCCGCAAAAAGCCCTTATAGGGCTTAGTCAAACCTCCGGCTTAGCCGGAGGTTTTGATTCAGTTGAGACTCTCGGCGTGGATGGCGAAGAGCTCCTCGATCCGCTCCCGAAGCTGGCGGTGTTCGATTGCGGACAGATCGGGATCGGCGGCCATCAGCGCCTTGGCAGCGGTCTGGGCCTCGTCCAGAAGGCGCATGTCGCAGCTGAGATCCGCCACCTTCAGGCTGGGCAGACCGTGCTGCCGCTGGCCGAAGAAGTCGCCGGGGCCCCGGAGACGCAGATCCTCCTCGGAGATCTTGAAGCCATCGTTGGTCTCGGTCATCACCTTCAGCCGCCGGCGGGTCTCCTCGCTGTCGCTATCGCTGAGGAGGATGCAGTAGGACTTGGCACTGCCCCGGCCCACGCGGCCCCGGAGCTGGTGGAGCTGACTGAGGCCGAAGCGCTCGGCGTTCTCCACCACCATGGTGTTGGCGTTGGGCACGTCCACGCCCACCTCCACCACTGTGGTGGACACCAGGATGTCGCTCTCCCCGGCGGCAAAGGCCGCCATAACGGCCTCCTTCTCCTTTGCCTTCATCTTCCCGTGGAGCACGGCGATGCGCAGGTCGGGGAACACCTCCTGCCGCAGCTTCTCGGCGTAGGCGGTGACGGCCTTGCGCTCGTCAGGGATGGTGTCGGCGTCGCCCACCAGCGGGCAGACGATGAACACCTGGTGTCCTTCGCCCACCTGCTTGCGGAGGAAGGCGTTAATCCGCACCCGGTATTTCTCCCCCACGGCAAAGGTGTCCACCTTCTGCCGCCCCGGGGGCAGCTCATTGATGACGGACACGTCCAGATCTCCGTAGATCACCAGCGCCAGCGTCCGGGGGATGGGGGTGGCGGAGAGCACCAGCATGTGGGGGTGCTCCGCTTTCTGCCCCAGGGCCGAGCGCTGGTTGACGCCGAAGCGGTGCTGCTCGTCGGTGACGACCAACCCCAGCCGGTGGTACGCCACGTCCTCCGTCAGCAGGGCGTGGGTGCCGATGCATACGTCGATCTCGCCGGAGGCCAGCTTTGCCAGCAGCTCCCGCCGCTCCTTGGCTTTGGTGGAGCCGGTCAGCAGGGCGCAGGTCAGGCCGAACCGTGCGAAGAGAGGGGAGAGATTCTCATAGTGCTGCCGGGCCAAAATCTCGGTGGGGGCCATGAGAGCGCTCTGCCAGCCATTCTGGGCGGCGAACCAGATGCACGCCGCCGCTACCATGGTCTTGCCGCTGCCTACGTCGCCCTGGCACAGGCGGTTCATGGGCCGGCTGCCGGCCATATCGCCGGTGGCGTCGTCGATGGCCCGGCACTGTGCGCCGGTCAGCTTGAAGGGCAGCTTCGCAAAAAAGGGTGTCATGTCCACCGGCTGACAGGCGGGACCCGCCACGTCCTGTCGCCGGTGGCGCAGCCGCGTTAGCCCGCAGCTGAGGAGGAACAACTCCTCGAAGACCAGCCGCCGCCGGGCCACCTCCAGCGCCTCCGGGGAGTCGGGGAAGTGGATGTTCTCATAGGCATAGTTTACATAACAGAGGCGATGCTCCTGCCGCACCTGGTCCGGCAGCACATCCGCCAGCAGTTCCCGGCATGCGTCCAGCCCCTGCCGCACGGCCCGGCTCAAGACCAGCTGGCTGATGCCGGCGGTGAGGGGATAGATGGGCATGATGCGCCCGGTCACCTGCTGCTGCCCCTCCCGCTCCAGAATGGGGTTGGTCATCTGGCGGCGGATCAGGTTGCCCTCCACCTTGCCGAAGAAGATGTAGGTTTCCCCGGTGTGGAGCTGGGAGCGGCGGTAATCCTGGTTGAAAAAGGCGATATCCAGCACGCCGCCCTCGTCCACGGCCCGGACCTTCACGATCATCCGTCCGCCGGAGATCCGGTGTGCAGTGGGCTCAGCGGCGATCATGGCCCGCACGCAGGCGTATTCCCCCACAATCAGCTCTTTGATGGGGCGGGTGAGGGTCCGATCCTCATAGGCCCGGGGGAAATAGGAGATCAGATCCCGCAGCGTGGTGATGCCCAGCTTACCCAGCGCCTTGGCCCGGGTCTCGCCGATCCCCTTGATATAGCGGACGTCCGTCTGCAGAGCCGTCATGGGATCGCCCTCCTCTCTTGTTTTTCTCATTATACCACGATAAGCAAAAAAAGAAAAGCATTACAGTCCATGACCGCGGCCATGGACTGTAATACTCAATATATTACATAATTAAAGCAACATATTACCTTAAATCGTGATCCCCAACAGTCCCAGACCGTCCTCCAGCACCAGCCGGACGGTGTCGGCGAGCACCAGCCGGGCGGGGGCGGCCTCGGGGGAGAGCAGCTCCCGGTGCCGGGCCCAGAACCGGTCGGCCAGCTCGGTGAGATAGGCGGTGATGGTGCCGGGGTCCGCCGTGCGGGCGGCCCGTCCCACCGCGCCCTCCCAGCGGCACAGCAGCCGGACGAGGGCTCGCTCCTCATCCTCCTGCGGCGCTGACAGATCCGCGTCAGCGGGGGAGGGGACGGCGTATCGTCCCAGGACCCGGGCCATGCGGTCCCGGGCGTAGCGGACCCGGTAGTAAGGGTTGGCCCCGTCCTCCCGGGCCGCCAGGTCCAGATCCACCGTCACGCTCCGGTCCAGCCGTGCGCTGAGGAGGAAGCGCAGGGCGTCCAGGGGCACTCGATCCGCCGGGGGCGGCGTTTCCACCGGTACGCCGCTGCGCAGGATGCGGCAGGAGCCTGCAGCGGCTTCCTGGCGGTTAACATAATCTCTATCCTCTGTGATACAGACGAAGGCGTCCCCCGTTCGGTCCAGAATGTTGTCCAGGGCCTGGCCCAGGAAGTGGCGGCGGAGGGTATCAGCCCAGTCCGGGCCCTCCACGGTGGGCGCCGGCGCGGCCCACCGGTTGGACCGGCCCCGCCGCCTTGCCGTCTCCGCCGCGGCGCGGAGGGCGTCGGTATACCACTTGTCACCCAGTCGGAAGTTCAAATAGCCGGGACCTGCCGCCTCCACGGCTGACAAGTACTCCCCCTTGTCGCCCATACGGCGGCACAGCAGGTCAGCCAGGGCCCGGGAATCCATGCCGACGCAGCCGGCGGCGGCCAGGCAGAAGGCGCAGGTGAGATCGCCGTGGGCATCGTCGCCGGGGATTTCCACCGCGGGCAGGCTGGGGGCGCTGCCGGGCAGCGAGCCGTCCTCCGCAACCTTATTCCATGCCCGGAGGATCAGGCGCTCCGCCTGCTCCCGGGCCAACTGCATCATGTTCATGGTTCCTGCTCCATGGGCCGCAAGACCAGCTCCACCTGCATCTCCTGCAGGGGCCGCTCCCCGGCGGCCAGCGTATAGTGTAGGAAGATCGTCCCCGTATCGCCCACCAGCTCCTCCCGGACGCGGTGGGTGGTGGCGGTCAGCTCCAGCGCGCCGCCCTCTACGCCGATCCGGGCGGCGGTGGGACGGGAGGGGTCCAGCAGCAGCCGGTAGGCGCCGGCATCCACCATGGCCCGGCCCATACCCAGATGCACGGCCGAGGAGATGGTTTCGCCCTCTCCGTTTCGGGCCGTATACCGCAGATGGGTGCCGCGGCTGTCCCGCCGCAAGGTGCCGATACCTGTAAAGGTGAACGCCTCGTCACCGCTGACGGTGGTGACGTTCACCCAAACGGCCGCGCCCTCAGTACCGCTCAATGTCCACCTCCTGGACAGGGGGCAGGCTCTCCCGGAGGAAGTAGCCGGCCAGGGTGCCGAAATCGTCCGGTCGGTCGCTGGCGTAGAACCGCGCCTGTCCGCTGCGCTCTCCGGCCAGCATATCCCGGGCCTTCAGCGTGCGCTTCAGCTCCCAGGCTGCCTCGGCGCCGGTGTCGATCAGCTCCACGTCGGGCCCCATGATCCCGCCGATCACGTCGGTCAGCAGGGGATAGTGGGTGCAGCCCAGGATCAGCGTGTCGATGCCGGCCTTCGTCAGCTCTTCCAGATACTCCCGGGCCACCGTTTCCACCACCACGTCGCCGGGCCGGAAGCGCCCGTTCTCCACCAGGGGCACGAACAGCGGGCAGGCCTTGGAGATCACCTCCACGTTCTCGTCCAGCAGATGGATGGTCCCGGCGTAGGCGCCGGAGCGGACGGAGGCGGCGGTGGCGATCATGCCCACCCGGCGGTTCTTCGTCAGCTTTACCGCTCGGCGGCAGGCGGGCTCCACCACGCCTAGGATGGGCAGGTCGTTCTCCTGCCGCAGCTCCGTCAGCGCGTTGGTGGACACGGTGCCGCAGGCGATGACGATGGCCTTGATGTCAAAGGACCGGAGGAAGTGGACGTCCTGACGGGCATATTTCAGCAGAATTTCCCGGGATCGCCCGCCATAGGGGACACGGGACGTGTCTCCGAAGTATATAATGTTTTCAGAGGGGAGGATGCTGCGGATCTGGCGCACGGCGGTGAGCCCGCCCAGACCGGAGTCAAACACCCCAATGGCTCTGTTGTCCATGGATGGTCTCCTTTTACGCGGATTGGAAGCGATAACTAATTTATTATACAATGGACGCAGGCGGCGTACAAGTTAAAAATTGGTCGAATTGGGGGCTTTTTTCGGTGGAAATTCAAATTTGCCTGTGCTATAATCTCCTCAAACCGCAGAAGGTCCCGGGAGGTGGCAGCATGGAGATCAAAATGACACAAAAGCAGTTCCGGCGTTTGCTGGACCTGGTCTATATCGGCAACTGGGTGCTCAACTCCACCCGGGGCAACGACCGCATCACCGAGTACGACGAGGTGGAGAGCCTGGTGTTCGCCCAGTGTCTGCGCCACGGCATGGCCCCGCTGACGGAGCTCTACGAGGGGGAGATCATCCCCTCCAAGGCCTTCGCCGAGGGTGGCATCCACGAGGCCATCATGGCCTATGAGGACACCACCTTCTTCGAGATCCTGGCCCAGGAGCTGGCCCTGCGGGACATGGACGATCCCCCTATTACCAAGGAGAACTACGACGAGATCATGGAGCGGATGGATACATACCTGGGTGAGTTCGAGCGCAACGGCACGGACCATATTACCGTGGAGATCGAGGACTGAAAGCCCCTGCAAACCGCAGGCAAATAACAGGCCGCCGCAGCGATTCGCTGCGGCGGCCTTTCTGCGCATAGCAATCAAAAAAATAATATAATGTGTCAAAAGGATGATATATTGATGATTTCGAAGCCTTACAGCTTCTCCGCCAGGTACCGGGCCACGTAGACGCCGCTGGCGCTGGCGTGGCTCAGGGAGTGGGTGACGCCGGAGCCGTCGCCGATGACGAACAGGCCCTGGTGGCAGGTCTGGAGATTCTCGTCCAGCTCCACCTCCATGTTGTAAAACTTCACCTCCACGCCGTAGAGGAGGGTGTCGTCGTTGGCGGTGCCGGGCGCGATCTTGTCCAGGGCGTAGATCATCTCGATGATGCCGTCCAGAATCCGCTTGGGCATCACCAGGCTCAGATCGCCGGGGGTAGCGGCCAGGGTGGGGGTGACGAAGCTCTCGCTGAGGCGCTTGGGGGTGGACCGCTGGCCCCGGATCAGGTCGCCGAGGCGCTGAACGATAACGCCGCCGCCCAGCATGTTGCTGAGCCGGGCGATGCTCTCGCCGTAGCCGTTGGAGTCCTTGAAGGGCTCGGAGAAATGCTTGGCCACCAGCAGGGCGAAGTTGGTGTTGTGGGTGTGGAGGGCGGGGTCCTCATAGCTGTGGCCGTTGACGGTGACGATGCCGTTGGTGTTCTCGTTGACCACCACGCCGTGGGGGTTCATGCAGAAGGTGCGGACCATGTCCTGGAACTTCTCCGTTCGATAGACGATCTTGCTCTCATAGAGCTCGTCGGTGAGATGGGCGAACACCTCATAGGGCAGCTCCACCCGGACGCCGATATCCACCCGGTTGGAGCGGGTGGCGATGTGCATCTCCCGGCACACGCTCTCCATCCACTTGCTGCCGCTGCGGCCCACGGAGATGATGCAGTACCGGCCCTCGTAGACGCCGCCGTCGGTGGCGGCTCGATAGCCGTCCTCGGTCTTCTCCACGGTGCGCACGGGGGCATCGAAGAAGAAGTCCACCCGATCCTTCAGCTGGGCGTACAGGTTCTCCAGCACCACGAAGTTGATGTCGGTGCCCAGATGGCGCACACTGGCGTCCAGCAGGTGCAGGTCGTTCTCCAGGCACAGCTTCTTGATGGCGGTGTTGCCGGTGGAATAGAGCTTGGTGCCCTGGCCGCCGCACCGCATGTTGATCTCGTCCACGTACTCCATCAGCTCCAGAGCCTTTTTCTTGCCGATGTATTCGTGGAGGGTGCCGCCGAACTGGTTGGTGATGTTGTACTTGCCGTCGGAGAAGGCGCCGGCGCCGCCGAAGCCGTTCATGATGGCGCAGGTGGGGCACTTGACGCAGGACTTGACCTTCTCGCCGTCGATGGGGCATTTGCGGCGGTGCAGGTCGTGCCCGGCCTCAAACAGGGCGATCCTGGCGTCGGGCTTCTTTTCCAGCAGCTCGTAGGCGGAGTAGATGCCGCCGGGGCCGCCGCCGATGATGAGGATATCGTATGTCATGGGGGATGACCTCCTTGTAAAACGGATCACAGGGAACTGCGCACAATACATAATTTTATTATATAGTAGACGGCGTACCAGAGCAATCATTTTTTCCTTATGACTGGTATTTAGCTCTACCAATTCCGGGCCAGGCGTGGTAAAATGACAAAAACGACGGAAGGAGGCTCTGCCATGAGCCGCGCGGATGAGATTTTCCGGCAGAATTGCCTGGATATTTTGCATAACGGAGTGTGGGATACCGACCGGGAGGTGCGTCCCCGCTGGGAGGACGGGACCCCCGCCCACACGGTGAAGAAGTTCGGCGTCATCAACCGCTATAACCTGGCCGAGGAGTTCCCCATTCTGACCCTGCGCCGGACCTACTGGAAGACCTGCGTGGACGAGCTGCTGTGGATCTGGCAGCAGAAGTCCAACAACATCCACGATCTCCGGGGCCACATCTGGGACAGCTGGGCCGACGAGACCGGCTCCATCGGCAAGGCCTACGGCTACCAGCTGGGGGTGAAGCACCACTATCCCGAGGGGGACATGGACCAGGTGGACCGGGTGCTGTACGACCTGAAGCACAATCCCGCCAGCCGCCGGATCCTCACCAATATCTATAACTTTGAGGACCTCCACGAGATGGCCCTCTATCCCTGCGCCTACTCCATGACCTTCAACGTCTCCGGCAACACCCTCAACGCCATCTTGAACCAGCGGTCCCAGGACATGCTGGCCGCCAACAACTGGAACGTGGTGCAGTACAGCGTCCTGGTCCACATGATGGCCCAGGTCAGCGGATTGCAGGTGGGCGAGCTGGTCCACGTGATCGCCGACGCCCATATCTACGACCGCCACGTGCCCATCATCGAGAAGATGCTGGAGCGGGAAGCCCGTCCCGCGCCGCAATTCGTCATGGACGGGTCCGTCACCGATTTCTATCAGTTCACCCGGGACAGCTTCCGCCTGGAGGGCTACGAGCCCCAGCCCTTTGAGGACAAGATCCCCGTCGCCATCTAAAGGAGTGATTCCATGCAGGCCATTGTCAACGTCACGGAAAACTGGGCCATCGGCCGGGGCAACCGGCTGCTCTATCCCCTAAAGGCGGACCTGCGGCGGTTCAAGGAGCTGACCATGGGCCACGCGGTGGTCATGGGCCGCCGGACGCTGGAGACCCTGCCGGGGAAGAAGGGGCTGCCGGGCCGCCGCAATCTGGTGCTGACCGCCAACCCCAACTTCACCGCCCCTGACGTGGAGGTGGTCCACACGCCCCTCCAGGCGGTGTTCGCCACCGGCGCGGAGGATTTCTGCATCGGCGGCGAGAGTGTCTACCGGGCGCTGCTGCCGGTCTGCGACCGGGTGTTTGTCACGAAGGTGCTGGCCCCGGCGGAGGACGCCGACGCCTTCTTTCCCAACCTGGACGAGGACCCGGAATGGCGCATCGAGCATGAGAGCGAGGTCATGGAGGAAAACGGCGTCCGCTTCCGGTACGTGGACTATGTGAGAGTGGAATGATCTGAAATAGCAAAAAGAAGACGCCTGTCAGGGCACCCTCCGCAAGGAAGGTGCCCCGGGGTTTTTGTTTGCGCCCCATTTCCACCTCATCCGGCCTCGCTTCGCTCGGCCACCTTCCCCTCAAGGGGAAGGCTCGAGGAGCGTGACAACTAAGGGCTTCCCCCTGAGGGGAAGCTGTCAGCCGTAAGGCTGACTGATGAGGTGTCTAAAAAAGCCACATTGCTGTTCTTCTCGGATTTGCGGGAAAGCAGTGCGCAGAAAAGATATTTTAAGCCAAGTAACAACCACCTAAAAGGATATGAAACCGGCGTGGCCGTCATTGGTCACGCCGGTTTTGCTGCCTTGTTCCGGATTTTGGGGCCAATATCCGATGCTCGTTATTGTGGTTGTGGACAATAGAAGATCTTCTCTCCATAAACCGAAATTTACAGCCCAAAGACGAGGTCGTCGCCATCTAGTTCGGAAAGCAGCCTAAAGCCGAGTGAAATATACAGACGCTGCGCCTTTTCGTTGTTTTTCTCTGTTGACAGCTTAATGGTCTTTGCGGGATTCGCCGCCTTTAGAATGCGAACAGCCAGCTGCGCGGCGCTTCTTCCATACCCTTTCCCTTGATGATTCTTGTCAATAAAAAAGCTCCATGAATACGCATCGCCTTTGCCTAACCATTTGTCGAGGTTGATAAAACCAATCGGTTTTTTCTGCTCGTTATAGATGATGCATGGGTAGTTGTCTTCTCTAAATAAATACGCCCTTCCGATCGAGAAACCTGCAGGATTGACAAGTTCTTTTTGCTCTTCGGTGAGCTGACACTCAAATAGTGCATAAACCAGATCATCCTGTGTTTTCATCGGCTTGATGCAAACACGGTCATCGAACCAGCGTTCGTTCACAACGCGTTCCAAATCTGTTCGTATTGGCATATTGTTTCTCCTACACAAATCCTGTTTAATCAATTAGATTATATCATCGACGACTGGCGTGGTCAATCGTCCTACCCCCAAAGTTGAAGGAGGCGCTTCCTTACGAAGCGCCTCCTGTCAGGGCATCTCCCTTTTCATGTTCCGAAAAACAGCCGCACCGCCAGCGCTGCCGCCATAAAGCCCGTCAGGTCCGCCGTCAGGGCCGCGGGGATGGTGTAGCGGGAGCGGCGGATGCCGGCGGCCCCGAAGTAGACCGCCACGGTGTAAAAGGTGGTCTCGCTGCAGCCCAGCATCACCGCCGCCACCCGGCCCACGTAGGAGTCCGGCCCGTGGGCGGCCATCACCTCCCCGGCCACGGCCAACGCGCCGGAGCCGCTGAGAGGACGGATCAGCATAATGGCGGCCGTCTCCGGTGGGATTCCCAGCTTTGCCAGCACCGGGGACAGAAAAGTGGTCAATGCGCCCATGGCGCCGCTGGCGCGGAACATGTACACCGCTGTCAGCAGCGCCACCAGCGACGGCAGGATCCGCGCCACCGTGGTCAGCCCCTCCCCGGCGCCGTCGGTGAGGGCGGAATAGACGTCCACACCGCGGCTAAGGGCCAGAAGGGCCAGCCCCGCCAGCAGAGCGGGAACGACGAAAACGGAGAGCTCCATCCCCTCACCTCCAGATCCGGCCCAGCAGCCGGGCCGCCAGCAGCCCCGCGGTCACCGACAGCGCCGAGGCCAGCCACACGGCGGGGAGGATGTCAAAGGGCGCGGCGCAGCCGCAGGCGGCCCGGAGGCTGGCCGCCGTGGTGGGCAGCAGCTGGATGGAGGCGGTGTTCAGCACCACCAGCCGGCACAGCTCGTCGCTTGCCACGCCGCCGCTGCCCCGGGCCATGAGCCGGGCGGCCCGGACGCCCGGCGGCGTGGCGGCGTTGCCCAGGCCCAGCAGGTTGGCGGACAGGTTGGCGGACAGGGCTGCCGCCGTCTCGCCGTCCCGCCCGGCCCGGGGCAGCAGCAGCCGCAGCACCGGCCGGAAGAGCCGGGCCAGGGCGGCCGCCAGTCCGCAGCGTTCCATCAGCGCCATAACCCCTGACCACAGGCACAGGCTGCCCGCCATACCCACCGCCAGGTCCACGGCGGCTGCCGCCCCCTCCATAGCCGCCCGGCTCACCGCCCCCATGGTGCCGTTGAGGAGGCCGAACAGGAGTGAGATCACCACCAAAATCGCCCAGATCCACGCCATTGCCATGCTTTCACCGCCTTTCCCAGAAGTATATGAGAGGGTATTAGCGGTTATTTGTGAAATGGAATAATTCCTTATGGAATTATGGTTGACAAACGAAGAAAACTATCCTATTATAATTAAAGGAACGAAAGAAAACAGAAGGTTTCCATAGAGGAGAGAGAGCGTGAAATCGACTGGAATTGTGAGAAAGGTGGATGAGCTGGGCCGGATCGTGCTGCCGATCGAGCTGCGCCGCACGTTGGATATTGCCGAAAAGGATGCGCTGGAGATTTATGTGGAGGGCTCTTCCATCATCCTGCGGAAATATCGCCCCAGCTGTATTTTCTGCGACAGCAGCAAGGACATCACCATGTTCAAGGGCAAGAATATCTGCCCCAAATGCTTGCGGGAGCTGCAGAACCAGTAAACGAAAAAGAGGGCGCTCACCGTCCGGTGAGCGCCCTCTTTTTCTCCTGTTTGCGACGGAAACGGCGCATTTTTTGCACGTTTTTGCGGGCGTGATTCGCCCGCTTTTTCGTCAATGATGCGTAACAATTTGCGCAGAAGCTGCGCTTTCAGACCCGGAGGGCGGCGTCGTAGAGCTCGTTGCGATTGAGACCGGTGTCGTCGGCCACCCGGCGCACCGCGTCCTTCATCCGCATGCCCTCGTCCCGGCGGCGCAGTACCATGGCCACGCCCTCCTCCAGCGTGACGGCGGGGCCGGCGGCGCGGAGCGCGCCGCCCACCACCAATACGTACTCCCCACGGGGCTCGCTGTCCCGGTAAAAATCCGCGGCGGCGCTCAGCGTGGTGCGGACCGTCTCCTCGTGGAGCTTCGTCAGCTCCCGGCACACTGCCACCGGCCGGTCACCCAGGATCTCCGCCATGTCGGCCAGGGTGGCGCGGAGCTTGTGGGGCGCCTCGTGAAAGATCATGGTCCGCTCCTCGGCGGCCAGCTCCGCCAGCCGCTCCCGGCGCTGGGAGCGGTTGGCGCTGAGGAAGCCCTCAAAGGTGAAGCGGCCGGTGGGCAGACCCGACACGGCCAGCGCCGCCACGGCGGCGCAGCAGCCGGGGACGCACTGGACGGTGACGCCGCTCTCAGCAGCCAGGCGCACCAGATCCTCACCGGGATCGCTGACGGCGGGGGTGCCGGCATCGGTGACCAGGGCGCAGGTCTCCCCGCCCAGCAGGCGCTGGACGATGGCGGGACCGGCGGCGGCGCGGTTGTGCTCGTGGTAGCTGACCAGGGGCTTATGGATCTCAAAGTGATTCAGCAGCTTGACGGTGACCCGGGTGTCCTCGGCGGCGATGAAATCCGCCGAGCGCAGCGTCTCCACCGCCCGGGGGGAGAAGTCGCCCAGGTTGCCGATGGGAGTGGCCACCAGATATAACGTACCTGCCATGGGGATCCTCCTATCTGTCTCGGAAATAGACCAGGTCGGCCTCCGCTGTGTCCCGGCCGGCATCGTCCTTCAGAAGAAGCGGCGGCTCCACCGTCAACCCCGGTTTGCCGCCCTTGCGGCACTCCAGCAGCAGGAGGGACGGAGCCGACGCGGCGCTGTGCTGCACGAAGCGCAGGCGCTTGGGCTCCAAGTGGACCCTCTGCAGCAGGGTGAACAGCTCCGCCATGCGGTCCGGTTTATAGACCAGGGAAAAGCGCCCGCCGTAGCGCAGCAGCCGGTCCGCCGCGGCACAGAGCTCGGCCAGCGTGCAGGACACCTCGCTCCGGGCGGCGCCCCGGGCGGGGTCGGGGGAAATCGCGCCGCTGCCGGCGCTGAAATAGGGCGGGTTGGACACCACCAGGTCAAAGGCGGCCCGGGGCAGAGCGTCCCGCTGCCGCAAGTCAGCGCAAAGAACGATGAAACGGTCCGTGAGACCGTTTCGCTCCGCCGTGCGGTGGGCCAGGTCGCAGGCCGACGGCTGGAGCTCCACACCGGTGACGGTCAGCTCCGGCTGGCGGGCCAGCAGGAGAAGGCCCAGCAGTCCCGTGCCGGCACCCAGGTCGCAGACCCGGTCGCCCCGGCGGGCCCGGGTGAAATACCCCAGCAAAAAGGAGTCGGTGGAAGGGGGAAAGAGGGCGTCGTCAAAGACAAAGGTATAGCCTCCCGGCCACAGCTGATCCGTCTTTTCCACGCTCTCACCTCCCCTCAAGGCGTATTGTAGCACAGCCGGCGGAAAAAGACCAGCGGAAAAAGAGCGGGCGACGTCGGAACAGGCGGCCGACGACCCGCTGGAGCTTTTGAAGAAGCGGTGGCGGGGAGGTTGTTCCGCGCTCCGGCGCGACAAGTGGGATTGTTTCGCATTGACCGATGCGAGGAGGCGCCCTCCGGCGGTAAGGGTTAGTTCCGCGCTGACCAGCACAAGGACGCGCCTCCGGCGGGGATAGGGGGTATTTCGTGTCTGCGGACACGAGTCACCTTTGCCCACGGCGGCAAAGGTGACCGAAAACGCCGTTTAGAAACTACGTTTCTAAAAATTTCCTTGCGTGCTATAGCTTTTATATAGCCGCAATGCGTACCACGCGACTGCAGAAGAAACAGCGTTTTTTCTTGCAAATATGATCCATTTCCGTTCTGTTTATGCTGCCGCACCCCGGTGGAGCGGTAGAAGCATATGATTCTACCGTTGAGAGAAGAGCGGCAGCGTCAGCGGTAGCGGAAACCGGAGCAGGGAGTATCATGCTTGCAAGGAAAAGCGAATTGGCTTGCGCGATCGTGAGGTATAGGCTCCAACAAGCAAAATTTCACCCCGCGTTAAGGAAGCCTTGAAATCATGGGTTTCAAGCGGCGTCTTTGCCTACTTTCTCCGCTGATGGACAACTGACGCCCCAAATCTCTGATTTGGCTGGCGGAAGTTATGCAGAGCAGAAAGTGGGCCGTCGGAGGCACATCCCTCTCATCCGGAGTACGGGATATCTCTCTTGCATCCGGAGATACGAAACAATTCTCCTTGCCGTGTCCCAGGGATGCGTAACGATTCTCTGCTCGGGAGGGCACAGAGGCCCTCCCCTACGGAGGGGAGATGGGGCCGCTTGTATCGGGCGTGGGCAGAGCCCGCCCCTACAGAAAGGGGGACGGGGTGCATCAGAGGCGCGGAGCGGTCATAGGAAACACCTCATCCGTCACGGCTGACGCCGTGCCACCTTCTCCTCAAGGAGAAGGCTTTAAGAGAGCGGATCACCGCACTGCTGCGCTCATCGTCGGGCGGGGACGGAGAACCACCCTCTTGCCCACCGTCATGTCAGCCGCTGCCCGGTCATTTCATGCCCGGCCAGCGGGACACTTCCTCGAAACCGCCTCGCTTTATCCACCGCTGGCAGCGCTTCGGCGATTTCCCCGCCCCTACGGTGAAGGGCGAAGGACATCCCATGGACGCTTGTTTCGCTGGCTGCGGAAAAAGAACGGGCGGCCCCGGCGGGCCGCCTTGAAACGGAGATGGAGTAGCTATAACTAACTCGGCTTCTGAAAAACACCGGACCGGAGTACGGTCCGGTGTTCGTGCGCACGATGTATGTATCTGATTACTCAGCGGGGCTGATAGCGCCGTTGGGGCAGGTATCGCTGCAAGAACCGCAGTCCAGGCAGGCACCGGCATCGATCACATAGGAAGTATCGCCCTGGGAGATAGCGCCCACGGGGCAAGCATCTGCGCAAGCGCCGCACATCACGCAAGCGGAACCGATCTGATAAGCCATTAGAAGCACCTCCGTCTTTAGATTTGGCAATGCCATTGTAACATGAAAATTTCAAAAAGCAAGACCCAAATCCGTGAAATTATTATGAACGGCAGGGGTATTTGGCGAAAAATGGGAGATCCAACCGGCGGGAGTTTGACAGCGCCGGACGGGTATGGTACAATCCCAGCGGGATCGGGAGCGGAAGGACCCGCTGCGGACAACAGGAGGGAAGAGACATGGTGAAATTGCGTTAAAGGAAACGACCCCCGTCAAAGACAATCAAAACAAGGAGTATCAGACAAGGTAATATCTTATGGAACAACAACACCATGAGGTGAATCCCCTGTGGACAAGGGACTTCACCATTATCACGGTGGGCAGTGTGATCTCCATGCTGGGCAGCGTGCTGTCCGGCTTCGCTATGAGTCTTCTGGTGCTGGACTACACCAGCTCCACCTTCCTCTTTGCCGTTTACAACGTGCTGTACATGCTGCCGCACGCGATCATGCCGGCGCTGTGCGGCCCGTTTCTGGACCGGTTCTCCCGGCGCAAGACCATCTACACCCTGGACTTCATCACCGCCGGGCTGTACGTGGTCATGGCGCTCATCTTCGCGGGAGGGTATTTCAACTTTACCCTGCTGGCCATCGGCTGCGTCCTCATCGGTATCATCGGCAGCGTATACCGGGTGGCCTACGACAGCTTCTACCCGCTGCTGATCACCGAGGGCAACTATTCCAAGGCCTACTCCGTGGCCAGCACCCTGGAGACGCTGACCATGGTCATGACCCCCATCTCGGCGCTTGTCTACAACAAGCTGGGCATCGTGCCGCTGTTTCTCTTCGACGCGGTGACCTACCTGGTGGCGGCCGTCATGGAGACCCGGATCACCACCCGGGAGCACTACATCGAAACCCAGAAGGCCAACCGCACCGAGGCGCGGATGGGCCGGCAGATGGTGTCTGATTTCAAGGAGGGCATGCGCTATCTCTGGAGCGAGAAGGGCCTGCTGGCCGTGGCCGTCTATTTCTGCATCTCGGACTTTGCCAGCGGCGCCTCCCAGACACTGGACCTGCCCTACTTCAAGTCCACCTTCGCCAACGGCGAGTACATCTTTATGATCGTCTGGGGCATGGCCTCCATCGGCCGGGCCATCGGCGGCGGCATCCACTACAAGGTGCGCCTGCCCAGGGACCGGAAGTACGGCATCGCCCTGATGGTTTACATAATCATCAATATCCTGGAGGGCACCTATCTCTATACGCCCATCCCGGCCATGATGGTCATGTGTTTCTTCACCGGCATCCTGGGCGTCACGTCCTTTAACATCCGCATTGCCGGCACCCAGCGGTACGTGCCCGACGAGAAGAAGGGCCGCTTCAACGGCGCCTTCGGCACCATCGAGACCATCGGCATGGTGGCCGGACAGCTGATCGCCGGCGCCCTGGCGGAATTCCTGCCCATCCGGGGCATCATCAGCGGCGTCATGGGGCTGACCCTGGCGGCGGCGCTGGTGTTCATCGGCGGCAACAGGGAGGCTGTGTCCCGCATTTACAACACAGAGGATTGACACATCATACTGTCCACGACCCCGGCGCAGCAATGCGCCGGGGTCATTTTCTGTCGTTCACAAATTGTTTTCAAAATAGTCAAAGAAAGTCAAAATTAGACTATTGACAATTGACGAAGCGAAGCATATGATATAGTCAAAGATCAAAGAAAGTCAAAGTCAGATGCGCAACTGACGGAAGGAGGCAGGCAGCCATGGGTATCACCGATATCATCGCCGGCTTCATCCAGTCGGAGCTGGAGGAGGCGGGCGGCGCGCTGGAGCTGCAGCGCAGCGACCTGGCACAGCGGTTTGGGTGCGTCCCCAGCCAGATCAACTACGTGATGTCCACCCGGTTCTCGCCGGAGCGGGGCTACATCGTGGAGAGCAGGCGGGGAGGCAACGGCTACATCCGCATCACCCGGGTACGGGTAGACAGACAGACGCTGTTGATGCACGTCATCAACTCCCTGGGCGATGAGCTGGATCCCAACAGTGCCAGGGCTATCGTCAACAATCTGGTGGAGTCGGAGGCCATCGACGCCATGACGGGACAGGCGCTGCTCAGCGCCATCGGGGACAGCGCGCTGCGCACCGTGCCCCAGCAGGTCCGGGGCGCCGTCCGCGCCGACATCGCCAAGCAGATTTTGATCCATCTGGTTTGATTTTTGCAAAAGGAGGAAATCATCATGAAATGCCAACACTGCGGAATGAACGACGCAACATTTTATTATAGGAGCAACGTCAACGGGCGGGTCACCGAGCAGCATCTGTGCGCGGAGTGCGCCGCCAAGCTGGGGTACGCCGAGGCCATGAAGCCCGCCGGCTTCTTCGACGACGACTTCTTCACCCGCCCCTTCCGGCTGTTTGAGCCCCTGCTGGGCGGCCTGGGCGGACGGATGCTCACCGAGTTCCCGGAGCCGGTGGACGTGACGGAGGAGGCTCGCACCGCCGCGGCGGAGCGGGAGCAGTCCCGGACCGGCCTGGTGGACGGGGCGGAGCAGGAGCGGCTGCAAAAGGAGCGGCAGCGCAACGCGCTGCAGGCCCAGATGAAGGCCGCCATCGAGACGGAAAATTTTGAGGAGGCCGCGCGGCTTCGGGATGAACTGAAGAAGCTGGCCTAAAGGGAGGTTTGGACCATGAACGAGAATAAATTCACACCCCGGGCGGAGGAGGCTCTCCGCCTTGCCCAGGAGGCGGCCCAGGAGATGGGCCACGGCTACGTGGGCACCGAGCATCTGCTGCTGGGCCTGCTGCGGGAGGAGGAGGGCATGGCCCACCGGGTCCTCACCGAGTACGGCATCACCGACGAGATGATCTGTTCCATCCTGCAGCGCAGCGTGGGCCACGGGCTCAGCGGCACCGCGCCCAGCCAGGGGCTGACCCCCCGGGCCAAGGGCGCCATCGAGCTGGCCGTCAGCGAGGCCATGCGGGGCGGCGCCGGGTACATCGGCACCGAGCATCTGCTGATGGGTATCCTGCGGGAGGGCAACAACATGGCCCTGCGAATCCTGCACACCGTAGGCGCCGATCCCCGGAAGATGTACGCCACTATCCAGCAGAAGATCAGCCAGACGCCCCACACCGTCACCAGCGGGGCCAGTACCCCCAACAAGGAGGAGAAGAAGGGTAAGACGTTGGCGGAGTTTACCCGGGACCTGACCGAGGCCGCCCGGGACGGCAAGCTGGACCCGGTCATCGGCCGGGAGCAGGAGATCCAGCGGGTGGTGCAGATCCTGTCCCGCCGCACCAAGAACAACCCCGTGCTGATCGGCGAGCCCGGCGTGGGCAAAACCGCCATCGCCGAGGGGTTGGCGCAGGCCATCGTGTCCGCCGACGTGCCGGAGGAGCTGCTGGATAAACGGATCCTGTCCCTGGATTTGAGCGGCATGGTGGCCGGCACCAAGTACCGGGGCGAGTTCGAGGAGCGCATCAAGAACACCCTCAACGAGGTGAAGAGCGCCGGCAACGTGATCCTCTTCATCGACGAGCTCCACACCATCGTGGGCGCCGGCAGCGCCGAGGGCGCCGTGGACGCGGCCAATATCCTCAAGCCGGCGTTGAGCCGGGGCGAGATCCGGGTCATCGGCGCCACCACCCTGGATGAGTACCGCAAGCACATCGAGAAGGACGCGGCTCTGGAGCGCCGGTTCCAGCCGGTGACGGTGGGCGAGCCCACCCCGGAGGCCAGCATCGAGATCCTCAAGGGCCTGCGGGACAAGTACGAGGCCCACCACAAGCTGACCATCACCGACGAGGCCATCGAGGAGGCCGTCATGCTGTCCCACCGGTACATCAACGACCGCTTCCTGCCCGACAAGGCCATCGACCTGATGGACGAGGCCGCCTCCAAGGTGCGCATGGCGGCGGAGACCGCCTCCCCGGATCTGAAGTCCCTGGAGGAGAAGATCTCCACGCTGCACCGGGAGAAGGCGGAGGCCATCGCCAACCAGGACTTTGAGAAGGCCGCCCAGCTCCGGGACATCGAGCAGAACTACACCGAGCAGGTGGAGATCGAGCGGGACAACTGGCGCAAGCAGCGCCAGCAGAACCGGGGCCAGGTCACCGGCGACGACATCGCCGCCGTGGTGTCCGGCTGGACCGGCATCCCCGTGACGAGGCTGACCGAGAGCGAGAGCCAGCGGCTTTTGAAGCTGGAGGATACCCTCCACCAGCGGGTGGTGGGCCAGGATGAGGCCGTCACCGCCGTGGCCAAGGCCATCCGCCGGGGCCGGGTGGGTCTGAAGGACCCCAAGCGGCCCATCGGCAGCTTCCTGTTCCTGGGGCCCACCGGCGTGGGTAAGACGGAGCTGTGCAAGACGCTGGCAGAGGCCATGTTCGGCGACGAGAACGCCATGATCCGCATCGATATGTCCGAGTACATGGAGAAGCACACCGTGTCCCGGCTGGTGGGCTCGCCTCCCGGCTATGTGGGCCACGAGGAGGGCGGACAGCTCACCGAGAAGGTCCGCCGCAAGCCCTACAGCGTGGTCCTGTTCGACGAGATCGAGAAGGCCCACGAGGACGTGTGGAACATCCTGCTGCAGATCCTGGAGGACGGCATCGTCACCGATTCCCAGGGCCGGCGGGTGGACTTCAAGAACACCGTCATCGTCATGACCTCCAACGTGGGCGCCCGGAACATCACCGCCGCCGAGACGGCCCGCCTGGGCTTCGACGCCGGCGACCGGGAGACCGACGAAAAGGCCCGCTTCGACCGCATCAAGGACGCCGTTATGGCGGAGCTGAAGCGCACCTTCAAGCCGGAGTTCCTGAACCGCATCGACGAGACCATCGTCTTCCGCCAGCTGACGGAGGAGGATATCGTGAAGATCGCCCGCCGCATGCTGGACAACACCGGCCGCCGCATGGCGGAGAAGGGCATCACCCTGTCCGCCGAGGACGACGCCGTGGCGGCCCTGGCAAAGGACGGCTTCGACCCCCAGTACGGCGCCAGACCCCTGCGCCGGGCCATCCAGAACGCGGTGGAGGACGCCGTGGCCGAGCAGATGCTGGAGGGCCAGTTGGTGTCCGGCGACACCGCCCACGTCCGGCTGAAGGACGGCAGGGTGGTCATCCAGAAGTAAAACAGAAGGAGGCGAGCAAATGCTCGCCTCCTTCTGTTTTCAAACAACTATCCCGCCAGTTGGGCGTACAGAGCCGAGGTGGCTGAGGCGTCGCGGGTGCCCAGCAGGTAGCAGGTGCCGTCCGTGGTGCGAATCAGCAGATAGGGCCCCACGGTGGGGTCCAGCAGGACCTTGACGCGTCCGGTCAGCTCGGAGGAAAAGTCTCCCTTGAGCAGGGTGTCCATGCCGGTGCCCATGACCCGCCGCAGGCCAGAGGGCAGTTCCTCCAGCAGCTGAACGTCTGCGATATGATCCAGCGGGATGGTGTAGGAGCCGGCTTCCAGTTGATCGGACTGGATGGCGACGTCGATATTCCGGGTGCCCATCCCGTCTATCCAGATCCCGAAAAGGGGAAGCGCCAACAGGAGCAGCAGGGTAAAGCCGATGAGGAGTTTTCCCGGGGTGTGGGCCACGTTGACCGTGGAGTTAATACCGATGCGGCTGTTGACCATGGTGCGGCTGTCGTCCGGGTTGTAGTAGAGCACGCCGCCGATCCAGCGGTCATCCTCATCCATGTACCAGTCCGAGCCGCTGTCGCGGGTCAGCTTCTCCTGGACCCGACGCGTCCGCATTTCGATCCAGACAGCGGCGATGCAGAGTGCCGCCGTTACGCCCAGAGTAAGGGCAATGCCCAGCCCCGGCCGGGACCAGAGGGACATGCTCAGACACAGGACAGCCATGGCGTATGCGGAGATGAGCCACATGGCGCCCCAATTGTGCTTCCGGATCTGGGAGAGCGCTTTCGTTAGATCCGTGTTCTCGTCCACCATCTCCGCCTTGTTCCGGTAGAGGTAGCGGTAGCCCAGCCAGAACAGCAGGCACAGCACAGCCATGACCGCGTACATCACCGCCATCTCCCGGTCATACAGCACCGGGACCAGGCACACAAGCACCGGCGGCAGGAACAGCCAGGGAGACAGCCACCGGCGGGGTGACAGGGCCGAGGTGTTGACCACCGCTGTCCGCTGCGTACGGCTCCAGCCGCGCCGGCCCTTCAGCGCCAGCAGCCGCCGCCGGTAAACGAGATAGGGGACATAGGGCAGGACGATGACAGCCAGGAGCCACAGACACCACAGCGTCATCATATATCTGTCCGCTGCCGGCAGGACGCAGGGGACAACCAGCAGAAGCAGAGCGACACAAATCACCCGCAGCCAGCGGAGAAAGCCCCGAATCTCCCGCTGCACGTCTGCGTCCTCCCGGGCGGCCTGGGGCAGCGTGACCCCGAGCACGAGGTTCTTTTTGAACCGCGTCTCGTTGGCCAGCATCCAGTACATAAGCGGAGCCAGCCAGAAGATGCTGATCCACAGGATGACCTTCATCATGATCCTTCACCCTCCTCATACAGCTTTTCACAAAGCGCCAGGATATCCCCCTTGCTCATCCCGGACAGCCGCAGCTCCGACAGCCGCACCCGTAGCTCCCGCAGGGTGTCAGACCCTACGCCCACCGCATTTCCTGCGGCCACGGCGGCACCGTTCCTCCGGTCGGTGACGATGTATCCCTCCTGCCGGAGGATCTGGTACGCCTTGGAGACCGTCATCATATTGATGCCGCTCTCCTCCGCCAGGGTGCGGATGGTCGGCAGCCGCTCTCCGGGGACCAGTTTCCCCTCCGCGATGCCAACCACGATCTGATTGCGCAGCTGCAGATACAGTGGGACGCTGCTGGAGAAGTCGACTGTTAAAAGCATGTGCTCACCTCCTTGCATTATTTATTATAATGCAATAAATGCAAATGGTCAAGAGCGCCCGTGGAAAAGTTGGGACTTTTCAAACCGAACGGAAAATGATATACTGCACCATACAGACCCACCCGCCCCGTGGAGAAAGGAGCAAGCCTATGAACATCAACTGGAACGACCCGAACTTTGAGGGGTTTCCCAAGAAAAACCCCTTTACCAGGCCTGAGGGGTCGGAAAAGCCCAAGAAGGCCCGGAAGGCCATCGGCACACCCCTGAGCCGCACGCTGATCAATCTGCTGGTGACGCTGATCTTCGGCGCCGTGTACTTCTACGTGGCCCTGCCGCCTATCAATCTGAAGGCCCAGGAGTTCTATGTGTTCGTGATCCTGCTGTGCGCTGTGTATGCCGTCTGCGCCATCCTGACCTCCGGGTTTCAGGGCACCGGCGCCAAGGGCTACTTCAACTTCGTGAAGAAGCAGTGCAAGATCCCTCTGCTGGTGACTGTGGGCCTGCTGCTGACGGCCATCGTAGGTAGCATCCTGGGCTGGCAGATCTTCCGCGCCGGGGCCTACCGGGATCTGCTGGAGGTCAACCCCGGTGACTTCGCCGCCGAGGTGGAGGAGATCTCCTTTGACCAGATCCCCATGCTGGACGCCGCCAGCGCCATGAAGCTGGGCAACCGCAAGCTGGGCGAGCTGGCGGACATGGTGTCCCAGTTCGAGGTGGCCGACGATTACACCCAGATCAACTACCGGGGCCGCCCCGTCCGGGTCACGCCCCTGCGGTACGGCGACGTCATCAAGTGGCTCAACAACCGCTCCAAGGGCCTGCCGGCCTATCTGGTCATCGACATGGTGAAGCAGAATGTGGAGGTGGTGCGCCTGCAGAGCGGCATCCGTTACACCACGGCGGAGCACTTCGGCCGCAACCTCTACCGCTATCTCCGGTTCCACTATCCCCTGTATATGTTCGACGAGCCGGCCTTTGAGATCGACGAGGACGGCAACCCCTACTGGGTCTGCCCCCGAATCACCAAGACCATCGGCCTCTTCGGCGGCACGGACATCAACGGCGCCGTGCTGGTGAACGCCGTCACCGGCGAGTGCAAATACTACGACGTGGCGGACGTGCCGGAGTGGGTGGACCACGTGTTCACCGCCGGGCTCATCATCCGCCAGTACGACTACCACGGCACCTACGTCAACGGCTTTTTGAACTCCATCTTCGGCCAGCGGGACGTGACCGTCACCACCGACGGCTACAACTACCTGGCGGTGGGGGACGACGTGTATATGTACACCGGCATCACCTCCGTGGTCAGCGATGAGTCCAACATCGGCTTCATCCTCTCCAACCAGCGGACCAAGGAGACCCGGTTCTACTCCTGCGCCGGTGCCGAGGAGTTCTCCGCCATGGACAGCGCCGAGGGCCAGGTCCAGCAGATGCACTACGACGCCACCTTCCCGCTGCTGCTGAACATCTCCGAGCAGCCCACCTATTTCATGGCGCTGAAGGACGCGGCAGGTCTGGTGAAGATGTACGCCATGGTCAACGTCAGCCAGTACCAGATCGTGGCCACCGGCGCCACCGTGGCCGACTGCGAGAGCAACTACCGGCAGATGCTGTTCAACAACGGCCTCATCGACCAGGGCGACACCGACGTGAAGCCCGGCGATCTGGCGCTGGTGGAGGTGACGGGCGTGGTGGAGGAGATCCGCTCCGCCGTCATGAACGGCAATACCTTCTATTTCGTGAAGATCAGCGGCAGCGATATCTGGTTCAGCGGCTCCGCCGCCGACGTGCCGGCGCTGGTGCTGCTGAACGTGGGCGACCAGGTGAGGATCAACTATATCGCCTCCGCCGGCGGTATCGCCCAGCCCATCTACACCCTGGAGGTGGGCATCCCGGTACCCAAGGACCCGACAGTGGTCAGCGAATAAAGGGCACAAGAGAATCACAAGAACGATCCCCCGGCTTGGCCGGGGGATCGTTCTTGTTTATTGGAGCTTATATCACCTGGAAGAGGAAGAATTTCAGATAATTGGTCTCCTCCACGCCCCAGAGGATGGGGTGGTCGGCGCACTGCTGGCGAGCTTCGATCTGCCGCAGCTGGACACCGGCGTCCCTGGCGGCGGAGCGGAGCATCTTCACGAACAGCTCCTCCGTGGCGAAGTGGCTGCAGGAGCAGGTGGCCAGATAGCCGCCCCGGGGCAGCAGCTTCATGGCCCGGTAGTTGATCTCCTTGTAGCCCCGCATGGCGTTTTCCGTTGCCCTGCGGCTCTTGGTAAAGGCGGGGGGATCCAGGATGATGAAGTCGTATCTCGGCGGCTGCTCCGCCAACTGGGGCAGCAGGTCGAATACGTTGGCGCAAACGCAGTCCATGACGCCGTCCAACCCGTTGCGGCGGGCGTTTTCACGGGCGCACGCCACCGCGTATTCGCTGACGTCCACGGCGGTGACGTGTTTGGCGCCGCCCCTGGCCGCGTTGAGGGCGAAGGAGCCGGTGTGGGTAAAGCAGTCCAGCACCGTGCGGCCCGCCGCCAGCTTGGCCACGGCCCGGCGGTTATACTTCTGGTCCAGGAAGAAGCCGGTCTTCTGGCCGTTTGCGAAGTCCACCGTGTAAACGATGCCGTTCTCAATTATGTCAACCGACGGGAAGTCCGGGACGGACTCCCCGGGCAGGGGATACCAGCCCTTGCCCTGCTCCATGCCCTCCAGGTCCCGGATGGCCACGTCGTTGCGCTCATAGACGCCGGCGATCTCCTGACCGTCCGAGCGGAGGACCTCCGCCAGCAGGCGAAACAGCAGGCCCTTGATGCGTTCCATGCCCAGGCTCAGCACCTGGGCCACCAGGACGCTTTCAAACCGGTCCACCGTCAGGCCGGGGAACTGGTCGGCCTCGCCGAAGATCAGGCGGCAGCAGTGGCTGTCGGCGGGGCCCATAACGGTCTTGCGGTAGTCCCAGGCGTACTGGATGCGACGGCGCCAGAAGGCCTCGTCGAATTTGTCGTTGGCGTTGCGGGACAGGAGACGGACCCGGATCCGGGAGTGGGAATTGTAGAAGCCGGTGCCCAGATACGCGCCCTTGGGGCCGATCACGTCCACCAGGCCGCCGTCGGTGACGGCGCCGCTGAGGCCGGTGACCTCCCCATCGTAGACCCAGGGGTGGCCGCCGGTGAGGGCGGCCTCGCCCTTGGCGGTGATGGTGACTTGTTCGTAGCTTCGCTGTGCCTTCATAGCGGCGCCGCCTTTCATCTCGTTTTATGCGGACACATTGTATCACATACGGCGCGGAAAAACCATAGACTGGGGCGGAAAAATAAAACCGAAAGGGGAAAGCGTATGCCCAGTGTGTTCTTGAGTCCCTCCACCCAGGAGTATAACCCCTACATCACCGGCAGCGGCAGCGAGGAGTACTGGATGAACCAGATCGCCGACGCCATGGAGCCGTATCTCCGGGCAAACGGCATCCGGTACGGCCGGAACGACCCGGCCACCAGCGCCGCCGCCTCCATCCGGCAGGGCAATCAGGGGAACTATGACTTCTATCTGGCCCTCCACTCCAACGCCTCCGGCGACGGTACCACCGAGGGCCAGGCCCGGGGGATCATCGCCTTTTACTACCCCACCTCCGCCAACGGCCGGCGGGGCGCCGAGCTGATCGTGCAGAATCTGCGGCCCATCTACCCGCTGCCCAATCTGGTGAACACCCGCTCCACCACGTCCCTGGGGGAGGTGCGGCAGCCCACCATGCCGGCGGTACTGGTGGAGATCGGTTACCACGACAACGTGGCCGACGCCCTGTGGATCGAGAGCCACGTGGTGTCCATCGCCCGGCAGCTGGTCCGGGCGCTGACGCAGTATTTCGGCATTCCCTTCGTGGACGAGTGCATGGACCGGCAGGCGGTGGTGGTCACCCAGGGCGGCGCGCTGAACCTGCGGGCCGGACCCTCCACGGCAAACGCCGTTCTGGGACAGATCCCCAACGGCACCGTCATCACCGTATGCGGCAGGTACAATGGCTGGTACACCGCCGCCTATAACGGGAGGGAGGGTTTTGTTTTCGGGGAGTATATCCGGCTAGTATAGAAAAATCCCACAACTTTTCAGGTTCCATCTTGACAGTTTTATACAAAGCGGTTAAAATTATCGAGGATTATTATTGATTGGTTGAAAGACGGGACCGTTGGTAGGGGAACGGCTTTCAGGGGAATCAATCAATTATTTTCTTCATGGTAACGGGAAACCGTTTCAATACACCGAAAAAACTGTCAGGAGGTAACCAATGATCAAGCTTTGGATCGCTGTTGTGATGGCGATCGCGGCGTTTGGTCTTGGCATCCTGGCTTGTATTCTGGCCTATCAGCAGAAGGCGAAGCGCGACGAGCGCAAGATCGCCGACGCCGAGGAGGAAGCGCTTCGTATCGTCAACGAGGCCATCAAAAATGCCGAGAGCAAGAAGCGGGAAGCCATGGTGGAAGCCAAGGAGGAGATCCTGCGCTCTCGTACCGAATACGAGAAGGAAGTCAAGGAGCGCCGCGCCGACCTGCAGAAGCAGGAGCGCAGACTGCAGCAGAAAGAAGAGAACATCGACCGCAAGACCGAGGCCATCGAGCGCAAGGAAGAGGCCCTGGCCGCCAAGCATGCCGCCGCTGACAAGGAGCAGGAGGAGATCCGGCTCGTCAAGCGCAGCCAGACCGAGATGCTGGAGCGCATCTCCGGCTTCACCGCCGAGCAGGCCAAGGCCTACCTCATCGAGCAGGTGGAGTCCGACGTCACCCACGAGACCGCCCTCAAGATCAAGGAGATCGAAAGCCGCGCCAAGGAGGAGGCCGATCAGCGCGCCCGCGAGATCATCGCCACCGCCATCCAGCGCTGCGCCACCGATCATGCCGCCGAAATCACCGTCAGTGTGGTTCCCCTGCCCAATGACGAGATGAAGGGCCGCATCATCGGCCGCGAGGGCCGCAATATCCGCACCCTGGAGACCCTGACCGGGGCGGATCTCATCATCGACGACACGCCGGAGGCCATCACCGTCTCCTGCTTCGAGCCCGTCCGCCGGGAGGTGGCCCGGGTCGCCCTGGAGAAGCTGATCGCCGACGGACGCATCCATCCCACCCACATCGAGGAGATGGTGGAGAAGGCCCGCCGGGAGGTGGACGCCGTCATCCGCTCCGAGGGTGAGCGGGCCGTGCTGGAGACGGGCGTGCGCAGCCTGCATCCCGAGCTGCAGAAGCTGCTGGGCCGGCTGCACTACCGCACCAGCTACGGACAGAACGTGCTGCAGCACTCCATCGAGGTGTCCCACATCGCCGGCATGATGGCCGCCGAGCTGGGCGCCGACGTCCACGCCGCCAAGCGGGCAGGTCTCCTGCACGACATCGGCAAGGCTCTGGACCACGAGTTCGAGGGCACCCACGTGGCCCTGGGCGTGGAGTATCTGCGCAAGTACAAGGAGAAAGAGGACATCATCCACGCCGTTCAGGCCCACCACGGCGACGTGGAATGCAAGACGCTGGTGGCCTGCCTGGTGCAGGCGGCCGACGCCATCTCCGCTGCCCGTCCCGGCGCCCGCCGGGAGAACCTGGAGAACTACATCAAGCGCCTGGAGAAGCTGGAGGAGATCACCGGCACCTATCCCGGCGTGGAGAAGAGCTACGCCATCCAGGCCGGCCGCGAGGTCCGGGTCATGGTCAAGCCCGAGCAGGTCAGCGAGGACGATATGGTCATCCTGGCCCGGGAGCTGGCCAAGCGCATCGAAAACGAGCTGGAGTATCCCGGCCAGATCAAGGTCCACGTGCTGCGGGAGACCAAGGTCGTGGAGTACGCCAAGTAAACACCGAGCGCAAATCTGTGCGGCACCGCATGTGCGGTGCCGCACTCCTAATAAGGAGAAGGTTTTATGGGAAAGTGGGCATGGCTGCTGCCGGGACTTCTGCTGACGGTCCTGCTGCTGTTGGGCTGCTCTGCCGGAAAAGCGCAGACGACTGATACGGCCGGAGCGGAGCCGGTGGATGGATCTTCGACCGAGGCGATCCCTGAGTCGACGGCGAATGCGGAGGAGCCGGAGCTCACCGTGACCGTGACTGTTGCGGACGGGGGATTGCTGGCCCGGGAGGACCGGGAGCTGCTGGCGGATTTCATGACCCTGTGGTACCGCTCCGTGGGCAGTTTTGAGATCGAGGACTTTACGCCGGTATTCCTGGATGAGGAGGAGGCGCTGCGTCATGCGGCCAGCTGCCGGACCCAGGCGGCGATCCGGACTGCGGCTTTGGAGGACCTGCATCTGACCCACTGCCGGGTGACCCTCACCGTGACGGACGTCTACGGGGATACCGTGTCCGCCAGCGAGACCACGGTGATGCAGTTCGCGGGGCTGCCCGGGATCAAGAGCGAGCTGTTCGACATGCCTCATACCTTTGTGCTGACAGGGGAGGGGGATAACAGCCGGATCGCATATCACGCGGCGGACGACAACCCCTATACCGACTTTTCCTATGATACGGAGCGGGGCGTCGACGCCCACTACGACGATCTGATGGAGAATATCGAGCGGCGCCGGGAACAGGGATGGGAGGACACGGCGGAGAGGAGCTGCGGCCATCCCTACGACCGGCAGGCGGCGCTGAAGTATATGCTGACCTACGCCGACCATCGGAACAGCGAGTGGTACGCCTACGACGACGTGGGCGGCAACTGCATGAATTTCGGCTCCCAGGTGCTGCTGGCCGGCGGCATCCCCATGGATTACAGCGGCTATGACTGCTGGTTCAGCAACGGAACCGGCGGCGCCACCAACTCCTTCGTCAATGTGGGCTGGTTTCTGGACTATGCCCAGTGCAATGCGGGCTTCGGACTCGTGGCGGACACGGAGGCGAACTACTATACCGGGCAGATCGGCGATCTGCTGCTGGTGGGGATTTACAGCCCCCGGCACACCACGGAGATCTGCGGCCTGGTCACGGACGACAGCGGCCGCACCGTGGACTATCTGCTCTGCTCCAACACCACCAACTACCGGAATTTCCCCGCCGGGGCCTACTACTACACCCGCCACTGGCTGGTGCGCATCTGCGGCTGGAACGACTGACACCCCGGTTGCAAGCCGGGCGGATTATGGTATAATAAATGATACCAACGCACAGGAAGGACGAAACCATGCTCTATCATATCCTTGCTCTGGGGGACGTGGCCAGCGAGAGCGGTGTGCGCCACCTGCAGAAGCATTTGCCCGCCTTCAAGCGGCTGAAAGATATTGCCTTTACCGTGGTCAACGGGGAGAATGTGTCCGGCGTGGGACTGACGCCGGAGCAGGCGGAGGACATCTTCGCCGCCGGGGCCGACGTGATCACCCTGGGCAACCACACCTGGGGGAGGCTGCAGATCGCCGACTATCTGGAGGAGAACCCCTATATCCTGCGGCCCGCCAACTTTTCCGCCCGGACGCCGGGCCGGGGCTGGGGCGTGTATGACTGCGGCCGCATCCGCATCGGCGTGATGAACCTGATCGGTCGGTGCGACCTGGACTGGAAGGCCGCCGATCCCTTCACCACGGTGGATACCTTGCTGGCGGGGGAGGAAAAGCCCACCTTTACCCTGGTGGACTTCCACGCCGAGGCCACCAGTGAAAAACTGGCCATGGCCTATTACCTGGACGGACGGGTCAGCGCCCTGTGGGGCACCCATACCCACGTTCCCACCGCCGACGAGCGGGTGTTCCCCAAGGGCACAGGCTACATCACCGATCTGGGCATGACCGGCCCCATTGAGTCGGTGCTGGGGGTGCGATCCGAGCAGTCCATTGAGAGCTTTCTGGGCGGCCTGCCGGGCCGGTTCCGGCCGGCGGAGGGACCCTGCAAGGCCCAGGGCTGCATCTTCACCCTGGATGACGCCACCGGACTGTGTGTGGACGTGGAGCGGATAGACATCCGATAACGGAGGACGGAAACATGGTCAAAATACTGCACGCGGCGGACTTCCATCTGGACAGCGCCTTCGGCGCCCTGGGGGAGGAGCAGGCCCGATCCCGCCGGCAGGAGAGCCGGAAGCTGGTGGAGCATCTGGTGGACTTTGCCAACGAGCAGGGCGTGGAGCTGCTGCTCCTGGCTGGCGACCTCTTCGACTCCGACGAGATCTTCAGCCAGACCGGGGAGGACCTGGCGCTGGCCCTGAGCCGGCTGAAGGGATACGCCGTCATCGCCCCCGGCAACCACGATTACTATGATCCCGCCGGGGCCTACGGCCGGATTCTCTGGCCGGAGAACGTCCGCCTTTTTACGGAGGACAAGCTGACAAAATTCGACTTTCCCCAGATCGAGTGCACCGTCTGGGGTGCCGCGTTCACCGCCCCGTCAGTGCCGGACGGTTCTCTGCTGGACAGCTTTACCGCGCCGGAGGACGGATGGACCCACCTGCTGGTGCTCCACGGCGACCTGGGCGTCAGGGACAGCAAGTACCGGCCGCTGACGGCGGAGCAGCTGGAGCGGACCGGCGTGGACTACGCGGCCCTGGGCCATCAGCACGCCTTCTCCGGCGTGCGCCGCAGCGGCGGTACCTGGTACGCCTATTCCGGCTGCATCGAGGGCCGGGGTTTCGACGAGACAGGGGAGAAGGGCGTCCTGCTGGGTACCGTATTCCCGGGCCGGACGGAGCTGCGGTTCGTGCCCTTCGGATCGCGCCGCTATGAGATATTGACGGTGGACGTGACGGACAGTGAGCCGTTGGCTGCGGTGTCCGCCGCCCTGCCCCGGGATACGGAGCGGGATATCTACCGGATCCTGCTGACCGGCGAAACGGAGGAGCCCATCCGCCTGGAGAAGCTTCGGCAGGAGCTGGCGGACCGGTTCTACGCGCTGGAGCTCCGGGACGGGACCCGGATGAAGCAGGATATCTGGGCCCGGTGCGGCGACGACTCCCTGCGGGGGCTCTTTTTGCAGCGGCTGCGTGAGGCCTACGACGCCGCGGCGGACGACGAGAGTCGCCGGAAGATCGAGCAGGCGGTGCGCTTCGGCCTGGCCGCCATGGACAACCGGGACATGTGAGGGGGACGACGAGATGAAAAAGATCCTGATGATCGGCACCGGCGGCACCATCGCCTCAGATATCACGCCGGACGGCCTGGCGCCGGAGCTGAATACGGAGCAGCTGCTGTCGGCCGTGCCCCGGATCGCCCAGCTGTGCGACGTGGACTGCGTGCAGCTATACGCCCTGGACAGCACCAATCTCCGGCCGGAGCACTGGCTGGGCATCGCCCGGACCATCCGGGAGAGCTATGAGAAGTATGACGGCTTCGTCATCAGCCACGGCACCGACACCATGGCCTACACCGCCGCGGCGCTGAGCTATCTGATCCAGGACAGCCCCAAGCCCATCGTGCTGACCGGCGCCCAGAAGCCCATCTGGTTCGACGGCACCGACTCCAAGCGCAATCTCACCGACGCCTTCCTGTACGCCTGCCGGGGCGGGGGCGGCGTGCAGATCGTATTCAACGGGAAGGTGATCCTGGGTACCCGGGCCAGGAAGACCTACTCCAAGAGCTTCCAGGCCTTCTCCAGCGTGAATCACCCGGACCTGGCGGTGATCCAGGATGAGCATCTGCTCCAGTACCTGACCTGCCCGGTGGGGGACGAACCCACATTTTGCGACACACTGGACACCGGCGTGGGACTGTTGAAGCTGATCCCCGGCACCCGCCGGGAGCTGCTGGAGTTCATGGTGGACCGGTACGACGGCCTGGTGATCGAGAGCTTCGGCGTGGGCGGCCTGCCGGAATACGACGGGTTTTACGACGTGATCCGCGGCGGCGTGGAGCGGGGCAAGCTCATCGTCATGACCACCCAGGTGCCCAACGAGGGCAGCGACCTGACGGTGTACCACGTGGGCGTGCGCATCAAGAGCACCCTGCGGCTGCTGGAGGCCTTTGACATGACCACCGAGGCGGCGGTGTGCAAGCTCATGTGGATCCTGGGCCGGACCCGGGACTTCGACGAGGCCAGGCGGCTCTTCTACCGCCCTGTGGCCCGGGACATCCTCTACTCCGCGGAGACGGAAGGATTGTCTTGACAAGGGCGGAGGATGCCGATACAATTAACAATCAGCGAACAAATGGCGGAAAAGGTGTTTCCGTCCGGAATTATTTATATTAGGTAGAGGTAGAGGACTATGGCAAAAGATCAGAGAAAAGTGGATGCGATCACTCCCATGGAGGAGGATTTCGCCAAGTGGTATACGGATATCTGCCTAAAGGCGGAGCTGGTGGACTATTCCAGCGTCAAGGGCTTCATGATCCTGCGCCCCTATGGCTACGCCATCTGGGAGAACATCCAGCGCATCATGGACGGCATGTTCAAGGCCACCGGCCACCAGAACGTGGCCATGCCGGTGCTGATCCCCGAGAGCCTGCTGAAGAAGGAGGGCGAGCTGGTACAGGGCTTTGCCCCCGAGTGCGCCTGGGTCACCCACGGCGGCAGCGAGAAGCTGGAGGAGCGGCTGGCCTTCCGGCCCACCTCCGAGACCATGTTCTGCGACCACTGGGCCCACACCCTCCACTCCTGGCGGGAGCTGCCTCTGCTCTATAACCAGTGGTGCTCCGTCATCCGCTGGGAGAAGACCACCCGCCCCTTCCTCCGGAGCCGCGAGTTCTGGTGGCAGGAGGGCCACACCATCCACGAGACCGCCGAGGAGGCCATCGCCGAGACGGAGCAGCAGCTCAATACCTACGCCGACTTCTGCCGCGATGTCCTGGCCATGCCGGTGGTGAAGGGCCGCAAAACCGATAAGGAGAAGTTTGCCGGCGCCGAGGCCACCTACACCATCGAGTGCATGATGAAGGACCACAAGGCCCTCCAGTCCGGCACCAGCCACTACTTCGGCGACAAGTTCTCCCGGGCCTACGACGTGACCTTCACCGGCCGGGACAACACCCTGCAGTATCCGTTCCAGACCTCCTGGGGCGCCTCCACGCGCCTGATTGGCGGCCTTATCATGACCCACTCCGACAACAACGGTCTGGTGCTGCCTCCCGCCATCGCCCCCACCCAGGTGGTGGTGATCCCCATCGCCCAGCACAAGCCCGGCGTCTTGGACGCCGCCGCAGAACTGAAGGACCGGCTGACCGCCGCCGGTCTGCGGGTCAGCATGGACGACAGCGACCAGTCAGCCGGCTGGAAGTTCGCCCAGTATGAGATGAAGGGCGTGCCCCTGCGGGTGGAGATCGGCCCCAAGGACATGGAGAAGGACCAGTGCTGCATCGCCCGCCGGGATACCGGGGAGAAGACCTTTGTGCCCCTGGCGGAGCTGGAGACCGCCGTGGCGGACCTGATGCGGCAGATCCACGACAATTTGTATGACATGGCCGCCAGGAACCTGGAGGAAAACTGCTTCGACATGACCTCCTGGGAGGAGGTCAAGGCCATGGCCGAGGGCAAGGGCGGTTTCGCCCGGACCAAGTGGTGCGGCAGTCTGGAGTGCGAGCTGGCCATGAAGGAGAAGGCCGGCGTGTCCAGCCGCTGCATGCCCTTCGACCAGACCGGCACCGTCGGCAAGTGCCCGGTGTGCGGCAAGGAGTGCACGACGGATATCTACTGGGGCGTGGCGTACTAAGGTTTCGTCCAAAATCTGAGGATTTTGGACGAGGGGGATTGCGGCTCACTCTGCGCACTCGCTTGCGGGGGACGCTCGCACACTGCGTGAGCCGAGAGGTATTTTTTGCCACGTACGCCAGCCTTTGCCCGCGAGAAACGAGCGGCAGCAAAGGCAAGTGCCCTTGGGGTACACGCCGCGGCAAAAAATGATCGAACAGCTTCGCCGCCTCCGGGCGGCGAAGGGTGCGGAGCCTTTTGATACCGGCGGCGGGTGCGGCGCGGGGCCGTTCGAGGCACATTTTGTGGCAGAAGGACGGAAAAGCACCACATATAGAGCGCCCTCCAAGGGTGAAATCGCCTTTATGCAATCCCACGAAATTTTCTGAAAAATTTTATCAAAAAAGGAGAAAATCCCCCTTGACAACAGGGGGATTTTCCTTTATTATATGCAGGTACGCGCGCGAGGGGTGCTGCACACCCGGAGGCGTTTACAAATGCGATGAACCGGGAGATTGCTCCGAGAGGAGGTAACTTCCGGGGAGTATGTCCGATAATCGGGCGGCTGAGAGGATTCTGTGCGTCAGCGTAGATCGCTGTGCCAGAGGGACACCGGCCGGATTGTGCCGGTGTTTCTTGTGAGCCGGAATGATACGCACGGGACGGCGTATAAGAAATCTCTCGCCGTACGGCAGTAGGTCAGAGAAAAAACCGTACGAAACAATGGAGGAGCAAACCAATGGCAAAAGAAATGATTCGCATTCGTCTGAAGGCCTATGACCACCAGGTCATCGACCAGAGCGCAGAGAAGATCGTCGAGACCGCCAAGCGCACCGGCGCCACCGTGTCCGGCCCCATCCCCCTGCCCACCAAGAAGGAAGTCGTCACCATCCTGCGTGCCACGCACAAGTATAAGGACAGCCGCGAGCAGTTCGAGCGCCGCACCCACAAGAGACTGATCGACATCACCAAGTCCACCCCCAAGACGGTCGAGGCCCTGATGGCCCTGGATCTGCCCGCCGGCGTGGAGATCGAGATCAAGCTGTAAACACACATTATTATAATACAGCCATCTCAAACCGAGTCCCCGCCGCCTGACGCAAGCGGCACACCATATAAAATTGCTTGCTACCCACAGTCCGCCGACTTGCGTGAGGCGGACGGGTTACGTCGGCAGAGCAAGCGGTCCGTTCCCAATGCGGATTGAACTACGCCGACCAATAACCTTTAAGGAGGATCATACATGAAAGCAATCATCGGCAAGAAAGTTGGCATGTCTCAGATCTTCGACGAAAACGGCAAGGTGATCCCCGTCACCGTGATCGAGGCGGGTCCCTGCGTCGTCGTCCAGAAGAAGACTGCCGAAAAGGAAGGCTATGAGGCCGTCCAGCTGGGCTTTGAGGATATTCCCGAGCGGAAGCTGACCAAGCCCGAGATGGGCCACCTGAACAAGGCTGGCGTGGCCCCCAAGAAGTACCTGCGCGAGTTCAACCTGGAGAATGCCGCCGAGCTGAACGTGGGCGACATCATCAAGGCCGACACCTTCAAAGAGGGCGACTTCGTTGACGTCACCGGCACCAGCAAGGGCCACGGCTACCAGGGCGTCATCAAGCGCTGGGGCGCCCAGCGCACCCCCACCAGCCACGGCGGCGGCCCCGTCCATCGTCACGCTGGTTCCATGGGCTCCACCACCGATCCCTCCCGCATCTTCAAGGGCAAGATCGGCGCCGGCCAGATGGGCGTTGACACTGTCACCGTTCAGAACCTGGACGTGGTGAAGGTGGACCCCGAGCTGAACCTGATCGCCGTCCGCGGCGCGATCCCCGGCCCCAAGGGCGGCCTGGTCACCCTGAAGACCACCGTCAAGGTCCATCGCGTCAAGCACGTCGACACCGGCATCAGCACCAACCCGCAGAAGGCTTCCGGCCGTAATCCCCAGAAGGCTTCCGCCCGTACTAAGTAAGGAAAGGAGTGCTTACGGAAATGTCTACCATCAACGTTTTGAACATGGTCGGCGAGGTCGTCGGTACCGTGGAGCTGAGCGATGGCATCTTTGGCATCGAGCCCAACGAAGCCGTTGTGCATGAAGTGGTGAAGAACCACCTGGCGAATTGCAGACAGGGTACCCAGAGCGCTCTGACCCGCGGCGAGGTCTCCGGCGGCGGCAAGAAGCCCTGGCGCCAGAAGGGCACCGGTCACGCCCGTCAGGGCAGCACCCGGGCTCCCCAGTGGACCCACGGCGGCATCGTGTTCGCCCCCAAGCCCCGCAGCTACTCTTACGTTCTGAACAAGAAGGTCAAGAGACTGGCTCTGAAATCCGCCCTGTCCGCCAAGGCGGCTGCCGGCGAGATCATCGTTGTCGACGGCATCAAGCTCGACAGCATCAAGACCAAGGACTTCCGCGCTTTCCTGAGCGCCGTCAAGGCCGACGGCAAAGCCCTGGTGGTCACCCCCGCCAAGGATGAGACCGTCATCAAGAGCGCACGCAATATCCCCGGCGTCGAGGTCTGCATGGCCAACCTGATCAATGTCTACGACATTCTCAAGGCCAAGAACCTGGTCCTGGATAAGGAAGCCCTCGCAGTAATCGAGGAGGTGTTCGCGTAATGGCTAACGTTTACGACATCATCATCCGGCCCATCATTACCGAGCGTTCCATGGAAGCCACCGGCGACAAGAAGTACGTCTTCGAAGTGGCTCCCGACGCCGGCAAGGTCGAGATCAAGAACGCCGTGGAGAAGATCTTCGGCGTGAAGGTGGCCAAGGTCAACACCATCAACTATGATGGCAAGGCCAAGCGTCTGGGCGCTTCCCGCCCCGGCCGCCGCAAGAGCTGGAAGAAGGCTTACGTCCAGCTGACCCAGGATTCCAAGACCATCGAGTTCTTCGAGGGTATGGTGTAAGAAAGGAAGGAGTGTAGAACATGTCTGTTAAATCCTATAAGCCGACCACCCCTTCCCGCAGACACATGACCGTCTCCGGCTTTGACGGCATCGACAAGCACGCCAAGCCCGAGGCCAGTCTGACCGAGGTCCTGAAGAAGAACGCTGGTCGCAACAGCTATGGCCACATCACCGTCCGCCATCGCGGCGGCGGCGAAAAGCGGAAGTACCGCGTGATCGACTTCAAGCGCGACAAGATGGATATGGAAGCCACCGTTCTGCGCCTGGAGTACGACCCCAACCGCAGCGCCAACATCGCGCTGGTGCAGTATGAGGATGGCGAGAAGCGCTACATCATCGCCCCCGTCGGCCTGGCCGCCGGCGACAAGGTGCTCTCCTCCGCCGCTGCCGACATCAAGCCCGGCAACTGCCTGCCCATCGCCAACATCCCCGTGGGTACCGTGATCCACAACATCGAGATGCATCCCGGCAAGGGCGCTCAGCTGGTCCGCAGCGCCGGCGCTTATGCCCAGCTGATGGCCAAGGAGGGCCAGGACGCTCAGATCCGTATGCCCTCCGGCGAGGTCCGCATCATCCGCACCAACTGCATGGCCTGCATCGGTCAGGTCGGCAACCTGGAGCACGAGAACATCCAGATCGGCAAGGCCGGCCGGAAACGCCACATGGGTTGGCGTCCCACCGTGCGCGGCTCCGTCATGAACCCCAACGACCACCCCCACGGCGGTGGTGAGGGCAAGTCCCCCGTGGGCCGTCCCGGCCCCGTGACCCCCTGGGGCAAGCCGGCTCTGGGCTACAAGACCCGCGCCAAGAAGAATCCCACTGACAAGTTCATTGTCAAGCGTCGCAACGTGAAGTAAAGGAGGCAAGTGAATATGAGCAGATCTATCAAAAAAGGCCCGTATGTTGCCCTTGAGCTCATGAAGCGGGTTGAAGAAATGAACAAGACCGGCGAGAAGAACGTGCTGAAGACCTGGAGCCGCAGCTCCACCATCTTCCCCTCCTTCGTCGGCCACACCATCGCAGTCCACGACGGCCGCCGCCACGTGCCCGTCTATATCCAGGAGGATATGGTCGGCCACAAGCTGGGTGAGTTCGCTCCCACCCGCACCTTCCGCGGCCACGCCAAGTCTAAGTAAGGAGGATGCCGAACATGGAAGCTAAAGCTTATCTGAGATACGTCCGCATCTCTCCCCGTAAGATCCAGATCGTGTGCGACCTGATCCGCGGCAAGGACACCAAGACCGCCATGGCCATCCTGATGCAGACCCCCAAGGCCGCCTCCGAGCCCCTGATGAAGCTCCTGAAGAGCGCCTGCGCCAATGCGGAGAACAACTTCCACATGGACGCCGACAAGCTGGTGGTCACCCAGGTGTACGCCACCGCCGGCCCCATCCTGAAGCGGATGATGCCCCGCGCTCAGGGCCGCGCCTATCGCATCAACAAGAGAACCTCTCACGTGACGCTGGCCGTCGCTGAGAGAGACTAAAGGGAGGAGACAGTTTTATGGGACAGAAAGTTAATCCCCACGGCATGCGCGTGGGCGTCATCAAAGACTGGGATTCCCGTTGGTATGCCAGCAATGAGAAGGTTGGCGATCTGCTGGTCGAGGACCACAAGATCCGTCAGTACCTGAAGAAGCTCCTGTTTGCCGCCGGTGTCTCCAAGATCGAGATCGAGCGCAGCAGCGAGGTCGTTACCATCTATCTGCACGTGGCCCGTCCCGGCATCGTCATCGGCAAGGGCGGCGAGCAGGTGGAGGAGTACCGCAAGAGCGTTGAGAAGCTGATCGGCAAGAACGTGAAGCTGAACATCGTCGAGGTCCGCAACCCCGATATGGACGCTCAGCTGGTGGCGGAGAACATCGCCGCTCAGATCGAGAAGCGTATCTCCCACCGCCGCGCCATGAAGAATGCCATGGGCCGCGCCATGCGCGCCGGCGCCAAGGGCATTAAGTGCAACTGCAACGGTCGTCTGGGCGGCCGCGAGATCGCCGGTACCGAGCACTATCACGAGGGTACCATCCCCCTGCAGACCCTGCGGGCCGACATCGACTACGGCTTCGCCGAGGCTGCCACCACCTTCGGCCGCATCGGCGTGAAGGTGTGGATCTACAAGGGCGAGATCCTGACCCAGACCCTGCGCACCACCCCCCGCACCCTGGATACCACCAAGCCCTATCAGGAGCGCCGTGAGCGCCGCGGCCGCCGTGACGGCGATCGCCGGGGCGGCTTCAACCGTGACGGTCAGCGCCGCGAGGGCGGTTTCAACCGGGACGGCCAGCGCCGTGAGGGTGGCTTTAACCGCGGTCCCCGCCCCGAGGGCGGCTTCCGCAGACCCGTTGAGAAGAAGGAAGGAGGCGCTCAGTAATGCTTCTGCCCAAGAGAGTCAAATACCGCAGAGTGCATCGTGGCCGCCTCACCGGTAAGGCCATGAGAGGCAACACCGTTACTTACGGTGAGTATGGCCTCGTCGCTTGTGAGCCCGCGTGGATCACCAGCAATCAGATCGAAGCCGCCCGTATCGCCATGACCCGCTACACCAAGCGCGGCGGTCAGGTGTGGATCAAGATCTTCCCCGATAAGCCCGTGACCGAGAAGCCCGCTGAGACCCGTATGGGTTCCGGTAAGGGTTCTCCCGAGTACTGGGTCGCAGTCGTCAAGCCCGGCCGTGTCATGTTCGAGATCGCCGGTGTCTCCGAAGAGATCTCTCGCGAGGCCCTTCGTCTGGCCAGCCACAAGCTGCCCATCAAGACGAAGATCGTTCGCCGCGAGGACCTCGCCGCTGAGGAAGTAGGTGAATGAGATGAAGGCAACTGAAGTACGTGCAATGAGCGTTGAGCAGCTCAACGAAAAGCTCGACTCCCTGAAGAAGGATCTGTTCTTCCTGCGTATGCAGCACGCCACCAATCAGCTGGACAATCCTCTCAAGATCGCCGAGACCAAGCGTGATATTGCCCGCGTCAAGACCGTTATCCGTGAAAAGGAGGAGAAGTAACATGGAAGAGAAGAGAGTTTCCTCCCGCAAGACCCGCATCGGTAAGGTCGTCTCCGATAAGATGGACAAGACCGTGGTGGTCGCGATCGAGGACCGTGTCGCTCACCCCCTGTACAAGAAGATCGTCGGCCGGACTTACAAGCTGAAGGCCCACGACGAGAACAATGAATGCGGTGTCGGCGACGTTGTGAAGGTGATGGAGACCCGCCCCCTGTCCAAGGACAAGAGATGGCGCGTGGTCGAGATCGTCGAGAAGGCTAAGTAAGGAGGTGCCGACGTATGATCCAGCAAGAGTCTTATCTGAAGGTTGCCGATAATACCGGCGCCAAGGAGATCAAGTGCATCCGCGTTCTGGGCGGCTCCAAGCGCAAGTACGGCAACATCGGCGACGTGATCGTGGCCTCCGTGCGCAAGAGCACTCCCGGCGGCCAGGTGAAGAAGGGCGAGGTCGTCAAGGCCGTAATCGTCCGCTCCGCCAAGGGCGTCCGCCGCGCCGACGGCACTTACGTCCGTTTCGACGATAATGCCGCCGTCCTGATCAAGGACGACAAGAACCCCAGAGGTACCCGTATCTTTGGGCCGGTTGCTCGCGAGCTGCGCGACAAGGATTACATGAAGATCCTGTCCCTGGCTCCCGAAGTAATTTGAGGAGGTCCGGAGAATGAATAGTCTGAAAATCAAGAAGAACGACAAGGTCGTCGTTCTGTCCGGCAAGGACAAGGGCAAGACCGGCAAGGTCCTGGGCACCATCCCCAGCGAGCGCAAGGTCGTTGTCGAGGGCGTCAACCTGGTGACCTGCCACATCAAGCCCCGCCGTCAGGGCGAGGAGGGCGGCATCGTCAAGCGTGAGGCCGCCCTGTACGCCAGCAAGGTCCAGGTCGTCTGCCCCAAGTGCGACAAGGCTACCCGCGTCGCCGTGGAGATCCGGGACGGCAAGAAGGTCCGCGTGTGCAAGCACTGCGGCGCCGAGCTTTGAGAAAGGAGAGCAGTGAAACATGGCACGTCTGAAAGTTAAGTACACCGAGGAAGTGGCTCCCGCTCTCTTCAAGAAGTTCGGTTACAAGTCCACCATGCAGATTCCCAAGATCGACAAGGTGGTTGTGAACGTGGGCTGCGGTGAGGCCCGCGAGAACCCCAAGGTTCTGGACGCCGTGGTGAAAGACCTGAGCGCCATCACCGGCCAGAAGGCCATCATCACCATCGCCAAGAAGTCCGTGGCTAACTTCAAGCTGCGCGAGGGCATGCCCGTGGGCGCCAAGGTCACCCTGCGGGGCGACAAGATGTGGGAGTTCCTGGATCGTCTGTTCAACGTGGCTCTGCCCCGTGTCCGCGACTTCCGCGGCATCAGCGCCAACGCCTTCGACGGCCGCGGCAACTATGCCCTGGGTGTCAAGGAGCAGCTGATCTTCCCCGAGATCGAGTACGACAAGATCGACAAGATCCGCGGCATGGATATCGTCATCTGCACCACGGCCAAGACCGATGAAGAAGCCCGTGAGCTGCTGACCCTGGTCGGCGCTCCCTTTGAACGCTGAGTAGGAGGAGTACGAACATGGCAAAGCTGTCTATGAAGCTGAAGCAGAAGGCTCCCGCGAAGTTCTCCACCCGTAAGTACAACCGCTGCAAGATCTGCGGCCGTCCTCACGCCTACCTGCGTGACTACGGCGTCTGCCGTATCTGCTTCCGCAACCTGGCTTACAAGGGCGAGATCCCCGGTGTCCGGAAGGCTTCCTGGTAAATCACCCCGCCCGTGAGGGCAATCAAACCGACCCGCGGAGGGGGCACCCTCTCGGAAATAAAAGGATGGCGAAAGGTCACTGTTAATTACGTGTCCGCATGGCGAACGCTCCAAATTAGCAGTGATACCTCGCTGCCTGAACAGGTCAACGACCTGTAACTCTAAAATAGGAGGATAACAAAATGCATATCACTGATCCTGTTGCCGATATGTTGACCCGTATCCGCAACGCCAACAACGCAAAGCATGAGACCGTCGATGTCCCCGCCTCCAACATGAAGAAGAGCATCGCTCAGATCCTGCTGGACGAGGGCTACATCAAGTCCTATCAGATCGTGGAGGACGGTACCCAGGGCATCATCCGCATCACCCTGAAGTACAACGCCGGCAAGGAGAAGGTCATCACCGGCCTGCGCCGCGTGTCCAAGCCCGGCCTGCGGGTCTACGTGGGCGCCGATGAGCTGCCCCGCGTCCTGCGCGGCCTGGGTATCGCGATCGTGTCCACTTCCAAGGGCGTCATGACCGACAAGGCCGCTCGCGCGGCTCACGTCGGCGGTGAGGTCCTGGCATTCGTGTGGTAAGGAGGTATTTGAACAATGTCTAGAATTGGTAGAATGCCCATTACCGTCCCCGCCGGTGTGGAAGTCACCATCGAGGAGAACAACGTCGTCACCGTCAAGGGCCCCAAGGGCACTCTGACCCAGACCCTGCATCCGGAGATGATCCTGGAGAAGGACGGCAACGTCATCCACGTCAAGCGCCCCTCCGACGACAAGGCCCATTGCGCGCTCCACGGCATGACCCGTGCCATGCTGCACAACATGGTTGTCGGCGTCAGCGATGGCTTCAAGAAGGAGCTGGAGATCAACGGCGTCGGTTACCGCGCCGCCAAGGAAGGCAAAAATCTGGTCATGAACCTGGGTTATTCCCATCAGGTCATCATGCCCGAGATCGACGGTATCACCATCGACGTGCCTGCCGCCAACAAGATCGTGATCTCCGGCTGCGACAAGCAGAAGGTCGGCCAGTTCGCGGCGGAAGTCCGCGAGAAGCGCCCGCCCGAGCCGTACAAGGGCAAGGGCATCAAGTATGTCGATGAAGTCATCCGCCGCAAGGTCGGTAAGACCGGCGCCAAGAAGTAAGGAGGTGTGCCGAAATGATTAAAAGACCCAATACCAACGCGCAGCGTCTGAAGCGCCACAAGAGAGTCCGCTCCAAGGTGTTCGGCACTCCCGAGCGTCCCCGTCTGAACGTGTTCCGCAGCGAGAAGAACATCTACGCCCAGGTGATCGACGATACCGCCGGCAATACGCTGGTGTCCGCCTCCTCCCTGGACAAGGAGATCGAAGGCAACGGCGGCAACAAGACCGCGGCCCGCGCCGTGGGCAAGCTGGTTGCCGAGCGCTGCAAGGCCAAGGGCATCGACAAGGTCGTGTTCGACCGCGGCGGTTACCTGTATCACGGCCGTGTGGCCGAGCTGGCCGAAGGCGCCCGCGAGGGCGGCCTGGAATTCTGAGAGAGGAGGATGAATGACAATGGCAAGATTTGAAAGAGAACCCAGCGAGTATATCGAGAAGGTCGTTGCCACGAACCGCGTGTCCAAGACGGTCAAGGGCGGTCGTGTCATGAAGTTCTCCGCTCTGATGGTCGTCGGCGACGGCAAGGGCAAGGTCGGCTACGGCCTGGGCAAGGCCGCCGAGGTGCCCGAGGCGATCCGCAAGGGCATCGAGGACGCCAAGAAGAACATGATTAACGTGTCCCTGTCCGGCAGCACGATCCCCCACGAGGTGATCGGCGAGGCTGGCGCCGGCCGCGTGCTGATGAAGCCCGCCGCTCCCGGTACCGGCGTGATCGCCGGCGGTCCGGTGCGTATCATCATGGAGGCCGCCGGTATCAAGGATATCCGTACCAAGTGCCTGCGCTCCAACACCGCTGTCAACGTGGTGGCCGCCACCTTCGAGGGCCTGAAGGCCCTGCGTACGCCGGAAGAGGTCGCCCGCACCCGCGGCAAGACCACGGACGAGATCGTAGGTTAAGGAGGGCAACCATGGCTAATCTGAATATCAAGCTCGTCAAGAGCCTTAACGGCAGGCTGGATAAGCACATCGCCACCGCCCACTCCCTGGGCCTGCGCAAGATCGGCGATACGACCGTGCAGCCCGACAATGACCAGACCCGCGGCAAGATCGCCAAGATCGGCTACCTGCTGCAGGTCACCGAAGCTGAATAAGGAGGTGCGAGAGAATGAAACTGAACGAACTGTCTCCCGCAGCTGGCTCCACCAAGGAAGCCTATCGCAAGGGCCGGGGCGCCGGCTCCGGTAACGGCAAGACCGCCGGCCGCGGCCACAAGGGTCAGAAGGCCCGCTCCGGCGGCGGTACCCGCATCGGCTTTGAAGGCGGCCAGATGCCTCTGGCCCGCCGCGTCCCCAAGCGCGGTTTCAACAACATCTTCGCCAAGCCCCTGGAGATCATCAATCTGAGCGCCCTCAACAAGTTTGAGGACGGAGACGTCGTCACCGCAGAGGCTCTGCTTGCCAAGGGTATCCTGAGCAAGTGTGAGTACGGCTACAAGGTTCTGGGTAACGGTACCGTGACCAAGAAGGTGACCGTGCAGGCCAACGCCATCTCCCAGGCCGCCAAGGAAGCCATCGAAGCGGCCGGTGGAAAGGCCGAGGTGATCTGACGTGATTCAAACGATCCGCAAGGCGTGGAACATCCCCGAGCTTCGCAAGAAGATCATCTTTACCGCGCTGATGCTGCTGATCTTCCGCATTGGTAACGCCATCCCCGTTCCCTACGTGAACGCGAAGCTGCTGAGCGAGTACATCAGGCAGATGAGCACCACCGTGCTGGGTCTGTACAACGTGATGTCCGGCGGCGCCTTCGCCAATGCCACCATCTTCGCCCTGGGCGTGCAGCCCTACATCAACAGCTCCATCATCATCCAGCTGCTGACCATGGCCATCCCCGCCCTGGAGCGTCTCGCCCGGGACGGCGGCGAGGAGGGCAAGAAGAAGATCCAGTCCATTACCCGCTATGCCACCATCGCCATTGCCATTCTGCAGGGCTGGGGCTACTACGTGCTGATGAACCGGGCCGGTATCCTGAGCGCCAACCACTTCTGGGCGTTCCTGGTGATCCTGGTGTCCTTCATCGCCGGCAGTGCCTTTGTCATGTGGATGGGTGAGCAGATCACCGAGTTCGGCATTGGCAACGGCATTTCCATGATCCTGTTCGCCGGCATTCTCAGCCGTGTGCCCGCCCTGGTGGGCAGCATGATCTCCGGTCTCCGCGCCGGCACCCTCAAGTGGTGGATGGTCCTGCTGATCCTGGTGGGCGTCCTGGGTCTGATCGTTCTGATCACCTGGGTCAACGGCGCCGAGCGCCGCATCCCGGTGCAGTATGCCAAGCGTCAGGTGGGCCGCAAGATGTACGGCGGCCAGGCATCCACCCTCCCCATGAAGGTGAACATGTCCGGCGTTCTGCCCATTATCTTCGCCCAGTCTATCGCCATGATCCCCGCCACCATCGCCGCCTTCTTCCCGGCGCCGGCGGAGGGTACTTTCTGGTACGGCGTGCTCCAGGCCATCGACTCCAAGTCGGTGCTGTACATGCTGATCTACTTCCTTCTGATCATCGGCTTTAGCTATTTCTACTCCACCATCCAGTTCAACCCTGTGGAGATCTCCAACAATCTGAAGAAGAACGGCGGCTTCATCCCCGGCTTCCGCCCGGGCAAGCCCACCGCGGACTTCATCAGCAAGGTGTTGAGCAAGGTGACGCTGTTCGGCGCCATCTATCTGGGTGTTGTGGCGATCCTACCGCTGCTCATCGGCAAGATCGTGAAGGTCTCCTCCCTGGGTATCGGCGGCACCTCCGTCATCATCGTGGTCGGTGTGGCGCTGGAGACCGTCCAGGCTCTGGAGTCCCAGATGCTGATGCGGCAGTACAAGGGGTTCCTGGAATAAGAGGTGTATCATGAAGCTGATTCTTTTAGGTGCTCCGGGTGCCGGCAAGGGCACCCAGGCGGAGATTCTGAAGGAGACCCTGGGGATTCCCACGATTTCCACCGGAAACATTCTGCGTGCGGCGATCAAGAACGGTACCCCTGTTGGCCTGAAGGCCAAGGAGTACATGGACGCCGGACACCTGGTGCCCGATGACGTGATCATCGGCGTCATCAGCGAGCGCTTACAAGAGGCCGACTGCGCCAGCGGATTCATCCTGGACGGCGTGCCCCGCACGATCGCTCAGGCCGAGGCGCTGGAGAAGGCCGGTATCAGGTTCGACGCCGTGGTCGCCATTGAGGTGCCGGACGAGAAGATCGTCCAGCGGATGAGCGGCCGTCGCGTCTGCGAGGTCTGCGGCAGAAGCTATCACATCGTCAGTGTTCCCTCCAAGGTCGAAGGCGTGTGCGATAGCTGCGGCGGCAGGCTGGTGCAGCGCAAGGATGATAAGCCGGAGACGGTCCTGGACCGCCTGTCGGTCTATCATAGAGAGACAGAGCCCCTGAAGGGTTTCTACGAGGCCCGTGGGATTCTGAAAACTGTGCCGGATCAGTCCTCCGTGGACGAGACGACGCAGGCGATCCTGGCGGTTTTGAGGTGTAACGAATGATTACGCTGAAATCCAACCGCGAGATCGAACTGATGCGCCGGGCGGGAAAAATTACCGCGGCTGCCCGTGCTGTGGCACGGGATATGGTAAAACCCGGCGTAACAACCCACCAAATTGACAGAGCAGTGTTCGAGTTCATCAAGTCTCAGGGAGCCACGCCGTCATTCCTCAACTACAACGGCTATCCCGCCAGCGTGTGTGTCAGCGTCAACGACGAGATCATCCACGGCATCCCCGGCAAACGGGTGCTGCGGGAGGGCGACATCGTCAGCGTGGACGTGGGCGCCTACATCGGCGGCTTCCACGGAGACTGCGCCGGCACCTACCCCTGTGGTCAGGTGTCGGAGGAGGCCATGCGGCTGATCCGCGTGACCCAGCAGAGCTTCTTCGAGGGTATCAAGTACGCCCGGGAGGGGTACCACATCAAGGACATCTCCCACGCCGTACAGACCTACGTGGAGGCCCAGGGCTTCAGCGTCGTCCGGGAATATGTCGGTCACGGCATCGGGCGGAAGATGCACGAGCCGCCGGAGGTACCCAACTTCGGTGAGCCGGGTCACGGTCCCCGCCTGCTGCGGGGCATGACCATCGCCGTGGAGCCCATGGTGAACGCCGGTACCGCGTCGATCATCCAGATGAGCGACGGCTGGACGGTAAAGACCGCCGACGGCAAGAATGCCGCCCACTATGAGAACACCCTTCTCATCACGGACGGCGAGCCGGAGATCCTGACGGACCCCGAGAGATCCCTGGTGTAACGCTATGGACATTGCGAAATCAGACATCGTAAAAGCAATCGCCGGCAGGGACACGGGGAGTTACTTCTTCGTCCTGGAGACGGAGGGTGACTTCCTCCTGCTGGCCGACGGCAAGCGGCGGCGGCTGGAGAGCCCCAAGCGGAAACGGCGCAAGCACGTCCAGCTGGTGGGCGAGAGCCAAAGCCCTGTCGCCGAAAAGATCAGGAGCAACGAAAAAATCACCAACAGTGAGCTTCGTAGAGCCATCGCTGCCGTAAGCAGCGGTAATCCAGACCAGGAGGGATGAACACTTGGCAAAATCCGATATGATCGAAGTTGAGGGCGTGGTCGTCGAGTCCCTGCCCAACACCACATTCCAAGTTGACATTGGAAATGGACACACGATTTTAGCGCATATTTCCGGAAAGCTCAGAATGAATTTCATCAGGATTCTGCCCGGTGACAAGGTGACCGTTGAGATGTCACCCTACGATCTGACCCGTGGCCGGATTACCTGGCGTAGTAAGTAGGAGGTACAATTGACATGAAAGTGAGACCGTCCGTGAAGCCCATGTGCGAGAAGTGCAAGGTCATTCGCCGCAAAGGCCGTGTCATGGTCATTTGCGAGAATCCCAAGCATAAGCAGAGACAGGGCTAAGTAGAAAATGGAGGTGCTTTAAAAGTATGGCACGTATTGCCGGTATTGACCTGCCCAAGGATAAGCGAATCGAGATCGGTTTGACCTATATCTATGGTATTGGCAGAAAGAGCGCTCAGGACATCCTGGCGAAAACAGGCATCAACCCCGACACCCGCGTGAAGGATCTGACCGAGGCCGAGGAGAACAAGCTCCGTGAGGCCATTGACCACGAGTACGTGGTCGAGGGCGATCTGCGCCGTCAGGTGGCGCTGGACATCAAGCGTCTGACGGAGATCGGCTGCTATCGCGGCACCCGTCATCGCCGCGGCCTGCCCGTTCGCGGCCAGCGCAGCAAGACCAACGCCCGCACCCGCAAGGGTCCCAAGAAGACCATTGCCAACAAGAAGAAGTAAGGAGGGGAGAATCAAGTTATGGCTACTGCTAAGAACAGCGGCAAGAAGGTCATTCGCCGCCGCCGTGAAAAGAAAAACGTTGAAAAGGGACAGGTCCATATCCGTTCTTCCTTCAACAACACCATGGTTACCGTCACTGACGCCCAGGGCAACGCCCTGAGCTGGGCCTCCTCCGGCGGCCTGGGTTTCCGTGGCAGCAAGAAGTCCACTCCCTTTGCTGCACAGAGTGCTGCCGAGACCGCTGCCAAGGCGGCCATGGAGCACGGCCTGAAGACCGTTGAGGTCTTCGTGAAGGGCCCCGGCCAGGGACGTGAGGCCGCCATCCGCGCCCTGCAGGCCGTGGGTCTGGAAGTGACGATGATCAAGGACGTCACCCCCATCCCCCACAACGGATGCCGTCCCCCCAAGCGTCGCCGCGTGTAAGTCAAGAAGGAGGATTTTGAGATTATGGCTAAGAATATGCAGCCGATCGCCAAGCGCTGCAAGGCGCTGGGCATTTCTCCTACCGTCATGGGCTACTCCAAGAAGGAGACCAAGCGCAACCCCGGCGGTCAGATGAGAAAGAAGAAGAGCGAGTACGCTGTTCAGTTGAATGAGAAGCAGAAGGTCAAGTTCGTCTACGGCATTCTGGAGAAGCAGTTCCATATGTACTATGAGAAGGCCTCCCGCATGCCCGGCAAGACCGGCGAGAACCTGCTGAGCCTGGTGGAGCGCCGCCTGGACAACGTGGTGTACCGTCTGGGATTCGCCATGACCCGCCGTGAGGCCCGTCAACTGGTGAACCACGCTCACTTCACCGTGAACGGTCAGAAGGTGAACATCCCCTCCTATCTGGTTCGTGTGGGCGATGTGATCGAGGTCAAGGAGAGCAGCCGCTCCAACGCGGCCTTCAAGCGCCTGACCGCCGAGGACGCGCCCATGGTCACCGTTCCCCAGTGGCTGGAGCGCGACAAGACCGCCCTGAAGGGCACCGTCGCCAAGCTGCCCGCCCGCGAGGACATCGACATGCCCATCGAGGAGCACCTCATCGTCGAGCTGTACTCCAAGTAATAGGGTCGTCACCCTCATTGGCATACGGATCCAAATATGCGCGGAGTGTCATCCGCGCTTTCAAGAGAATTTGAAGGAGGGTACTGCATGATCGAAATTGAGAAGCCCCAGATCGAGTGTATTGAGACACCCGGCGATGCCTCCTATGGAAAATACGTGGTCGAGCCCCTGGAGCGCGGCTACGGCACGACGTTGGGCAACGCCCTGCGCCGCATCATGCTCTCGTCTCTACCCGGAACCGCCGCCACCAGCATCAAGATTGCCGGCGTCCAGCACGAGTTCTCCACCATTCCCGGTGTGAAGGAGGACGTGACGGAAATCGTCCTGAACGTCAAGAACCTGCTGGTCAAGCTGTTCTGCGAGGGTACCAAGACGGTCTTTATCGAGGCCGTGGGTCCCTGCGAGGTGACGGCAGCCGACATCAAGAGCGACGGCGAGGTGGAGGTCCTGAATCCCGAGCTGCACATCGCGACTCTGGACGTGGGCGCCACGCTGAGCATGGAGATCACCTTGAATCACGGCCGCGGTTACGTGTCCGCCGACCGCAACAAGGCGCTGCGGGGCGGCGTGATCGGCGTCATCCCCATCGACTCCATCTACACCCCCGTGTATAAGGTCAACTACACCGTGGAGAACACCCGCGTGGGCAACATGACGGACTTCGACAAGCTGACCCTGGAGGTCTGGACGGATTCCACCATCTCCGCCCGTGACGCTGTGTCCCTGGGCGCCAAGATCCTCTGCGATCACTTCGCCCTGTTTACCGACCTGAGCGATACGCTGGGCGACAAGTCCACCGTCGTGGAGAAATCCACCGATCAGCGGGACAAGGTGCTGGAGCTGACCATCGAGGAGCTGGATCTGTCCGTGCGCAGCTTCAACTGCCTCAAGCGCGCCAATATCAACACCGTCGAGGACCTGATCTCCAAGACCGAGGACGAGATGATGAAGGTGCGCAACCTGGGACGCAAGTCTCTGGAGGAAGTCATCAACAAGCTGGCGATGATGGGTCTGTCCCTGGCCAGCGAAGAAAACAACTAACTGCTTCCCGCCTCGCGCGGAATATCCTTACAAGGAGGAAACTGAAATGCCCGGAACTCGTAAGCTCGGCAAGACCACCGATCAGCGTATGGCGATGCTCCGTCAGCAGGTCACCGATTTCCTGGACAAGGGCCGGATGGAGACCACCATCACCCGCGCCAAGGAGATCAAGCCCATGGCCGAGAAGATGATCACCCTCGGCAAGAAGGGCGACCTGGCCGCCTATCGTCAGGCTCTGGCCTTCATCACCAGAGAGGACGTGGCCAACAAGCTGTTCAAGCAGATCGCTCCGGAGTACGCTGAGCGCAACGGCGGCTATACCCGCATCGTGCGCACCGGCGTCCGCCGCGGTGACGCTGCCGAGACCGCCGTCATCGAGCTGGTCAAGTAAGCGAGATCGATCAAACGGTAAAACACCCTTTTCTATGGATTGTGGCCATAGAAAAGGGTGTTTTTCGCTGCGCTTATATGATATAATGGACCTGTGAAACTTCAGGTTGCGCGTTTTTTCGAGAAAAATAGCCGCGGCAACCCAGGGTTGATGGACAGAACCGCAAAAAGGTGGTATGATCACCCCAGAAGAAGACAGAGAAGGGGAGGGGACGCTATGGCTACGATCCGCTGCAAGGCCTGCGGCAAGCTGTATGTCTACGAAAAAGAGGGCTGCTGTCCCGGCTGCGGCGCCTATAACCGCCCGCCCAAGCGGGAGCGGGTGAACCCCGACGGCACCGTCCAGCATATGACCGACGCGGCCTATGCCAAGCGCAAGGCGGCTGCCGGCAAGGTGTGCTTCGAGGAGAAGGAGTGCCACGAGGAGAAGGTCTGCTACGAGGACCAGGCTCGACACGGCAAGCGCAAGAGCGGCAGCTACACCGACCACGGAGAGAAGACTAGGGCATCCGCCAGGACCAGGGCCACCGTCGGCGCGGCCCAGATGCTGAACCAACTGGGAAACAGCAACAGAAGAAGCGGGAAGAAGGCCAAGGGCCGCAGCGCCATGGGGATCATCCTGGCCGCTATTATCGCCATCGTCGGCGCCACCAACGTGCTGGACCGGGTGTTTGAGGGGATCTTCCACGACAACGAGCCCGAGCCCGCTGTGGACGTGATAGCTTACGCCGATCAGTATGCCTACGACGCCACCATGGGAACGGAGATCACGATGAACGACGGCTCCGTATTTACCGTCAGGAGCTGGACCATAGATGACCGGGCCCAAACCGTCACGGTGGATATGACGGCGTCCTTTGCCGACAGCGACCACGAGTTTTACGCCACGCTGCTGTGTTTGGACGGGGACGGCGACGAGATCACGCTGGATGAGCTGGACACCTCCTGGTCGGATCCGGCAACGCTGCAGCTCCGGTTCACCGCCATGGGCTACAAGGACCTGAAGCCCTTCGCCGCGATCCTGGACGAATACGCGGGCGAGGACAACGTGGACACCAGATGGGTGGATCTGCGGTAACCGTCCGGAGAATAAAAGAACACCGCGCTGTCTTGGCGACAGCGCGGTGCTTTTCTGTCAGAAATGCCTTACTTCACGGCGCCGGCGGCGACCATGCAGTTGAGGACCAGGGTCAGCACGATGAAGGCGGCGCCCACCCACTTGGTGGCCTTGGCCAGCTTGGCGTCCAGAGACTTGGCCTTGCTCTTGGCCATATAGGAGTCGGCGATGCCACCGATGGCGCCGGACAGGCCCTGGCTCTTACCGGACTGGAACAGCACCATAACGGTCAGGATCAGACCCAACAGCAGCTGCAGGATGGTAATGAAAATCAACATACGGATACTCCTCCAAACGTATTCCATGCCAAACGGCATATTTCTCACAGTAAAAAGGATCATACCACAGTCCAGCATAAAATTCAAGGGAAATTTGCGTGTTTTTGTCACAAAAGGCGTCGGAATTTTTGCAAAAAAGATAGAACAAATGTTGCAATTTGTGGTGAGATATGTTATACTGTTTTTGCAGAAGTGTGGGCAGGTGCGGAAAGGAGAACCGTATGGCACAGATGACGAAGATGCAGCAGCGCATCTATGACTATATCTCCGAGATGATCCGGCAGCAGGGCTATCCCCCCTCCGTGCGGGAGATCGGGGAGGCGGTGGGGCTGAAATCGCCCTCCACCGTGCACTTCCACCTCAAGCATATGGAGGAGCTGGGGGTGCTGACGAAGAACGCCGGCAAGGGCCGGGCCATCACCCTGACGGGGGAGCCGGAGCCGGCAAAGCCCGCTCCCGCCCCGGAGCTGACGCCCCGCTTCACCGCGCCGGAGATCCCCGCCGGCCGGGTGCCCGTGGTGGGCAACGTGGCGGCGGGAACGCCCATTCTGGCCCAGGAGTGCATTGAGGACTACCTGACCTTCGACACGGAGGGACGGGACGGGGAGTTCTTCGCCCTCCGTGTCCGGGGCGAGTCCATGCTGGGCGCCGGTATCCTGCCGGACGACCTGGTGGTGGTCCACCAGCAGCAGGATGCCCGCAGCGGCGAGATCGTGGTGGCGCTGCTGGAGGACGAGGCCACGGTGAAACGCCTGCAGCGCAGGGGCGGCGAGGTGTGGCTCCTGCCGGAGAACCCGGATTACCAGCCCATCGACGGCCGCCGCGCCACGATTCTGGGCAAGGTGTCCGCCGTGATCCGCACCTATTGAGAAGTATCGTATAGAGGAAAAGCCAGCGGAGCGACGCTCCGCTGGCTTTTTGCTTTTTTTATCATTCCTCCGCCCAGTGCATCGTCCACTGTTCCAGGTCATAAAAGGGATCGGTAGCGGTGGGGGTGATCTTATCCACGGCGCCGGAGGGCAGCAGGGTGGAGACATTCTTGAAGCAGACCGGCGCAAAGGGGGCTTGCTGCTGCAGGTAGGTGTACAGGGCTCTCGCAGCCTCATGACGGGTATCGGGACCGGCGGCGGCCGCGGTGTTCAGCAGAGGGGTGAGAGCTTCCTCGTCGGCATAGCCGCTGAAGTTCAGCGGGCCGCTCTCGCCCAACAGGGGGGAGAGATCCCAGTCGGCAGTGAGCTTGCACTCGCCGTAGTAGAGATCATATTTGCCCTCTGCCAGGGCCTCCTGAAATTTTGCCCAGGGGAGGACGGACACGGTGATCTTCACGTCGTACCGGGACAGGTCCTCGGCGATCTTCCGGGCGGTCTGGACGCGGAAATCGTTCTCGGCGCTGACGACCATGGTGGCCGCGCGCTCGGCGCCGGTGCGGAAGCCCGCCGCATCCATGGCGGCGGCGAAGTCGTCGGGGGAATAGGGCAGCTCCAGCTCCGCGGGATAGAGCGGGCTGGCCGGGGAGACGGGGAATTGGGCGGCGGCGCCGTGGCCCAGGAGATAGGCGCTGACGCAGCCGGAGCGGTCGATACCCCGGCTCACGGCGGCGCGGAGGGCGGCGTTGGAGAACAGCTCGGAGGCGGTGTTGAAGCCCACGTACTGCATCACCGCGGTGGGGGCGTCGGTATAGTCGCCGCCGCCGGAGACATTGGCGGTGGACGTGCCGGTCAAGTCACAGGAGAGGAGCTGGATCTCCCGGGAGTAGAAGGAGTAGGCCACGGAGTCGGCGTCCTTGCAGGCTGCCAGGCCGATCCGGTCCATGGGCAGGATGCCGCCCCGGTCCCAGTGCTCGTTGGCGGTCAGACAGGGGGCGCCGTCCTCCGTGCGCCAGGCGTAGCGCCCCGTGCCCACGGGGACGATGCCGCTCTCCGTGCCGGCCTTGACGATGGGGATATCCAGCCGGGCGGTAAAGCTGGCGTTAGGTCCCTTCAGTGTGACGGTAACGGTTTTGCCGCTGCCGGAGACGGACTCCACTTCAGCCAGACGCTGGCCGTACCGGGCGGAGGCCCGGGCCCGCTGCAGGGTGGTGACCACGTCGGCGGCGGTCAAAGGCGAGCCGTCGGAGAACAGGACATCATCCCGGAGGGTAATGGTATAGGTGAGAGAGGCGCCATCATAGGTGCAGCCGGCACAGAGCACCGGCCGGGGCTGAAACTGCCCGTCCAGAGCGTAGAGACCCTCGTAGAGCAGGGCGCCGATGACCTGGTGAGGGCCGTCCGGACAGGTGACGGGGTCCAGAGTCACCTGCTTGAAGTAGGGCAGGGCAAAGCCCCGGAGAGCCGGGGAGGCCGCGTCGCTGTTGTCCACGGGGGTATAGTAGGGGAGCAGATCGCTGAAGGGATCCGCTTCCGGCCCCTCCAGATCGGCACAGCCGGGCACCAGGAGCAGGCAGGCCGTCAGGAGCGGGAGGAAAAATCGTTTCTTCATGGGAGACCTCCTGTCACAGACAGATCACGGCCGCCTGGGAGCCCCGGACGTTGCCCACCTTCCGGTGGGACCAGTAGAGATCCGGGCGGCAGGCGGTGCAGTGATCGCAGATCTCCACCTGCTCCACGCCCTCCCGGCGCAGCCACAGGGCGTTGACAGCCTTCAGGTCGATGTGCCACTTGGCGCCGTTCCAGGTCATATAGGGCACTACGGCGCTGCCCAGAGCGGCGCGTAAGGCCTCCGGCACGTCGCCGTCGGTCTCAAAGCAGCACGGACCGATGGCAGGGCCGACGGCGGCCCGGATATCCCGGGGATCGCAGCCGAAGGTATCTGCCATGGCGCGGACCGTCTTGGCCGCGATGCCCAGGGCGGTGCCCCGCCAGCCGGCGTGGACGGCGCCTACGGCCGGGTGTACCGGGTCGTAGAGAAGGATCACGTTGCAGTCGGCGGAGAAGACCACCAGCGCCACATCCGGCTCGTCGCAGATCATGGCGTCCACGCCGGTGTAGTCCCGGGGCCGGAGGAGACCCTTGCCGCAGTCGGCGGCGGTGACATGCCGGACCACGGCGTTGTGGGTCTGCTGACTGAGGACGCAGCGGGCCGGGTCCACACCGATGGCGGCGCAGAAGCGGCGGTAGTTCTCCATGACGTGTTCCGGCTCGTCGCCCCGGCTGACGCCCAGGTTCAGGCTGTCCCACGGAGGCGCGCTGACGCCGCCGCGGCGGGTGGAAAAGCCGTGGCGCACGCCGTCCAGGATGTCGCTGGTCAGAAAGACCAGACCGTTTTCCTCGCGGGTCTGAAAGGGCATGGGAGTCTCCTTATCGGAAATGGACCGGTGGTGTTCAAAAACAGCAGATGCAGACGCGGCGCGTCAGAGCGTTTTCTCCGCGAGCAGGACGGCCCAGCCGTCCTGCTCCACCTCCCGGATCACGAGAAAGCCGTTCTTTTTCCAGAAATGTGTGGACTGGGGGTTTTCGGCGTCGATGCCCAGAAGCACGGATGTGATCCCGGCCTCCTTCAGGCAGCGGCACACCTCCCGAATGATCCCGGATCCGATCTCCCGCCCCTGCAGCTGCCTGTTCATCATAAAGAAGCCAATAAAGGCGTTGCAGCGTTCGGGATAACCGTCGATCAGGTCCAGAACGGCGACCAGCAGATCGCCGTCGTAAAAGCCGACGTAATATTTTGAGGACGCCGGAACGCCCGGCGGGGTCACGCGGAGGTCGTTGAGGATCAGCTCCCGGGAGGGCTGCTTGCCGCAGTATTGATAGTACTGCGTATTCTTCAGGCAGAACGCGAGGATGTCGTCCGCATCGGAGTCGTCCATGAGACGCACGCTGTAGCGGCTGCTGAGCTTAGTCATGTCAAACATATTAGTATCTATCGTTTTTCGGTTGGGAAATGGTACATCAAATTCAAACAGTCGGGGCAGGACTCGTCCACGTAGCCGGTGTCGACGAACCCGGCCTTCTCATAGACATGGAGAGCGGGGGCGTCCTCCCGGTTGACGCAGACCTCCACGTAGCCGTACCGGCCCTCGGATGCCAGCAGGGACAGGATCTGCGCCAGCGCTTCGCTGCCGAAGCCCCGGTTCTGGAATCGCCCGTCCACCATGAACTGCTGGAGATCGTAGCAGGCGGGCTCCTCGTCCATATCCTTGACCAGGGCCAGACCGATGAGTTGTCCGTCCTCGGCGACGCCGAAGACGCGGGCGTTCTGCTCCCGGTAGACGTAGCCCCGGGCCAGGATGCCGATGGGGCGGTCCAGGAACCGCTGCTGCTCCTCGCTCAGGCGAAGCGCGGCGGCCTCCAGCCAGTTGTCCTCGGTGATGGGTACCAGTTGGATCATGGGGTGTCCTTTCTGAATCCGCAGATTTTGAGCGAAATCAATTTGAGTGGTACTGGGAGCAGGTGCACTTCTTCCACTTGAGGCCAGAGCCGCAGGGAAATCGCCGAAGCGCCGCCAGCGGCGGATGAAGCGAGGCGGTTTCGAGGAAGTGTCCCGATTGCCGCGACCGAAAGGAAGCGGGAATCGGCTGACACGACGGTGTTATCACTGCGGCGGCAGGAAAGAGAGAAGATTTCTCAGTTGCTGTGGTACTGGGAGCAGGTGCACTTCTTCCATTTCAAACCGGAGCCGCAGGGAAATCGCCGAA
>Ga0079305_1000823_pt1 | contig 54689 bp, 42 predicted proteins | sample LMS_cellobiose_e_FD_79183 | JGI IMG/M metagenome (GOLD analysis project Ga0079305, IMG submission 79183) | Rumen-fistulated moose microbial communities from Alaska, USA - LMS_cellobiose_enrichment | ecosystem: Host-associated > Mammals > Digestive system > Stomach > Rumen fluid ...
CAGATACGGTCCAGGAACCAACGGTCGTGGTTTATTACAATGACACAGCCTGCAAAATTAAGGATACCCTCCTCCAATGCCCGCATAGTGTTTACATCAAGGTCGTTGGTAGGCTCGTCCAAAAGCAGCACGTTGGCCCCTTCCTTAAGCATCATGGCCAGCTGCACACGGTTCCGCTCGCCGCCCGAAAGTACTCCGGTAAGCTTCTGCTGGTCTGCACCAGAGAAGTTGAAGCGTGCCACATAGGCCCTGGCATTGATCTCCCGGTTTCCCAGCTTGATTATCTCGTTGCCGCCAGAAATCACGTCGTAGATTGACTTCTTTGGATCTACCTTTTCCCGGGTCTGCTCCACATAGGCAAGCTTTACAGTCTCGCCCACAGAGATAGTGCCGGAATCTGGCTTCTCCTGCCCTGTTATCATCTTAAAGAGTGTGGTCTTTCCTGCTCCGTTAGGACCGATGACACCTATAATACCACCGGCAGGGAGGTTAAAGCTCATATTCTCCACCAGCACTCTGTCGCCGAAGCTCTTGGTGACATTCTCTGCCACAATGACTTTGTCGCCCAGGCGTGGTCCTGCCGGGATATAAATCTGCAGGTCTTTATCCCGCTTCTCTCCCTCTTCCTTGAGCAGGCTCTCGTAAGCATTTATTCTGGCCTTGGACTTGTCGTGCCGCCCTTTTGGACTCATGTGGATCCACTCAAGCTCCCGCTTAAGGGTCTTCTGCCGCTCAGTCTCCTGCTTCTCCTCCAGAGCCAGACGTTTTTCCTTCTGCTCAAGCCAGGATGAGTAGTTGCCCTTCCATGGAATGCCCTTGCCACGGTCAAGTTCCAGTATCCAGCCAGCCACATTGTCCAGGAAGTACCGGTCGTGAGTTACTGCGATTACAGTACCTTCGTACTGCTGCAGGTGATGCTCAAGCCAGGCTACAGTCTCTGCATCCAGATGGTTTGTCGGCTCGTCCAGAAGCAGGATGTCAGGCTTCTGCAGAAGAAGCCGGCACAGTGCCACACGGCGTTTCTCGCCACCAGAAAGTACTGCAATCTTGGTATCCTCCGGAGGACACCGCAGGGCATCCATAGCCAGCTCCAGCTTGGAATCCAGATCCCAGGCTCCCATATTGTCCAGCTTTTCCTGAACCTCCCCCTGCCGGGCCAGGAGCTTGTCCATCTCGTCGTCTGTCATCTCCTTGCCGAAGGATTCGTTTATCTCATCATATTCCTTAAGAAGGGCCACCACCTCGGCCACACCCTCCTGCACAACTTCCTTTACAGTCTTCTCAGGATCCAGCTTAGGTTCCTGCTCCAGATATCCGATGGTATAGCCCGGTGCCACCACAGTCTCGCCGTTGAACTCCTTGTCAACTCCTGCCAGAATCTTTAAAAGGGATGACTTACCAGCGCCGTTCAAGCCCAGAACTCCAATCTTTGCTCCATAGAAATAGGAAAGATAGATATCTTCCAAAATCTTCTTCTGGTTGTAGGACTTGCTTACCCGTATCATTGAGTAGATGATTTTGTTCTCTTCTGTTGCCATTGAATACTCCTAAATTGAAATATCGGTTATCCTGAAGCCTTTTCTCTCCAGGAATGCTTTCTCTTTTTCCATGGACTGCCGACCGGCAATAGTAACCAGAGCGGCACCATCCGATGCTGCTTTAAGTGAGTCTGCTGCTTCCATTATATCATGGACTGACAGTCTTAAAAGTACTTCCCGCCGTTTTTTTCTTAAATCCCAGGTTATACCCCTCATATCCATAATACATTCCTCAAGCCCTTTCATCTCCGGGGTTCTGGGCTTAAGCTCCTTTCCTGCCATAGTGATGATATTCTGCTCCAAAGTCTCTTCGGTCATCCCATTTTCTGCCGTATGGGCCAAGGACTGCACAAAAGCATCAAAGGTCTTTTCTATAGATGGATCCCTATAGGATGAGAAAAGGAACAGCCTGCTTATAAAGTCGGAGGAAGCAGAAGCACCATAGGCACCCCCTTCCATCCGTACACTCTCCCATAGCTTTCCTGTGGAGATAATATGGGACAGAGCTGCCTCCCGCACCATATCCAGCTTATATTCCCTGATGGGGAATGCCATGGCATTGTAGCTGACCATAGCACTGGTTACATAGCATTCGGACGCAGGACATGGGACAAATGGCTCAGCTTTTCCAAAAGAAGATTCCCCGCCAGAAACAAACAAAGTCTCCAGATATCGGGAATAGGAATCTGCATCATAGCCTTCCTGGCAGATTATGTTTATCACTTTCCTCTGGCCGAATATATAGCTCTGCAGCTTTAAAAGCATCTGGGCAACCTGTTCCATCATAGCATTGTCATCTGTATTCAGCATCTCCAGGAACTGAAGCTGCTCAAGCCCCTGCCACAGCGAGAAGGTGTGGTCAGACTCAGAGAATTTACCAGAGGCCGAAACCATTGCAACCAGACTTCCATTGTAGGATATCATCTCCTTAAGGTCGTTGCGGATGCTGGTGATGACATTTCTTATACGCTCAAGGTCTGTCACCTGCCCCTGGTGCAGCACCTGGCTCATAAACCGGGCTGCCTCCCGCACCTTAGCTTCCAAAGAGGCTATGCGGACCATGACCCGTTTCTGCACACCACCGCCGACACACGATTCACAGCAGGTGGAGACACACCAGCTTCCTGCCAGGGTATCCAGCCTGGAAGCTACATCATAATATGGCATCCCAGGTAGGCCAACCTCCTCAAGGAGTGCACACAGAAGCGGCACATAAAGGAGCGAACTGTCGTCCATTCCAGACAGGTCAAAGAACAGGTCTGTGTATACAATGCCGCCGGTAAATAGATTGTTCACATAGCAGGTATCAGGACCCAGCATAGATTTTACAAATGTGGGTTTCTCCACATCATAGGGGATGTCGGATTTATGGAGAGCCGGAATCTTTTTAAGGTCCTCCGGATTGTCGCTGCTCTTCTTGTATGCCTCAAAGAGAGCTATATCCTCAGCTGTGTCATCCGATGATACAGCTTCCTGCCCTGATTCAGCCTGTCCCGGAAAAACAGATACCAGACTGTGATGCCGGTTTGCCAGAAGTTCTTTCTCTATGAATTTGTTAAAGAGCAGGCTGTCGGCCTGATATTCTGATTTGACACGCTCAAAAGCCTGGTTCATGCAAAGTGTCAGGACAGGACTTCCGCCATACAGCCACCCCGGCATAATACGGCTTAGAAGAATCATGCCATAGCGGACTTTCTGCTCCTTTATGCGGAAGTCTGCCTTGCTCAGGGCTGCTTCCACCAGCAGTGGGTCTATAGGCTCTGCTGCTATCTCCTTAAGTGAATCTTCTATAAATGTCTCAAATTCTTCCACCATGTCTTTCTCTATCCCCCGGACACCTACCGAGAAGACAGCCTGCCGGGTGCTGGTGGAAACTCCTGTCACCGATGCCACATCATCTGCAATATCAGACTCCATTATACGCCGGTATAGCAGGGAGGATGGATTGTCCAAAAGGATGTCGGAAAGGAGTCTTGCCTTAACCTTGTAATCTATGGAGGCAGTCTCGCCGCAGAGCCAGTTCACCGATGCACATCCAGAATCCTCGTCCCCTGCTGCACTGCAGGCGGTATCGAACCTGAACCGTCTGTCATATTTTTTTTGGAGCGGCACACATAGGCTTTCTCCTGTATTGCTGTCAAACTGGCACAGAAACTCTTTCTCCAGGAAAGCAAGCTGTTTTTCGGTATCTATGTTTCCATACAGGAAAATGCGGCAGTTGGATGGGCTATAGTATCTTTTGTGGAATGCCAGAAACTCTTCGTATGTCAGGTTTGGAATATCCTCGGGAACTCCGCCGGAATCGTATTTATAAGCAGTGTCTGGGAACAGGATGCGGCGGGAATATTCATCCAGTATTCCAGCCTGGTCGCTGTAGTTTCCCTTCATCTCGTTGCAGACTATATTCCTTTCCTGCATAAAAGTCTCCTTGCGGAGGAGCGGAAAGAAGACAGCATCGCCATAGACCAGCATAAGGTTGAAGTAATCCTTCTCTATAGTGGAGGAGGCTGGGAACACAGTCCTGTCCGGGTAGGTCATGGCGTTCATAAAGGTGTTGACGCTCCCTTTCATAAGCTGCTGGAACGGATCTTTGACCGGGAAACGCCGGGATCCTGCCAGCACAGAATGCTCCATTATGTGGGCTGTGCCACAGTTGTTCAGGGCCGGAGTCTGGAATATGAAGGCAAACAGGTTGTCTGTGTCTGAGTTCTTGACATGGAACACCTGGCATCCTGTCTTTCTGTGCTTATAGTAATAGCCTGTGGATTTGTATTCAGGAAGGTCGGTTGTCGAAATCAGGTCGAATGTATCTGTCATCATATTGATGAGTATATCAGATAAACCGGCAAAAAAAAAGGCACTTCTGCTGAAGTGCCTTCATCATATTATTCCAGAACTTATTTCTCTGCAATCAGCAGGGTCTTGGCATCCAGCATCAGCTTGATGTCGTCGGTGACATCGCCGCCTTCGTCCTTGACAACCTTCATCTGTATTACATCATTCTTGAACCGCAGAGAGATGATGATATCCACATCATCCTTGAACTTGGCAAGCTCCACCGGGAAGTCGTTGGCATCGAAGATGACGTCATCTGCCTTAAGTGATGCGCTGATCCAGATTTCCACATTCATCTTCTTGGCAAAATCCTTAAGAAGGTCCAGGTCTGCCTTGGTTGCCTTCTGGAAGTTGTAGCCATCCACAATGATGGTGTCAGCCTTGAAGTTTCCAGGTCCAATCATTGCCTCAAGGCTTGCCAGAATCTGCTTGTCCACAATTCCATCCTGCACAAAGCTCATGATGACACGGTTTTTCATGGTCTCTTCTCTAAGCTCTGCCACGTTGTCAATCTTCTTGGCTGCAGCCAGCTCGTTGAACAGGTCTTCGTACCAGCTGATGATGTAGTCTGTCCTCTTGGAGAAAGATACATGGAGCACCTGTTTTCCCTCAAGGAGTTTCTCGATAGCAATATGAACCAGACATGCTGTCTTTCCTACACCCTTCTTGGATGCGATTACAGTAACTTTGCCCTTGTCAAGTCCACCTTTCACACTCTCCTCTAGAATATGCAGCGGGCTTTTGCTTGTAAGTATTGACTTATCCATAGTTCTTCTCCTTATTTTTTGTTCTGTTCCTGATACTTCTTGATAAGCTCGTCAGAAACAGATTTCGGGACTTTTCCATACTTCTGGAATTCCATGGTGAACTCAGCCTTTCCCTGAGTAAGGGAACGGAGAACTGTTGAATATCCGAACATCTCGGAAAGCGGAACCTCTGCATCCACATGGCAGATAGCACCATCCTCCACAGAGGATACAATCATACCACGCCGCTGGTTGATGCTGGCGAAGATATTGCCCTGGAACTCGGTAGGACCTTCTACAGATACCTTCATGATAGGCTCCATAATCTCTGGAGCTGCCTTCATATATGCTTCCTTGAAAGCGCCCATAGCTGCCAGCTGGAATGCCATATCAGAGGAGTCCACCGGGTGGGACTGACCATCGTTTACAGTAACTTTGATGCCTACAACAGGGAACTTGATCAGCTGACCTTTTGCAAGGGATGCCTGGAAACCTTTGTCGACAGCAGGAATGTACTCGGTAGGAATCTTTCCACCCTTGACCTCGTTGACAAATTCGTAGTTCTTGCCCTCTTCTTCAAGCGGCTCGATAAATCCGCAAACTTTACCATACTGTCCGGAACCACCAGTCTGCTTCTTGTGGGTATACTCAAAGTCGGCCCGCTTGGTTATAGTCTCGCGGTATGCAACCTGTGGCGCACCTGTGGTTACTTCGGCCTTGTACTCCCGCTTCATTCTCTCTACATAGACATCCAGATGGAGCTCGCCCATACCGGATATGATGGTCTCGTTGGATTCCTCGTCCACATAGCAGCGGAATGTAGGATCCTCCTTGGTGAACCGGTTGATAGCCTTTGCCATGTTGTCGGCAGCTTTCTTGTCCACCGGCTTGATGGAAAGGGAGATAACTGCATCTGGCACATACATGGATGTCATGGAGTAGTTGAGTGACGGATTACAGAATGTATCGCCGGATGCACAGTCTACACCGAACAGAGCTACAATATCGCCGCAGCCTCCTTCGTTGATATCTTCCATAGTAGAAGCATGCATTCTGATAAGACGTCCAACCTTGAACTTTTTCTTGGCTCTGGTGTTGTAGAGCTCATCGCCTTTCTTGATGACTCCCTGATAGATTCTGATGTATGTAAGCTGACCATACTGTCCATCCTCCAGCTTGAATGCCAGAGCAACAGTAGGCATATTAGGATCTGACTTAAGGATAATCTCTTTCTCGTTATCATCCAGGTCAAGGGCTGTGTTCTCTACATCCTCCGGTGCAGGCAGATAGCGCACTACTGCATCCAGAAGAGGCTGGATACCTTTGTTCTTATATGCGGATCCCATGAATACAGGAACCAGTTCCCGGGCAAGCACACCTTTGCGCACTGCGTCATGGATCATATCCTGTGGAATCTCCTCGCCGCCCAGATATGCTTCTGCCAGCTCGTCGGAGAACATGGATGCAGCATCCAGAAGAAGCTCCCGCTTCTCCTCTGCCTCTGCCTTAAGGCTTTCTGGAATATCTTCCTCCTCCACCTGGAGACCGTTTTCGCCACGGAAGTAGATAGCCTTCATCTTGACCAGGTCTACCACTCCCTCAAGCTTGTCCTCAAGTCCTATAGGAATCTGCATAAGGACAGAGTTCAGACCCAGCTTGTCGTGGAGCTGTTCCTTTACTTTATATGGGTTGGCTCCGGTTCTGTCGCACTTGTTTACAAATGCCAGGCGTGGAACCTTGTACCGCTTAAGCTGGCGGTCTACTGTTATAGACTGGGACTGAACACCACCTACAGAGCAGAGCACCAGGATAGCTCCATCCAGGACGCGGAGCGAGCGCTCAACCTCTACAGTGAAGTCTACGTGACCCGGGGTGTCGATTACGTTGATAGGAGTCCCTTTCCATACAACATTGGTTGCTGCAGATGCAATGGTGATTCCACGCTCCCGCTCCAGTTCCATGGAGTCCATGGTGGCACCTACGCCATCTTTTCCATGTACCTCGTGGATTGCGTGTATCTTGTTGCAATAGAAGAGAATACGCTCAGAGAGGGTTGTCTTTCCAGAATCGATATGAGCGCTGATACCGATGTTTCTTAACTTTTTCTCAAGATCCATATTATTTCCTTATTATCAAAAGATATGAAAAAATTAAAGTTATGATACAAATTATGAAAGGTTTTTTCAATAGTAATATTGATATTTTTAATAACAAAAAATATAGTGGTGATATATTTCAACTGGAGGAAATGAAGATGTTTGTAGTTTGCCTTGACCTTGAGGGAGTGCTGGTACCTGAAATCTGGATTAATGTGGCAGAGAAGACAGGAATCGAGAAGCTCCGCCTGACCACCCGGGATATCCCAGATTATGATGTCCTTATGAAAGGAAGAATCGAGATACTCAAGGAACATGGGCTGACTCTGAAAGATATTCAGGATGTCATAGCCACCATGAAACCTCTTGATGGGGCCAAAGATTTTATGGACGAGCTCCGCTCCTTCACCCAGGCTGTGATTCTCTCAGACACCTTTGACCAGTTTGCACAGCCACTTATGAAACAGCTGAACTGGCCTACAATTTTCTGCAATACACTGATTGTCGATGACAAGAATATGATAACAGGCTACAAGCTGCGCCAGAAGGATGGAAAAAAGCATGCGGTAGAAGGCTTCCACTCCATGAACCTTAAGGTGTTTGCCTCCGGCGATTCCTACAACGACCTGTCTATGATAAAAGAGGCTGAGGGCGGCATGCTCTTCTGCCCGCCAAAGCGGATTATCGACGAGAACCCGACCATAGGGGTGGCCCACAATTACGATGAACTTTTAGCCGGCATACGTAAGACTATAGCTGAGCAAAGCTGCAAAAACCTATAAATATAATATAGCCCAGCAAAAGTGACCCCTGCTCGGTAAGTGCTAATCACATCAGTAAGCCACCCCTGCTCAGTAAACAGCCAAAGGCTGTAACACTGCCAGGAATGGCTTCTGCTGTGATTTCAATATCTTTTAGGGGTCACTTTTGCTGTGTTGGTTACGCTATACCGGGTTTTTGAGCTTTGTTACGTATGGAACGGAGGGTGGAAACTGGACTCTGGGCAAAAAAAAAAGCGAACCTTTCGGTTCGTCTTCTCCAATTCTTTCAGAAACCCAAGCAGTGAGCTGCTGTTGCAATTGCAAGCACTGCTGCCATCACCAATACTGCGCGTCCTGTAATCTTCATCATTTCAGGAGCTGGCATAAGGAATGCATTCATCATTCACTTTACCTCCTTTTGTCTAAGGATATGTTTTCAAAAAACTCGTATACACTATTAATATACGGCATATTTCCACATAAAGTCAATACCCGAAAAAAAATTTATTCACAGCCAGCTTTACGCACCCCTGCTTATAGTACCCACCTTCGGCCGGTGTGCTCCTGTACACAGGAAAAGGGCTTACCGACCAGTAAGCGACTTTTTTCAAAAGTCATTCCGAATTTAGTTCGGAATCTGTCCGTTAAGCCCATTCCTGTATGTACAGTCCACAATGCCTCAGATGGGCACTATCGCAGGGGTTCCTTTTGCTGGCTGAGTTATTCTTTCTGGGTATTAGGGTATGGTATTATGTTGTATATCGACTGTGTATAAGGGCTTTTTTCAAATGCGGTGGAAGGGGCGAAAAAAGGGCTGCCGGTCGGCAGCCCCAATTAAACGTCATACTGAACTTGTTTCAGTATCCATACTAATCTGCGTTTCTTACAACTCTGAAACCTGCGCCATCATTCGCATAGCCATGAATTCCATTCAATCTATAATCAACTGAACCAAAGATGTAACTATTGTTATAGGAACCACCTCTTTTAACCCGACCATCGCCAGCTGCAGGTTTTTCAGGTCCGGTAACTGGTGTAGATGCAGTAATATTTCCATCTGCTTCATGCCAGTCCCATACCCATTCAAATGCATTACCACTCATGTCATAAACGCCAAGGGCATTAGGAGTTTTTGTTTTAATCTCAGCGCCAGAAGGCGTACTAAAACCGACAGCAACATCGTTGTAATCATCGCTTCCAGCATATGTAGTCTGCACCGGGAACATACCGTTATTAGATAATCCACCTCTGGCTATGTATTCCCATTCCACCTCTGTAGGGAGCCGGTATCCATTGGCTGAAGTATTAAACTGTATTCCACCATTCGCATCAGAATTTCCAGTATAGTCTAGTAAAGCTTGTGATCTACCCAAAGTCTGGCTGCCATTATAGTAATATTTGCCATCCTCGCAACTCAGACATTGATGATCGTCAGCAGCCAGATCAAGACCAAGAGTCATCCATTTAGTCACGTCTGTCTCATCTTTATCATCTATCCTGATGTAATAACATGGGGTCAAACCTTCTGCCACGCTGCGCAAGTTACAATATATTACAGCAGAATACCACGATGTCCAGAATACAGGATAGTTGTCTCCTGTGCCTGAAGTGAATTGGCTTTCTAATGAATGATTAGTTCCATTGTCTGAAGTCCACACATATATCTTCATATACTGCTTGAACTCTTTCTGGGTCACCTCATGGTTGCAGACATACATATCCCTGATGTTGACAGTTCTGCCGGCTATAAAGATATTTGAATCAGCTATCTGACCAGATACTGTACCGCCGTTTACCTTTACGAAATCTTCCTTGAGCCAGTGCGCTGTAAGTGTTATGTTCTCTGTTATCGGGGTGTCAAAGTCGAACAGAGCAAGCCCATTGTACCAGCCTGCGAACTCGCTGTCCGCCTTTGTCGGGTCTGGGGATGGCCTTACAGCAAGCTCTCCCTCTGTCACCACCTGGTCAAGAACCTCACTGCCACCGTCTGTGTCGAATGTAACTGTATAAGACGGCGCCACGGTATGTCCAGCAAGACCTGGCACTGCTGAAAAAGCACTTTCCGATCCCGCAGGCACCTGGACATCTGCTGTAGTTCCATCGAGCAACCCGGAACCCATATTGGCAGGAGGTGTGGTGGCCTGGAATGCAAGGTTTGCAAGGTTCGAGCAGCCAGAGAATGCACCGTCTCCTATGGTATCGACACTTGCCGGTATGATAATGGTTGTGATGCCTGTGCAGCCCGAGAATGCATTGCCCTCTATGGTTGTAACTGTAGCAGGAAGGGTCAGCTCTGTTATGAAGCTGCAGCCCTGGAAGGCGCCGCTGCCTATAGCCTTGATTGTGTTCCCGTCTATTGCCGCAGGGATGTTTATGCTTGTGAGTGTCTTTCCCTTCTCTGTAAGGCCCAGTATCTTGAGGTTCGAGCTTCCCGGTGCCTTGAGTGCAGGTGAAGGAGAGCCTCCCATGTTCTGCACCTTGTAGATAGCCGCCCACTTTGCATAGAGCTTCAGGTTTGCTCCCTTATATTTTGAGCCGGGGGCATAGTCCTTGCCCGAACCGTCTGTTGCTGTGTTCCAGCCGTCGAAAAGGTATCCTGCCTTGGCAAGGTTACCGGTGTTGTTCTGTATGGACTGGGATGAGTCTCCGCTGCCTCGCTGGGAAGCCGGTGCAGTTCCAGACTCCTGGCCGTTTCCGTCATATGAGATTGTGAATGACTCATTCACGGCATCATCGCTGCCGCCTCCACCGCCGCCACAGGCAGAGAAAGTAAAGACAAGCAGAGCTGCCAAGATAAGAACGGATAGTTGCTTCATATAATATTCCCCTCTATATATTTTTATTAACTTCTATCATAGAGAGAGAGAGAGAGAGAGAGAGAGAGTCAAGCGGCAAAAAGCCCCCTCCGACACAGTGCGTAACAAACTAAAAAACTTAAAAGTATATATGTCCAGCAAAAGAGTACCCCTGGCGGTGTTACAGCCTCTGGCTGTTTACCGAGCAGGGGTCTCTATTTGCTGGGCTTGTATAGATTTATAAAGTTTTTGAAATTTGTGGAGCTGACTTGACAAATCATAACAGAAAGTGTTATAATTTGTATATCATGCAGCCCATAACAGAACTAGAGAATGTTTTAGAACAGATATCATCACCAGAGCGTTTCTTATACTCAAGAAATGACCTGAAGAACTTATTCCCACACTTTTCAGACTCAAACCTTAATATGCTTCTCTCCCGGGCTGTCAAAAGAGGAAAGCTTGCACGGATATGCAAAGGAATCTACCTTTATACAAAAGTTCCATACAATTCATCCGTCATACTCTATAAAACTGCATCTAAGCTCAGAGCATCATGGATTAATTATGTAAGTCTGGAGACTGTCCTGGCTGCACATTCGATTATCTCGCAGCAGCTTCCAAATTGGCTGACTGTTATGACAACAGGAAGACGCGGAATAATAACATGCGGTTCTTATGGAACTGTTGAATTCATACATACTGCCAAAAAAATTACAGATATCAAGAACAATCTTTTTTTAAATGAAAGAACGGGAATGCTGGAGGCAAAACCTCATCAAGCATACCTGGATATGGTGGATGCAAAGCGTCAGGCTCTGGATCTGGTAGATATGGAGGTTCTTAAGGAGTACTCTGATAATGAATGAGTTTGATATTATTGTAAACGAAGTTATAAAACATAATCCAGATTATTCTCTCCTGCAGCCTGTAGTAGAAAAAGAGATACTGCATCACGATATTCTGCGGATAATGAACGAATCCGGATATCTTAAGAATCTAACATTTATAGGCGGAACCTGCCTAAGAATGTGCTATGGCTCAGAGCGGCTCAGCGAGGATCTGGACTTTACCAGCAGCTTTGATTTCTCAAAAGCTGACATGACAGGTCTCGGCACTGCATTGGAAAAATCACTGAATAAGAAATATAATCTAAAAGTTACTGTGACAGAACCCCATAGAGAACACACAGATACCGACACTTGGAAAATAAAGATGATAACCAGACCGGAACGCCCTGATATGCCAGCACAACGGATAAACATCGATATCTGCCATCTGCCTGCCCATGACAAGAAAATCAGGATGCTGAACAACTATTACAGCATAGCTCTGGGAACAGAAGATCTGCTCTTATATGCAGAAAGTCTTGAGGAAATCTTATGCGACAAGCTTATTGCCGTTGCATTCAGACCGAACAGGGTAAAAAACCGTGACCTGTGGGACATATTCTGGATGGCCAGGAAAAATATTAAAAAGAACAGGAATCTGCTGCTTCAGAAGCTGACAGATAGAAACATTTCACCAGTAGTTTTTTCGAAACATTATTCAAAAAGATTAGAAGAACTTAAGGATGGTCAAAAGCAATTTATAGCAGAAATGCGACGTTTCCTGTTTCCAAATTCATTCACAGAATCCCTTATGTCACCTCAGTGGTGGGAATACCTTCTGGATCTTCTCAATAACATTTAAAAAAAAGGCTGCCGGTTTAAGCCGGCAGCCCTAAGCCCTTCATATTGGAATTACTGACGTTCCCAATTTAAAAAAAGACTTAAAACCCCATCAGCAATTACATAATTACCTTCTGGAATTGGAGTCTCACCCATATTGCCTGACATTGTCACTGTACCATCTCCATGTGGATCAGCTCCAGAATAAGTTCCTCCACCCATAGCATGTTCGACAGTACCTTCACTTGCTACAAATGTCCCATCTTCTTTAAAAACTATGTAGAAATATGTTCCTGGCGCTTCCGGGTTTTCTGCCCGATAAATCACCGGCCATGTAACTACAGGGGTTGGTGTTGGGTCAGTACTGCCATCTTTGACAAATGTCTTTCCAGCAATTGTCAGGGAGCCAGAACTGATGGCCACACTCTCACCGTTTAAGGTGCTTCCCTCGAATGTGCCGGTAAGGCTCAGTGTCACGTTGTTATGCGGATCTCCACCTGAGTAGGAGCCTTCTCCTGTCTTAGTCAAAGTGCCGTTGTTCAGGTCGCCAGACTCGTAGGTGTTATTCTTGTTGAAATAAAGATACTTGTATGTGCCAGTCTGGGGTGCTGCCTTCATAAGCGGTGCTGGAGAGCCGCCTACAGACATATAATACTCTACCGGCCATGTGGCTGTATCTTCTTCGTCATCATCGCTTCCGCCCGAGCTTCCGCAGCCTATGGTAAAAAGTGCCATACACAGGGCAAGCAGGATAACCATCATCTTTCTCAGTTTCATAGAATCTCCTTTGCAAATTATTAATAAATAGTGGTTAATCCTACCCCCCCGACCGATTGTCAAGAGGCCCTTGACAATACGTATATTTTAATTTATTTTATACGTATGAGTACCGGAACCAGTTCAAAGCTTACATTGCTGCTCAGGTCTGAGGCTATTGCAAAAGCAAAACATTATGCCACCCAGCAGGATATCTCCCTCTCTGCATTGGTGGAATCTTTTTTCACCCAGCTTACAACGGAGAAGAAGCAAAAACGCAGTTACAGTCCCATAGTCGAAAGCCTTGCCGGCATCATTCCAGACTCACAGGAACCTGATAACGCTGAATTCATAAAGCATCTGGAAGAAAAATATGAATAGAGCTTTTGTCGATACAGATGTTATTTTAGACCTGCTGACCCAGCGGACACCACATTTTCATTTTGCAGCCCTTCTTTTTACATTCGCCGAAATGAATAAGATAGTCCTCTATACATCTCCCAGTGTTTTTATTAACACTTTTTATATACTGCGCAAGCACCTGGGCATAACCGTTGCGAAAAAAGCACTGATGCGTCTCAGGCTGCTTATCCATGTGATTGATGCCGATGAGAAGATAATTGATTTAGCATGCTTATCTGACTTTTCCGACCTTGAGGATGCTGTACAGTATTATACTGCCCGGCAACATCGGCTGGGCACACTCATCACCAGAAATATCAAAGATTATAAAGTGAAAGATATGATTATCCAAAGTCCAGAGGCCTATCTGGCATCCAAGGGCTGGATATAAAAAAAGGAGAGCATTGAAGCTCTCCTTTCATCAGAACTTGTATCCGAACAGCCGGAGCATATCCTTCCGGTCTTTCTTGTCGGCATCGCCTTCCACGCCCTTAGGTGCAAAGCCGTCGATGACACCCAGAATACCGTTGCCCTGCTCTGATTCAGCAAGTACTATCTGCAGCGGGTTTGCAGTGGCGGCATAGATGTTAACCACCTCGCCACAGGCCTGTATCTGCTTAAGGATATTGATCGGGAATGCCTTTCTTATAAGAAGGTAGAAAGTATGACCGGCTCCTGTAGCCAATGCATTTTCCTTTGCAGCCTCCACCAGGGAGCTTTCGTTGCCGCCGGTGCGGACCAGGCAGGGGCCTGAGGCCTCGTTGAATGCCAGACCATACTGGATTCCCGGTACTGCGGAAACAATTATCTCCTCCAGATCCTCCACTGTCTTTATAAAATGGGACTGTCCCACTATGATATTGGAATCTTCAGGAATCACTGCCTGAACTGCCTTGATTTTTATATCCATAGAGCGCCTCACTTATTCTTATCTGCCAGGAGTATATCCAGGTTAAGCTCGCATGCCGCACATGGCACCTGGATTCCCCAGTTCTCCAGAACCACAGGATTAACCTCTCCCATGATTCCCACATCTTTTTCACCAGAGACAACGCGGGCACAGCGGCCTGTGATGAACCGTGGATCCTCAGCCTCCACCAGCTTATACTCTGCTCCCATGTAGTAGAAGAGAGCTGTGAGCTGGGAGTTCAGGGAGTTGAATGTTGTATCTTTGTCGGCAGAGAGGAAACCCAGCGCATTGATTGTGCTTACTCCGTAGTTCTCCTCCGGGTTGATCAGGGCTATCTTTCCAATCTCGAAGATGTTGTGCGGATACACTGCATTGCTGGAGATAGATTCTGAGTTCAGAAGACATGGCAGAACAGAGGGGCGGACAAACTCAAAGTTCTCGCTCATCGGGTTAGATATCTGAACCACCTTCTCCGGTGTGATATTCATCTTCTGGATAAAGTCCTTGGCAGAACCAAGGTAGCAGTATGTCATCTCCTGATACCCCAGGCCCACCATTATATTCTTGACCTGGCGGCCGAACTGGGATTCTGGAGATATCTTTCCTTTAGTAAAGTCAGACGGCATCTCTGGCACAAAGTTCTTCAGGTTGAAGCCTATCATGATGTCTTCTATGGCATCCACAGAATGGAGGAAGTCGTTCCTGTACTCAGGAGGATACACTGTGATTGTGTCACCGTCAACCTTGGTGCGGCTTCCCATCTTCTGGCAATACTTGGCAGCATCAGAAGCAGTGAATTTTTCTCCAAGCAGCTTGTTCACATAAGCTGTATCCACAGTCACAGGCTCCTGGAAATAGTATGGTATAGTCACTTCTCTTCCGAATGGTGTGTCATAAGGATATACAACTTTTACAGGGAGAATCTCAAAGCCAGAGTCGTACAGGTCGCAGGCTACAATAGATGCAGAAAGCACCAGTGACGGCATATCTGTTCCAGTTATCTCCACTATCAGATTCTTGTCCCCAACCTCTACAGCACCGCTCTCGTTGGAGTTGATGACAGGAGGCATACTCAAGGTGTTGCCCTCTGAATCCACCAGGTACGGATAGCCGGGACAATCCTTAATAATATGACCGAACTCTATTCCTTTAGGATGCTTCTCCAGAATTTCCCGAAGTGTCATCTTCTCGGTGAATCCCAATGGTGCAAACTTTGTCTTGTCCGGGTCTGCAGCATAGTATTTTATAGGGAACTTGATCATGTCGCTGCGGAACACGCCCATGGCAATTGATTTACGTTTTCGGCCATAGTTCCAGCACAGCTTCTCCTGAGTCTGGATTATATCCTTAAGACCTTCGTCGGTGATTCCCTCTTTTCCTTTGGCTACAAAACATACCTCGTAAGGACGGATATCCTTGATGGATGGATCCACATGGACTTCCCGACCTCCGTTGTCCTTGACATCGCCTTTGCGGGAGAAGAACGGATACTCTGGAATCTTGCCACCCAGGTAAAGCTTAAGAAGCCGGCCGAATCCAGCGGTAGACCACAGGTCAGGGCGGTTGGTATCGTTGAGCTCGATCTTCAGGACATCACCGTCCTCCTCGTCCAGCTCAGCCTTGGCACACTGAATCAGGTCTATGAACTCCTGTCCTGTGACCTTTTTTCCCATATATTTATAAAGAGCGTTTGCAGAAACTTCAATCTTTGGCATTTTATTTACTCCTTCTTAAGCGGACATTCTCGATATCTGGAGAGAAGAGTTCCCTCAGGTCGTTGAGTCCCAGTGACATCAGAGCCATGCGGTCTATTCCGATACCCCATGCCAGAACCGGCACATTCACATCCATAGGCTTGGTCACCTCGGGCCGGAATATTCCAGCGCCGCCCAGCTCTATCCAGCCCAGCACAGGATGCTTTACATGAATCTCTACAGAAGGCTCTGTGAACGGGAAGTAGCCAGGAACATACATAACCTCGGTGGCACCTGCAAACTCTACAGCAAACATCTTTAAAAGTCCAAGCAGAGTCTTCATGTTCACATTCTCGCCCAGCACTATTCCCTCGGTCTGGTAGAAGTCGGAAAGGTGTGTGGCATCCACTTTATCGTAGCGGAAACAGCGTGCTATTCCAAAGTATTTGCCTGGGATATTGGCCTTGTGCAGCTGCTTTGCAGAGAGCACTGTTCCCTGGCTTCGGAGGATAAGTCGCTTGGTGAAGTTCCTGTCAAACTCGTATCCCCAGCCCCGGCTTCCTGTGGTCCAGCCGTTCTTATGAACCTCTGCCACTCTGTCCAGGTATGGCTCCTCTATCTCCTTGGCCATAGTAGGTGTCTTGATATGATATACATCGTGGATATCACGGGCTGCATGGAACTGTGGCATAAACAGGGCATCGCAGTTCCAGAACTCAGCCTCAACCAGTGGTCCGTCATACTCTTCGAATCCCAGGGAGACCAGCTTGTCCTTGATGCTGTCCAGGAATACAGTGTATGGGTTATGCCGGCCTATGATAAGCCGTGCAGGAGGTGTATTAACATTATAGCTGCGGAAAGGCTTTCCCTTCCAGTCGCCCTTCTTAAGCATATCTGGAGTCAGAACACCGATCTCATCGCCAGTCACCCCTTTCTCCATCAGGAGTCTCTTGGCCTCAAGCCCTTCGGGTGTGAACTCGTATACTACATCTTCCCGCTCTATAATCTTGAATGGAGCACCGGCGGCACCACGCTTCTTGCTTATGGTAGCCATGACTTTCTTCTCGGCTTCCTGCAGGTCGGCCTCGAAAATCTGTTTTCCCTTCTCCAGCAGAGCTCGGATAGTCTTCATGGTGCCGGATGGCTCAAAGTTCTTGGCTTCTGCCTTCTTCTCGGCATCCATAGCCAGGATTCCTTCCTTGGACAGCTGTCCGAATGCTGTACCTACATCCTTGTTCTCCATCTGGAGTGCTGCTGCAATATCGTTAAGCCGCATAGCACCCTTGGCCTGGATAAGGCGCAGGATACGTTCTCTAGGAGTTCCTTTGGATTTGTACTCTGCACCAAGATCAGTAAGCTCATAAATAGTACGCAGTGTCCGGCTCTTTTCCCGGATAAGCCCTTTTCCAGAAAGCCAGCTGAAAATCTGGTTGCTCTGGCTGCCGAAACCCAGCTGAGCATCTATCTGTTCTGCAGTTATCTCGTCTCCTCTGTAATTAAGGAGCACTTTTATCTCCAGCGGATGCAGATTCTTTATATCAATATCCATTTTTTTCTCCTTCCTTATATTATAGAAAAAAATGTTGATTTATAAAAGGGGGTATGATACTATTCACCTCGGGGGTTACAGACCATGAAAGTTTATGATTTTGACGAGACTATGTTCACCGGAGACTCCGAGGACAGGTTCTTCGATTATATTTTCCATCAGAAGGGTTTCTTCTGGTATCATCTGAATTTTCAGTGGTGGTCCCTGCTCCTTAAGCTCAAGATCATCAACAAGACCAAGGCACGCCAGGGGCAGTATATGTTCCTGCGGAAGATAAAGAATCTGGACGAAGTCCTGGAAGCCTACTGGGATACAGTGATGAAGTATATGAAGCCTTGGTACATGGCTGTAAAGGATCCTGAGGATATTGTAGCCAGCGGCACACCGGCATTCCTTATGGTTCCTGTCATGAAGCGTCTGGGGCTCAAGCACCTGGTTGCCACCGACATGGACGAGCATACCGGGAAGATCAACGGAATGTTTGCCATAGGCCCATACAAGCTGGACAACTTTAAGAAATACTTCAGCCTGGATGTGATAGACGAATTCTACAGCGATGCCTGGTCAGACCACTACCTGGCCGAATGTGCAAAGAAAGCCTACGTTATCCACGACAACGACCAGTGCTCCGACTGGAACGAATACTTTGACGCACATCCTGAGAAAAAGAAATAATTATCTGCTTCCCTCTATCTGACAGGAATCGTCAACACAGCACTGACTATGTAGCTCAAGGTACGGTCTATCCCAAAACAGTAGATCCTGTAGTTGTCTGGACTTAAGTTCTTCAGAGTAAGAGTTGTGCCGGCAGCAATCTGCCGGATGCCGTTCACATACCATATAACAGACTGGATATCTTCTGAATCAACAGTCTTTCTGGCAGTGAATGTCCAGGTGTCCGAATGGCTGTTACCAGTAGTGGAGAGTATCATACCCAGTCGCTTTTTTCCCTCCAGAAGGAAGCCTTCTGACACTCCGGTGGCAGTATAGCTTTCGGCCATCCAGTTATCTTTGTGCACTGTTGCGTTGAGCACAGAGGTCTCGTCTCCGAACAGCTCTATGTAGCCTGTTGTCTGAGCCTGGTTCTCTCCGTCATCATAAAGGTTCAGTGTTACCCAATAGAAGCCGGGTGGCAGTGGGAGTTCTGTTACGAACACATCGGTGCCATAAACAGTCAGATTTCCGGATCGGGTACCTCCATAGGAGATAATCATTTTTCCATTGCTGCTGACCGCATCTGAAAGTGCGTTGATCTTCAGGGTGCCAGTACCGCTGTACAGTTTCTCAAGGACAAAATCCACTGTATCTGTACTTGAATCCACTGTATAATTTTTTATCTGTTTCTCGTATAAAGCTGTCCCTTTGGCAGAGACTACCCTGATTGTGAAATCCCAGGAGCCGGGACTGAAGTAGCCCATATCGACAGTACGGGTCTTGATGCTGTAGTTATATGGAAGCTGGACAAAGTCGGATGCAGCCCCTTTTACAGAACTTAAATCCGAAGTCCACCGTGGAACTGCCTTGTAATAGTAGGTGGCAGCAGTGTCTGGTGTCACATTCTGGAACAGATGGCTAGGGACCCGGGCATCCTTGAAACTTACTATAGAGAAGCTGAGCCGTATGCCTGTATCTGCTGACGCAGGTGTCCATTTTGCATACACAGTCAGATCTGATGTAACTGTGGTATTGGCTGTAAACAGGGTGCCGGTGCCGTTCTGACCTGTATACCAGCCGCCGAAAATATATCCGGTCCGTACAGGGTCTGAAGGGAGCGAGTCTACAGTTTCAGCTGGATAGACTACCTCTTTTTCGTCAGGGTAAGCTTCTATAGTGGCATTTCCACTTATGAATGTGACAGTATAGTATGATACAAGCTGGGTGCTGTATGAGTTCCAGCCCGGAGTGCTGCTGTATGAATCTTTAGCCTCTGGTGGAACGCAGATGACAGCAGGACAGGAATCCAGCACCCCAGACCCCATCTCGGGCGGTTCTGTCCCCTCCATGACCAAGGTCTCCAGGCTGCGGCACCCGGCAAAGGCACCGTCTCCTATGCTACGCACACTGCCTGCGACAGATACTTTCTTGACATTTGTGCAGCCCCGGAATGCACCGGCCCGTATACTGGTGACACTGTAGCCGTCGATTGTATCGGTTATATCCAGATCTTCAAGCTGCTTTCCCTTTGCAGTAAGGCCTGTTATATGGAGATAGGAGCCCATGGATGGAGCAGCTGTACGCAAAGAATTGGATACATTGTAGTTGAACACCAGAGCCCACTTGGCATAGAGTGTAGTGCTTTTTGCCGGGGCTGCAGAACCAGGTATATAATCTGAGCCTGTGCCATCAGGAGAGGAGTTCCATCCATCGAAGATATAACCGTTCTTTTCCATGTGGCCGATATTGCTCTGCACTGTAAGATCTGTTCCATGGGCCGAGGGGACAGAGCCTGAGTTGGCTCCATTTGAATTATAACTTACTACGGCGTCGGATGTCTGTTGATTGTCATGGCTTCCAATATCGCAGGAGAAAAATATAAGAGTTGAAAAAACTAAAAGGAGAAAGAGTCTGTATTTCAGTCGTTCTCCTTTCCCAAGAGTACAAGCATCACGGACTTAATAGTCCATTTGCGGTTCTCGGCCTCGTCCCATACTACAGAAGCAGGGCCATCTATCACATCAGGGGTAACCTCGTTGTTCCGCACTGCAGGCAGGCAGTGCATAAAGAGGCTGTTCTTCCCTGTCTTGGACATAAGAGCTTTGTTCACCTGATATGGCTTAAGCAGCTTGATCCGCTCGGCCAGCTTGGCTTCTTCTCCCATAGATGCCCATACATCGGTATAGATTACATCGGCACCTTTGACGCCTGCATCCACATCAGATGTGATAAGTACTTCAGAACCAGCCTCCTTGGCAAAGCTTTCTGCCAAAGCAACAAGCTCCGGTTCTGGATGGAGCTCATCCGGTGCCACTATGGCAACATCCACACCCATCTTGGCACAGCCTATCATAAGGGAATTGGCCATATTGTTCCGGCCGTCGCCTATAAATGCCAGTTTCTTTCCCTTGAGAGAGCCACAATGTTCCTCCAGTGTCATCAGGTCGGCCAGAACCTGAGTTGGATGGAAATCATCAGAAAGACCGTTGATGACCGGTATTCCAGAGACCTCAGAAAGAATCTCCACATGACGGGTCTTGAAACCCCTGAATTCAATACAGTCGAACATACGGCCCAGAACATGTGCAGTATCCTCCACTGTCTCCTTGACACCAAGCTGGATATCGGCGCTGGAGAGGAATACAGGATGACCACCTTCCTCGCCGAATGCTGTCTCGAAAGAGCACCGGGTACGGGTGGAACGTTTTTCAAAAAGAAGTGCAATTGTCATGCCCAGAAATCGCTGTTTGCGTATCCCCTTCTTATGCTCATCCTTAACCTTGTGGGCAACATCAAGAAAATAGCGTATCTCCTGTGGTGTGAAATCCTTGAGAGATATAAGTGATTTTCCGCGCAAATTCATAGTGCACCTCGCTTTCCATTTACAACATCTTCTGTAATAACCACTTTCTTGTGGCCCTTGATAGAAGGGAGCTTATACATGACATCGGTCATGAAACCCTCTACAATAGCACGGATTCCCCTGGCTCCAGTCTTATGCCGTATAGCCAACTCTGCCACTGCATCCAAGGCCCCATCGGTAAACTCAAGCTCGGCATCGTCCAGCTTGAGCATAGCCACATACTGTCTGATTATGGCATTCTTAGGCTCGGTTATAATCCGTTTGATATCCTCTTTTGTCAGATTGTTCAGAGTGACAGTTATAGGAAGCCGTCCGATAAGCTCGGGAATAAGACCGAATTTGACCAGATCGTCCGGCTGGATCTGCTGATACAGCTCCTCCAGATTCTTCTCGCCGCTCTGCCGCACATCTGCACCAAAGCCCATAGGATGCTGTGCTACCCTGGACTCTATGATTTTATCCAGCCCCACAAAAGCACCACCACAGATGAACAGGATATTTTCGGTGTTTATCTTTATAAGCTCCTGATTCGGATGCTTACGTCCACCCTGAGGTGGAACAGATGCCTGGGTTCCCTCTATAATCTTAAGGAGAGCCTGCTGAACTCCCTCTCCCGACACATCCCGGGTTATGGAGATATTCTCCCCTTTCTTTGAGATCTTATCTATCTCGTCAATGTAGACAATGCCTTTCTCGGCGGCAGCTACATCATCGCCAGCTGCCTGGATAAGCTTGAGCAGGATATTCTCCACATCCTCGCCTACATACCCTGCTTCGGTAAGGGTTGTGGCATCGGCAATGGCAAAAGGGACATTCAGCTTCTTGGCAAGGCTCTTTGCCAGCAGGGTCTTTCCTGTACCGGTGGGACCTATCATAAGGACATTGGACTTGTCCAGCTCTACTCCATTCTCTATTTTATCTTTCTCGAAAATCCGCTTGTAATGGTTGTAGACTGCCACAGAAAGCACCTTCTTGGCCTGGTCCTGACCTATTACGTAGTCATCCAGGAAAGCCTTCAGCTCCTCTGGAGTTGCATTCAACTGAGGATTGAAATTGCTCTCTGTCTGATTGTTCTTATTCCCATGGGCATTCTCAAAGATACCAGCACATATGTCTACACAGTTTTCGCAGATATATCCTGACACACCTGGAATCAGATTTCCAACCAGCTCCTCGGACATTCCACAGAAGCTGCAGTAGTTATGCTTGTCTTTTGCCATGTTACGACCTGCTCATCACCTTGTCTATAACCCCATATTTCTGAGCGTCGGAGGCAGACATAAAGGTATCCCGCTCCAAGTCGGCAGCCACAGACTCGAAACTTTTGCCAGTATCCTGGGCTATGTACTGAGTCAGCATCTTCTTGAGCCGGATAATCTCCTGTGCCTGGATGTTTATATCCTTGGCCTGTCCTTCGGCACCGCCCCAGGGTTGATGCATCATAATCCGCCCGGAAGGGAGGGCAAAACGTTTTCCCTTTGCTCCCCCTGCCAGAATGACGGCAGCCATGGAGGCAGCCTGTCCCATGCAGATAGTCTGCACATCGGGCTTGATATACTTTATGGTGTCGTAAATTGCAAGCCCGGCAGTCACGGAACCACCGGGAGAATTTATATAAAGGCTGATATCACGCTCAGGATCCTGGGATTCCAGAAAGAGGAGCTGGGCCACCACCAGGTCAGCGGTAAGGTCGTTGATCTCCCCGTCCAGGAAAACTATCCGGTCTTTAAGAAGCCGAGAATAGATATCGTATGAGCGTTCGCCGTTTCCTGTCCGTTCTACAACGACGGGAACCAGTGTGTTATCTTGTTCTGTCATACTCTGTCAATCATGCCTTGTGAAGGAAGTCCAGATACTTGATATCCTCTCCCTTCTTAATTTTTGCATTTTCAATCAGGAAATCATAGGTCTTTCTGTCAATGATGCCAATCTTGAAGTACTCGTTCATATTGTTCTCTTTGACATATTCCTTGAACTCCTCAACCTTCATGCCGCTTCTGCCAGCCTCGGTCTTGATCTCTTCCTCAATATCCTCATCGGAGGCATCGATTTTCTCTGCCTTGCTGATCTGAGCAATGATAATCTGACTCTTGACAGCCCGGAGTGCCTCGCCTTCCCAATCCTTGGCCAGGTCGTCCTTGGTCTTGCCTTCCATTGCCAGCATCTTCTCAACCTGCTTCTCGTCGCCGCCGAAGCGGTAGATGAAGTTGGTCCACATAGTGTTGATCTGGTTGTCAATCATTGCCTGTGGCGGGTCAACCTTGGTAGCTTCGATAATCTTTTCCATAATGGCACGTTTCTTGTCATCATTGAGCTTCATCTCGGTAACACCGTTCAGACGTTTCTTGACATCCTCGATAAGGTCTTCCTTTGTCTTGAATTTCTCGTTGATGTCCTGAGCAAGCTCGTCGGTGATCTCTGGCAGCTCCTTCTTCTTGATGCTGGTCACTTTAACCTTGATCCGCACCTTGCGGCCTGCCAGGTCTTTGTATTCAAAGTCTGGAGCGTACTCCTTCTCGATAATCTTCTCTTCTTCCTTCTTCATGCCGATGACATCATCATCCAGCTTGTAATAGTTGTAGCCTGTTCCTACAGTGAAAGTAAAATCGTCCCGCTTGGTTCCGGTAATCTCCTTGCCCTCGCCATCCACTTCCACATAGTTGATGGTGATGACATTGTCCTTGGCAACCTTTCCGTTAGCTCCCTTCTTCTCGGTGACAATTGCATTCTGTTCCCGGTACTTGTCCAGCTCGCGGTCGATATCGGAATCCTTGATGACTACATTTGGAACCTCTATCTCGATTCCTTTATACTCGCCCAGCTCAACATCCGGGAATGTGTCGTACTCAACAGTGAACTCAATATCCTTGTCCAGAGCCAGCTTCAGGTTCTCCTCGTCCTTAAGGGCTGGGGTAACGTATGGAAGCGGTTTTTTCTCCACATCCAAAAGTGCCTCCTGAAGACTCTTCTCTATTACATTGAAACCAGCCTCGTTGACCAGCGAATCGCCAAACTTACGCTCAAGCACAGAAACAGGAACCTTTCCAGGTCTGAAACCCTTGATATGTGCTGTCTTGGAATACTTAGCCAGAAGCTCATCATATTCCTTCTTTACAAATTCCTTGTCAACCTTTACAGAAAGCTCAACCCTTGACTTATCAAGACATTTAATCTCTTTACTTGCTACCACTTTTTGCCCTCTTTTACATTAGATTTGGATAGTTAATATATATATTATATAAAAAATTTCAAATAATGTATATACCAAAAAAAAAGCAGCTTTTGCAAGCTGCTTTTAGAGCGGGAGACGGGAGTTGGACCCGCGACATCCACCTTGGCAAGGTGGCGCTCTACCACTGAGCTACTCCCGCATTTGGCATCCTTCTCTTTGCGAGAGAAGGGACTCGAACCCTTATGCCTGAGGCACCAGATCCTAAGTCTGGCGTGTCTGCCAGTTTCACCACTCTCGCTTTATAACTTTTTCTCAAGAAATAGTCAATACGGAATACTAAAAAAATTAAAGCTCAATGTCAACCCATAAGAGAAGTCCGCACTTTCCGCATGTACCGGACCTTGCGCAGAAGCACCTGTACAGACTTCCCTTCTGGAATTGTATCGGCAGAAAGAAGCAGGTCGTTTCCTTCCTTCTTAAGCTGAAGCGGCTTTACCAGAAGAGTCTCTTCGGAACCTACCGAAAGCTCAAGGAAAGAGTTCCCTGTCTCCAGCACATGCTGGCAAAGCCTGACTTTTCTGGAATAATCTATACCCCTGGCCTCCATAAGCTCGTATCTGACCTCTCCATCCTCCAGCTGTTTCTCTGACAGGATAAGTTTACGCTTTATACGGTCTGCCAGAATATCGCGCTGTTCTGAAGGAATATTCAAGGTATCCAATTTTTTCAAAAGCCTGCCAGAGGCATCCTGCCTGTGGTCTGATGCAACTGGCTCGCTGTACGACAACAACTTGGTAGTATCATACATGTACGGCGGTTCTTTAAGGGCTTCTGACCTCTTTTTATCAAGGGGAAGGTCAAGCCTCTGTCCTGACACAGACTCAAGCTCGTGCTTGGCAAGGATATATTTGTCATCTGAGACCAGATAGATACCATCAGCAATTTTTTTCTCAATATAGCGTTTAAAATATTTATTATTGTCAAGCAGTTTGGAATACCGGCTGTCCACCTTGATGACACACCCACGGTAGATTTCAATGCCATGACATTCTTCTTCCCAGCTTTTTAAGGAGAAGAGAATATTCTGAGGCAGGGGCGAATCTGATCTTGATGTAAGCATATCTGTAAAATTGTCTGCACTTATTCCAGACCGCATTCCCCGCATAAAGCTTTCCCGGGTTATCTCGTAGCACTGCACTACATCAAACTCCCGAATCTCTGAATAGAACGCCAGCATCATGTGCTCATCCACAGTCAGCCTTCCCTGCACAATAAGGGAGAAATCGGGCTGCACCACAATTCTTCCATCCGCCGGGGATAAGTCATCAACCAGCTTTTGCAGTCCGGCGGAATCTTCCACCACCAGGCCAGATTGCAGGAATATCTTCTTATATGCACTGACATCTCCGGGCTGCCTGCCTGAAAGGGCTGAAATACACTGAGCAAGCCGGGCAAAAGCTGCATCGGGATATACACGGTCTGTCCTCATGTTTGCATAGAGCGAAGCAGCTGATGGGTCGGATGACAGATATGCCCGGATGAAGAAGGATTTGAAACTTCCTATATCTTTTGAGAAAAGAGTCCTGATCTTATCCATGTCTGGAACCAGGCGTCTCCTGTCCAAGGTAAGGAGCGAACCGCCAAGCAGGACATCCTTAACTGCATTTCCGTTTACAGCGCCCACCCGAGATGCCACCTCTTCCTCAGCCTTTTTCTTAAAAGACAAGTCAGACCGCATAATATCATAACTTGCCAGAAGATAGGAAAGAACTGCACCTACAGCAGGAGCATCATACCAGGCGTACCGGGAATTCTTCTTTGGCTGTGCCTTTCTGGCACCTATAAAAAGGTCGAAATCTATTATCTGTTTCTCAAGCTCATCCTTGAAAAGAGGCGATATTACAACACCATGCTTCCCTGTCTCTTTAGTCGGACAGATAAGCATCCGTTCCTCCAGATTAAGCAGATGTGTATAGAAACTGCAGTAAGGAACTTCTGTCTTGAACAGGGTATAAAGCTGATCCACAGAGGCGTTTTCCATAAAATCTATGGCAGAGAGCAATGCTGCATCAGAGGCATCAATCATAGAAAATATCTGATCCTTCCTGCTTATAAGGAAGTGTTCCAGATCATCCAGAAGAGTATGTTTGTTAAACGGGGTATGGATATTTCCCAGATAGTTCCGTACAAGGTCAAAAAAAGCCTGGTCGCTTAATTCAAATATAAGTTTACGCCATCGATCTGTATTTCTCATCAATATATTCCAATAATTGCCTCTGTTCTTTTTTTCCTGCTCCGTCAATGGAAATTGCAGGACCAAAAGCCATGTGGATAGTCCGGTCAGGGTAAATGTCCCCTATTGTGCTGAGTACTTTTCCATTTTCCCAGAAGTCAGTTTTTACGGCACAGGGAATGACTGGAACTCCTGCCCGTTTAGCCAGTTTTACAGCCAGAGAGTTGAAAGTTGACGGATCAAATCCTTTGCACCGTGTCCCCTGGGGAAAGAGCACCACCGACTTACCATTCTGCAGGGCATCGCACCCCTCTTTCATAACCTGATCCAGATCCACCTTGGGATTTTTTCTCTCCAGTGCTATCGGGTTGAACAGACGCATGATAGGACCGAATATCCAGCCTGTCACCAGACTTTTCTTGACAACAAAAGTTACCGGCTTAAGCTGTTCCATAATTGAAGGAAAAAGCAGAGTCTCCAATGTGCTCTGATGGTTTGCAGCAATAACTACCCCACCGGGAACGGCACGCAGATTATCAAGACCTGTTATCTCGATACGGCCACCCACCGACTCGCAGAGAGAAAAAACCCAATGACTTCCTTCCAGGATTGGCTTGATTCCACCACCTTTAACAACCTCTTTTCTGGTCTTGAGCAATTTAAGGATAAACTCTTTATAGAACAAGAACTTCTTGCAAAAAGAGAGCTTTCCACTCCTGTTTACCGGTTTTGCCGGTGTCATATAGCTGTTTCCCTCAATCACGGACAACTCCTTACGAAGTAATGATTATATCAGGTTTTTTTCATAATTTCCAGTCTTTTCTTTCAAAGGGTTGTTGACAAAAAGTCCATTTTGTTGGCATATTATCTGTTGCATGGTGGGCATGGTGGGTATAGTTCAGCGGTAGAGCACCGGATTGTGGATCCGGTTGTCGTGGGTTCGAACCCCACTACCCACCCAACAAGAAGCACCCGTAGCTCAATTGGATAGAGCGTCGGACTTCGAATCCGCAGGTTGCAGGTTCGATCCCTGTCGGGTGTAAAAAAATATGGGCCGCTAGCTCAGCTGGTAGAGCAACAGACTCTTAATCTGTGGGTCAAAGGTTCGATCCCTTTGCGGCTCAAACAAAAAAGGCAATCCTTAAGCGGATTGCCTTTTTTTTATTTATGCATCTTTCTGACCATGCTCAGGAAGTAGACAATCAAAAGCACCGCACCTACTATTATAAACAGCAGCGGCCACCAGGTTGCCACAAACTTGAAAAGACTTACTGTAATAATCTTGAAGCTGAATGGAATGAACACCAGCGCCATTATGCAGATTGCAGCCGACGGGACCATAATCTGAACCTGCCGCGGCTTCTTGCACAAGGAATAGACCAGGAGTATTACGCCGAACACCAGCATGAACACCGGCCACATAGCCTTAAAGTCGGCATCGGGGAAAATAATCTTGGAGAAAATCAGGAACACTCCTAAGAGGAACAGGAATACACCCGAGATAAAGTACCTGGAGCTTCCCCTGTGACCTATAGAAAGATACAGGTAGAACAGGCCGCCCAGCATGGCAACCACAGGGACTGCAGAAGTCAGGAAGGCAGCTCCGTAAAACTGGTGCAGGATAAAGAAAAGCCCAGATACAAAGAAAAGAAGACCTGTAAAAAGAATCCTCACCTCATATTCTCCATAATGTACCGGCCAAAGGTGCTGGTGGAGACTTTCTCTGCCCCCTCCATAAGCCGGGCAAAGTCGTAGGTCACTTTCTTGGATTTGATAGTCTTGGCAATGCCGGACTCAAGCAGTTTTCCAGCTTCCTTCCATCCCATGAACTCCAGCATCATGCCTGCCGAAAGAATCATGGAACATGGGTTGACCATATCCAGGTTTGCATACTTTGGTGCAGTGCCGTGAGTAGCCTCGAACACACCTACCATCTCCTTGTAGTTGATGTTGGCTCCAGGGGCAATACCGATTCCACCCACCTGGGCTGCCAGTGCGTCGGACATATAATCGCCGTTCAGGTTCAGAGTAGCTATGACATCATGATCGGCAGGCCGGGTCAGAATCTGCTGCAGGAAGGCATCTGCAATGCAATCCTTTATTATGATTGTCCCCTCTGGAGGATTTGCTCCTGCCTCCTCGGCTGTCATGACCTTGCCGCTGTAATCCCGTTTTGCCAGTTCATAACCCCAGTTACGGAAAGCCCCTTCGGTGTACTTCATGATATTGCCCTTATGCACCAGAGTAATATATTTTCTGTTGTTTGCAATCGCATATTCAATGGCAGCCCGGACCAGACGCTCAGTCCGCTCCTTGCTTACAGGCTTTATGCCGATACCGGAGAAGTCATGGATATCCCAGCCGAACTCATCCTTAAGGAATGCAGCCAATTTTTCGGTCTTGGCATCCCCGGCCGGAGTCTCAAACCCAGCATATACATCCTCGGTATTCTCCCGGAACACAACCATGTCCACCAACTGAGGATTCTTGACTGGCGAAGGAACTCCATCAAAATATTTCACAGGCCGCAGACAGACATAGAGATCCAGCTTCTGACGGAGTGCCACATTAAGGCTCCGTCTGCCTCCACCTACCGGTGTAGTCAACGGTCCCTTAAGACCTACCCGGTACTCCTGGAATGCAGACAAGGTTTCGGCAGGAAGCCAGTCGCCTACTGTATTGAAAGCCTTTTCTCCTGCAAGCACCTCTTTCCATTCAATCTTTCTCTTTCCACCATATGCAATCCTGACTGCCTCATCGATGACAGGAAGAGCTGTCCGTGTAATATCCGGACCAGTACCATCCCCTTCGATATATGGAATAATGGGATTATCTGGAACAATGAACTTTCCGTTCTCCATTGAAATCTTCTGACCCATAGCAACTCCTTTTTTATGTGAACATAATAACATATTGCTCTTTCCTTGCCAACTCTAAAGTGGTATGATATATTTCATTGATATGAAAAAAAGTGCTCGTACTTTTCTCCCTTTTCTCTGTCTCATTCTGATGCTGGCAACTTCCTGCAGCAGAGAGATGTACACTGCCGGGATGGACAAGGCGCAGAAGACTGAGTTTGAATCTATTGCAGCCACACTGGAGAAAAGCACAGATTACGAGAAAAACTACATCAATATGATGCAGGTCTACAGCTTCCTGGATACAAAAGAGGATCCACAGCTGCTCTCTGTTTTCCTTATCGACTACGTGGACAGCCATCCGGATGATCCCTTCAACGCCTTCTACCTTTTTACTGTGGCACAACGGTACAAGGAGCAGAATGCCACTCCTTTCGCCCACTACTACTTCAGCCGGATACTGCACAGCTATTCAGATGTCAGCTACCAGGGAGAATCTATCCATTTCCTCTGCATCAAAGAGATATTGAGCAACACCCAGGATACAGATGAGAAGATTGAATGCTATAAAGAGCTGATAAACAGGTTTTCTGACCAAATCAATCCCGGGGAGATATACTTCTATCTGGGCGACTGCTATGGAGCGGCCGGACAGTGGGATATGGCAGCCCAATCATATAAAAAATTCCTAAGCTATCCCGAGGCCACTGTCCCTGGAAACCTGTTTGCCCGGGAATATGCCAGCGACTTTGAGTCGTACTACAACACCAGAGTCACCTGGAGCTATGCCAGCCTGGACGAACTTATAAGCAAAGTCTCGGCTGCCATGAGGACCAGGCGGTCATCAGAGATAAACAAATATACCTCAAAGGTCAAGTTCTTCATGTCTTCCTGGGAGGAACAGGAAGAGAGCCAGGAGGCACTGGCAGTGAACAACATAGGCAGTTTTATCAACAGCAGCACCAGGATCAACAGGGAGCTGGACAAGATTTCCAACGCCCAGGAAGCATACCTTAAGACAACAGGCTGGGGCTTCAGAATGAACACCTGGTATTTCTATTTCCGCAAGATCAACTTCCCTGCAAACCCAGAAATCCATGGAAACTGGGAATGGGCAGGAATCTATCTGGGAGACAGAGTTTTCAGCAGGTCCAATGAATAGAAGAACAGCCATACTCCTTGCCGCACTGTTTCTGTGTGCTCCCCTTTTTGCCGCATCAGATCTGCTCCCAAAAGAGGGGAACCATCTTTATAACAACTACCTTAAAAAATACTCATCTCCACAGGAGATAAGACATCTGGCACTTATATGGGAGCGGGCCGAGTACTTTATCCCTTTTATCAAAGAGCGGGTGCAGGAACAGAAACTGCCGCCGGAGATACTCTATCTTCCACTGGTGGAATCCAACTTCAAGCCAGATGCAGTCTCCAGGTCCGGGGCCACCGGGCTGTGGCAGTTCATGACCAACAGCATAGACGGCTACAACATGAAGATAGACGAATGGGTGGATGAACGCCGCGACTTCTGGAAAGCCACCGACGCAGCCCTGGCCAAAATCAAATACAACTATTCGGTGCTGGGAGACTGGAATCTGGCTATTGCTGCCTACAACTGCGGTCTTGGCAGAATGAAGAGGGCTGTCAGAGAAGGGGGAAGCTCCGACTACTGGAAGCTTTGCAGCAAGGGACTTTTAAGCAAGGAGACAATCCACTATATACCCAAGCTCTTAGCTGTAGCCGAAGTGCTTAAGAACAGAGAAAAATATGGCATCCGGGACAAACAGGAAAAACCTTTCCAATGGACCAGGATTGAGCTTCCACAGCCGGTGGATATAAGGCTTTTAGCCAAGGAGACCGGGATCCCCAGACACATTCTGGAGACAGGTAACTCAGAGCTCAAGTTTTATATAACACCTCCTGCCAAGACAGGCTACCGTCTCAAGGTACCTCTGGACAAAGCAGAAAAAGTAAAGAGCATTGCCGAAAGCAAGAAGACCAAGCTCACCGACTTCCATCTATATACAGTAAGAGCGGGTGATACACTTTCTCACCTGAGCCAGCACTACGGTATCTCGGTAGGGATGATACTTAGCTTCAACAGCGTCAATCCCAACGCCCTCAAGATAGGTTCAAAGCTGGTGATTCCTGTCAGTGATCCAGATATAAAACCATACGGAGGAACTTTTGATTTATCCACCTGGACTCCAGTGGAGACAGAGGCTGACTTTGCAGGCGAGTATAAAGTCCAGGCAGGAGACACCCTATGGTCTATAGCCAAGCTGTTCCACACCGATATACAGCACATAGCCTATTTCAACCATCTGGAACTTGATTCCCATCTTTCTATAGGAAAAGTGCTAAAAGTCCCAACCCCACCGGAGGAGATGGATTTCTTCTAGCCTGACAAGCACCCTATTGACACATAGCCCCTTCTGGTATTACAAAGTATTACCAAGGAGCAATCATGACAGAAAAAACAGAGGTTATATCTTTCAAAGCTGACGAAGAGCTGGCTGCCCTGCTTAAACATATTCCGAACAAGTCCGATTTTATAAGGAATGCTGTGCTTGAGCACATGCAGAACACCTGCCCTCTCTGCCAGGGCACAGGTCTGATATCGGTAGCTCAGCGGGCCCACTGGGACAAGTTCACCAAGACTCATTCTGTAGAAGAATGCCAAGATTGCCATGAGCTATATATCAAATGCAACAACAGGAGGGGCAGCAGATGCGGAAAGTGATGATTGTTCTCTTAGCTGTATTCTGCATTCAGTTTGCATACACAGCAGAATCTGAGAAAAAGAATGTTTACGTAAGCATAATGCCACAGAAATATTTTGCAGAGAAAGTGGGCGGCGACCTGGTTAATGTCTCGGTTCTGGTGCCATCTGGAGCAAGCCCTGAGAACTTTGATCCATCACCCAGACAGATTGTACAGCTGGGCAGTTCTGATGTCTACTTCACCATAGGAATTCCTTTTGAGAATATCTTTATGGACAAGCTTAAATCGGGAAAGAAAAAACTTATAGTTGCTGACTGCAGCAAGGATGTCCCCAAGCTTAAGAACCCAGAGCACGACGAGCATGATGAGGACGAAGCTGAGGAAGACCATGAGCATCACCACCATGGTGAATACGATCCCCATATCTGGACCGACCCAGTCCTTGTAAAAACAATAGCCATGAATATGGCAGACACCCTTATAAGCATTGACCCGGAGCATACATCCGCATACACAGAAAACAGGGATAAATTCATCCATGAGCTGGATACTCTGCAGGAAGAACTTAAGCAGGTGCTTAGCCCGTACAAAGGGAGAGTTTTCTATGTATACCACTCTGCATACACCTATTTTGCCGACAGGTTCGGCCTGGTGCAGAAGGCAATTGAGACTGGAGAGAAAGAGCCTGCTCCGGCCAAGCTGCGGGAACTGGTCAACCAGGCAAAGAACGACCGTGTCAAAACTATTTTTATCCAGCCCGAGTTCCCTGCATCCGGTGCAAAGCGGGTAGCAGAGGCTATCGGCGGAAAAACTGTAACTATGTCGGTGCTGGAATACAACTGGGCAGAAAATATGCGCAGGACAGCATCGCTTTTGGCCGAGTCATTCAAGGAATAAGCAATGAGAACTGTCAAGATTCAGGTAAAGGACCTATCCTTCCGTTACGACTGCCGGGATGTGCTGAAAAATGTCTCCTTTGAGATCTACGACAAGGATATTGTGACTATCATCGGTCCCAACGGCGGCGGAAAATCCACTCTGCTTAAGCTGCTCTTAGGTATACTTAAACCAGACTCAGGTACAATACTGATTGATGGTGTCCCCCCTAAAAAGCTGAAAAAACCGGTGCTGGGCTATGTGCCGCAGTATTCACTTTTTGATCCACGTTTTCCTATTTCTGTGTTTGAGACTGTCCTTTCAGGCAGAATGAAGAACGGTCTTTTCCGCTACTCAGCCCAGGACAAAGAGATTGCAGACAGCATAATAAATGACATAGGACTTACGAAAGTGCGTAACAATACCTTTGCAGCTCTTTCCGGCGGTCAGCGGCAGCGGGTACTCATAGCCCGGGCTCTGGCAAGTGAACCGGAGATTCTTCTGCTGGACGAGCCTACCACCAATATTGATGTGACTACCGAGGACTATCTGGCTGCCCTTATGCAGAAACTGAACAAGGAGCTGACCATACTGCTGGTGACCCACGATACAGCTTTTTCCACTGCATTCCAGACCAGGGTTCTCTGCGTCAACACATTTGTCCACGAGCATCCTACCGAGGTTGTCGCCCTGGGGGACGATACTGTAACTATGGTGCGCCATGACATAGATCTGTACAATCATCGGGGACACAGGAAGGAGGACCATCATGTTGAATGAATTCTTTGCAGCTGTGGCAGACCCGGCAGTTCCATTCATCAGGTATGCGCTTTTAGCAGGACTTCTTTCCAGCATCTCCTTTGGAATGATAGGCTCCTATGTGGTTATCAAGAGGATGTCCTATATTGTAGGAGCTGTAAGCCATGTGGCACTGGGAGGCATAGGTGCAGTAATCCTGCTGAACGAGAAACTGGGGCTGGCACTGTCCCCTATTGCAGGGGCTTTGGCAGCATCGGTGCTGGCCGCTCTCATCATATCCCTGGTGGATCTTTACAGCCAGGAGCGGAGCGACAGTGTCATAGGAGCAGTATGGGCTGTGGGAATGGCTCTGGGTATTGTATGCATTGCTCTCTCCTCCGGGTATGCCGACCCTATGAGCTACCTTTTTGGCAATATCCTGCTTATCTCAAAGGGAGACCTTATCACCATAACGGTGCTGGACCTGTGTGTCATTTTCATTGTAATCAGGTACTATCATGTACTAAAGGCTGCCTCCTTTGACGAAACATTTGCCTTGGTGCGGGGAGTCAACACTGTATTCCTTAATGTGCTTCTGAATATCCTTATCGCCATAACTGTGGTGCTTATGGTATCTCTGGTAGGAGTGGTCATGTCTATTGCATTCCTGACTATTCCGGCCGCAGCAGCAAGCCTTGTGGTACGCAGGCTGTCGCAAATCATGGCGCTGGGTGCACTCCTGTGTGCTATATTCTCGACATCAGGTCTTTTTATAAGCTATAGTTTTGATCTTCCTACCGGAGCTGTGACTATAATACTATCTGGAATTGTCTATCTGGTTCTGGCCCTCTGCTCAAAAGCGATAATCAGACACAGGCAATAATAAACATAGAGACATAGAGAAAGACAAAGGCCATAAGTATAAAGAAAAGCTGGGCAATCAGCTTCTTGACTGCAAAAATACGCCGCCTGCCTATAAAGGAAAAAAGCAGGGCTATGACAAATACAGAGCATCCGATAAGAGCCAGGGAGGACCAGACTGTGCACCAGAGGAAAAGCATCATAGTTTCCGGCAGAAAATCCTGATAAGACCCCAGGACATAGAAAAAGAAGAGCACGCCGGTAAAAACTGCCATGAATATGGAGCACTTGTTTACTAACCTGAATATCCTTGTCCTGGAAAAATCCCTTGCCTGCATATCTTCTTATATCATAATATTATTACCCTTGACTGTAAACCCGACATAAAATATTCTTTATAATATGAAGAGATTTCTGGTGCTGATTCTGTTTCTTCTATGCCTCACTGCCCTTTCTGCCCAAGAGATATTTGAGCAGGCATCGCATCAGCTTAAGCCTTTCTTTCCGGCACAGGAGAATTCAGAGCAGGCAACATGGATACATAGATATATAAAACATACTCTGGAAAACAGAGATATTCCTTATACAGAGATTCCGTTGGATACCCTTAAGGAAAGCCATTCCTTTGCCAAGAATATTTCGGTGGTACTGCCAGGAACTACCCAGCAGAAGCTGATTATCGCCGTTCCTATGGCAGAGCACAGCAGCCCGTACAATGCAGCTTTGGCACTGGAGCTGGCAGTACGGTTATCCAGGCAGGAGCATACCAGCCAGATTGAGATTCTTTTTCTGGGATCCGACTTCATAGGAGCCAGGGTTGCAGCCCAGAGTCTAAAGAATGAGGACTGTGTGCTGCTCTATCTTAACTTCCAGGGAATTCCTGACAAGATCATGCTGCAGACCGGGGTAAAAGGACACATAACTCCTTATTGGGTGGTGAATTACTGCAACAAATATCTGCATCAGGCAAACCTGGCATTCAACCTGAAGCCAGAACAGAATATCCTGTACAGCATAGGAATGATTCCAGACCCTTCGCCACTGGATGTATTTCTGGAAGAGGGAATAACTGCCCTGATGATGTATGGAGACAGCGGAAAGAAGAACCAGTCCTCCGCTATATGGACAGAATCTTTCTGCAGTTTTGTAGAGACGTTTGAGAAGCAGGAACTGGAAAAACACGAGAACGAAGATCAGAACTATTTTATAATGCAGTTTGGAGATATTTACTATATCCTGACAGAGTTGCACATAATGATTTTCTTCCTGATTGTTGCAGCCTTTATCCTGTTCTATATCATCCTGCACACACGGCAGGCCAAGAACTATCTGCACCTTTTCATCAAGAATTTCAACATTGTATTCTGGACCATAATAATGATTTTCATCTTCTTCCAGATCTCAACCTGGATATGTGGTCTGTTCCTGCTGGTCACCAAGCTGGACAGCCATTGGCAGAGCATTATTCCGGAGCTGGTCAGCCTAAAGGCTCTTATAAGCCTGGTCCTGCTTATTCTGATGTTTCCTGCCTATTCGCAGTTCAAGCAGCATAATCTGGGAAATTTCTTCTCTGGGAGCGCAGTCATCACAGCCCTTCTGGATATGATCATATTCATGGCTATTGATTTCTCCTTTGCAGTATATTATATCTGGAGCCTCCTATGTATCTTCATATTTGCAGTGGTCAAGCGGAGGCGCGTCAAGTTCCTGTGCATGATTCTCTCTGGAATCTTCTTTATCAGGACTATTTATGGAATTCTGTTCTATCCTGCCCTGAACCTGTGCTGCAACCTTATATTCTCCCCCATGGGTATGAATCTGGCTCTGGCACTGTTTGTACTGCCGTTTGTATTCATGGGAATACGTATATTCTCTGTCATACCGCTTAAGATTGAGCTAAAGCACAAGGTGTCCAAGCTGCTGGGTTTTGCAGCTGTCATTATCCTGACAGTGCTGGCATTCCGGTTTGTCTATCTGTATAATCCTTTCAGCGGAAAGGAGATACAGCTGGTGGAGGCGGTAGAGTTCTACGACCTGGATGAAAACAGGGGAACCCTGACCTTGGAGAGCGACTACAAGCTGGGAAGCCTGCAGGTAAAGACGGGAAATGATGAAATCAATGCATTCTCTAAAGAGAAAAGACTTATATATGATATTCAGAAACCACCGGTTGAGACAGCTGTATGGACCACCACCAGCCAGTTCCTGGAGCGTAAGACTATAGAATTTCATGTTGCAGCCCATGGGAGGCCGGATCAGCTTAACATTACGCTGAGAGCACCTGCAAAAAACGACAAGATTATACTGCTGGACTCCACATACCCCTACCAGCTCAAGGAGGATACAGTCCAGTTCTTTATCGGCAAGAACCAGCCCATGCCATTCAGTATGAAGATAACGACCCAACGGGAGACCTCCTTTGATGCTCAAGTTGACATCTGCTACTCCATAATGCCTTTCAATTTCTTTTTCGATGGCGACAACAAACATTGCAAGCCCTCTCTTATCCTGACCAAGAAGCTTTCAATCCGTGGAGAAAAATGATGGAGAGTGTCTTCTTCTGTGCCGATATGGATGCATTTTTTGCATCTGTAGAACAGCACGACTATCCCGAGTACCGGGGCAAACCCCTGATTGTAGGCGGTGCAGAGGGACACCGGGGCGTAGTATCAGCCTGCTCCTACGAGGCCAGAAAGTATGGCGTCCACTCTGCCATGAGTGCATCCAATGCCCGGAAGCTGTGTCCCCATGGAATATTTGTTCCAGTGCGGATGAAACGGTATAAAGAGGTATCTGACCATATAATGGAGATATTCTCACGGTTTGCCCCAGAGGTTATGCAGAACTCTATAGATGAGGCTTTTATGGACATGACCGGGACCGACAGGCTTATGGGGCCACCCCTGGATGTGGCAGCAAAAATCAAAGCCTGTGTCAAGGAGGAGACAGGTCTTACAGTCTCTATCGGGATAGGAGGGAACAAGTATCTGGCAAAGCTGGCCTCTGATTACAGAAAACCAGATGGTCTGTACCAAGTCGAGAAAGGAAAAGAGATTGAGTTCATAGACTCAATTCCGCTTAAAAAGCTGTGGGGGATAGGAAAAAGCACTTGGACACGCCTTGAGAAATCGGGAATCACAACTGCGGCACAGATACGCAGTCTTTCTGCCACACTCCTGGAACAGATGTTTGGAAAAGGGGCTTCAGAATTTCTTCTTTCCATCGCACGGGGTCAGGACCCTGGAATCTGTACTGCAGAGCATAAGAGCAGGTCTATAAGCAACGAGATAACTTTTGATCAGGATGTAGGGGATTATGCTGTGCTGCGGGAGACATTGCTGGGGCTTTCCCACCAGATTCTGTTCCGGCTTCTGGAGAAAGGATGGTCTTCCAAGACACTGGCCCTGAAGCTGAGGCTGGACAACTTCTCCACTTCCACAATCCAGATGACCCAGGAAAGCCCTTTTACATCGGCCGAGGAGGTGTTTCAGGCATCGCTGGTCCTGCTTGGGAAAAAGTGGGACAGGAAGCAGAATGTCCGCCTTATAGGGCTGGGGTTCCAGAATGCAGATACAAGCGGAGACACCCAGCTTTCGCTTTTTGATGACATACACAACAAGCAGAACAAGGTAGAGAAGGCTGTGCTTAAGCTGAACAGCAGGTTCAAGGGAAATCAGGTAATCAAGGCTGCCCTTTTGAAGAAGCCTTAAACCCATCTGGCACCATATAATATTTGTTGGAGGAGTTCCACAGGGTGAAACCGCTGGCATTCTCTCTGGAAAGCCCCTTGATCTGACGGTTATAGTACTCGAAATATTCCTCGGGACTGAAGCTCTTTTCCTCTCTCACCAGGAAAGCCTGGACAAATGGGCGGACAAGACAGTTGTTATGACCGCATATCAGCTTTGAATGGAGGGTTCCTGCCTCGTAAATGTACTGCGCCCATTCCATATAGCTCTTTCCTTTCTTATGGAAATCGGCAGAGAAGTGGGAAGGATAGTACATCGGAGACACCACATCCACATATTTGCTTGCCATGACCAGATTCTGACCGTTCCATTTCTCCATCTTGTTCCAGCCATTGAATCCATAGAAATCGACGCTGATAGGAATAGAGAGAGCTTCCCTTGCCTTCTTGAGGAAGGACTCCAGGGCATCGGAATTGGTCATGCCGTCATGAGCCCAGGTGTAATCAATATTCTGTATCTTTCCATCGGTAGGAAACCGTATATAGTCAAACTGAATCTCATCAACCCCGGCGGCCTGGAATTCCAAAGCCAGGGAAATATTATAATCCCAGATATCGGAGCAGAACGGGTCTACCCAGTACTCGCGGCCGTTCTCCCAAGGTCTGCCATCTGTCTTTTTCTTGACTGCATACTTAAAGCCGTCATACCTGTACATCTGCTCATCCTTGAACACCACGATACGCCCTATTACATACATGCCGGCATCGTGGGCTGTAGAGAGCATCTGAGCCAGGTCGAAGTACTCTTTGTTGGCTCCTGTGGCTATGGCTACAGGGTTTGAGGTTGTGCAGGTAACATTGCCGAAATCATCTTTTAAATCGATGACAAAGGAATCCATATTATGGGCTTTGAGGAATGAAATATGATCCTCAAGGCGTCCCGGTTTTCCATTTACATAGTTAAGGTATATACCAGTTCTGTCTGATGCTGCTTTCTTGCGGGTTGCCTCGGAGAAAGTCATGGTTGTCTTTTTGACAGGAAGAACAAGACCGTCGTACTTATACCATTCGCTGCCGTCATAGGAAGATTCGAAAACTTCTGTGCCTGTAAATATCTTGAGTGCAGAACCTGTGTCTGTTATGGCATGGATTGGGTTTGCAGCAACTGCCTCGGGAGTAGGAAGAGGTTTCCACCGCTGGATATAAGGATCATAGCCATAGAGCTGATTATCTGGCAGGCTGGCGGCATACCATGTGTATGGTTCCTTGTTGTCCACCGGGCAGATTGCAGTAATCTCCTCGTAGAATCCACCTCCGATATAGAACCGGTTGCTGGGGAAAACCTCCCAGGTAGCACCCATGTCGTAGGTGACATAGAGTCCGTCACAGCTGGTTCCAATCATTACGGTATATCCTTCTGCAGTCCCTTTTAAGGCAGCTGCGGTAAAGTAGGAACGCACTTTGATAGGTTCACCCACAGGAATATTCTTCCATGTAGAGGTATCCACATCATACAGGGAGACAAAGTTAGAGCCACAGGCTACCATATAACCGCTGGCCTGGTGGCAGAATACACTGGAGATGTCCCGGTATTCAGTCTCCTTGAATGGGTAGACATGTTTTTCCGGAAGCCCCTGGGGAAAAGGTGTCCAGGTGATTCCTCCGTCAAAGGAACGCTGTACCAAAGAATCACGGCAGGTTGATATATAGGTGCCGTCATCCAGTACGACAATACGCTCGCTCTCTGCAGAAAGCGGGAAAATAATAATGCATAATAAAATGAGTGTAACTATTCTTCTGTCCATATGTTCTTTATTATATATCGGCAGATTGTAAAATATATTTATAAGGTATACATTTGTAATATGGAAATAGATTTTGAGCTTGGCAGTAAGATCTTAGCAGCTGTCAATGCATCTGGAAGCCTTGAGCAGAAAGCCCTGGATGCCGACATACTCCCACACCCTGACGGAAAGGATATCTTTGTCCTCCACTCCAACATGAAGTTTCCAATAGGAAAAGCCCAGGCTCAGAAAGTTCTGGAGAAGTTCTGCATACCATACTCTGTCATAGAGGATGTCCCCTGCTCAGACGGCATACTCCGTTTCTCCTTCGGCTCCCTGCACCGGCTGGGACTCCACCTGATTCCATATCTGTCATACGGCATACTGAACGGCGGCATGGCCACAAGCTACTGCGACACCAAGAACAACTCCAAGTTCAATCCCGGGCTCTTTGAGCAGTGCAGGGACTCTTTTGACAGCTTGTCAGAAAAGTGCAAAGGCAGACCCAAGGGGATAACACCCGCATATATAAATCCCGACGGCTCCCCGGGCTACGACTTCATCGAGCTCAAGATGCGCTCGGTGCTACGGCATATAAGGCAGTCCCAGATTGTCACCGGGAAAGGGGCTTCTGAATACCAGTATCCAATATTCCAGATGACCAGTCACAACACAGATGCAAAACTGGCATCAAGATACAAGGAATATAAGAATTCCTCTGTCCTCAAGGATCTTATAGCAGAAACCGGTGTTGATGTGACAGAGCCCCTGAGCGCTGTCCAGCCCCTGATCCCGGTATTCACCCCCACATCAGACGGATATCCTCTCTCCTTCTTCAAGGATAAGGATGGAAACTGTTATGCTCTGCCGGGAGGACACGGGCAGAACTTCTTTGTGCTGCGGAATATCTACAGGAAGCTCCTGGATGCCGGCAAGAAGTTTGTATACCTGGGGAATGTGGACAACATAGGGTTCACCATAACTCCGGTGGAGCTGGCAGTGCTGGCCCTGTCGGGAAGGCAGGCCACCTTCGACTTCTCATTCAAGACGCCTGTGGATGTGAAAGGCGGAATCCTGATACGGGAGCGCAGCGGGCATCTTACCTGCGGTGACATAGGGCGGGCTGTGTCCAATGAGTTTGTGAGAAAGAACGAGGAGATGGGAATCCCTATCCTGTTCAACTGTGCCACAGGGCTTTTCAACCTGGAATATCTGGTGGAGAACCTGGACAGGATAATAGATAATCTTCCTATACGGCTGAGCAATCAGAACAAGGACATAGGGCAGTATTCGCAGGCAGAGCAGATCACCTGGGAGGTGATAGGACTCCTGGACAGCCTGATAATATTTGCGGTGGAGAAGTACGAGCGGTTCATAGCCTCGAAGCTCCTGATGGACAACATGCTGGCGTCGGATCTGCCCTGCTGCAGAAGTTATCTTGCAGAGAACGAGGAGACAGACTTTGTACGGGCAGTGCGTGCTGTGCAGAAGGGGCTGGTGTGGAACCTGAAGACACAGTATGGCCTTGAGCTGAAAGATGGCCGGTGGGTTCCTGTCAGTGCTTTTTCTTAAAAGTCTTGTAGTAGTACTTGCGTACCTTCTCTGCCAGGCAGTATAACTGGTACATAAGAGGATGACATGGGTAATCCCAGGCACCGCCACGGTGGATTATGGTGCCACCCCAGCCAGTCTTGAAAAGATATAGTCCATGCATAGGATGAGCCGGATCATCTACCGGAGGAATTCCAAAGAAATCATATTCAAGGCAGCCTGCCTCTTTTGCATCCTGGATAGCCTTCCACTGCAGAGCATAGGCCGGCATGGTGTCACGCTTCCTGTTTGCCGAGGCGCCATAGAGGTAGGTAGCCTCGTTGCCGTCAAAGAAAGTTATTATTCCTGCTATGACATCAGATTCAACCGATGCCAGATAGAGCCTGACATCAATCCGTTTCTGCTCCTTGGCCAAGTCAAACTGTTTCTGATAGTAGATATATGGGTGAATGGAAATCCGGTCCCGCTCTGCTGTCTCCTTATACAGGTCGTACCACACAGGAAGCTTCTCCACTCCATGGCAGGTCACTGTAACCCCTTTCTTCTCTGCAGTCTTTATATTACGGCGGACCCTCTCCTTAAAGCCTTTCTGTATCTCCTCAAGCGGGCGGGAGATATCAAGGATAACAGAGGATGGTGGCTGTATATCAAGGGATGCTTTCTTAAAACGTTTAGGAGCATCTTTCCACTCCCCTTCTGTCTGGGTGTACCAAGGAAGGTCGTAGCGGATAAAGATACAGGTCTTAGGCAGCCGTCTCTTTACTGTCCTTGAAAGCTCCTCAAGCTTGTCGCCAGGTATAGGGGCATAGGGGATATATGCCAGCGAAAAGATTTTTGCAATTGGCCGCAGAAGCACATTCAGACTCAGCCCCTCGAAAGAGAAGGCATAGGGTTTCCAGCCGAAAGCCCCCTTGAATGCACTCCACAGCCTGCTTTGAAGAAAAGAGCCGGACAAATCAGTGTACTCCGCCGTTTACAGTGAACTCTGTAGAGATGATTCTGCCATCTGCAACAAGCTTCTTGCCGCCTATCTCCACATTCTTATCCACCACATTGATCTCGATGCTGAAGAACATATCTGCATCTATGTTGTCAGGCTTTACAGCATTCACGTCATCGCCCTCAAGCACTACATTTGTACCAGGGGCTGCCCATGGTGCAGAAAGAACTTCTACACAGTCCTTGCCATCAGCATCTTTGTAATCAGCGGCCAGAAGCATACCGCGGCTCTCTATTCCACGCATCTTTCTAGGCTTAAGGTTGTCGGCCAGGATAATGTGCTTGCCCATAAGCTCTTCTGGAGTCAGGTATGGAACCAGTCCGCTCTGGATAACCCGGTCTTCGCCGCTTCCGTCATCCAGGTGCTCAATATAGAGCTTGTCACTCTCCGGGTTCCGCTCCACGCTGACAATCTTGGCAACTTTGAGTCTGATATTCTTGGCAAAATATGCAGGCTGCTCCCCTGCAGGAAGCACTTCAGGTTCTGAGGATTTCTGCTTCTTGGGCTGCTGTTTCTGAGCCTGTGCCTTGGCCTCTTTCCGCTCCTTCTGGTTGCCAGAGAACTGGTCCCGGAATGATTCCATAGTCTTTTTATCCATAGGGGTAAAGTAGACTTCGGTAGGTCCTACTGCAGAGAGTCCTTCGGTCTTTCCTACATCGTCCCAGCACATGCCAGGCTTGGTTCCCAGGTCTACACGGCTTTCAAATACAGAGGTGCCGAAGTATGACATAACTTTCTGGGTGTACTGCGGCATATATGGGTGCATCATTATCATAAGGTCTTTGATTACATAGCACAGGTTGTGAATAAGCTTAGCAGCCCGGTCCGGGTCTGTATTTCTTGTCTTCCACGGCTCTGCAGCCTGGAATGCCTTGTTGGCGATATCAGAGATTGCGAACATCTCGTGGAATGCCTCCTTGAGCTCGGTCCACTCAAGAAGCTCTTTTATCTTTTCTTCTCTCTGGTGGATATCGTCCCACAGCTGCTGATCCACAGGTGCAGAAGGAATCTTGCCATCGTAGTATTTGTTCACAAACAGCAGGGTGCGGTTCACCAGGTTACCCAGGTTTCCGATAAGCTCGCTGTTCATCTTTTCCTGGAAATCTTTCCATGTGAACTGGAAATCGGACTTCTCGGGTCTGTTGTAGAAGATGTAGAACCGCCATGCATCAGCAGGAATTCCTGTGGCAATGGCATCGCTTCCGAACACTCCTACGCCGCGGCTTTTTGAGAATTTGCCATCCTCGTAGTTCAGGTACTCAGATGAGCTCATGTGGAACAGCTTGGTCCAGTTGTGACCAGAGCCCAGCAGTGTGCATGGGAATATGACTGTATGGAACGGGATATTGTCCTTTCCGATAAACTGGAACAGCTGAACCTCCTCCTTGCCTTTGGCCTCCGGACTTTCCTCTGGAATCCACCAGCTCTTCCAGTCGAAGCTCTCTTTTCCTGAAGCCTTAAGCTCGTTGGCCAGCTGGGCTGTGATGGATATATATCCGATAGGAGCGTTGAACCATACGTAGAACACCTTGTTCTCGTAGCCTGGCTTTGGAACTGGGATACCCCACTTAAGGTCCCTGGTTATAGCCCGCTCGTTGAGTCCTGCCTTAAGCCAGCTCCTGGTGGTGTTGATTGCGTTGTCAGACCACTTGCCATCCTTGCTGACCTGGTCCATCCAAGCTTCAAGCTTTCCGCTGATAGCAGGCAGGTTGATATAAAGATGCTTAGTCTCCCGCACCTCTGGAGTAGAGCCACAGGTCACGCACCGTGGGTTCTTAAGGTCTATAGGATCCAGCAGGGAACCGCAGCCGTCACACTGGTCGCCCCGGGCATCCTCGGCATTGCACTTAGGACAGTTGCCCCTTACATATCGGTCAGAGAGGAACATATTGCACTTGGGACAGAAAAGCTGCTGATTGGTGTGTTCAGTTATAAGCCCAGCTTTGTCCAGGTCATTGAACAGGCTCTGGGTGATTTCGGTGCACTCCTGGTTGGAGGTGCGGCCGAATTTATCAAAGTCGATATGGAACCAGTCGTATATTTTTGTGTGTTCTGCAAAATAGTAGTCGCAGAGCTGGCGGGGAGTCTTCTTCTCTTCCAGCGCCCGGGTCTCGGTGGCAGTACCATATTCGTCAGTACCGCAGATATATAGGGTGTCATATCCCCTGAGGCGGCAGAATCGGGCGAAAACATCGCCGGAAAGCATCTGGATAAGGTTTCCCAGGTGCGGAATGTTGTTTACATACGGAAGTGCTGATGTGATCAATCTTCTTTTCATTCGAAAAATACCTCTTGTCGTGAGACTTTGTTTAAAAATATACTAAAAATAAAGGTTTTACAAGGTAATTAATGCACTTCTCCATAGCAGCCGCCTGTAAAATGAAACGATGACACCAGATTTTTCAGTTTTCCACCAGTTGCACCTGTGACAGAGAAACTCAGACAGCGCATCCTGTTCCTGTGACAGATACGGGTCTGACAATACTCTTTATGCACCGATACCAGAGTACCAGCTTCCACCATTCCACCCTCTGTCAGAACAGGCACGGCAAGGAGTCCTGCCAGGCTTTTCCGATATTTGTCATAGCCCATAATCTTTACATCTGTCTCAACTCCATCAATAAAATATTTATCCACCACCGGCTCTGAAACTGCATAATAGAAAGATTTATACACATCATACGGAGAAAGACCTGAGCCAGCACACTTCAACGGTATTTTAAGCACAACATTTGCCATATCCGATTTAAAATTATAGACGATTTTCACTTTATCTATACTTTCATTCACATAATTTGCAAGTTCAAGCACATTATTTTTAATCTGCAATATATTATCTCCATATACAGTCACATCAACAGCATTGCTGGTATGTTTTCCTGGAATATAGAAGAATATTTCAGGCCACTGTAATGCTATTTCCTCAATCTTGGTCACAATATCTTCTTTCTGACCCCCTATAATTGTGAACGAAGTCTGTCCAGAGCCTCCGTGGGAGATAATTCTGTCAAATTCGCCCCAGAAGATAAGTTCTGCCTCGATTTCAGAAGCACTCTGCTGAATATATGAGAACGGAGTCCCACTGTCGTACTGAAGCGAAAAACTGAAACCTGCAGCATCTGTTACAGAAGAAAATACAAACGGGAGCAGCAGAAGGATAGGTGCCAGATACCAGACAGAGTGATTGGAGACATGCTTTTCTATTATTCCAGATGTCAGGAAGTTAAAAAGAAGGGATGCCCCGTATCCGGAAAAAAGTATTATGAAAAAAGGGATGCTCCACCGCACGATTTCAGGAGTTGTGTAGAAGAAATCCAGAAAGAGGATAAGACCCAGAGAGATGAGGACAGAAAGCCGGCTGGATACAGAAACAAGCAAGGGGAGAATAAACAGGGCTGCTATTCCAGTTGCATCCAGCTGAAAATGGAACAGAAATAGAAAAGCAAGAGAGCCTGAAATAACAAAAAAAAGCTTCCAGACAGCCTTAAATCCCAGAAAAAAGAGAAGCAGAGATATCCAGAACAGAAGGGCTATAGCAGAAAACCATATAAGATTCTCAACTTCCCGCCCCTGGTCATATAAGACATCGCCTCCCATATCAGCGGTGGTTTTCCTAAGCTGGCGGCATAGGCCAAGGGCATTGCCATCACCTGCTTTGGTCACAAAGAAAAGAAGCGATGCTCTGCCGTCGATATGACCAAAGTTCTCGGCCTCAGAAAAGCAGTAATCAACCTGGGCCACATCCAGAAGTCTGCACCCGGGTGCAACACCTATTCTCTCCAGATCTGAAACCCCGGATATCCGGTTCTCCAGCACCATAGCTCCACCACCTGGCATGGCAACCTTGGCGACAAGGTTGCTTCTTCGAAGAAGGCTGCCTACAGCATCTGCAGGCAGCCCCATGCCAGACAGGACATCGCTGTGGAGATGCAGCTGCACTTCCTTTCTTTTCCGGCCGCCCACCGACACATCCCCGGAGCCGGCCATTGACTCATAGCTCTTTTTTATATAATCAACTTTTTCTTCCATCCCCGGCGGAAAAAAGGAGATAAACACAGGAGAAGAACCGGGGCTGTCCCTTATTATCTCTGGCCGTCCCACCCCCTTGGGAAAGGCAGCATAGGCCTGGTTGGCGGCATCGGATATCTGAACATAGGCGCTGTCCAGCGATGTCCTGTCAGAGAATGTACATAGTATGCTCCCTTTACCAGGCTCAGAGACAGAAGAGATCTCCCTGATTCCCTTAACCTGAGCACAGGCCTCCTCTATCTGGAGCACAAGAGATTCCACCTGTTCCTCGAAAGCTCCATAGTAATCAAAGGAGACCATGATACTCCGGTTGCCAGACTCAGGAAGCAGACCTAAAGAAGCATGCCATCTTATTGCAAGGAAAAACAGAATCCACAGGAGCAGCAGTATAAGTATTTTTCTCATATCATGAATGTTCATAGTGTGCCTCCTTTGAAAAGAATGGAATAAGGGCAAACAGTGCGGCAGTCCCGAACAAAAGGCCACCCAGCAGTGATATGGAGGCGCAGTTCTGTATTGGATTGGTATCAAGAAACGCCACTGGAAAGAGGGCCATAGCTGTGGATAAAACCGAAAGGAATACTGTCCTGAGCCTGGAGCAGGCAGCACTTTGCACCGAGCATCCAAGTTCTATCTCAGACCTGATGAGTATACCTGAATTCACTGCTGTACCAGTCAGAATTATAATTCCAAGAAATGAACTTATATTAAGGCTTTTTCCTGTAAGATAAAGGGCTAAAAAACTCCCTGCCATGCCAAGGGGAACAGTTCCCAGAATAGCAAATGGAACCAGAAGAGACTCAAACTGTATGGCCAGTATAAACCAGACAAAAACCAAAGCTCCGGCAAAAAGGAGAATCACATTCTTCATGTTTGACTTCAGGATGGAATCGGCCAGGCATATTGTCCCGTAGGATTCAGGTGGAGGCTGGGAAAAAGAGAAAAAAAGTGCATTCTGCCTGTCCATGCGGCAGAGATTTCCGCTGCTCTCTGTCTCATTCACTTCGATGAATGACCTGGTGAAGATAATATTATTTTTTTCTTTATACAAAAGAGAAGCTGCCTTCTCTGCTGAATCCACAAATCTCCTTCCATACCGCAGCCGTACGTCTACAGGGCTTCCTGATGCCTCTATCTGTGCCACCACCTGCCCATCAGTCCCCAAAGCAATGTTCTTAAAAATATCGGCAGGTGTCATTCCCAGGGAATAGATGGAATCTGTCACATAAAATCGGTATTCGGGACAAACTTCAAAACCTTTCCGGACATTGACAAGTATGCCATCCTGCTCTGCTTTTCTGACAACCGCTCTCCTCTTCTGTTCAAGGGTTTCCCGGTCTGGAGCAGTAATGACATACATATCTGACGACCCCACAAGTGCCGAAAGAAAATCTTTTCCAGGCCGCACCTCGCAGTTCCAGATTGAGGAATCAAACCTGCCCAGAATCTCCTTTTTATTTTTTCCTTTTATCCAGAAAATAAAACGGTTTGTATCCTGCTCCATAGCCATGCTCCCTTTTCCTCCAAAAAGAGCTATCGAATCACACAGTTTTCTCCTTATGATATCATTCTCAAGTTCAAGAGCCCAACTGTTATACAGATTGAATGGGTAACTTGGAGGGAAATCCACCTGTATCTCAAATTCGGCAGACTCATTTTCCGGCAGTATGGCTTTGGGGATAACAAATATCAAAACCAAAGGCATTATAGAGATGAATGCCAGAGGAACAGCAAGTTTTCTCCTGTGCGATGCAAAGTCCGAAAATGCCTTGTACCACTTTTCTATACAGAAACTGGTATCCTGCTGCTTTATAAGATGATTCACCAGATCAAACAGAGCAGGCACAAGGGTAAGCGAGACAATGCAGGATAGTGCAAGAAACAGAATGACAGTGACTGCCAGGCTTGAAAAAACTTTTCCCATTATTCCCGGCAGCATAAGAATCGGCAGAAATATGATTATTGTTGTCAGTGTCGAGCCTATGACAGCCGGGGCAGAATAGAAAGGTCTTTTTCCAGCCATAAGATGCTGGGCAACCACAATGGAGCTGTCAAACACCATGCCAGAACCCACCGCCAGAGCCGACAGGGTGATGATATTCAGAGTCATACCTGTGCAATGCATGATTACAAAAAGGGGCATCAAAGAAAATGGCAGAGTCAGAATTATAATAAGAGCCAGATATTTCTGATGCATGAAAAAAGCAATCGCGGCGCTGGCACAGAGGATGCCCAGCAGAATACTGAATACAAGGCTTCTTACAGCCTGCACAAGGGGTCTGGAAGTATCCTCCACAATACAGATATCAAAGAGAGGGTCATACAACTTGGACAAGTGGGGGATCAACAATGTTATTTCCCGGCAGATATGGAGCAGGCTGCTACCTCCTGTCTTTATAATCTGGATGCCTATTCCTTCCCGGCCGTTGTAATGAAAACAGGATGTCCTTATCTTTTCTCCCTCCGAGACCTCTGCTATATCACCTACTGTCAAAGCCCCCTCTGAATCCAATGGAATACGGGATATATCCTCTGCACTTCTTATTCCTGTCTCTGCTTTTATCAGGTATTGCCTCCCCTTCTCCTCCACAGTTCCTGCTGGATACCGGAAGATGCTCCTGCCCACAATATCTGCCACATCATCCAGATTTAAAGCAGTTGAAGAGATGAGAAAAGGATAGTCCACATCGATGTGTATCTCCGGTTCAATACACCCAGAAAGCTCGACCTGGGCAACTCCCTCCACCGCCATAAGCCTGCTTTTGAATTCCTTTTCCACCACATGGGAAATCTGGGAGACTGACAGGTTTTCTTTAGGAAAGACTGCAAGAGTCATAGCCTTGGAATCGGACAGTGTCCTGAATGAAAGCACAGGATGAGAGGCTGATTCAGGCAGAAACGGATAGACAGAATCTATCCTGTTGCGTATATCGCTGCCTGTCACATTCATATCTGCATTCCATGAGAATTCAAGCTTAATGATGCTGCTTCCCCGTTTTGACTCAGAGGTAATCTTACGTATATTCTTTATTGAGGATAAACTGCTTTCCAGAGGAACAGTAATCAGCTCCTCGACCTGATCGGCACTCATTCCGCTTAAATCTGTGACAACATAAGCATACGGCACTGTTATCTCCGGATAATAACTCATCTCCAGCCTGAAAAGGCTTATGATCCCCAGCAGTGCGACCCCAGAATAGAATATAAGGATTTGAAAAGAGTGTCTCATAGTGAATTTATCCTTATGATATAATCGTGGCCTAAACAGTTTTTCTCAGAGTCCTGCAGATCTGAATCAACCGAGATGATGACTGGTGTCTGTTCTGTTCCAGCTGTGATGCTGCAGAAAATGCGTACAAGGGCAGTATTGTCATCCTGCTTTATTGTCTCAAGGTGCTCAGGTGCAATCACAAGGTTTCCCATAGCAACCTCGATATCAACAGCACTATACACATCAGCAGGATAAAGGACTGCGTTTTTTCCTACCGAAAGCTCAAATTCAAAACAGGCCTGATTTCCACTCTCGAACACAATGCCTGAGCCATATTCCAAAGAGGTGCTTTCTCCAGTGCTGAAGTCCTGGAAGAATCTGATGTCTCTAACTTCTGGCATCACAGAGTTCTCCCCATCCACATAGAGAAAGAAACGTCTTGAATCCGGGGTGGAGAGCTCAAGGAGCGTCTTATAAGGAAGCGGTTTGTCAAAAGTTATGGTGCACTGTGTATAACTGCTGTTCCATGATGCCAAGTAACTTTGATAAGGAGTTATTTCAACAGGGGTCTTGATTGTGCTGCTGCTGGCTGTATCCGAGAAGAACAGAACCAGCTCTGCATCTTTTTCAACCCCATGCTGCACCTTCTGTTCCTCAAGAGATTCTCCATCTTTTATCTGTATCCGGGACATCTTTGCAAGTGGTTCTTCTGGAGTTGAGAACATCACTTTCTTATCCAATATATTCATAGTGTATGCAGTGTTCCAATCCAGCTTCTCAAGCGGTGTAAAGATGACAGCTCTACCTCCATCTTTAAATGAGATACTGCCCTGTACCGAAGGCGATATACTGAACTTCTGATAAAAAAGAGCCTCTTCTACAGGTCTTGAGAATTCTATCTGTATCGGCTTAAGGAGATCTGAAAGAACCTCTCCTTCCTTTATGTTCATTTTTTGAACAAAAGGTTCATCACTGTCTCCTCCTGTAGAAAAAGTGCAGCAGAAAGTCTGTTTCAGTGAATTTCCATATGCATCCTCGGCTCTGGTACTAATCTCCACCTCATACACTCTTTTCTCCTTTATTCCAGACATAGGGAAAAAATACATCTCCCTGTTCTCCCAGACAAAAGTTCCAGATTCAGAAGTGGTATCACAGCTGCAGGAGAAAGCTGCTTCTGTTATCCCTTTACGCATCTTGGCAGAAAAGACAACATGGATGCAGGATTTCTCAAGAGTGCACGATGAGACTTCTGGAGAGCTCATGTGGGAATACTCGTCCAATGCACAGGACTGCATGAATATCGTGACAATCAGCAATATAAATATCATTTTGTCCTCACTGTCATCCTCTTGCCGGATGCCTCAAGAGAATACCGGCTTCCATCTGGAATAAATCCGGTATAGGTTACATAAAGCGCATCATCTCCAATCCAGAACTGCGAAAGCACTTTTGGTGTCGGAAGCCCTGGCGGGAACAGAGGTCTAAGAACTATATGAGAGAAAATTTCTTCTTTCTCTGATGCAGTGCCAAGCCCTTGGCTGAATACAAAGCCAAAAGTGTAGACAGTATCTGCCTCTATCTCTGTCTCCTGTGTATAATCAAAAGATGTCATGGGAAATCCATCTGTCTCTTTTCCATCAAGACGCACCAGATTCTGCCGGGTTATATCAGGAGTAAACCTAATCCCGTAGTTCTCCTGCATCTTAAGTCCTTCCCTGCTCTGGGCATCGGCAGATACCGATACTGTATATTCTGTATCACACTTCCAATTGTCCTCTGGGACAAACAACAATGCAGAATCTGATTTCCAATATTTATACCCGCGTAAATCAGGAACAACAGAGAAAGCGTTTTCGGTCTTCTCACGATCCATAGGTACAGAGAATGAAACCTGTATGACATCCTTTTCTTTTATCCTGTCAAGTCCTCTCTGGAGCACAGGATATTCCAGACCATCATTCAGTGCAGTATCTGCAGAGTTCACAACAGGAACTGCGGCACCAGATGTGCAGTAAAGCACCCAGCTTACTTTTTCTGGAAGCTGTATTCCAGAGCTGGTACTCATCTCTTGGGAAAATGTGAAACTGTAGGCTGTATACTCTTTCCATGGTTTATCCGGGATTATGGTAAGCTGAGTACAGGAGCTGTTCCAGATTTTTTTATAGCCATTTTCGGGTGTTATGGAGAAACTTCGGAGAAGTGTATTTGGATCCATAGCTTTAGAGAAAGAAAAAACAACCTTGTCATTCTCCTGTATCACTGAACCAGGGGAGGGAACCATAGTTACAACAGGAGATGGTTCTGATCTATTCATGTAATAGAATGGAATGTAGATATTATATTCTCTTTCCTTCCCCTTTGTATCCAGAACCTGTCCCACATACTTAAGCAGATACCTGCGGGAGACAGAAAAACTCTGCTTGGGACGAAATATCATGACAGATTTATTCCAGGAGAATGTGCCGTTCACACGGCCGCTTGAGTCCTGCACTTCAAAAGCAGCCTGGGCAGATGCATGGTCCGGAGAAAAGTCAAACTGGACATATATCTCCTCGTCTTCGGCCAGAACCTGATTATAATCGGATGGATTAGTGCTGACAGAATCTGACTGGACAAAGTCTACTGCTCCGCATGAACTTAGAAGAATTGCACCAAAAATAAATAAACTGTTTTTCATTTTATCACCACCTGGCAGCCGTCAGAAAGATGCTCAAGCCGGGAGACTGCAACCACATCTCCGGCCGACATACCTTCCTTTATAAAAATTCTTTCCCCTTTGACAAAATCAACTGTAATCTCTTTTCTTGTTGCAACTCCGTTTTTTATCAGATAGACCGAGGCATCACTGTAATCGTCCTGCCTGTGCATAACTGCAGTTTTTGGAATAGACAACCTGGGTTTAAGACCTCCTGTAGTTATAGTCACATCTGCAAAAAGTCCAGGAATAAGAGACCTGTCCTGATTATCAATAGCTATCTTGATCATCCGGCCCCCTGTCTTAGTGTCTGCATATGGAGAAATCTGCTCAACTTTTCCTCGATAAAAAAGATCTCCAGCCTTGACCTCGGCATCTGCACCTATAGAGATTTCGCTGCACCGCTGTGCATTCACCGTAACTGTAATGTAGACAGATTCTGTGGAGAACAGAGTAAAGAGCCTGGTGTCTGAGTCTGCCTTCTCTCCTATGTCCACATACCGTTCTGCCACAATTCCGCTGATAGGAGATTTTATTTTTGTCTCCTCAAGATAAAGCTTGATATTGTCCACCTGGGACCTGGCTGCCTTAAGCTCGGCCTCCGAGGCCTCAAGCTGTGCCTTGAGAGTTGCTGTGTTTATCTGCACCAGAAGATTTTCATAGTCAGTTCTGCCAGCTGGGATATTATATCCGGCAGCCAGGATATCGGCATCGGAGAATCCTATACGTGCTGTCTCAAGCTCCAGAAGTGCCTGTTCCAGAGCATTCTTTGCCGATTCCATACTCATCTTTACATTCTTAAGTTCTTCGTCCGAAAAACCGCCTATTGTATGAAGTTTCAACTTGTTGTTGTAAATCCGAACAAGGTTGTCGTATTCTTTTTTCTTCTGCTCCGATGCCACCTGCACCCTGTTTATAGCCAGAAGCGTTTTGCGTGCATTCAGACAGCCTTCCTCAAACTGGGCTCTGGCCAGAGCAACCATAGCTTTCTTGGACTGGACATCGGCCTCGGCCTGATGCAGCTGGACAGTAAGTTTCACATCATCTAAAAGAGCCAGGACATCACCTTTCTCCACAGACATTCCCTTATCTGCAAGAAGAGATTTAACATTGGATGTAGATGTAGGGTATACATCTGCCTTTGATTTATAGACCACAGTGCCAAAAGCAGATACAACCGGAGCTGCCAACTCCTTGCCCGCAGTTGCTGTCTTGACCTCTACAGTCCTGACAACATGCTCTTCCTCCTTGCGGCAGGCAAGAATCATAAAGAGAAAAAATAAAACTATACATACTGACACTCTCTTTCTATTCATAAGCCACTCCCTTGTATAAGTTTTTTTCCTGAATATGCTGCTTCACTCAGACCACAGAGTTTCATAAGCTCCACTTCCTGAGAATAGAGATCAGATATTGCACGGAACACCTGTATCCTGTTCTGGGCCAGCTCAATCTGACTCTCCACATAGTCGATCCTTTTCTCTTCTCCAAGCTGAACCTTAAGCTCTTCTATACCAACTTTCCTCTCCTCAAGCTCTATCTTTTTTCTGGAACTCTCAAGATTCTTAACCAGAACCTGAATGTTCTTATATAGTTCTGCAACCTTGCTGCGGCACTCTCTGGCATATTTATCCCTGTTCCATCTGGCACGCCTATATGCAATCTTTCCTCTGGCCTCGGAGTAGAGCATATTTGAGTTTCCCAAGATATCTGCCTCTGCAGAAAATGACCTGAAACGCTGGTCAGAAGAGTTTTTTCCTATTCCCATGCTTACAGAACCCGGAATTCCTGGAGTGTCAAAATCAAGGGTAAGCTCCACAGAGAAACTTTTTTCAGATATGGGAAAATAATTGTCAGCTATTGCGGCATTGCATGTGACATAAACCGTAGGAAGATATTTTCTTTTAAGGATTTTATACTCAGCATCTGAGCGATGTGCAGAATATTCAAATTCTTTGAGATCCAGGCTGTTACTGAGAGCCTGCTCTGCAAAAAAATTCTCA
>Ga0079305_1000827_pt1 | contig 54390 bp, 45 predicted proteins | sample LMS_cellobiose_e_FD_79183 | JGI IMG/M metagenome (GOLD analysis project Ga0079305, IMG submission 79183) | Rumen-fistulated moose microbial communities from Alaska, USA - LMS_cellobiose_enrichment | ecosystem: Host-associated > Mammals > Digestive system > Stomach > Rumen fluid ...
CCGGAGATGGAGGCCGCGTTCTGCAGAGCGGAACGGGTGACTTTCTTCGGGTCGATGATGCCTTTGGCGAGCATGTCGACATATTCGCCGTTGGCGGCATCGAAACCTTTGTTGCCCTTCATGCCAAGGACTTCCTTGACGATCACGCTGCCTTCGTAGCCGCCGTTGGCCGCGATGGTGCGCAGGGGTTCTTCGACCGCCTTGCGGATGATTTCCGCGCCGATCGCTTCGTCGCCGGAAAGTTTGAGGGAATCCAGCGCGGGAACCGCACGCAGCAGAGCCACGCCGCCGCCCGGGACGATACCTTCTTCAACCGCGGCGCGGGTCGCATGCAGAGCGTCTTCCACGCGGGCTTTCTTTTCCTTCATTTCGGTTTCGGTGGCGGCGCCGATCTTGATCACGGCAACACCGCCGGCCAGCTTGGCCAGACGTTCCTGCAGTTTTTCGCGGTCGTAATCGGAAGAGGTCTCTTCGATCTGGTTGCGGATCTGATTGACGCGGCCGAGGATGGCGGACTGTTTGCCGGCGCCTTCGACGATCGTGGTGTTCTCTTTGCCGACCGTGACGCGTTTGGCTTTGCCGAGCTTGTCCAGACCGACGGATTCGAGCTTGATGCCGAGGTCTTCGGAAATGCAGGTGCCGCCCGTGAGGATGGCGATGTCTTCCAGCATGGCTTTACGGCGATCGCCGAAGCCCGGAGCCTTGACGGCGCAGACATTCAGGATGCCGCGCATCTTGTTGATGACCAGCGTGGCCAGAGCTTCGCCTTCGACGTCTTCGGCGATGATCAGCAGCGGCTTGCCGGTCTTGGCGACCGCCTGCAGCAGCGGCAGCAGATCGTTCAGGTTGCTGATCTTCTTTTCGTTGATCAGGATATAGGCGTCGTCGAGCGCGACTTCCATCGTTTCGGCGTTGGTCACGAAATAGGGAGAAAGATAACCTTTGTCGAACTGCATGCCTTCGACCACGTCGAGGGTGGTTTCGATCGTCTTGGCTTCTTCGACCGTGATCGTGCCGTCTTTGCCGACCTTTTCCATGGCGTCGGCGATGATCTTGCCGATTTCACTGTCGCCGTTGGCGGAAATGGTGGCGACCTGGGCGATCTGACCGAAGTCGGAGCTGACTTCCTTCTTCAGGGTGTCGAGTTTGGCGACGATGGCGTCGACCGCTTTGTCGATACCGCGTTTCAGGCTCATCGGATTGGCGCCGGCGGTAACGTTCTTGAGGCCTTCCTTGAAGATGGCTTCGGCCAGAACGGTCGCCGTGGTGGTGCCGTCACCGGCGATATCGGAAGTCTTGCTGGCGACTTCCTTGACCATCTGCGCGCCCATGTTCTGATAGGGGTTCTGCAGTTCGACTTCCTTGGCCACGCTCACGCCGTCCTTGGTGATGGTGGGGGAACCGAATTTCTTGTCGAGCACGACGTTGCGGCCTTTCGGACCGAGGGTGGCTTTCACCGCAGCACTGAGCTGCTGGACGCCAGAAAGAAGCTGACGACGGGCTTCGTCGCTGAACAAAAGTTGTTTCGCTGCCATGATGAATAATCTCCTGTGAGAATGTTTATTGCGTTAATGGATTCAGTCGATCACCGCGAGGATGTCGCTGGAGCTGAGAATCTTGTATTCCTTGCCGTCATACTTGACATCGGTTCCGCCGTATTTGCTGGTCAGGACGGTGTCGCCGACCTTGACGTCGAACGGAACTTTCTTGCCGTTGTCGTCGACCTTGCCGGTGCCGAGCGCGACCACGACCGCTTCCTGCGGTTTTTCCTTGGCGGTATCCGGGATCACGATCCCGCCCTTGATCTGTTCGGCTTCCTGCTTCTGTTCGACGAGAACTCTGTCGCCGAGAGGACGAATGTTGATTTTCTTTGCCATTTCCCTTTTCTCCTTGGTTTTATATTGGGGTTTTTCGGCTCTTCAATTCATGAAACTCCGCCCGGCGAACCGGACGGAGCATCGCAATCCTTATTGTTTGTCGTCATCCACGACTTCGGCATCGACCACATCGCCGTCCTTGGCCTGGCCCGGCTGAGCTCCGGCCTGCGGTCCGGCACCCGGAGCACCCTGCTGGGCGCCCTGCTGCTGGTAGACGCTCTGACCGATCTTCATGAGCAGTTCTTCGAGCTGCTGCATGGTGGCTTTCATCGCCTCGGTGTCGTTGGCTTCGACCTGTTTCTTCAGCTGGTCGATCTTTTCCTGGACCGGCTGTTTGACGTCGGCCGGAACCTTGTCGCCGAGTTCCTTGAGCTGTTTTTCGGTCTGATAGACCATCGAATCGGCGCGGTTCTTGACCTCGATCTTCTCCTTGGCGGCCTTGTCTTCGGCCTCGTGCGCCTTGGCATCATCGACCATGCGCTTGATCTCCTGTTCGGAGAGGCCGCTGCCGGCGGTGATGGTGATCTTCTGTTCCTTGCCGGTGCCCAAGTCTTTCGCAGTCACGTTCAGGATGCCGTTGGCGTCGATGTCGAACGTCACTTCGATCTGCGGGATGCCGCGCGGAGCCGGAGCGATGCCGTCCAGCCGGAACCGGCCGATCGATTTGTTGTCGGACGCCATGTTGCGTTCGCCCTGCAGCACGTGGATGTCCACCGACGGCTGATTGTCGGCCGCGGTCGAGAACACTTCGCTCTTGCGGGTCGGGATCGTGGTGTTGCGTTCGATCAGTCTGGTGGTCACGCCGCCGAGGGTTTCGATACCCAGCGAAAGCGGGGTGACGTCCAGCAGAACCACGTCGTTGACCTGACCGCCGAGCACGCCGCCCTGGATGGCCGCACCGGCCGCCACGACTTCGTCCGGGTTCACACCCTTGTTCGGTTCCTTGCCGAAGATCGAGCCGGCTTTCTGCTGGATGCGGGGCATACGGGTCATGCCGCCGACCAGGATCACTTCATTGATATTGCTCTTGTTCAGGCCGGAATCCTTGATGCAGATTTCGCACGGATTGACGGAACGTTCGATCAGCGGATCGGTCAGCTGTTCGAGCTGAGCGCGGGTCAGGGTCTTCTGCAGATGCAGCGGACCGCTCTGATTCATCGTGATGAACGGCAGGTTGATTTCCGAACTGGTCGCGGAGGAAAGTTCGATTTTGGCCTTTTCGCCGGCCTCTTTCAGCCGCTGCAGAGCCTGCGGATCGTTGCGGAGGTCGACTCCGTTTTCCTTTTTGAATTCATCGGCCAGCCAGTCGATCACCGCGCGGTCGAGGTCGTCGCCGCCCAGGTGGGTGTCGCCGTTGGTGGCCTTCACTTCGAACACGCCGTCGCCGATTTCCAGAATGGAGCAGTCGAACGTGCCGCCGCCGAAGTCATACACGGCGATCGTCTCGTCTTTCTTCTTGTCCAGTCCGTAAGCCAGAGAGGCCGCGGTCGGTTCGTTGATGATCCGTTTCACATCCAGACCGGCGATGCGTCCAGCGTCTTTGGTGGCCTGACGCTGGGTGTCGTTGAAATAAGCCGGCACGGTGATGACCGCTTCGGTGATTTTTTCGCCCAGATAGGCTTCCGCATCGGTTTTGAGTTTCTGCAGGATCATCGCGGAGATTTCCTGCGGGGTGTAGGTTTTGTCGGCGATCTTGATGCAGGCATCGCCGTTGCGGCCTTCCACCACTTCATACGGAACGCGTTTGATTTCCGCCTGCACTTCCGCATCGGAATATTTGCGGCCCATGAAACGTTTGATGGAAAATACCGTGTTTTTCGGATTCGTGACCGCCTGACGTTTCGCGGTCTGGCCGACCAGCCGTTCGCCGGTTTTGGTGAAAGCGACTACGGAAGGAGTCGTGTTTGCGCCTTCCGCATTCGGAATTACTTTAAAGGAAGTTCCTTCCATGACCGCCATGCAGCTGTTGGTCGTGCCCAAGTCGATACCAAGAATTTTGCCCATGATTTCAGTCCTTTCCTGATAATTAAGGTTTTGTTTCTGCAAAATACAATTCCCGTTAAGCATTCCGTGTGCCAACTTTTTCAAAAAAGGGGAATCATGCTAAAAATCAGCGGATTACAGATACGAGCCATTTTTCCGCCGCATAAAAAACAGTCCGCTGACACAGAAAAAAGCTGTCACACTGTGACACAATGTCACAGTTTTATCCCTAGAGAAGAAGCCGGAGAGCTGGCTGGGAATACTAGGAATACTGGGAATACTAGGAATACTGGCGCGAAGAATCTTCCCAGTTTTCCCGGTTTTCCTAGTCTTCACGCTTCACAGCATGAAAAACGGGGGAGTGTCGAAATCGAAACTGCGCCATTCATCGTCTTCGTAAAAGACTTTCATCAGAAACAACCCGCAGGCAGGCGCGGTGTCCTTGGCGATCGAACGGTTCTTCGAGGCGAGCATCTCGCCGACCCGCGCGGCAGGCATCCGGCCCCGGCCGACTTCCAGCAGCGCGCCGGTCATGCTCCGCACCATCTTATACAGGAAACCGTTGCCCACGAAACAGAGACACACCAGCGGACCAAAGGTCTTTACCTCCAGACGGTACATCGTGCGGACATGGTCCTTTTCCGGCACCAGTTCGACTGTGAAAGCGGAAAAATCGTGTTCGCCTTCGAGCAGTTTCATCGCCTCCCGGACGGCGTCCAGCTGCGTGAAATCGGGCTGATAATGACTCCAGCGCGCCGTAAACGGATTGAGGTCGCCGGTATTCACCACGTAAATATAAGCCTTGCCTTTGGCGGAAAACCGGGCGTTGAAATCGGGCGCGGCATAATCCACGCTCCGGATACGGATATCCGGCGGCAGCAGACGGTTCAGAGCCTTTTTGATTTTCCAGTCGGGAATATACGGACTTTCCGGCGCCTCGAACGAGACCGCCATCCCCTGCGCGTGAACGCCGGAATCGGTGCGGCTGCTGCCCTGGATTCTGATCCGTTCGACATTGAACAGATGAGAGAGTTTCGCTTCGACGACTTCCTGCACGGTAATGCCGTTGGGCTGGCGCTGCCAGCCGTGATAGGCGGTGCCGTCGAAACTCACTTCCATGCGGAAATTACGGATTGGACGCGGGTCGGAAGTCATTGGATCGGCATTTCCAGTTCGTGACGCGCCAGCACAGTGTGGATCGCGCCGTGTTTGGTGAGCTCGCTGCGGAACAGCACAATCTCCGGGGCGAAAGGCTCCGGCAGTTTCGGAATTTCATCGCACCAGGCCTTGAGCCGTTTGAGATCGAGATACTGCGGCGGACGCTTGAACCGCGCCAGCGTGATATGTGCCTGAAACGTGCGCGGCTCCGCCGGCAGTCCGAGCGCGGAAGCGACCACGGCGTCGGTCTTCTCCTTGAGTTCCTCCATCGCATGCGAACACTGCATGCGCAGATGCAGACTGGACGCCCGGCGTTCGTTGGGATTGAACCCGTACCCGGTCGTGGTGAAACGGACCATGCGCTGTCCGTCGAATCCCCGTTCGAACGCCTCGATCAGGGTATCAATCTTTTCCGGCGCGGTGTCGCCGATGAAACGGACCGTCAGATGCAGTTCCTTCGCCCCGTACCAGCGCCAGAACGGGAGTTCCTTTTCGTATTGGACAATGGTCCGCCCCAATTCCGGCGGCACCGGCAGTGCAATGAACAGACGCTGAGGGTCATTTGCTTTTTTCATAGTTCAAAATCCTTTTGCGACGAAGGTGAAAATCAAACAGCCGCCAGACGTAGAAAGCGGCACATGCCATCAATGCACAGACCACAGCGCCGGACGACCATTCGGGCACCGGCAGCCGCGCCGCCGAAGACGAAACAAAAACGAACAAGCCGATCCCGACCAGAACCCAGCCGGAGGTCAACTCGGGACGAGGTCTTCTTTTCCCCTGGAAAGCACATTCCCATATCCGGACAATCCCGCGCAGCAGCAGAAACAATCCCAGCAGCACCGACGCCGGAGCCTGCACGAAAAACAATACGGTCAGCAGGAAGCAAATCCCCGCATTGCTGATAATCCGGAACTCCAGCAGATACGGATGCTCCGAGCCGCGACGCCCGATCAGCCCGCCCACGCTCCAGATCATCCGCATCAGACACGATGCAGCCGCAAACGCGCTCAGCAGGATCATCAGTTCCGCCCTCGTATCGCACCCGACGATCCCCGTGATCAGCAGTACGGAGACCTCGGCCGTATAGGGGAAATTGCGCAGCACCACGTGGTCGCTGTCCGGATTGCATTCCAGCCGGGAGCGCAGCAGCGCACCCGCCAGCACCGCGCCGAGGCCCGCCAGCACTTGAAACAGCCGGTCGGGTCCGACCAGATACGCTGCCAGCAGCGCACCGAAACCCCACGCCTGACCCGCGTATTCCTCCCACGACAGCACATGAACTTCCGCATGCCGGAAATGCGTCCGCGAAAACAGTTTTTTGCGGATGGCTTTCCGGTTGTCGATCAACAGATACAGGATATACATCGACAGAGTCACGATCCACGGGCTGCACAAAGGCAGTACGATTCGCCAGGACACCAGCGCACTCAAGCCGAGAATCACGAGCGAGAAATTCCGCATCGGCGGCACCAGCGCCCGGACCAGCAAAGCCGTCTGAAGTTCCAGGAAAAGATACGCGGCCATAATGCCGAAATCCGTCAGCGTCACGTTCTCCCCGTAAAATTGTCCGGCAAAATAAATGACGCCGCACAGAATCAGCGCATAAAATGAACTTGACACATATTCGCGCAGCTGTCCGGTTGTCGGGAGCAGAAAGCCCAGCAGCGGGATCAGCGCCAGAATCATCGTGCCGGGAAACAGCAGCCACAGGAGATAGCCCTCCTGAAAAAGAAGACCCGCCGCAAAGAAGATCGCCAGCAGCTGCAGCAGCACGCCGCCCCTCTGCACAAGAGAGGCTTTTCCACCGGAAAGTTCCGGCAGCAGAAACGGCGGACGGTCTTTCCTGCGGCAGACCATCCAGATTGCCGCCGCGCCCAGACAAATCAGCGGAATGCCGAACGCGAGCGAGCACGGCATACGCAGATACAAGAACCAGCACAGCATATAGAGCGGGAATCCGCCGTAAAGCAGCGCGTCGCAACGGTGAGACTGCCGATTCAGCTCGACCGCAGCCCGGAGGATCGCCGCCAGCGCCGGCACCCCCAGAGCTATAAAAAACTCCCGCGGGAGCTCGAACCACAGACTCATCTGAATCCGTTTCGCCAGATAGGTGCCCTGCAGGACCTCGTCCAGCGCCCCGCCCCAAATCAGCAGTCCGCCCGGCAGCACTATCGCGTAGAACAGAAAATAAATAATCCCTTTCGCCATCTGAACCAGACTCCGTTTTATTTCCGGTCCGGAAACCGGAAATCAATATAATAGCACGGATTTCCGATTTGTCAAGAAACTCTCACAGCCACCATGAAATCAAATACAGAAACACCGGGACCGTCACCATCGACCCGATCGTGCTCAACACGATGGACTGACTGGCGAAATCCGCTGAACCGCCGTATTGCCGAACGATCAGGACCGAAGAACACGAAGCGGGCATCAGCGCCACCAGCACGGCCACCTGCAGCAGCGGTTTCGCCAGCGGCAGCTGCCGCAGGACCAGCACAGTCAAAACCGGCAGGATCACCAGACGGACCAGCAGCGTATAAACCGCATCATAACGATAGGCCAGCAGCCTCCGTCCGGTGGAAAAAACCATGCATCCGGTCAGCGCCAGCGAAAGCGGCACCGCACCCTGGCCGATTTCCCGGCACAGCTCCATTACGGCCCGGTGCACCGGAATTTCCAGCAGCACGCAGACGACCGCCAGAATCACCGCGGCGATATTGGACGAACACAGATTTTTCAGCGCCAGCTTCCAATCCGAACCGGCCAGCGAAAAAACGCCGCAGGTCCAGAAGCCGACGGTCGACCCCACACTCATCAGGAACAGGTACCCCACCGCCTTCATGCCGTAAAGACTGTCCAGCAGGATCAGCGGCAGAAAAAGATAATTGTTGAGCGCGGCCAGATGCACGAAAGTCGCCATCCGCCGCGGCGTCTTCTTTTTCATCCCGAACTGCAGCACGAGTCCGCACAGCATCCCGAACAGCACGATCCCGAATCCCGTCAGCGGCAGCTGCCAGAATGCCGCGCCGTCCTGCCGGGTAAAATGACAGACAATACTGTAAAACGTCAGGAAAGGCGTCAGGATGTCGATGGCGAACCGGCCGAAATGCACCGCCTCGGCACGGCTGAATATCTTCAGCCGCAACGCCAGCGCGCCGAGGCTGAAAAAACAAAACGTTTTTACGATCCCCAGCAGAATCTTGAATCCCAGTTCCATGAGCCGAGTGATTCCGCGTCAGTTCTTCCGTTCCTCGGCCAGTTTGTCCGCCATCTTCTTGAGCGCCACCAGGTCGAGTTTGCCGCTGCCGAGCATCGGCAAAGCATCCACCGGATAGAAATTGGACGCTTTCGGAATCCACAGATTGGTAATGTTGGACGCGCGCATTTCCTCCACGATCTTTTCCGGGGGCATGGAAAGGTGGGTATAGAACACCACCAGCGCCTCGCCTTTGGCCGGATCGGGGATGCTCGAAACCGCGGCGGTCTTTTCCTCCTGATGCAGAATCTCGTTGATGGCGCATTCGACCAGTTCGTGCGGCACCATTTCGCCGCCGATCTTGCTGAACCGGGAAAGACGGCCGCAGAGCGTGATGTAGCCGTCGCTGTCCATCTTGCCGATGTCGCCGGTGTTGTACCAGCCGTTCTGAATCACCTGCCGGGTCAGACCGGGTTCGCCGAGATACCCCTGCATTACGGTCGGACCTTTCACCACGAGCAGACCTTCGGTATCCGGAGGCAGCGGCTTGCGGGTGACCGGATCGACGATCCGGGCGCAGATTCCGGGCATGGCCGGACCGATACTGCCCTTCTTGCCGGCGATCTTGCCCAGATCAAGCACCGAATTGCCGACATTGATCGCCACGATCGGGGAAAGTTCCGTGCAGCCGTAGCCTTCGATCAGCGCGCGTTCGCCCTTCGCCGCCTGATCGAACCGTTCGGTAATGTCCATGCGCAGCCGTTCCGCACCGGCAATGGTCAGCCGGACCTTGGCGAAAATTTCCGGATCGCAGCGGCGCAGATAGGACTGGATGAAAGTCGGGGTCCCGAGCAGAACGGTCACGCCGAAATTCAGGCAGGCCTTGGAAACCGCGGTGCAATCGAGCGGACTGGTCACATAAACGACTTTGCTGCCGATCATCAGCGGCATCCAGAGCGCGGTATTCAGACCAAAGGCATGAAAGATCGGCAGCGTGCCGAGAATGACATCATTGCTGGTCCAGTACATGACCTTGATGAAGGAATTGATGTCGCTGTTGAAGTTGTGATGCGAAAGCATGACGCCCTTGGGGATGCCGGTCGATCCGCTGGAGAACAGCACGAACGCGGTCTTCATCACGTCGCGGTGCGTTTCCGGCGAAATCAGATTCATGAATTCCTGATGCGGCAGCAGCAGAGCCAGCAGGAACATCTTGATCTTGTCGGATTTCGTTACCGTCTTGGCGATGTCTTCCAGGAAAACCATTTCCGGCATCGGCTCGAATTTGATCTTTTCCAAAAATTTCCGGCTGGTAATCACATGCGTGATCGCGGCCTTTTTGATGGCATGCCGGAGCGAATCCCGACTGGAAGTGAAATTCAGGACCGCGGGCACTTTGTCGGCCATCAGAATGCCGACGCAGGAAACGGCGGCGGCACAGCAGTTCGGCATCATAATGCCGACATAACGGCATTCCGGCGCGACCATATCGCGGAATTTGCGGCTCAGAACAGCCGCACCGACATACACCTGAAAACAGTTCAGGGATTTGCCGCCGTAATCATACATCAGCGTGCGGAACGGGTGCAGTTTGGCGTTCTTCGCCAGCTGGTAATGCAGCGTCCGCTCGTTTTTACGGGGTGTCATTTCGGTATCCGCGCCCAGCTCGGAAATGATCTGCCGGAGTTCGAACGGGGTAGTCCCGTCCGGAATCGCATCGCCGAACGTCACCGAAGCCGGATACGGCAGTTCCCGCGGAAAACGGAACTTGAGTTTCCCGTAGTAATAACTGAAAATACTGCCCCACATCATCCCGATCCGGACCGGGATCACCGGTACCTTCCGGTCTTCCGGCAGCATCACGCTGTAGCCGGCCGAAAATTCATCCATCAGGCCGTTCCGGGTGATCTTGCCTTCCGGGAAAGCGCAGACCACTTCCCCGTCGCGCAGCGCCTGACGGACCGTTTCCATCATGGTCTTCAGCCGTTTGATCCCGCGCGGCACTTCGATGAAGCCCAGGAATTTCGCCAGCGGATAAAGGAAACGGATGCGGTAATAATCCTCGTGCATCAGGAAACGGACCCGGCGCGAAGTGCAGGAACTGATCAGCAGATTGTCCACGAAGGAGGAATGGTTGGACACCATCAGCACCGGTCCGTGGTCCGGAATCTTCTCCATTCCGACCACCCGGACTTTCAGCAGCAGATGCGTCAGGATCAGGATGAAGGTCCGGAACAGCAGTTCCGGCAGCAGCAAAACCCCGACGATCACGCCCAGCAGGGTCACGCCGCCGAACACCTTGAACAGTTTGGAAGGATCAAATGCGGGCAGTTCCAGCGCCTTCATGCACTCCGGTAGAATCTGATACTCTTTCGGAGCGGTTCCGGCCGTCAGCAGCAGAAGCAGAAACGAGAAAATCAGAATCGATGCAAACGAAAGCAGATTGTCCGCCGCCAGCGCGGCTCCGCGTTTTTCCGGCCGGACCCATTGCTGAAAATAAGCCCGCATCGGCACGATGAAGAAACCGCCGCAAATCCCGGCCAGGAACAGTTCAGTCAGGAGATAAACATGCAGGGTCAGCGCAGGAGTGTCCGGGACCGGCATCCAGACCGGACCGGGATTGCCCCCCGCCAGGAACAGGAACAAAGCCAGACCGACTCCCGCCGGCAGAACGAATCCCAGCTCCACCCGGCGTCCGGAAAGATATCCGCAGAGGAAACAGCCGATCCCCATGCCGACCGCAGGAGCCAGCAGCAGCGCGCACAGTTCCCCTGCCCCGGATTTCAGCACGAACTTGGCATACAGAATGATCAGGGTCTGAATCACCACTCCGACCGAACAGAAAAACGCATCTCCGAGCGCGGTCACCCACAGCGCACGATGCTCGGTCAATCCCTTCCAGCCTTCTCGGAAACTGTTCATCGCCCCTCGGTTCTTCCGCGGACGACCGCCGGACGGGACCACGGTGCAGGCCGCCAGAAAACCGAACAGAGCAAACAGACAAAGCAGCTCGCCGCAGCGGAGGAAATTCCGCCCGCTCCAAGCCCAGACGACCGGCGCGGTTCCGCCGCCGAGAATCGCGGCCACAAAAGTCAGCATTCCGTTCAGTCCGTTCGCACGGGAAATCTCCGATTCGGGAAAGGTCTCCGGCAGCGAACCGTTGTAGGCGGGACTGAAGAACGCAGACTGAGCCGTCATGAGGAACATGACCGCCAGCAGGGGCCAGACTCCCCAGACCGGGAATTTCATGAAACAGAAGGTCCCAACCAGCATCACCACAAACTCAGCCGCCTTGGACAGGATCAGAATGCTGCGTTTGGGCATGGTGTCCGCCAGCAGTCCGGTGATCGCGGGCAGCAGGATGAACGGCAGTACATAGGCCGTGGTCAGCAGGAACATGAAGGCCGCACTTTCAAAATAACCGGGCATGCCGTTGAACACGGCCAGCACGACAAACATCTTGAAGGCATTGTCATTGAACACCCCGAAGAACTGGGACAACACCAGCGGCGTGACCCGCCGGGTATAACTTTCTTTCATCATCGATACATCCTCGCGGCAGCCCCCCGGCCTGCCGGCTCCTGTTTTTACGGTTTTTTGGGAACCGGGATCAGAAGTTTCTGTCCGGCATATAACACGGGTTTTTTCATCTTGTTGGCAGTCATGATGTCATTCACGGAAACACCATACGCCTTGGCCAGTGCGGTCAAAGTCGTGCCGCGCTCGACTCTGTGCTCCACGAACTCGGTCTCCGGAGCGGCGGGTTCCGGCGGACGCCGCGGCGGCTGAGACGGCTGTTCCGGCGGCGGTTTGGACAGCCGGTCGGCCAGATGGTTCAGCTGATTTTTCCGGACCTCGGCATCGGCGGCTATCTGCTTCCGGAGAGCGGCGATTTCTTCGGACAGAGCGCGGGTATCGCTTTCCAGCCGGGTCACCCGCTGCTTCAGGTCCGCATTGGACGCAGACAGCATCGCATTCTCGTCCTGCATGCTGCGCACCTGCTGCGCCAGGCGGCTCACCAGACTCTCATAATAACGGACCGCATCCTGCGTGGTGCGGAACGGAACGGACCCCTGCGGCGGTGCGGCGCAGACATATCCTGCGGCCATCAGCATGGCCAGTCCCAAAGTAAATTTACGGATCATCATAACTCTCTCTGCTCTCCTTTTCATACTTCCAAGCCGGACTCAATCGTCTTTGCTGTCATCAAACAGACTTTTGCCCGACGTAATATCGTTGGTCTGCCCGTCCATGAGATTCGACACGAACGGCAGGTCCTTGATTTCCTCATAGTCCAGATCGCGTCTGGCAGGACGTCCCCCGCTCAGGACCACGGTCCCCAAATCCTGATTGGTCACCAGCCGCGGCGTGGTGTTCGATTTGATCCGGACCTCTTTCTTCTCCAGTTTTCCGGTGATGTCATACTGGTAAAATGCAAAGACTTTCGAACTGGCCGCCACCAGCAGATTCAGCCGGCTGAGATCGTCCACCGCGCACTGAGGACGGAGGTTTCCTCCCAGATCACGCCCCAGCTTGCGCACCAGATAAACCCGGTCCTTGTCCTCGATCACCAGCACATAGAGAAAATTTTTGCCGGTATGATAGTTGACCACCCGGTATTGCCGCGACGGAATCTGGGCGGGAGATTTTTCCATCAGATATTTCGGCACTCCGACTACCGACTTCCAGATGGTGCTCCCCGGGACCACCGTGAACTGGATCGCCCCGGACTGATACGCATTTTTCAGCTGCGGATGAGAGATCACTGCTTTCAAAATATAAGAATCGGGCTTGCGAAGATCGTAAAAACGGCTGACGTCGAATGTCAGCGCATGCGCCGTCCCGGACTGCAGAATGAGCCCCTTCACTTCCGGCTCCGTTCCCGGCAGCGGCCGCACATACCGGCCGGACGAAGATACGATCTCGAACCGGAGCTGTCCCCGCAGTCCGGCATGTTCGCCGAACGCCAGCGGGTGACCGCTCTGATTCCGCATGGTGACGCGGACGTAAACCGGCTCATATTGGAGAAAATGCAGCTGGGAAGCTTCCGCCCGGAGCCCGATCTGGGCGCAGACCGGAAACGAGAGGAACAGGAATTGCAGGATCACCGGCAAACCGACGGACTGAAAAAGTTTTTTCATGGTCACGACACTCCTTTCCCGAGAAGTTCCATTGCGGCATCGGCCGCCCGACGGGGCGATACCGCCCGATGACACGCCTCTGTTCCGCATTGTTTTTCCATACATTTGATGCAGTTCAAATCCGGCTGGATCACCCTGCATTTTTCACTATACGGTCCGGTCAGTTCCGGATCGGTCGGACCGAATACCGCAGCCACGGGAGTCTCCGCCGCCGCGGCCAGATGCATCGGACCGCTGTCATTGCAGATCAGCAGCGAAGCGCGGCGGATCACTTCCACCAGACTCCCCGGCGAAGTCCGACCGCACAAGTTGACCATCCGCAGCGTCGGCGCGGATTTTATCACGGCTTCACACAGCGTTTTTTCCGCCGGACCGCCCAGCAGCACGAAAATCCGGCTGGAGTCCTGCGCCGCCAGTTCCGCCGCCCACGCGCCGAAAAATTCCGGCGGCCACTGCTTGGTATCCCAGCGGGCACCCGGCGAAACGGCAACAAAGGCACGGCCGGCCAGACCGTTTTCCGCCAGCAGCCGGTCCGCAGCCTCGGCATATCGAGCTACCACCGGCAGATGATACGTTGGAGAAACGTTTTCCAATTGAGCGAAATCGCGGATCATGGCACAATTTTTTTCGATGGCATGATGCAATTCCGGCGGGAAACTCAGTTTCCGGTCATACCAGAATCGGGCCAGTTTCTCCCGAGTCTGCGCCGGACCGCAGAAACAGCCGGTACGGGCCATCTTCCCGATCAGCGCACTCCGAAACAACCCCTGCAGATCGATCACCGCATCGTAACGGACCTGCCGAATCTCCTGACACAGCCGGCGCAAGGTCGGGAAAAAAGAGCGGAACTGTCCCAGTTCCCGGCGGCAGAACAGGATTTTCCGGCGGATACCCGGCAGATAATCCAGCAGTTCGGCGAACGCCGGATGAATCACCCAGTCCACAGCCAGACCGTCATTCGCGGCCAGCAGGGAATGCACCGCCGGGAAGGCGTGAACCACATCCCCCATACTGCTGGGCTTGATGATCAGAAGCTGTTTCATTTTTTCTCCCCGGGAACGACTGAAAGAAATGGCTCAGACTCCGATCGAGAGCCGGGCGGCCAGACGATCCGGCAGACCGGCGGCCAGGATTTTTTCCTGTGCGGACCGGATATCGTACGGCAGCCGGTAGCGGGTCACCGTTTTCAGGTCGGAATCGTAAATCGCGAACGAGGCGCGGGGATCGCGGTTTCGCGGCTGGCCCACGCTTCCCACGTTCAGCAGATATTTGTAGCCGGCATCCAGCGAAATAGTAATCGAATCCGCCTTGGAGAACTGCGACTCCGGCACGTTGGGCGACTCCCAGTTTTCCACCTTGGCGATCGGCCGGTCGGAAAACGAGGTGATCGGTTTTTTGCAGAATCCGAGCGGAACGTGCGAGTGACCGATAAAGCACAGCGGAGTGAACTGATAGGAAAAATTGTCCGCCGCGTGATGTTCGTCGAAGATATACCCCCAGCTGTCCGGACTGTCCAGCGTGGCGTGCACAACGGTGATCAAAGTCCCTTTGAGGGTCTGACGCATCGGCAGAGCGGCCAGCCAGGCACGGTCCTCCGGCGGCAGCTGGGACTGAGTCCAGATCACCGCCGCCCGGGCGTGCGGGTTGAACCCTTCCACCGCGTTGTCGCTTCCCGAGGCATATTCATCGTGATTTCCTTTCACCGCGCAGACCAGTTTCAAACTGCGCATCAGGTCCAGACATTCCTTCGGATTGGCGTTATAGCCGACGATGTCGCCCAGAGAGATATATTCTTCCACTCCGGCTTCCTGACATTTTTCCAGCACCACGGAGAGAGCCTCCAGATTCGCATGGATGTCGCTCAAAATTGCATATTTCATGATCGATCAACCTTTTTCCTTCCTCAAAAACACATTTTTAACAGTGCAATATAGTCCGAATTTCTCAAATGGCAAGTCCTGAAACAAAAAAAAGCATCAAAGCGCTGCAAAAAATAATTTTTCGCTCCCCCTGCCGAAACATGAAACGGGCAGCGGCCGAATTGAATCCGACTGATCTCCGGCGGGAAAATTGCATCTTGTAAAAATTTTTCACAATTTAATGATAATTATTCGCAAACAATTCAGATTGACGAATATGGATATTCTGTGGTAATTTACAAGGTAAAAAGAGTTTTCAAGTCGGAGAAACGAAAGTTTTTCTAAAACAACCCGAAATCACAAGGAGTGTGCAAACATGGCTACGAAGAAAACCAAAGCCGCGTCCAAACCCGCAGTGAAGGCTGTCAAAGCCGCGAAACCCGCTGCGAAAAAGGCTGTCAAAGCCGCGAAACCCGCTGCGAAAAAGGCTGTCAAAGCCGCGAAACCGGCTGCGAAATCTGTCAAGGCCGTGAAGCCCGCCGCGAAAAAAGCCGTCAAAGCTGTCAAAGCCGTGAAACCGGCTGCCGACAAGCTCGCGATCGACGGAGGAGCGAAAGTTTTCACGGGAAGTTTCCCCGGCTGGCCCTGCTTTGAAGAATCCACGGTTCAGGCTGTCGCCGATGTGCTCAGAAGCGGCAAGGTCAACTACTGGACCGGCCAGATGAAAGGCACCAAAGCGTCCGATCATATCAGCGTCGGCATGGCGTTTGAACAGGCTTGGGCGAAATGGCTCGGCGTCAAGAACGCGATCAGCGTGACCAACGGCACCGCCGCTCTGCATGTGGCCCTCGGCGCCCTGAACATCGGTCCCGGCGATGAAGTGATCTGCACCTCCTACAGCTTCATCGCTTCCAGCTTCTGCGCTCTGCAGGCCGGCGCGCTGCCCGTGTTCTGCGACGTTGACGAATCCCACACCATGGACCCGAAGAAGATCGAAGCCCTGATCAACAACCGCACCAAAGCGATCGTCGTCGTCCACCTCTACGGCACCGTTGCCGACATGGACCCGATCATGAAGATCGCCAAGAAACACAAACTGAAAGTCATCGAAGACTGCGCCCAGTGCTTCGGCGGCGTTTACAAAGGCAAAAAAGCCGGCACGATCGGCGACGTCGGCTGCTTCAGCTTCTGCCAGAGCAAACACTTCACGACCGGCGGCGAAGGCGGCATGGTTGTCACCAATGACGACGATCTCGCCTGGGAATGCCGTTCCTTCCGCGATCACGGCTACGATGTGCAGGCCAAACAGAACCTGCTTGTCATGGAAGGCAAACAGCTCTACATCCACAAGCGCGTCGGCTTCAACTTCCGTATGACCGAAATCCAGTCCATGATCGGTTTGTGCGAACTCAAGCGTTTCGACAAATGGAACCTGAAGAACCGTATCCGCAACGGCCAGATGCTGATCAAGGCGTTCAAGAATCACCCGCTGGTAAAATACACCCCGGTCGACACCAAGGAACGTCAGAATGCGTTCTGGTGGTGCCCGATCGTGATCAACACCGAAAAGCTGAAAAAAGGCATCACTACCGCGAAGTTCATCGCCGCGATGGCCGCTGAAGGCGTGCCGGTGTACAGCGTCCTCTGGCCGGAAATGTACAAGGAACTGGCCTATGTCAAACAGAACGGCTTCGGCACCGCGAAATATCCGTTCAAGGATCCGAAAGCCCGCAAGATCGACTACACCAAGTTCAACTGCAAGATGGCGAACTGGATGACCGACCGCACCATCAGCTTCTTCACGCACCCGGTTTACACCGTGAAGCACATTCAGGCTTACATCGACGCCTTCAACAAGGTCGCCAAAGCCTACATGAAGTAAGTTGCCAGTAATCGGAAATCAGTTTTCAGCTGACGCGTTCCGCGGAAATGCGGAGACCGGATTGGCTGAAAGCTGATTCTGATTCGAAGCAGCTCGTCCGGAAGGAATCACGAGAATGTATTTCTTACAGATGCATATCTGATTTCCGGCCGGATTTTTTCTTGTTCAGGAAAGGAAGAATTTGGAAATACACGGTAATGAGTGCGGATTTCGAAAATCTGGAAGTTTGGAAACGGAGTTGCCGGCTGAGCGTCGATCTCTACCGCGCTTTGAAAGACTGTAAAGATTTCGGATTGTATTCGCAGCTCACCCGGGCTTCGGTTTCGATTCCGTCCAACATCGCCGAAGGTGCGGAACGGAAGACGCCGAAAGATTTCGCCAATTTTCTGTACATCGCCAAAGGGTCGTCGGCAGAACTCCGCACCCAGCTCTATATCGCCGGGCAGCTTGATCTGATTCCTCGCTCCGAGGTGAAAAAACTGGTTCTTGAATGTAAAGCCATCACCAAAATGCTTCAAGGGCTGATCAATTCCCTTGATCCTAAAACTAAAAAAACTGATCACTGACTGCTGGTTGCTGACAACCGCTCACTGATCATTGGAGGTCCAAATGAAAGTAAGGTATGGTCTGGTTGGTTTCGGCGGCATCGCCGAAAATCGTGTCGCCAAGGAAGGTTTCGCCTGCGATTCCTCCCGTTTCGCGCCCCTCAAAAAAGCACAGCTCGTCGGCGCCACCGACTTGAATCCCGCCCGGCAGAAAGCCGCCGAAGCGCTCGGACTCAAATGGTATGCCTCGCTGGATGAAATGCTCGCCGACAAAAACATCGACGCCGTGTACGTCGCCACCAACAATGCGTCCCACGTGCCGCTGGCGATGAAGGCGCTTCAGGCCGGCAAACATGTCATCTGCGAAAAGCCGATGGCCACCAATTCCGCCGACGCGCTCAAGCTCATGAAGCTCGCGGAAAAGAAAAAACTCTCCCTCGCGGTCGACCACATGATGGTCTACAACGCCTGGAACAAAAAAGCCGCCGCGCTGGTCCAGGGCGGCAAACTCGGCAAAGTCAACGACTGCTGCTTCCACATGGAATTCGCCTACGGTTACGATCCGGCGGAAGCCGCGACCTGGCGCTGCTCCAAAATCGAAGAAATGGGCGGCCCGATCGGCGACGTCGCCAGCCATTGCTTCTACATGGCCGAATTCGTGTTCGGCAAGAAGATCACGAAAGTCGCGGCGGTCTATTATCCCAAGGTCATGAAAATCAAAGCCGAAGACGGCGCCTACATCAAGTTCTTCTTTGAAGACGGCACCCAGGGCAGCGTGAATGCGGCCTTCTCCGAACTCCGCGGCGGTCTCGGCAGTACGCTCTCCAACCTCGGATTCGAAATCTACGGCGACAAAGCCGCGCTCCGTTCCTACGGCACCATGTTCCAGCTCTCCGGTCACAAGGACGAGCCGGTCAAAATGCGTCTGGAACTGGATAAATTCGACGGCAAGACCACCGCGGTCGCGCCCGCTCCGATCAAGAACATCTACCAGAGCCTGATCGAAAACCACGCCGCCTCGGTGCAGACCGGCAAACGTCTCTGCGGCTGCGACGGACGTCACAACCTGCTGCTCTGCGAAGCGGCCCACAAGTCCGCGCAGAACGGCGGCAAAATCATCGCGATCAAGGACTGATCGATCATGCGCTTCGGTTTTGCAAGAGAGGACATCACGCCGAAACGCGGGATCGCCCTGTGCGGCTATTTCGAGCCGCGTCCGAATAAAGGCGCCTACGATGCGCTGAGCATCAAGGCCGCGCTGTTCGAATGCGACGGAAAGATCGGCGGGATCGTCTCCTACGATCTTTGTCTGTTCGGACGTGCGCTGGTGGAAAAATTCATGGCGGCGGTTCAGGCCGCCGGAATGGATTTCGCCAGAGACCTGCTTTACAGCGCCACGCATACGCATACCGGTCCCTACACCGCACCGCTGTTCGGCGGCGACGGGATGGATCAGGCATATATCGACGAAGTGATCGCCAAAACCGTCACCGCGGTCCGGCGTGCGTATGAGAATCTGGCCGAGGCGGAACTGCTGACCGGCCGGACCGAATGCTCCACGCTGGCGTTCAACCGCCGCTACTGGATGAAGGACGGCACGGTTCTGACCAATCCGGGCAAGCTCAATCCGGATATCGTCAAGCCGGAAAGCATCATCGATCCGGAAATTCCGCTGCTGGCGGTCAAACAGGACGGCATGATGCGCCTGATCGTCGCCAATATTTCCAACCACACGGACACCATCGGCGGCGACATCGTTTCCGCCGACTGGCCGGGCCGGATGGAACGGGCGATCCAGGATCATTTCGGCTACGATCTGCCGGTGATCACGCTGATTGCGCCGCAGGGCAACATCAACCATTTCAACGTGAAGACCGGTTTCGATCAGACCAATTACGCGGAAGCCTGCCGGATCGGCCGCGGCTATGCCGCCGAGATCATCGCCAGCCTTTATTCGCTGGACAAAATCGAAGTCGATTCGATCCGCGTGGTCTCCACCGAATTCGAAGCGCCCTACGTTCAGGTTTCGGACAAGGAATACGCCGAGGCCAAGGCGATCGTGGAAAGCATCGGCGATGTCAGCGCGAAAACCGCGGACGACCTCACCAGCGAAGGCATCGCCAAGGGCAACGCCTATGTCAAACGGTTCTTCGCCCGGCGGCTCATGGAATGCCGCGACAATCCGATCAAAACGAAACGCATGGAGATCATGTCCGCGCTGGAATTCGGCCGGAAACTGGTCATCGTGTCGGTTCCGGCGGAACCGTTCGTGGAAATCGGACTGGCGATCAAGAAAGCCTCGCCGTTCGAACGGACCATGGTCAGCGCGCTGACGCAGGGCGAGATCGGTTACGTCGGACTGCCCGAATGCTATGAACGCGGCGGCGGTTACGAAACCCGGCCCTCGCGGGGGGCTCCGGCCCATGATCTGGCTCCGAAAATCATCGAAACCGGCATAAATCTCATCAACCAGTAAAAACAGAGGTTGACTTTATAAAAATCCCGTGTAGATTATATGAAGTCAACCTTCAACATTCAACAGAAAGGAAATGCAGAAATGCGTGCATTCAGCAAAATCTCCAAAGACTGGTGGGATTACACCACCCTTGACCGCGCCATCCTCGACGACGCCGCCAAAATCACGATCGACACTCTGAAGGACTACGAACGTCCCGGATTCAAGATCAACATTTACGACACGCTCCAGGAATTCTATGCCGCAGAAGCGCTGGAATACATCAAGGCGTGGAAGGAAGCCACTCCGTCCAAACCCGCCGGAATCTGCGGCCCGATCGGCCCGACCGAACAGCTCCCGATCGTCGCCCAGATGGTCAACGCATTCGGCATCAGCCTGAAAAACTGCCACTTCTGGGGCATGGACGAATGGATCGTCGACGGCAAGGCCGCCGGTCTGGATTTCCCGCTGGGATTCGCCAAGGCCGACATGGACCTCTGCTTCAACCGCATCGACAAAAAACTCCGCATGCCGAAGGAAAATCTGCATTTCCCGACCGAAAATCCGGCCGAATATTCCAAGACCTACGATCAGTTCCGCTGCGTCACCATGCAGGGCGGCCAGGGCGAAACCAAACACTGGGCGTTCAACGACCCCGTGAAACGTGAAGGCAAATACAAAAACAATCCGCCGTCCGTGGCTGAATACCTTAAGAAGGGCACCCGCGTGGTCGAACTGCACCCGATCACTCTGATCCAGAACGCCCGCACCTCCGGCGGCGGCACCGTCCAGAACGTTCCCTCCGCCGCCGTCTCCGTCGGCCCGAAGGAAACCTGGAAAGCCGAAAAGGTCTCCATCTGGCATCCGGGTCATCACGACAATCCGTTCGGTCAGCGCCTGAGCACGTTCATGATCTCCAAGAAGATCGCCGACAGCGCGGTTCCGATGTCCCTGCTGTCCAAGCATCCCGGCGAAGTTATTTTCAACTTCTACCGCTACGGCTTCGGCGTCTGCGATGTGGAGATGCACTGATCATGACCAAAAAGGCATTCGCGATCGCCTGTCATCCCGATGATCTCGAATTCGGCATGATGGGCACCATGATGCTGCTGAAAGACGCCGGATACGAAGTTCATTATATGAACATCTCCAACGGCTCGCTCGGCACCGATCATCATGATTACCAGACGATCGTCCGGATGCGTCGGGAAGAAGCGCTCGCCTCCGCCACGATGGTGGGCGCGGTTTTCCACGAAAGCATCTGCGACGATATCGAAGTTTTCTACAACTACGAAAATCTGGCGAAACTCGTTCCGATCGTCCGCGAGGTCGAACCGGAAATCGTCATGACGCAGGGCCCCTACGACTACATGGAAGACCACATCAACGCCGGCCGGCTCGCGGTTACCGCCGCCTTCTGCCGCGGCATGGTCAACATGAAGTGCGCCCCGACCGCCAAGACGACTTTCCAGAACGTCGCGGTCTATCACTGCATGCCGCACAGCATCACCGATCAGCTGCGCCGTCCGGTGGAGGCCGACTTCTACGTGAACATCGCCTCGAAAATGGACATCAAACGCAAGGCGCTCGCCTGTCACAAGAGTCAGAAGGAATGGCTTGACATCAGTCAGGGCATGGATGCCTATCTCAAGGATATGGAAAACCGTGCCTCGATCTTCGGCAAGCTCTCCGGCACCTTCGAATTTGCGGAAGGCTGGGTTCAGCACAATCCGCTGGGCTTCGGACCCGAGGATTTCAATCCGATGGCCGCGGCGCTCAAGGATTATGTGAAGCTCATGCCTCACGCGATTCAGTAAGCAGCCGCAAAACGGGAAGGCGCCGGAAGGTCCTTCCCGTTTTTCTTTTCGGAGTCCGCCGTTTTCATGAAAGCGCGCATCATGCATTTTTCCGACACCCACGAACCGGCCACGCTCGAACACTGGCATGCTTTGTTCGACAAACGGCTGGTCGGGCTGGTCAACAGCAATCTGGTCCGCAGGAATCGCTACAACCGCTCTTTCCTGCCGCTGGCCGTCGAATACATTTTGAAAAATCCGCCGGACCTGGCGGTCTTCACCGGCGACGCCACCAGCTGCGGTCAGGTCGGGGAATTTTCCCGTGCACTCCGGATGTTCCGTCCGCTGCTCAAAAGCGACATTCCGTTCATCTACACGCCCGGCAATCACGACGCCTACGTGAAGGACCGCGCCTGCCGCTCGGCGCTGGAACGTTTTACGCTCGCGATGTCCCGCGGCGAACATCCGCTGTCCGATTATCCTTTCGCGGTGGATTTTCCGCTGTTCCGGCTGCTGGTGATTCATTGTGCCGAGCCCTTCAATCCGGTCCTCTCCTGCGGCTTCATGCCGCCGGGAACGCGGCAGTTTCTGCTGAATGAAGCGGCACGGCTGGATTCGCGGCCGCTGATCTGCGCGGGCCATTTCCCGCTGATCACGGGAAAGTCCATGATGAATGCACGGCGGAGACTCTACGGCGGTACCGGCGCGGCCGAACTCCTGCAGGACCGCATCATCGACCTCTCGCTCTGCGGACACATCCACAAGCCGTATGAACTGCTGGACGACAGCGGCCGCGGCGAGATCGTGGCGGGTTCGCTCGCCCGGACCGGATCGCTTGCGGAAATCACCTACGATTCCGATCGCGACAAATTCACGCTCAGTCGCGTTGCATTGCACGGCTGAACCGGCATTTCCTCCCCTTTCCCTGCCGGATATTGCCGGAATTTTGCATAAAAATTTTACTGTAAACCTTGAATTTTTTTTCGGTGCATATATATTTACTAAACAAATCACTAAACAAAAGGAAAAAACATGCACTCCCTGCAAAAAATCCGGCAGGTGTTTCTGGATATGGACGGGACGATTTATCACGGCACGACTCTGTATCCGACGACGCTGCCGTTTCTCCGGTTTCTGGAAAGCCGACGGATCGGCTATGTCTTCCTTTCCAACAATTCCTCCCGGAATCTGGAAGAATATGTTGCAAAACTGGACCGGATGGGAATCGCGACCGACACGGATCACCTTTTTACTTCGACCGAATACTGCATCGATTACCTGCGCGCTCATCACCCCGGGATCAAACGGCTGCACATTCTGGGAATGAAGTCGATCTTTCCGGCCTTCGAAGCGGCGGGTTTTCAGATTGATGACGAGACTCCGCAGGCGGTGATCGTCGCGTTCGACCGTTCGCTCACTTACGAAAAACTCTGCCGGACGGCCTGGTTTCTGAAACAGGGCGTGCCGGGTTTCGCCACCCATCCGGACGTGTTCTGTCCCGGCAACGAACCGTTCTGTTTTCTGGTGGATTGCGGTGCGGTCACCAAAGCGCTGGAAACAGCCACGGGCGCCAGGCTGAAAGTGCTGGGGAAACCCGATCCGGGCATTCTGCTGGCCGCGGCCGCGCGCAAACACGTTCCGATCGGAAAGTGTCTGATGGTCGGCGACCGCCTTGCCACCGACATCGCCGTCGGGATCAACGCCGGCGCCATGACCTGCCGGATCAATGGTCCCGGCGCAGACCTGACTCCGGCCCCGGGAATCACGCCGGACCTGGAACTGCGCGATCTGGGTCAGCTGCAGCTGTTATGGCAGCAGGCGCTGGAAAGCTGAGTCGGTGGAACAACGATCGAATTTCATGAGTTTACAAACATTAAACTTTTTACCAAACAAAAAAAAGCGCCGGAGAGTCTCCGGGGCGAAAAACAAACAGGAAAGGGAAAGCAAAATGGAAGGCAAAATCTGCTACATCGATTTTGAAACTCTGGAAAATTTCATGCGCGATGCGCTGATCGGAGCGGGCGTCCCCGCCAACGATGCCGCCACTTGCGCCGAGGTGCTCATCACCGCGGATAAACTCGGGATCGATTCGCACGGCATCGGCCGCCTGAAACCGATCTACATCGACCGGATCAATGCCGGCATTCAGAAACCCGTCACGGAAGTGGAATGGGTCCGCAAATCCCCGACGACCGCCGTAATCGACGCGCACGACGGCATGGGCATGGTCGCCAGCAAACAGGCGATGCAATATGCGATCGACAAGGCGGAAGAACTGGGCATGGGCATGGCCGTGGTCCGCAATTCGACCCATTACGGAATCGCCGGATATTACGCCCTGATGGCCGCGAAAAAGAACATGATCGGCATCTGCGGCACCAACGCGCGTCCTTCGATCGCCCCCACCTTCGGCGTGGAAAACATGCTCGGCACCAACCCGCTGACCTTCGCAATGCCCACCGATGAAAAATTCCCGTTCTTCCTCGACTGCGCCACCAGCGTTTCCCAGCGCGGCAAGATCGAAGTTTACGGCCGCGCCGGCAAGGAACTCCCGCCGGGATGGGTGATCGACGAAAAAGGCGAGACCCGCACCGACACGCTGCAGATTCTGGAAGACCTGGTCAAAGGCAAAGCCGCTCTCACCCCGCTGGGCGGACTCGGCGAAGCCACCGCCGGATACAAAGGCTACGGCTATGCCACGGTCGTGGAAATCCTCAGCGCCGCCCTGCAGCACGGCAGTTTCCTCAAAGGTCTGCTGGGCTTCTCGCCCGAAGGCGTCAGGCAGCCCTATCATCTCGGACATTTCTTCATCGCGATCAACATTTCCAATTTCATCGATCCGGAAGATTTCAAGCACACCACCGGAGAAATTCTCCGCGCGCTGCGCAACTCCCGCAAGGCCCCCGGATGCAGCCGCATTTACACCGCCGGCGAAAAAGAATACGAGAACTTCGTGCGCCGCAGCACGCAGGGCGTGCCGGTCAACGAATCTCTGCAGAAGACCATGAAGGAACTGCAGAAACAGTATCATCTCGACCAGTATCATTTCGACTTCTAATCCGGATAAACGAAAGGAAAACATATCATGAGCGAAGATAAAAAACAGGCTGCGCTGCAGTATCATGCCGAACCGGCACCGGGTAAAGTGTCGGTCATTCCGACCAAACCGTGCATCACCCAGCAGGACCTTGCACTGGCCTACACACCCGGAGTCGCGACTCCGTGCCTGGAGATCAAGGAACGTCCGGAAGACGTCTGGAAATACACCGCCAAAGGAAACATGGTCGCCGTGGTCAGCGACGGCACCGCGGTTCTCGGCCTCGGCAATATCGGTCCTGAAGCCGGTATCCCGGTCATGGAAGGCAAAGCCGTGTTGTTCAAACGGTTCGCCGATATTGATTCCATGCCGCTGTGCATCAGCAAAGTTTTTCAGGCGAACGGACGCACGGACGCGGCCAAACTGATCGCCGTGACGGAATGTCTGGAACCCTGCTTCGGCGGAATCAACCTGGAAGATATCGCCTCTCCGGCCTGTTTCGAGGTGGAGCAGACGCTGAAAAAACGGATGAACATTCCGGTGTTCCACGACGATCAGCACGGCACGGCGATCATTTCGCTGGCGGCCATTCTGAACGCCACCAAAATCCTCGGCAAAAAGATGGAAGACCTGCGTTTCGTGGTCAACGGAGCCGGGGCGGCCGGAATCTCCTGCAGTGAACTTTATGTCACCGCCGGCGCCCGGCGCGAAAACTTCATCATGTGCGATTCCAAAGGCGTGATCTACGAAGGCCGCGGCAATCTGACGCCGGAAAAACAGCGGTTCGCCGCCAAAACCGACAAACGCACGCTGGCCGAAGCCATGGTCGGCGCGGACGTCTTCCTGGGGCTCTCGGTCGGCAACTGCGTCACCAAGGAAATGGTCAGGAGCATGAACAAAGGCGCGATCATTTTCGCGATGGCCAATCCGACTCCGGAAATCTTCCCCGCCGATGCCTACGAGGCCGGCGCGGCCGTAGTCGGCACCGGACGCACCGACTTCCCCAACCAGATCAACAACGTGCTCGGCTTCCCCGGCATCTTCCGCGGCGCGCTCGACGTCCGCGCCACCGACATCAATGAAGCGATGAAACTCGCCGCCGCCCATGCGCTGACGGAAGTCGCCGAAATGAAAGTCGATCCGGAAACCTTCCGGGAACTGGAAGTCGCCTATCCCAAGGATGCCGCCGCGGGCATGTTCAGCGGCGACCATCCGCTCTCGCTGAATTATGTGATCCCCAAACCGTTCGATCCGCGCGTGGTGCCGCATGTCGCGCGCAAGGTGGCCGAAGCCGCCATGCAGTCCGGCGTCGCCACGATCAAGATCGACGATCTGGACGCCTATGAAGCCGGAGTCAGGGAACGGATCAGAAAATCCAATTCCCGGTAAAACGGACCGAACCCGGAACGGCGCCGGATACTGCCGTTCCTGGCTCAATCGAAAGTCGTCGACATGAATTTACTGGAACTTTCCCAGACCATCCGGAAAGTACGTCTGGACCGGAAAATGACCGTAGAGCAGCTGGCGGAACGCAGCGGCTTCAGCAAAGGCTTCATTTCCCAGGTGGAAAATTTCCGGATCACACCGTCCTTGAAGGCGCTGGGGAAGATCGCCGAGGCGCTTGATCTCGGCGTCTCCGAACTGTTCGAACAGAATTCTCCGCCCGGAGAATTTTCTTTCGGGAATCTGGCGGACGGCTTGGAACTCCAGCGGAATGACAACGCCCGGTTCGGGATTCGCTACCTCGCGCTCGCGCATCGTCAGGCCCGGCGGGAAATGAATCCGTTTGTGCTTGAATACACCCCGGCGCCGAGACGGCCGCTCATGTCGCACGAATCCGAGGAATTTTTCCTGCTCCTTGAAGGGGAAATCGAATATTGCGTCCGGGACACCGCATCGCCGCGGCGGCTCAAACCGGGCGACACCGTTTATCTGAAAGCAAATGTGCCGCATGCGGTTTCCCTGTCGAAAGGATGCCGCTATGCCAAAGCCCTGGTCATCTATTCCGACCCCTCGGAAGACACCCCCCGACGGGAACTTGCCCGGGTCGGCGAACACCGCTCCGCGAACTGAAACTCCCGGTCCGTCCGAACAAAATCCGGTGAAGACTTTGCAGCGGCGGCTTGAAAAATCGCCGCTTTGTGCTAGGTTATGAAAAAAAGGAACAGCCATGATCACGGAAATCCGGAACGACCGTTATTTTGAGAATGCCAGAAAATTCCACTGCGGCCCCCTCACCGCTGTCGATCTGCACGGCTCCTGGTTCCAGATGGGCCGTCAATACGGGGCGCTGCTGCGCGACGAACTCGCCGAAGTGCTCCGGTTCGCCGAACGGAACCCGGACGGCTTCAGCCGGGTCGGTCAACTCGGGAAAAGCACCATCTCCGGCCGGAAGCGCTACGACGAACTCTACCGCGGCATGGCCGAAACTTCCGGGCTCACGCTCGAACAGCTGAGAATCGTCAATTCGGTCGAGCTGATCTATCTGGACCGCATGGCGGGCGATCTGCGCCGGACTTTCAACGGCGGACGCTGTTCCTCGATCGCGGTCTGGGGAGAGAATACGCCGTCCGGAGAAGTGCTGTTCGCCCGGAATTACGACTGGCTTCCCGATTTCGAGGAAATTCTCGACACCCTCGTGCTGGCGGTCTTCCATCCCGCGGACGGCGCGAACGCGGTCGCCATGCTCAACTGGACCGGCTGTCTTTATCTCACCACGGGGATGAATGAAAGCGGACTGTTTCTCGAACTCAACAGCGGAGCATTTGCCGATGCGGGAATCGTGCCGGAGCGGATTCACACGACCTGGCTGCTGTGGGAATTCCTGCTCAATTCCAATGATTTTTCCGCGCTGCAGAGCTGTTTCGCCACCTGCCGTTCCGCGGCGGCATATCTGATCGGCGCGGCCGATGCGGTCCGGGCGGAAATCTTCGAATGGCCCACGCAGGGACCATCGGAAACCGCGCCGCATGAAACCGGAATTCTGGCCGCGGCAAATCATTTTACCTCTCCCGGCTGGATCAATACCGCACTGGCGGAATCCTGCGGCGACGCCTCCAGCATCAACCGCCGTGCCAATCTGCTCAAATGCGCCGGGGATGTGCTTGCGCAGAATCGGAAAATCGGTCCGGGAGAACTCGCCGCCATCATGAACAAGACCGTCGCCGAGGGCGGCGCAAAGGTCGCCGGGACGCTGTTTCAGCTCATTGCCGAGCCGGCATCGCAGACCTGGTATGTCAAACGCGGAAACGATCCGGACTGGATTGAGATTCCGCTGACGAATCTGCTCAAAGGAAACGGGGAACTGGCATGACGGATTTGGAAAAACTCACCATCGGACAGCTCGCGGCTCAGATCGAATATCACAACCGCAAATACTGGGAGGAAGCCGAACCGGAAATCTCCGACGACGATTACGACGCACTCGTCCGGCGTCTGACCGAACTCGCGCCGGATCATCCTCTGCTTCAGGCTGTCAATGCGCCCGTCGTGGCCGGCTCCGGCAAGGTGATCCACCGCGATCCCATGCTTTCGCTGGACAAGGCGTATTCGCTGGACGAAGTGATGAACTGGGCGGCGAAATTCGTCCGCTCCGACCGCGAGGAATTTCTGGTGCAGCCCAAATACGACGGCATTTCCGCCAGCTGGTCCGGCGGCATTCTGGCCACCCGCGGCGACGGCGAAACCGGCGAAAACATCACCGACAAAGTCCCACTGATCGAGCTCGAACATCCCTCCGGCATCCAGCCGCTGGCACAATTCAAGGGACAGGCCCGCGGCGAGATCGTCATCCGCTCCGACGATTTCCGCACGCTCTACCCGAAAATCATGAACCGCAACGGGCGTCCCTACAAGAATTCCCGCAATGCCGCGGCCGGAATCATGGGGCTCAAAGATATTTCGCTCATGCTCGTGCAGCACGCCAAGCTCACGCTGGTGGATTACTCGCTGCATTCCTGGAAAACCGACTGGCAGCACTTCCGCGCCGACTGGCAGAATCTGGTCGATCAGATCGAACAGCTACCCTACCCCATGGACGGCATCGTAATCAAGCTCGCCGACCGGGAATACTCCCGTTCGCTGGGCAATACCGCGCATCATCCGCGCGGCCAGATCGCCTTCAAATTCAGCGGCGTCCGGCGTCAGTCGAAACTGCTGAACGTGGTCTGGAGTTTCGGCAAGACCGCGCTCACCCCGGTGGCAGAGATCGAACCGGTCGAGATCACCGGCACCACCATCCGGCACGTCACGCTGCACAATCTCCAGAACATCCTCGATCACGACATTCAGATCGGCGACACGGTTACGGTCGAACGCGCCGGCGACGTGATTCCCTACATCGTGGAATCCGCACCCGGGTCCGAACGGAAAAACTGCGTGATCGAAAACTGTCCCTCCTGCGGCGCGAAACTCGTCCGCGACCTGCCCGAACTGCGCTGCGTCAATCCCGACTGCCCCGAAACGAGACTCATGCAGCTGCTCGCGGCGGTCAAAAATATCGGCATCGAACGTCTCGGCGAACCCAATCTCCGCCGGATGCGCGAAGTGCTCGGCGTCAAAACGCTCCGGGACATCTTCAACCTGACCGTGGCCGATCTCATGCGGATGGAGGGTTTTCAGGAACTTTCCGCCAACAATCTTTACCGGGAGATTCAGAACGCCCGGACCACGCCCGATTATCAGCTGCTCGCCTCGCTGAACATCAAGGGCATCGGGCCGAACATCGCCAAGGCCATTCTCAAAACGCACACGCTGCGCGAACTCGAAGGGATGAACGCCGAACAGCTGGCCGCGCTGGAAGGAATCGGCCCCGAACGCGCCGGCGCAATCGAAAAGGAGCTGCGCGAACGCAAGGCCGAAATCGACGAACTGCTGGAATGTCTCACCGTCACCCAGACCAAATCGGATGCCGCCGACAACCGCCCGACGGTCTGTTTCACGGGGAAAATGCCGGAAAAGCGTTCCTATTACGAAAATCTCGCCCGCGAACACGGTTACGAGGCCGCGGATTCCGTCACCGCCTCGCTTTCCCTGCTGGTGACCGCGGAAGCCGATTCGACCTCATCCAAGGCCGTCAAGGCCGCGAAACTCGGCGTCCGGGTAATGACACTCGCCGACTGGCTGAAATCGCTGCAGGAAGGTCCGCAGACGTCAGAAAAAGAACAGAAGCCGGAACAAGGCGAACAGCTCCTGCTCGGCTTCTGAAAAATCCGGGGACAGCCCGCTCAGGCGCGATACGCCTTGAGAATGATCACCGGTTCGACCGGCACATCCTGATGTCCGCCGCGGCCCGTGGTCGGAACTTTCTCGATCTTGTCGACCACGTCCATGCCTTCGATGACGTGTCCGAAAACGCAGTAGCCGAAGCCCTGCGGCGAACTGTTCTGATAGTTCAGGAAATCGTTGTCGACCGTGTTGATGAAGAACTGGCAGGTGGCGCTGTCCACGATCATCGTCCGGGCCATGGCAATGGTGCCGCGGGTGTTGGCTCCGGCGTCCTTCGCCTCGTTTTTGATCGGCTCGTGCGTGGCTTTCTGGTTCATGTCCGGCGTGAATCCGCCGCCCTGAATCATGAAGCCGGGAATCACCCGGTGGAAAATCGTGCTGTCATAGTGACCCTCGTCCACGTAGGTCAGAAAATTCGCCACGGTGAGCGGAGCGTCTTTCTCGAACAGTTCCAGTTTAATGTTTCCCATCGAGGTTTCCAAGATTACTTTCGGAGTGTTGCCGGTCATGTCTTTACCCTTTCTCGTAATTTTTTATGATTTGATTGCAGAAGCATGATATTTTTCAAGTTCGGGTGCGAGTTCGTCCGCGGCACGGTCGCGGGCGGATTTGTCCGGATACAATGCAAACAGCGTCGAACCGCTGCCGGACAGCAGCGGAGCGCCGCCGGATTCGCGCAGACGTTCCGTCAGCAGCTGCAGCAGCGGGAATTTGCGCAGTACCGCGCCTTCCAGATCGTTGCGGAGACATCTGCCCGCCCCGGCACAGTCGCCCGCAGCCAGTGTTTCCAGCAAATCCGCCAAGGCCGGCGGATTCTTCGGCGGCACCTCGCGCCAATGAGCGTAAGCCCACGCGGCGGAGATCGGGAAGATGCCGGGAATCAGCAGCAGGGGCAGATCAGCGGGGAGTCCGACCGGGGAAAGCACTTCGCCCCGGCCGCGGCCGACCAACGGCACCGGATTCAGAAAAAACGGCACGTCGGACCCGACCGACAGCGCCGCCGCGGCCAGTTTTTCCGGCGGCAGCACGATCCCGGAATGTTTTTGCAGCAGACGCAGCACCGCGCCGGCGTCCGAACTGCCGCCGCCCATGCCGCCCGCCACCGGAAGATGTTTTTCCAGCTCGAGTTCCAGTCCGGGACAGGGTTTTCCCGCGGCGGCGAAAAACGCCCGTGCGGCTTTCACCATCAGATTTTCCCCGTCGAGCGGAACTCCGGGCGCGGAACAGGTCAGACGTATCTCTCCGTCGGCGCCGCCGAAATGCAGCCCGACCCGGTCGGACAGACCCGGCAGGGGATAAAACAGCGTCAGCAGTTCATGCCAGGAGTCGGGACGTTTTCCCTTGATCTCGAGAAAGAGATTGATCTTTCCCGGCGTTTCCAGAACGAAGAGACCTTCCATGACCGGGTCACTTCCGGAACCGGTAGAGGTCGTATTTCCGGTTGTAGGCGTCGATCTCGCTGGTGATGGCCTCGGCCAGCTCCAGCGCGCGCAACCCCTGGGAGCCGGTCACTTTCGGCTGAATCAGAGTGCCGCTTTCCCGGCTTTTGCGCACCGCGTTGACAAAATCGGCGATCTCCGCCGCAAGGGCGTTTTTCTCGCAGAGATTGACGTTCTTGAACGCGACGCCGAGGAAGCTCTTGCGGATGATCTTGCCCGTGCTTTTGGCGTAATCCATCGAAATGTAGGAATCGGTCTGGAACACGCGGAATTTCCGCATTGGTTCGGCGCTGACCCGGCTGGCCGTCACGTTGGCGACCGCGCCGTTCTTGAATTTCAGCCGGACATTCGCAATGTCCTCGGTCTTGCTGAGAACCGGCATGCCGACCGCATCGAACCGCTCGACCTCGCTGCCGACCATCGTCAGCACCAGATCGAGGTCGTGAATCATCAGATCGAGCACCACGCTGACCTCGGTCCCGCGCCGGTGCATGCCCGGACGCGGCGGCGGATATTTCGCCAGCCGGTGCGCTTCGATGAACAAGGTGTTGGACCGGTTCTTTTCCAGAAAATCCATCGCGGCGTTGAAACGCTCGACATGTCCGACCCCGAACACGATTCCCTTCTTCTCCGCCGCGACAACCATTTCCCTCGCCTGCGGCCCCGTGGCCGCCAGCGGTTTTTCCATCAGCAGATGCTTGCCCATCTCGATCAGGGGCATCGCGGTCTCGTAATGTTTCGTGGCCGGGACCGCGACCGTCAGCGCATCGCATTGCGCGGCCAGTTCCGCCTCGGAAGCGAAAGGCTGCACCCCGAATTCCTGGCCGATCTTCGCCGCCTGCGAAGCGGACACGTCGAACACGCCGACCAGCTCCACGTCGGGGTTTTCCTTGTAAAGTTTGGTATGGAACCGTCCGAGTACGCCGACGCCGATCACGCCGACCTTCAGCTTGTCCTTTTTTCCGAACAACATATTCCGCCTCCGGTCCGTCAGAGCGATTTCGCCAGTTCGGCGGCCGCACGGATTCCGGCCTCGTCGGCTTTATTCAGCCAGGTGCCGCCCGCCGCGGCCACCACATCCAGCGCGAGCCATTCAGCCGCGTTGTCGATCGTCACGCCGCCGGTCGGCATGAATTTGATTCCCAGATGTTTGTACGGCGCGGAAATCGCCTTGAGCATCTTCACCCCGCCCGCCGCTTCCGCCGGGAAGAATTTGAAGAACCGGCAGCCGAGCTCGTAAGCCTGTTCGATCTCGGACGGCGTGCAGATGCCGGGAGCGAAATTGTAGCCGTTGGCAAACGCTTCCTTGACGATGGTCGGGTTGAATCCGGGCGCGACGGCGAATTTGGCGCCTGCGTCGAACGCGCGGTGCAGATCGCGGACGTTCAGAATGGTCCCGGCTCCCAGCCACATTTCGGGGAACTCTTTGGACACGGCTTTGATCACCGCTTCCGCGGCTTCGGTCCGGAACGTGACTTCCGCCACGCCGAGACCGTTCCGGCACAGCATTTCACAGCGTTTCAAGCCGCTTTCCACGTCATTGAGCACCAGCACGGGAATGATTTTGAACCGTTCGAGTTTTTCCACATACGATGTTTCCGCCATTTGACAACCTCATTTGATGTTGAATCGTTCAAGTCGAAGTCAATATACATTCCGTTCGCTCCACTTTCAAGGCGAAAGACGTATTTTTATGTCAAAAGCGACGGGATGACTGCCGTCTGCGGCTGTGCCCGTCTTGATTTTGCACAGAAACGGCGTATATTGTCTGCCAAGCATCCGGGTGGTATAGCGGTCGGTGCGGTGATGCGTCACTATGGTTGGTTCAACTCCAACACCGGATGCTTTTCCTTTTCAGCTTTTTTCCGTTTTTTTTGCAGAATCCGCTTGCATTTCATTCCGTGATATGATATATTGTTTTCAGAATTAAAAATTATAATTTCATAATATGAAATCCCTGCATAAAACTTTTGACATTCTGGAATACGTGGTGCTGCAGAACGGCGAATGCGTCACCCCCAGCCGGGCGGCGGAGGCGCTGGACGTGAATCCGGCGACCTGCACCCGGATCATGGGCGAACTGGTGAAACGCGGCTATCTGACGCAGGTCTCCCGCAAGAACGGCTATACGGCCGGCCCGATGACCGTCTCGCTCGGCACCCGGCGAAATGGTTTCGAACGTCTGGCCGAGGCGGGCCGCGGGCCCGTCCGCGAACTTTCCGAACGGCTCGGACGGCAGGTGAATCTGGCCGTGCTGGATCATGACCGGAGGATCATGCTCTGCTATCATCTCAGCGACCGCGAAATGAAGCCGTGGGACCGTTTTTTCTTTGCGTCCGACCACTGGGATACCGCGACGGGCCGGCTGCTGATCGCCGCGCTGGACGACCGGGAAGCGCGGAAACTGACCGCCGCCCTCGGAATCCGGCCGTTTCCCGCCCGGACCCTGGCTGAAATCCGAAGAAAGGGCAGCGTCCGGTTCGAACAAAACGAGCTGGTCGTCATCGGACATCTGCTCCGGCTGCCAGGCTTTCCCGCGGCGGCTTTCGGATTCGGGATCGAACCGGAAAACGCGGACCGCGCTTTTGCAGCTTCAACGGAAACGGCGGAAAAGATTCGCACCGCGCTGGTCCGGCCGAATCAGGCCTACTGAAAGGAAATGCCGATGAAACGCAGCCGATACGCCGCTTCGGAATGGAAAATCGAACTGGGCACTCCGCCCGGTCCCGTGACGCTGCTCGGACCGGAGGAAATGCAGTGTTTCACGGTGCGGAAAACGGACGGCGGCACCCTGGTCGAATGCTGGCGCGGACACGCCCGGCATGGCGAAGATTTCGAGGTGAAAATCACCAGCCGTCCGCTGGGAAACGGATTGACCGCACGGCGTCTTTCCTATTCGGGTTATGCCGGCAGCGATCAGGTGGAAGTCATCCGTTTCCCGATTGTCCGGGAGCCGTTGACCGAAGGCACGGCGTTTCTCGAAGGGGGGCACGGGCTGGGACTCATTCTGCATACCGAATATCTGCGTCAGCTGACGGAACGGAATCCGGCGAGGTTCCGCAATGACGTGACGCACCTGAATGCGATTCTGCATCCGGACGGCACGGGCACGTATCTGGATGTCCGCGACGAGGAAAATCTGCGTTTCCGCGAATTCTCCATCCATGCCTCGGAAGAAAAAGATCAGCTGGTGTTCTCCGTGCGGCATTTTCAGAGTCTCGGAAAAGAACCATGCCGCGAATGGAGTATGGAATGCGACTGCGTGACCGGACCGTTCCGCGGCTCGTGGTATGAAGCGGCGCAAATCTACCGGACCTGGGCACTGAAACAGTGGTGGGCAGTCCGCGCGAAGCGGAATCCGGCCCCGGCCCGGCTCCGGGGAATCGGACTGTGGTTCTGGAACCGCGGCGGAGCGGAAACGGTGCTGCCGCCGGTGTTCAAAGTCCGTTCCGAACTGCCGGAGGTGCCGCTGGCGCTTGACTGGTACTGGTGGCACAGCTGTCCGTATGACACCGATTATCCGAATTTCTGGCCGCCGCGGGAGGGAGTGGAATTTTTCCGGGACAAGATCGGAGAATGCCGACGGCGGAACATCTACGTCCAAGTCTATATGAACGCCGTGCATTGGAGCATGGAATCCCCGAACTGGAATGACGCGGGCAGAGCGGGCGCGGTCCTGCTCCGGAACGGCGAAGTCAAGAATTACGAGGCGAATCACTATACCCGTCACCATCTTGCCTGGCAATGCGGGCAAGCGAAAAACTTTCAGGAAATTTTCTGCGAACAGGTGCGGAATCTGCGCGAATGCGGGGTTACCGGACAGTATATGGACGTGGTCTCCGCCGACTCCAATCCGCCCTGCTACAATCCCGCTCACGCTCATACGCCGGGCAGCGGTCCGTTCATGGCGGAGGGATACCGCGAATTCATCCGCCGCGTAAAAGAGGAGAATCCCGGCCTCGCGGTCACCTCGGAAGAATGCAGCGAACGCTTTATGGACCTGCTGGACGGCGTCATCACGCTGCAGACCTCGCATGAACGGATGCAGGGGGGAAAATACCAGACCGTGGTGCCGCTGTTTCAGGCGATTTATCACGGAGAAACTCCGACCATGACGGTCTTCGGCAACTATGCGCTGCCGGACAGCATTCCGCCTTTCGACAAACTCTGGCCCGAGGTGGAACGCTGGAAAGAGGAAAAGCCCTGGCACCAACTCTATCCCGATCAGTTTCCGCTGGAATACGGACGAACGGTCATCTGGGGTCTTCAGCCGACCGTCTGCAATCTGACGGAAAAAATCTGCACCGACCCCGGTTTTGCCGAAATCTACCGTTTCATTCTGGCCGGAGCGCGCTTTCATCACGACAATCTGGATTTTCTGTTTGACGGCCGGATGCTTTCCCCTGCCGGTTTTCAATGCGGCCGCCGGCAGGTTCGATTCATGGTCCGGGGAATCTTCACCCGGGAACACGAGCTGCGGATCGAAACTTCGGACCAGCCATCGGTCATCCATTGTCTCTGGCGCTCCCCCGCCGGAAAAACAGCCCTGTTCATGGTCAATTATACCCGTGAACCGCAGCCGTGGAGTTACGGGACCCGGAACGGGAAAATCGCGCCGCTCACTTTTGAAAGAATCGATCTTGCGAACTGAAATATAACAGGAGACAGCCATGATTTTGAAATGGAATCCGAAAACCACCAAAACCGAAGTGCGGGACATCCTCCGCACGCTCGCGGAAGAATATCCGCTGAAAGAATCCGCGCAAGACGTCAATCTGGTCATCGAAAAAAACGACGATCCGGAGGTCCTGCGCGTGACCCGGCGCGGCGAAGTCTGGTTCGTCAGCTGCGGACGCGATTCGCTGGCCGCCCGCGGCGTGGCCTATGCACTCTCCGCGCAGGAATGCGACGAAAAAATGTCCTTCAAAACTTTCGGCATCCTGTTCGACTGCACCCGCGGCAACGTCATCACGGTAAAACATTTCAAACACTGGCTGCGCAGGCTTGCGCTGATGGGTTACAACCTCGCGATGCTCTACACGAAAGACGCCTATCAGCTGCCGGACGAGCCGTATTTCGGCTACATGCGCGGCGCGTATTCTCTGGACGAGCTCAAAGAGATCGACGCCTACGCGAAGAAACTCCGGATCGAAATGATCGGCTCCATTCAGGTGCTGGGACATCTGGAGCCGATTCTCCGCTGGAGCGCGTATCAGCAGGTGCGCGACACTTCCAGCGCGATCATGGTCGACGAACCGCAGACCTACGAACTGGTCGAAAAAATGATCAAGTTCTGGAGCGAAGCATTCAGCTCGAGGCGGATTCACCTCGGCATGGACGAATGTCAGGACCTCGGCCGGGGCCGGTTCATGAATGAGCACGGCTATGAAAGCCAGTTCGATCTTTACAACCGCCACCTCGGCAAAGTCTGTACGATCTGCGACAAATTCCAGCTCAAGCCGATCATCTGGTCGGACATGTATTTCCGCTACGCCAACGCGAAGCAGGAATATTACGACACGAAGTCCAGAATCCCCGACGAGGTGAAGAAAGCCATTCCGAAAAACGTCCGGTTCTCCTATTGGGACTATTATCACCGCGAACCCGGCATTTATGAATCCATGCTCGCGCGGACCGGAGAACTGAACGGAACGAAACCGGTCATGGCATCGGGAATCTGGACCTGGAAACGGTTCTGGACCGATTACGAAATGACCGGAGCCACCGTGCGGCCGTGCATTCAGGCCTGCCGCAAAACCGGCACGGACGAACTGATCTTCACGCTCTGGGGCGACGACGGCGGCTACTGCGAATTCGATTCCGCTTTCGCCGCGCTCGCCTGGGCCGCCGATTACGCGTCCAACGAAAAGGAGAATGAGGACCGCGCCGCCAAACTTTTCGAGGCGGTCTGCGGCACCTCCTACCGGCTGCAGATGATCTGCGGCGCACTCTGCTACACCTATAACGGCAGTCAGGACAAAGTGGTGAAGATTCTGCCCGGACCGCTGCTCTGGGACGATCCGCTCATGGGTATCGCGTGGCGGGAATTCCCCGGCTACAAGCCGGAACTGGCGGAAACATTGCTCGCCGGATTCAAAAAAATCATGGAACTGATCGAACCGCATCGGGCGGACACGGCGGCGGGTCACCTCAACTTCGCCTGGAATCTCGCCAATGTGCTGGTGCTGAAACTGGAACTGCGCAAAATGCTCGAACACGCTTACGCCAAGCACGATTTCAACACACTCGAAATTATCGCCGAACGTTACGTGCCCGACCTGATCGACGCGATCGACGGTCTGCAGGAAGCGTTCCGGGTCCAATGGAAGCGCAGCTTCAAATCCTTCGGGCTTGAACTCATGCAGATACGGCTGGGCGGTCTCTCGGAAAGATACCGCGAACTGGCCCGTGTGATCGAAGAATTCGTCGCAGGAGAGATCGACTCCATTCCCGAACTGGAAATCGATCTGCCGACCCGCGTGGGCATTCCCGGCACCTATCACGAAGTCGCCACCGGAAATTTCTTTATTTGAGGAGAATACAGTCATCATGAGCGAAAAATCTTTACGGCAGGCTCTCGACTTCATCGAAAACGAAAAACAGTTTCACCTCGGATTTCTGCCCACGGAGCAATCCAGTCCGCTGACCCGGCATCTGGATCGGGAATTTGCCCGTTCGAGCGTGGACGGGGTGAAAAACCTGCAGAGCGTCGACCGCAACGTGCTGGCGATGGCGAAATGGATTTTCGCCTCGGAACAGTTCCGGAAACTGGTCGAATCCGGAGTGAAAACCATCCGCGGCGGCGGAAAAATCGTCTTTTCCGGCTGCGGCGCCACCGGACGGCTCAGCATTCTGCTCGAATCCATGTGGCGCGACTGCTGCGCGAAAACGCCTGCGGCGGCGCAATACGCCGATCAGGTCTTCAGCATCATGACCGGCGGTGACTACGCACTGGTCAAATCGGTCGAATTCTTCGAAGACTATCAGTCCTTCGGACGCCGTCAGGTGCAGGAAACCGGCATGGGCGCCGACGACATGCTCGTGGCCATCACCGAAGGCGGCGAGACTTCATCCGTGCTCGGCACGGTGTTCGAGGCGCTTGACCGCGGCTCGCAGGTCTTTCTGATGTTCAACAATCCCGCCGATCTGCTGGCCGAACATCTGGAACGTTCCCGCAAGGCGATCCGCGATCCGCGCGTCTGCGTGCTCGATCTTTCCTGCGGTCCGATGGCGCTGGCGGGGTCCACCCGGATGCAGGCGACCACCTCGGAACAGCTGGTGGCGGGCGGCGCGCTGGAATCGGTCATGAATCAGCTGCTGGGACGCGGACAAAGCGATTACGCCGCGGATTTTGAAAAACTGCTCGGCGAGCTCGAATCGCCCGCATCCGTGAAAGCAATGGCCGATTATATCGATTTCGAGGCCGGAATCTATCGCGGCAAAGGACTGGTCACCTATTTCGCCAACGATTTTCTGCTGGACATTTTCACCGACACCACGGAACGTTCCCCGACCTTCATGCTGCCGCCGTTCCGGAAAAACGACGACACGCTTTCGCCGCGTCCGTGGGCATTTGTCAAGAATCCGCTGTTCTCCACGCAGGACACCTGGAAGAACGGCATGCACCGTCCGCTGCGCTGTCTCGACTGGCATCTGCAGGATTACGTCCAGATGGGCGCGCCGGATTCCGTGCGGAACCATCAGCCGAAGATACAGACGTCCGAACTGCTCAAATTCGAAGTCGGGAAAGAATCTCCCGCCGAGCGGGCCGCGACCGGACACGACGCGGCGGTCCTGGTGACGGTCGGCGCCGTGCAGAGCAATCCGGGTCTGGCTGCAGCGTTCGAAAAAATCGATGCGCCGTTCGCCTGCCGCAAACATCTGAGCATCGGCGGTTGCGACGGGGATTACGTAATCGAATGCGAACTGCCGGAGACGCCGCTGGAACTGATGAAACACATGGCGGTCAAACTTGCCTTGAATACGATCTCGACCGGCACGATGGCGGTGCTGGGCCGGGTCACCGGCAACTGGATGAGCTGGGTCGACACCACGAACAAGAAACTGATCGACCGTGCAACGCGGCTGATCTCGGAAATCGGCGGCATGGATTACCGCACCGCCTGCATCCGGGTCTTCGAGGCCATGGAAGCGATCGCAGCGCTGCCGCCGGGGCAGGAAAAAGTTTCCGCCGTGCAGTATGCGCTCAAGGAACTGGCTCAGTCGCCGAGGAAGTGACCGCGGGAGATGTAGTTGCGGATATAGTCCTCAACCGTGTCCTCCAGCGGAGTCACCACCGCCGAATAACCCGCCGCGCGGAGTTTCGAAATGTCCGCGCAGGTATAATACTGATACTTGCCGCGCAGATGGTCGGGCATGTCGATATATTCGATATTGACCGGCTTTTCCATCGCCTTGAACACCGCCGAAGCCAGCGAGTTCCAGGTTTCCGCGCGACCGCTGCCGATGTTGTAGATGCCGTGATATTTGTGCTGCAGCAGGAACATGACCATTTCGACCGCGTCCTTGACGTAGATGAAATCGCGTTTCTGTTCGCCGTCGGCGTATTCCGGCAGGTAGGATTTGAACAGCCGGACCTTGCCGGTGTCGCGAATCTGTTCGTAGGCACGGCAGACCACGCTGCGCATTTCGCCTTTGTGGAGCTCGTTCGGTCCGAAAACATTGGTGTATTTGACGCCGGTGATCTTGGAAAGCAATCCCTGACGCTTCGCCCACAGATCGAACATCTGTTTGGAATAGCCGTACATGTTGAGCGGACGCAGTTCGGCAATGGCGTTTTCATCGTCGACGTATCCATGCTCGCCGGCGCCGTAGGTGGCGGCACTGGAAGCATAAAGGAACTGTATTCCCCGGGTGGCCGCATAAAGCGCGAGTTTGCGGGTGTAGTCGAAATTGTTGCCGACCAGATACGTGGCGTCTTTTTCGGTGGTGGAAGAACAGGCGCCCATGTGCAGGATGACTTCCGTGTCGCGCGGCAGAGCGCCGGCGGTCAGTTTCTCCATGAAAACGTCTTTTTCCATGTAATCGGCGTAGGCCAGAGCGCGGAGATTCTTCCATTTTTCCGAGGTGCCGAGATGATCGACGGCCAGAATGTCGTCGACCCCAAGCTGATTGAGTTTCCAGACCAATGCACTGCCGATCAGTCCGGCGGCTCCTGTTACAATATATTTCATCGCTGTTCTCCCTGAATGTGAGGGTTGTCAAAAATCAAATAACCGATTGTCGTTCCGAAGACTGTCGCCATGCAGTTTCTCGCTGCGCGGCTCGTAGTGTTTTCCGCTCCAGGGCATGACTTTGAAATCATCCTGATTCATCCGATGGCGGGTATCGCGGAAATTGCGTTCATATTCGGCTTTCCGCTCGCGTTCCTGCGCGAAAAAACCTTTACCGGATGATTTTTCCTTCATGTAGGCGGGCTCCTCGGTTTTTTTCGATTTCCCGGTGGAGCTGCAGCCGGAAACCGCCGCGAACAGCAGACAGCCGATCAAAATCAGACCTGCGAACGAGATTTTCCGCATGAGCACATCCTTTCCGTTCAAATGTGATTGATCAGCACGATCGTCTGATCGTCTTCCTGACCGTCGCCGCCGGGAGTCTTGGCGAATTCGTCCACGGCGGAAAAAACCTTCCGGATAAACGTTTCCGGCGTTTCCCTGGCGAGGCAGGACGCGAGATAAAGTTCCTTCAGCCGCGGCACGCCGAAATATTCGCCGGTGCGGGGTGCAACCGCTTCGTTGATCCCGTCGGTGAAGAGCATCACGGACATTTCCGGGGTAAATTCGATGCAGAGCGTATCGAACTCGACCGCCTCGCTGGGCAGCAGTCCGATGCCGGCGCCGTCGGGATAGATCGAGCGGATGTGTTCGCGAACGTAGACCAGCAGTTCGGTATGACCGCCGCGGACGTATTCCAGGGTGGAATCGCGCCGGTTCAGCACACAGCAGCCGAGCGTGATGTAACGGCCGTCGCCGGTATCGCGGTTGAGATTGTTGTTCAGCTCCAGCATCAGCTCCATCAACGAAGTGTATCGCTCCATGTTCGCCCGGATGAAGCTCCGGGTCATGGACGTGATCATGCACGCCGGGATTCCTTTGCCGCAGGCGTCTCCGATCACGACCAGCAGCCGGTCCTCGTCGATCTGCACGAAATCGTAGAAGTCGCCGGAAACCTCTTTCGACGCACGGGTGTAGGCGTGGACGGAAAATTGACCCCAGACCGGCACGGTTTGCGGCAGCATGGAACGCTGGAGATTGCGGGCGAATTCAAGTTCCTGATTCAGCCGCTGCTGTTCGCTGAGTTTGGAATAGGCTTCGATAATGCGGCGGGCGAGTTCGACCTGACCGGCAATGAACCGGAACCGTCCGAACTGTTCGGCATTGAAATAAGTTTCGTTTTCATCCTGCATATTGTTGACCGCGCAGATCACGCCGGTCACCTCGCCCTCGCTGATGAGCGGCAGCGCCATGATGCATTCGATCGGAACCAGCGGATCGGTGACGTAGAGTTTGGCACGGTCCAGGTCCTTTCCGCCGAGAATGATCTCGCGTTTGGTCTGTGCAGCCTCGCCGACGATGCCCTGTCCGATGGCGATCCGCTCGCTTTTGAGCTGTTCCAGCAGGTATTTCGCCTTGGTCATCACATAATTGGAAGTCGCTTTGTGGAACAGCGGGAACGGTCCGGACACGCCGACCGGACGGAGCATGCCGTTTTCCAAAGAGAAAATGCAGACGCTTTGCGCCTCGACCAGCTCCATGACGTAGCGGGCGGTCACGTTCATCCAGTTTTCCAGATCGGCCCGGCTTTTGATATTCTGGGAAAAAAGCGAAAGGAAATTGCTGATCTCAACACTGTTGTGCATTGCGGTGCGAAGCCTTTTCCGGGAGATCGCCAGACGGGTGCGCGCCACCGCCAGACCGATGATCAGAAAGATGACCACTCCGGCCAGAATCAAAATCACAAAAAAAGGAATTTTCATAAAATAATCTGCATCCAGTTTGATTTTTTCTCGATATACTGCTAACTTTATTCCAGAATTGTTATTTTTCAATCTTTTTTCTGAAAAATTGAAGGTTTTTTAGCTGGTTTCCATGAAAAAAAAGCGCGCAGACGAGTTGTTATACGAACACGGACATGCGGAAAGCATCGCCGATGCGGCAAAGCTGATCCTGGAAGGGCGCGTCCGCAGCAAGCCCGATGCACTGGTCCGCAAGGCCTCCGAAACGTTCCCCGCGGACACGGTCCTGCTGGTTGATTCCGGCACAGAATTCGTCAGCCGGGGCGCGCTGAAACTCCGGCAGGCGCTGGAAAAATTCGCGCCCGATCTGCATGGCCGCGTCGCGGTCGACATCGGAGCCTCCACCGGGGGATTCACCGATCTCATGCTCCGGCACGGCGCGGAAAAAGTCTACGCAGTCGATGTCGGACGCGGTCTGCTGCACTGGAAACTGCGGACCGACCCGCACGTAGTCTGTCTGGAAGGGATCAATGCGCGCGCCCTGCCCCCGGAAAGCGTACCGGGCGGAGCCGACGTTCTGAGCATGGACGTCTCGTTCATTTCCGCCGTGAAAATCTTGCCGGCGGCTGCGGGTGTGCTCAAACCCGGCGCGCTCGCATTCATTCTGGTCAAGCCGCAGTTCGAAGCGCCGAAACAGGATGTCCCGCCCGGCGGCGTGGTGACCGATCCCGCAGTCCGGCAGGCGGCTCTGGACAAAGTCTGCAGTGCGGCCGCCCGGCTCGGCTGGGAACTGATCGAAGCGGCCGATTCACCGCTGCGCGGACCGCGCGGCAATCTGGAATACGTCGCGGTTTTCCGTCTCCCGGAAAAATCTGCAAACCCGGAGGTCAACTCATGAAAAACGCTCTTTCGATTCTGACGGTCTGTCTGCTCGGCAGCGCTCTGCCGCTGTGTGCACAGTATGGACGCAGCGCCCGGAAAGGAACTGCCAAAGCGGCGGCGGAACTGAACTCGGTCGCCCGCGAAGTCCGGGTCACCCGCCGCGCCCGGGAATCGCTGGAAGATCAGACCCGTCTGCTGGAATATGCGGTCGAACACGAACAGTTGACGCCGGCGGAAGCGCGCAAGATTCGAGCCGGTCTGGACCGCGTTGCCCGATTGCTGGAAAAAGCGGAAAAGTCCGGCACCATGACCGTGAACGAATCGAAAACCATCCACAATGAACTGGCAAAGATTTATCGCGCCATCTGGTTTCTCCGCCGGAACAAACTCAGCGGCAAAGGCCAGAAAATCGTGTTCCTCGGCCGGCAGATCGTCCTGCGCGAAGAATACCGCAAAAAATTTGAATCCGGCTCGCTCAATCAGAAGGAGATGAAGGATATTCTCCACAACTATTATTCAGCCTGTCGTGTGCGTGAACAGCTTCGCACCGACGGTCTGACTCCCGAGCGTCGCGCCAATCTGGAAAAAGAATGTTTCAAAATCCTCTCCGAATATTTCACGCTCGCCCCGACGGAGGAAAAAACCCCGCGATCCGAACCGGAAAAATGATTCTCCGCACGGCACGAAAAAACGGACCGGAACCCTCGCGGGAAAATCCGGTCCGTTTTTTTGATCCGAGTTCGGAACAGCGGCTTATTCGGCCTTTTTGGTCTCCGCCGGAATGGCATTGGCGAAGGTGATGACCCGCTGCGGGAACGGAATGTTCAGTCCGGCGGATTCGATCGCTTCCTTGAGCTGGCCCTTGATCAGCCAGTAGGCATCCCAGTATTTCGCGTTGGGCACCCAGAACCGGAGCGTCAGATTCACCGAACTGTCCGCCAGATCGGCCACGAGCACTTGCGGCGCTGGATCTTTCAGGATCAGTTCACAGCCGTCCAGCAGCGCCTGCAGGGTCTTGATTCCCTGCGGCAGGGAATCGCCGTAGGAGATGCCGACGTTGATGTCGACGCGGCGCAGCTCGTTGCGGGAATAATTCTTGACCGGATTGCCGAAGATCACGCTGTTCGGTGCGGCAATGAAAATACCGTCCGGGGTGGACAGCGTGGTGGTGAACAATCCCATTTCCTTAATGGTCCCGCTGACCGTTCCGCAATCGACATAATCGCCGACCTTGTAGGGACGCAGCAGAAGCAGCATCAGCCCGGCGGCGATATTGCTGAGCGAATCCTTCATGGCCAGGCCGACCGCCAAACCGGCGGCGCCGAGCACCGTCAGCAGACTGGCCGTGTTAAAACCGAGCAGGTCCAGAATAATCAGAACAGCGAACAGCCAGATGAACGTTCTGGCAATCGAATAGAAGATCTTGCCGACCGAGGGGTCCAGTGCGGGAACCTTCTCCACTGCGCGATCAATGATCTTCCGGGTCAGCCGTCCGACGAACAGCGCGATCAGGATGATGACCAGCGCCAGCACGATTACTTTTGCGAAATGCAGGATCGTGTCGGAGTAATTGAGCCAGAATTCATCCCATGCCTCCTGATAATTCCCCTGCTGGATCGTCTCCGCCACCTGATTCATGGCGCTTTCCGTTTTTGCAACCGCATCATTTTTCATTTCAGTAACACTCCTGTTTTTTCATGTAAGAAAGGAGCGAATCCCGCAGGATCGGCTCCCTTTCGATGCCGCATTCAGCGGCAGAACCTCATTCCCATTCGATGGTTCCCGGCGGCTTCTGCGTGATGTCATACACCACGCGGTTCACACCGTCGACCTCGGCGATAATGCGCGAGGCCATCGTTTCGAGCAGTTCCCACGGCAGACGCACGACCTGAGCGGTCACCGCATCCACGCTGTTGATCGACCGGATTGCAATGACGTATTCATAGGTCCGGGCGTGATTCTTCATGCCGACGGTCTTGACCGGCACGAAGATGGCGAAAGTCTGCCACGTTTTGTGATACCAGCCGGATTTGAGCAGTTCCTCGGTCACGATCGCATCGGCCTCACGCAGCATTTTGAGCGTGACGCGGTCGATCGCGCCGACATGCCGGACGCCCAGAGAAGGTCCGGGGAACGGATGACGGTCGATCAGTTCCGGAGGCAGTCCCAGCATCCGGCCGACCTTGCGGACTTCGTCCTTGAACAGACGTTCCACGGGTTCGACCAGCTTGAATTTGAGGTCCTTGGGCAGTCCGCCGACGTTGTGGTGACTTTTGATGACGCCGTTCGGATTGCCGTCCAGCGGAATGCTTTCCAGAATGTCGGGATAGATCGTGCCCTGTCCGAGGAACGGCGCATCGATCTTCGCCGCCGCTTCCGCGAACACGTCGATGAATTCTTTGCCGATGATCTTCCGCTTCTGTTCCGGATCGGAAACGCCGACCAGTTTGTCGAGGAACCGGTCGGACGCGTCGATGTAGCAGAGATTCATGTCGAACGTTTCGGCAAAGACCTTCTGGACCATTTCCGGCTCGTTCTTGCGGAGCAGACCGTGATTGACGAAGACGCAGGTGAGCTGCTTGCCGATCGCTTTGTGGATCAGCGCGGCCACCACCGAGGAATCCACGCCGCCGGAAAGTCCGAGCACGACTTTCTGATTGCCGACCTGAGCGCGGATGTCCGCCACCGCCTCGTCGATGAAGTTTTCCAGTTTCCAGAGACCGTGACAGCCGCATTTTTCCTTGCAGAACGCAATGGCTTTTTCCGCCTGAGCGGCGAGATTTTCCTTCGTTACGGTCAGTTCGAGCAGCGGCAGTCCAAGCGCTTTGAAGCGGTTCAGGTCCGCCTCGCGGGCGGGAACGCCCTGATCGGCGCAGACGATCAGTCCGACCGGTTTTTCCTGCATGACCCGTTCCGCGGGAGTCGTGTATGGCATGACCATGGTGTAGATTCCGCTGTCGCGGACCAGGCGCGCCGCCTTCTGAATGTCCTCGCAGACGAAATTCAGCAGGATGATCGTTTCCGGTGTTTGTTTCATTGTTTTTCTCCAATGGTTGCCTCTTGCCTGGGCAAGAGATGAATTTTGCCCGAACAGTACACGCAAAAACTTTCGATTGCAAATCCGGAAGCAAAATTTTTCCGAAAATTTTATCCGGACGTCCGCCCGACGCTTGACAAACCCCTCGGAGAACGCCATATTATCCGGCATTGATTCAACCACGGGAGAGCATCACGATGAATGGAAATGTTATCGACAAAATCAGTTTGAGCACCTGCGCGGTCAGCGCCAAGGCCTGCCCTGAACTGTCTCTGGCGGGAAGACTGGAAATGGTCTGCCGGGCCGGATACGAATATATCGAATTCGACCACCCCGCCGCCGAACCGCTGAACCGCGCGGAAGTCCTGCCCGCGATCCGCAATTCCGGTCTGAAAGTGTGGGCGGTCCACGGCATCATGAAGGACGGATGCCTCTCCCCCGATGAGACGGTCCGGAAAGCGGCGGTCGAAAAGGCTTTCCGCTTTGCCGCCGAACTGGCCGAATTCGCGCCCTGTCCGCTGGTCGAACATTACTTCGACCGATTCAACGACCCTGCGCCGGGCAAACACTTCCGCCGCAGTGTGGAGGAACTCTATGAAAAGGTTTCCCGCCTCGGCTTCATCCTCTGCATCGAAACCGTGCCGTGGAAACCGTGGACCGACGAACGGTATGCCGACAGTCTCGAAGTGTCCGAATTCGTCCGCTCGTTCCGGAAAGACGATCTTCAGATGACCTTCGACGTAAACCACTCCAACATCCATGAGGACCTCATCCACGCGGCGGAAAACTGCGCCGGTCTGGTGAAGGATATTCACGTTTCCGACAACCACGGCGAATGCGAAGAACATCTGCCGCCGGGCGAAGGAATCATCGACTTTCCCGCCGCGTTCCGCGCACTCCGCGCCAACGGCTACACGGGGCCGTGCAACCTGGAATTCAGTTTCAAAGGCCGCACTCCCACCGTGGAAATGCTCCGCACCGTCCGGGAAAAAATGGAAAAGATGCTGTTCGTCTGAACCCGTTCCGACAGTTTTTCCTCTTTTTTTTCATCTTGCTCCTTGTATTTTCATTGGAACATAGTATATTGCATATAACAAGTTGTCAAACGAGGTTGTCTGCATGTTGAAATACGATTCGGCGAGACTGAGAATAGTCGATTATATCCGGCGCAGTCATCTGCGTCCGGGCGATCCGATCCCGTCCCAGAACACGCTGGTCAAATATTGCAACTGTTCGCTGATCACGGTCAAACGCGCGTTGTCCGACCTGCGGAAATCCGGCTTGATCGAATGCGGACAGGGCCGCACGGCCCGGCTCCGGCGCAATCCGGACCGTCAGACGGACGCCTCCGGCGGCACGATCCTGATGATCCAGATCTACCGACGCTATCCGGACACGGAATCACAGCGGCATCTGCTGCAGATGTATCTGGCCGAACGCGGGTTCCGATTCGATTACCGGGCGGTGATGCTGCCGTCGGACCTGGCGGATCAGGATTTCACCGGCGTGACGGGGATCATCTTCTACGGCTGGCTTTCGGAAGAATGGGCCGATCTGGCCGAACGGTTGAAAATCCCCGCCGTCGTGGCCGGCAACAATCTCTGTCCGGACCGGCTGCCCACGGTTCATTTCGATTACGAACAAGGCACGGAACTGCTGTTCGATGCGCTCCGTTCGGCCGGATGCCGGAAGATCGGACTGATCGCCGGTGAACCGGAATATCCCTCGAATCAGGCCATCCGGCAGGCCTGGCTGCAGTGCATGACGAAAGCCGGTTCTGCCGATCCCGCGCCGTATCTCTGCGCCCTGCCCGGACTCGGCAAGGGAGGCGGCGACCGGATTCTCCGCGATTTTCTGCATCAGACCGATGCGGACGGGCTGATTTTGAGTTCGCCCAGAACGATTCTGTGGACGATGACCCATCTGCTGGATTTCGATCCGCCGCGCGACATCAAACTGGGACTGCACGATTTCGGCCAGCCGCTGGGCTGTCCCCGGCGCAACAGTTTTTTCGCGAAACCATCCGGTCCGGTGCTGCCGGCCGCTACGGATGAACTCATTGCCGCCACGATGGAAATGCGGCCCGTGCGCTCGCTGAAACTGCCGCTGGAACTGGTATTGCAGGATCGTGACGGAGCGGAAAAAAACATGGAATGGCCAGGATGAAAAACCCAAATAATTAAGGAAGGAATACGGTTCAAATGAAAAAAATCGGTTTCATCGATCTCTTTCTCGATGAATGGCACGCGAACAACTACCCGAAAATGTTTCGGGAAGCGCACCGGGCAGGCGAATTCGAGCTCGGACTCGCCTGGGAGGAAAAAACCAAAGAAGGCGGTCGGCCTCTGGAAAAATGGTGCGCGGATTACCGGATGACTCCGGCACGTTCCATTGAAGAAGTCGTGGAAAAATCCGATTGTATCTGCGTACTGGCGCCCTCCAATCCGGAGGAGCACGAACGGCTGGCCGACCTGCCGCTCCGGTCCGGGAAGCCGGTCTACATCGACAAACCGTTCGCCGACAGCAAAGCGGCTGCGGAACGGCTCTTCGCGCTGGCGGAAAAACACGGCACGCCGCTGATGTCCTCCTCCGCGCTGCGTTTCGGCGATCAGCTCATTTCCGGCAAGATTCAGGCGCTGAAACCGGTCCTTTTCAGTGCCGCCGGCTGCGGCAAGTCGTATGAGGAATACGGTATCCATCAGCTCGAAATGATCGTCTCCGTCATGGGCACGGACGTCCGGGAAATGAAAATGACCGGCGATGCCGAAAAACTGCTGCTCTCGATGAAATACGGCAACGGGAATCTGGCGCAGCTCACGTTCATCCAGACTCTGCCGTTCGGCGTGACCGCTTCCAACGGCAAGGCCACGGAAGTCTGCCCGCAGATCACCAACACATTCCCGAATCTGATCGCGGCGATCATGGATTTCTTCGCGACCGGCAAGAGCATCATCCCCAAGGAACAGACCATCTGCATCGCCGACCTGCTGGAAAAGAGCGTGGCGATGCTTCATTCCATGAAATAACCCCGAGAGGAAAGGATTTTATTTATGAGCAAGATCAGAATCGGAATCATCGGCTGCGGCACCATCGGAAACGTTCATGCTGGAGCTTACCTCAAAACCGCCGACGCGCAAATCACCGCGCTCTGCGACATTCTGCCGGAAAAACTGAAGGCCGCCGCCGAACGCTGCCCCGGCGCCAAAACCTACGCCGACTATCATCAGCTGCTGGCCGACCCCGAAGTCGATGCGGTCAGCGTCTGCGTTCCCAATGACATGCACGCGCCGATCGCCATCGACGCGTTCAAGGCCGGCAAACACGTCTTTCTGGAAAAACCGATGACGCTCAACGCCAGGATCGCGAAGGACATTCTCGCCGCCCGCGACGCCTCCGGCAAAAAACTCCAGATGGGCATGGTCTGGCGGCAGGACGCCCAAGCCGTGGCGGTCAAGGAAGCGATCGACAACGGACGCCTCGGCGAGATCTATCAGATCCGCGTCAAACTCATCCGTCGCCGCGGCATTCCCGGTCTCGGCGGCTGGTTCACCACCAAGGCGAAATCGGGCGGCGGCGGTCTGATCGACATCGCCGTTCACTTCCTTGATCTTTCCATGTGGATCACCGGTTACTGGAACCCGACCCGCGTCAGCGCCAAGACCTATTCCAAATTCGGCAGCCCGATGCAGGACTATCACTACGTTTCCATGTGGGCCGGACCGCCGAAATATGACGGTGTCTTCGACGTCGACGATTACGCCGCCGGGCTGATCCGCTTCGGAAAGAAGGCGACCCTCTCCTTCGAGGTGGCCTGGGCCTGCAATGCGGAAGACGAATCCTACATCGAGCTGCTCGGCACCAAAGGCGGCGTCAAGGTCGGAACCGAAAAAACCGTCCTCCGCACCGAAGTCGACGGCAAGATCGCCGACGTCGAACTGTTCTTCGACCGGAAGAAAGACCGGTTTGCGGCGGAAATGGAAAAATTCGTCGCCGCACTCCAGGGCAAAGGCGAAGTCGCCGCCACCGGCGAAGACGGCGCCATGGCCATGCGGCTGCTGGATGCCATCTACAAGTCCAGCGAACTCGATCAGGAAGTCGAAGTCTGATCGTGCGACGGAAGCGGAAACGGCTGAGAAATAAGAAACAGTAAAATAATCACCGTTTGTATTTGATTTTCGCCTTTTCCGCTGTATTTTTATTCGTGGAACGTTTTTCCGCAAAAACGACAGGAGACGGATTGACAGATAACAGATGACGGGGAACGGGTATGTATTGCTCATTCACGAAATATATTCGACCCGCCGGACATTTGTCATACCGATTTCGGATTCTGAAAGATGTTTTGAAAAATAAAAACGAACAGGGAAAGGGAAAAACATGAAAACAGCTTCAAATGGAACCGGCAAGACCAAGTTTGTACACCGTGATTTCACCTTGATCGAACTCCTTGTAGTGATCGCCATCATTGCGATCCTGGCGGGGATGCTGCTGCCGGCGCTGAACCAGGCGAGGAAATCGGCCCTGACCACCAAATGCTCCGGTCATCACAAGCAGTGGATCATGGCGCATCTGGCTTATGCCAACGAGTACAAAGACTACTTTCCCTCCCGGACCGGCGGATATGAAAATTCGTTGCTGACCGGATTTCTGGGACATTACAAACTCGACACGGGCGAATTTCCCGGCATCACCAAGGATAAATGCCCCATCGCCTATTGTACAGTGACGGATTACACCAACCCGCGGATGTCCGGCCAGCACAAGACCAAGTACATCTATTTTTCCAAACCGGATGCGGCGCTGTACCACAGCACCATCACTTACCGCTGTCTGCGCCTGGTGAAAAAGGCATCCCAGAAAATCGCCTACGCTGAAGTGTGCCGGCAAAGCAACAGCATCGGCGCCACCCGGCATTACTATGAACATCTGGGCTTCCCGCACAACGAAAAGACGAATACGCAATTCTATGACGGCCATGTGGAAACGCTGCCGAACCGGCTGCCGTATTTCTATCCCGTCGGCAAAAACAACTGCCCCAAGGCGGCCACCGATGCGGCGAAACAACACTGGAATTACATGCTGTGATAATCGAACCATATCATAACGAGACCCACAAATCATGAACATCAAATCCTTCTTCCTGTCCGCCCTGCTCCTGCAGGGAATCGTCTTTTCCGCCGGAGCCGCGGGAAAACCCGTTCTGATCTTCGGCTACGGCCCGGAACGCAGCACTTTCTGCAAAAAGATTCTGCTGCCGAACGGAATTCAGCACAACAACTCCGCCGAATGGGTCCACCCGAAGGAATACGGCAAATATTCCGTGGTCATTCACGCCGGCAGCGAAAAGGGCAAGAAAAATACCTGGGCCGCACCCGATGAGATCGCCGCTCTGAAGAAATACGTCGAAGACGGCGGCACGGTCATCGTCTGCGGCGGTGCGCTCTACAATCTGAGCAACACCAAGCGTTCGCTCAAACCGCTGGAAGGTCTGCTGGGATTCCTTTCCTACGAACGGTATGAAATCAAGACCAACGTCGACACGGTCTTCACCCCCGCCGGGAAAAAATGGTTCTCCGACGCGCCGTTCACTGCGCAGCCGTGGGTCTGGGCGCCCGGCGTCGCTCCGGCCAAAGTCACCAGTGCCCAGGTGCTGGCGGAATACCGCGTCAACGGCAAAGCCGGCCGCCCCGCCCTGCTGGTCAAAACCATCGGCAAAGGCAAAGTCTACACGCTCAATCCCTCGCTGTTCGGAGTCGCGCGCTACATCAAAGTCACCGGCCTTGCGGACGACAAGGGGAACTTCATCCTCAACGAGGACGGCAAACGGCTGAACGCGCTGAACCAGCTGGCGCATGCGCTGGTCATGTCGGCCAAAGACGTCGAGATCAAGCTCACGGAAGATCAGAAATCGTGGGGACGGATTCCGCTGGGCGAACCCGGCACGCTGAAAATCCCTGCGAACGCCACGCGCGAACCTCAATTCAAAAAACCGGCCGAACTGAAAAACGCCGCGCTGCTCGCGGAAAACGGTGTCCCGAAAAGCGTCATCGTCTATCACAGCAAACCCCAGCAGGTGCTGGCGGCACAGCTGAAATATCATCTCGACAAGATGACCGGCGGCAGCTTCAAAACAGCCACGGAGAAACCCGCATCCGGCCATTACATCGAACTGAACAGTCAGCCTGAACTGGAACCGGAAACGGTCATCGTGAAGTCGGACGAAAAACACGTGCTGCTCGGCGGCGCGCCGGACGGGCTCGGCCTCTCGCTCCGGTATTTCCTGGAAAAACTCGGCTGCCGCTGTCTCTGGCCGGGCGAACTGGGCAAAGTCATTCCGCATAAGCCGACGCTGTATGCGCCCGCACTCGACCTGAAGACCCGTCCGACGCTGGAAGTCCGGCGCATCCGCATGGGCGGTTCGCCCACACCCGGCGGACGCACTCCGTGGGGTTTGAAAGCAGTCGGAATCACCGACGAGGCGAAAATCAAGGAATGGTGCAAACGTTACCGCCAGTATTATCTCGACGCCAAAGGCGGCTGCAGCATCGGAACCTGGCACGGACTCGGCGGACGCGGACACTACAGCTGGGGTCATGCCTTCGGGTATTTCTGGCCCAAATACGGCAAGACGCATCCGGAATATTTCGCGCTGCAGTCGTACGGGTCGCGCAGTCAGGCTTCCGCGCCCGACCGGGCGAGACTCTGTCACGGCAATCCCGAGGTGGCCGAGACCATCGGCAGCGAGATCATCGAATATTTCAACAAGAATCCGAAAGCCGTGTCCAAGTCGATCTGTCTGAACGACGGCGGCGGCACTTCCTTCTGCATGTGCGAAAAATGCCGCAGACTCGACCCGAAGAACTCGCCGCGCCGGGCGAACGGCGGCTATTCGCTGACCGACCGCGTACTGGATTTTTCCAACCGCATCGCACGCAAAGTCACCTCGGTCCACCCGGGAAAACTGCTGAGCATCTACATCTATTCGGCCTATCAGGACCTGCCGGTGAAAGTCAAGCCCGATCCGGCGCTGATCCTCTGTCTGACCGCCTACTCCTACACCAACGATGAGGCCCGCAACAGACGGCGCACCGAATATGCGCAATGGAGCTCGTTCGGGAACCGGATTTTCTTCCGGCCCAACGCGCTGGCCGGATTCGGACACATTCTCGCACCGCAGAACTATGCCCGAAAAATGTTCAACGACCTGGAATTCTTCAAGGCCAACAATCTCGCCGGGACCGATTACGACTGCTGCGACCAGAACTGGTCGTGCAAGGGTCTGGTCTTCTACGCTCTGCTCAAGGCGCACTGGAATCCCGACCGGCTCGACTATGATGCGGTGTTCGACGATTACTGCCGCACCGGTTTCGGACCCGCCGCCGCGGAGGTCAAAGCGTATTTCGAGCTGCTGGAAAAACTGACCGATCAGGCCGCGGCCGCCCGCGAACCGTATCTCAAATACTTCAATGCCGATGCCGCGAAGAAACTTCGCGCGCTGCTGGACGCCGCCGAAAAGAAGGCCGCGAACGAACCGACCGTGCTCAAGCGGATCGAATTTCTGAAGATCGGGCTCACCGCCGGCGATTATGCCATCGCGATGCAGGCCGCACTGGACGCAAAAGACCGGAAGAAATTCCTCGCGATCCGCGAAGAAACGCGCAAGTGGATTCAGAAGATCATGTATGAATCCCCGACCCCGTATGCGCTTACCCCGGGCGGTTATTACCGCAATTCGCATCTGGCGTCCCGATAAAACGATTTGAGACCAACTGTCAACAGTTGCTATGGTAAAAGAAAGCGAGGATGAATCGTAAAAGAAGTGGCTGACTCTCAAAAGATGTGATACTGTAAAAAAGGCGACGACGTGAAGGGTTCACGGCTCGCAGACAGTTAAAA
>Ga0079305_1000828_pt1 | contig 54358 bp, 44 predicted proteins | sample LMS_cellobiose_e_FD_79183 | JGI IMG/M metagenome (GOLD analysis project Ga0079305, IMG submission 79183) | Rumen-fistulated moose microbial communities from Alaska, USA - LMS_cellobiose_enrichment | ecosystem: Host-associated > Mammals > Digestive system > Stomach > Rumen fluid ...
ATCAATGTTGCAAATCCCTCTTTTTAAATCGCTAAAGGCAACGCCGATTTTACGGGTGAGGTTAAGGCATAAACCCAGTGCGAACTCGGCGACGGTTGCCTCGCCATATCTGGGGACATTTTCGACGATGATGCCGTGCTTTTTGCAATAATCCAAATCAATGTGGTTAAAACCGGTCGAACGAGTGGTGATAAGTTTTAGCTTGGGAAACTTTTTAAGCACATCGGCGGTCATTTTGGAATGTATGAAAACGGAGAAAATATCCGCGTCTTTTATTTTTTCATAATCGGCGGAGCTTAGGGTTTCTATGCCCTTTTCAAAGGCGCAAATACCTCCCTCGCATATATTTTTGTCTTTCATGTAATTGTAAGTTATGTCGTCAACATCGAAAAATACTATCATTGTCTTCTCCCTTGCTTTTTAGAGATTTTCGGATACATTCTAACTTTACTTGCCGCAAATTTTAATATGATAAAAAGGGGAAAGACAATGCCGATGAAGCCGAAAAAGAATCTTTTGCAAGTAAAAGAGTCGGTCGAGGTGTTTACTCCGCCCGAGGCGGTTTATCCTTTGCTTCCTTTTATTCCTAAAGGTGTGGTGTGGGAAAGTTCCGATTTCGGCGGGTCGGCGATTACTTCCGTTTTGCGCAAAGTAGGGCGCGAGGTGGTGGGGTCGCATATTAAAGACGGGCAGGATTTCTTTTCCTATCAGCCGGAAAAGTGGGATGTGCAGGTTACCAATCCTCCTTATAACATAAAGGATTCTTGGCTGGCGCATAGTTATGAGCTGGGCAAGCCTTTCTTTTTGTTATTGCCCGTTGATGCGCTGGCGTCGCTTTCGCGCGGGAAGCTCTACAAAAAATATGGCGCAGGAGTCTTGATTATTGAAAATCGTGTCAGTTTTATCGTGCCGAGCGGAAAGGCGAATAATTGGTTCTCCAGCATGTGGCTTATCGGAAATCTGCCGGAGTGGAACGGGCGTATCGATTGGATTGATATCAATAAAGGCGATAAGCAATTGGATTTGATTTAGGCGGACTACCACATAATCAGCCGAACATCAATATAGTTTTGTAAAAAAGGGGTTGCTTTTTGGTGCGCCGGATTATATATTCCCCTCTCTAGTCGGGGCGTGGCGCAGCCTGGTAGCGCATTTGCATGGGGTGCAAAGGGTCGAAGGTTCAAATCCTTTCGCCCCGACCATTAAATAAAAACCACCTGTTCGGGTGGCTTTTTTGTTTGTCAGACAAATCTAAAACATCATTCCAACTTGTCTTTGTAGTCGATTAGCTTTACGAACTTAAAGCCTTGTCTTTTCAACTCCGGTATGGCTCGCATCAAGCCTGCGCCGGTTTGCTTCTCGGGGTGGTTCATGTGGCAAATGATAATGTCGCCTGCTTTTGCGCTTGTCACGGCGGCATAAACTTCATCGGCGTTATAGGTTGCGCCTTTGTCCCCAAGGATATTAAAGCCGATGGCGTCAAAGCCCATTTCATTTATCATTTGCATTGCGAACTCGTCATAAAACGCGGCCCCCGAGCGGAAAAATACAGGTCGTTTGCCAAGGAGCTTTTGCAGCTTGTTCGCATTACCGTTTACTTCCATAAACAACTCGGCGGCACCGTCGGTCCCTTTGATACCGTATATTTCCTTTCCGTTCATAGAAGCCGGCACATGACGCGTTCCGTGATTTTGGATATCAAACAAATCAACGGAAGCAAGCCTTGCGAACTTGTCCGGATATTTATCAATCCAGCGCGAGTTTATAAACATTGTCACCGGCACTTTTTCTTTGATTAAAAAGGCGATTAACTCCTCGTCCAAGCTGTCGTTCTTTGATCCGCAAGCGTCAAGCGTAAGCGCGACGATTTTCTCATTCGTGTCAATGCGCTTTTTCACATTCGGAGCGTCCTCGCCCCAATAAGTGGGAGTCTTGTCAGCATACTTGTCGACATAATATACGAGCTCGGGTTTGCTAAGATGCAAAAGCCCAGCCACCATGGCATACAGCACTAAAATCAACGCCAAAACAAAAAGTATTTTCTTCTTCATGAGAGCAATAATAGCTAAGCAGAATAAAAAGTAAAATTATTTTGCGGTTTTCTTGGGTTTGTCGGACTTGTCAGTTTGATTTTTGCACCAGCTCTGCTTGGTTTTGCCTTGGTATTCTCTTGCCAGCCCTTTATTTATCATTTCTGCGGACAAGTCTTTATCGTCTTTAGTTTTGATGGCGGCGACGACACGGCCGCCGTATTTGTCGTAGCTGACATTTGCTAAAAATATGTCTTTGCCGTTAGTCATTTTCTCTAAAAAGACTTTTGCTTCTTCGGCTTTTTGGCGCTCAAATTCGCACTTTCCCTTCATCTCGGGAGTGTCAATGCCGCGAATCCTTACTATGGTTTCAATGGTTTGGCCAAGCCAAACATGCGCGCGCAAAACTATTGTGTCGCCGTCAATAACCCTTAGCACCTTTGCCGGAATAGGCCCCGCCAGCGTTTCTTTTGCCTTTGCGTTGAGGGGCAAAGCAGCTAAAATCGCGAACAAAAACAACCAAACTTTTTTCTTCATAGTGTGCCGCCAATCAATAATAATGTAATACATAATAAGTTTTATTTCCTGTTTTGTTTTTATTTTATTCTATAATTCTTGTTCTTCAACCTATACTTTTGTATATGTTAAAAAAAGGTGAAAAAATGTTTTTCTTTTAATTGAGTGGTTTGACTAAAACTTTAATTACCAATTATTATGTTTGCGGTTTTTTAGGGAGAAGGTCATGCGTTATTTTATTTTAGTTATGCTGCTTGTAGTCGGTTATTTGCTTATCCATCTTTATTATTCCTTTTGTCAGCACCTCGGAACATGGGCAAAAGTGGCAGTTATGGGGGCTTTGGCCATTATTGTGCTTTTAAGTTTTGCAATGCACCCTTTTGAGTGGATGCTTGGGATTCGTTTGCCCGAAGGAGTGAAGTTTGCTTTTAATTTTGCGATTGCATTCTTTATGACGCTGGCGTTTTTCTATATGTTCACGGATGTTTTAAAACTTGTGCACCTTTACCCGAGCGCGTGGAAAATGCATGAGGCGGTGGACGGATTTATTCTTGCAGGTCTGGCGGCTCTTATTTGTATAGGAGGATATTTCAATAATATGCGGCCCACGGCGATGAACTATGAGATAGCCAGCCCAAAGGTAAAAGACGAGGTCTTAATCGCGGTTATTTCCGATCTTCATATCGGTAGCGAGAATATGAGCCCTGAAAAGCTTAGTAAAGCAGCGCAAATGATAAACGAAAGGCAGCCGGATTTAGTTATTATCGCGGGCGATATGTTTGACGGTAGGACGCCGGCTCCTGCTTTTATCAAAGGTGGCTATGGCGATATTTTAAGCGGGATAAAGTCCAAAAACGGAGTTTATGCGGTGACCGGAAATCATGAGTTTTACACGACTAATCTTGAAGAGGAGTTAGAGTTAATTCGCAAAGCGGACGTGAAAATCCTTCGCGATGAAAGTGTTTTTATAGAGCCTCTTCACGCCTATTTAATCGGTCGTGATGATGCGGCGAAGGCTTTTAGAGCGGGCGAGAATATTGTGCCGCTTAAAGCTATTATGCCCGCAGGTGAGGAGCTTAAAATTGTTGCCTCTCACAATCCCAATACTATAGGTGAAAGTGTGGCAAACGGTGCGGATGTGCAAATATCCGGTCATACTCATAACGGGCAACTCTTTCCCATAAACTTTATTTTGAAGTTTATGTTCGCTACGCCTTGGGGGGTAAAAAAGGTCGAAGATACAATGCTGTTCGTCAGCAGCGGACTCGGGATGTGGGGACCTCCCGTTCGCACTTCGTCCGTGTCCGAAGTCGCCTTTGTTACGCTAAAGCCGAGTTCATCGCATCAATGATATAGCCTTGCGTTTCGCTATCCAAATAGGGATGCATGGGCACGCTTAAAATCTTTTGCGAAAGCATATCGGAGACGGGGAATTCGCGCCCGATTGCAAACATCTCATAGGCCTTTTGCCGATGTATGGGCAGCGGATAGTAAATCATTGTGGGAATGCCCTTTTCCTTTAACGCGGCTTGGACTTTGTCGCGGTTTTCCACCAGCATGGAATACTGAGCCCACGCGGATTTGTAGCCTTGCGGTATGTGTTGATGAATTGCTTTCTTTATGCCTTCGCGATACTTGGCCGCAATTTCGTCACGCTTTTTAAGCTCGTCTTCAAGCACGGTCATTTTGACAAGCAGAATCGCCGCTTGTATGGTGTCTAAGCGGCCGTTGATGCCGATGCGCACATTTTCATATCTGTCCGCACCCATGCCGTGGACTCGGAATGATTTCATAAGTTCTAAGTTCTCGTCGCTGTCGGTGAAAAGTGCGCCGCCGTCACCATAGCAACCCAGCGGCTTGGCAGGGAAGAAGCTGGTCGCCGAAATGGCGCCTAATGTTCCTATACGCTTATTTCCTACCGCCGCGCCAAAGCTCTGGCAAGCGTCGCAAACAACCTGCATTCCGTTTTCCTTAGCGATAGCGCTGATTTTATCATAATCGGCGGCAAGCCCGAACAAATCAACAGGCACTACCAGCTTAGGGGTTAGTCCTTGTTCCTTAGCCCACAGAATTGCTTTTTTCAAATCCTCGTCGTCCATAAGGAAAGTGTCTTTGCGCACATCAACCATTACGGGAGTGCCACCCGCAAGTATAACCGCTTCGGCAGTGGCGATAAAAGTAAAAGTCGGCACGAATACGGCATCACCTTTCTTAACGCCCAAGACCATCATCGCCAGCACCAGCGCCGAGGTTCCGGATGAGCAAACCAAAGCATGCTTGGCCCCCGTGAACTCTGCCAGCTTGGCTTCCAAGTCGGTTACTTCTTGCCCCATAATGTAGTGCCCGCTGTCCAGCACCTTTGAAATAGCCGCTTCAATTTGAGAGCGGAGAAGCTTTTGTTGTGCCGCAAGGTCGATAAAAGGAATGTTAGGGTTGTTTTGTGTCATTTTTAATCCTTTAGTTTAGTTGGTTTTAATCAAAGGAGAACTTGCTCTTATTCCTTTCTAAAAGCAAGACACAAAAAGTTACAATTGTTTTTCTTGGTTGCTAAAGCTCGGGATAGGACTTATGGTGAAAGGTATATTTTAAAGGAAAATCAAAGATGATGAAGAAAAAAAGTGTTGTCCTTTGCGCCTTGTTTTTTCTTTTGCTTGCGGCGTCTGCGGCGTGGTTTTGGGCAGCAGGACAAAGGCAAGAGTGCAATCCGCTTTGTTTTGTTCCTCCAGATAGGGACGAGGCGGTTAGCTTTGTCGTTCTTCATCATTTTTCTTCGTCGCCTGAAGACGCTATATCCAACTTTAACAAGTTCGGATTTAGCACGCATTATATCATTGATACCGAGGGGAATGTCATTGTCATTGTTCCCGAGGATAAAATAGCATGGCATGCGGGGGTGAGCTTTTGGCATGGAGAGGAGTCCTTGAACCGCATCTCCATAGGCATAGAATTACAGCATGATAACTTTGGGCAAACGCCCTTTTCTAAAAAACAAATTGCCGCACTTAAACCTTTACTTCAAGATATTATAAAGCGCTATAACATTCGCCCCGAGAATATTGTGGGGCATAGTGATATTGCCCCCGATGCAAAGCCCGACCCGGGGAAGGCCTTTCCTTGGCAAGAGTTTGCGCAGGACGGTATGGGACTTTGGTATGACATAAACGACGCGGATAAAATGGAAAATTATTCCGTAAAAGAGCTGCTTGATATTATCGGTTACAATACTAAAGGTGACGATTTAATTTCGTCAGCCTATGCTTTTCGGCGGCGGTTCTTGCCCGAGCAAGTGGCGTATGAGCCCGACATGGCGATGCGAGGGAATGCTATTTTTGAGGCAAGGTTTAAAGCTTCAAGCCTTCCTAAAGGCGAGAGAGCGGCGGCGCTTAAAAATGTGCCTAGGATTCATCCCGAAGATGACGGGACTTTTCTTACAGATCCTTTATTTATAAAGACTCTGCGTGCCGTGGCTTACAGTTACAAAAAAGCAAGAGATAATTAGCATTTGTCTTTTGCTTGGTTCTGGCTTAAAAATTGAAAAAAGGTTTGTTTAGAGTTTAAGGGCAGATGATGAGCAGACAGAGCAAGCGATTTTGTTACATTTTGTTGAGTGTTTGCAGCGTGGCGGCGCTTTGTTCCTGCTCGTCTTATAAGTTTCCTTTGGAGACGAGTTACTTCCCTAAATGGTTTTCAAGTTCTTCCTCTCCTGCAAAAGAGGCTCCCGCTTCGGGCGAGGTGGTGGTGGCTAAAGGGGATACTCTTTACAGCATTGCGCGGACCTACGGTGTGCCGCTTCGCTCGTTGATAGAGGTTAATAACCTTCGTCAGCCTTATACTTTGGCAGTGGGACAGACTTTGCGCCTGCCGAGCTCGGCTCATCATGTTGTGCAAAAAGGTGATACCATTTACAGCGTGTCGCGAAAGTATGGCGTGGATATGCGGGCTTTGGCGCGAGCTAACGGGCTCAATTATCCTTATGCCATTTATGTGGGGCAAAAGTTGTCGCTTCCCGCAAGGGTGGCAGGAGCAAAAGGCGGCGATGACGATAGCATGGCAAGAGGTAAAGTCGCATCTGCTTCCGTGCCTAAGAAAGTAGTCAAAGCTCAAGGGAAAATTGCCACTCCGCCCAAGCGTTCAAGCAATCAATTTGCATGGCCGCATAAGGGCAAAGTGGTTTTGCCTTTCGGCGATTTGGGGGGCGGGCGGCATAATGACGGTATTAATATCAAAGCCAAGAAAGGCGATGCGGTTGTGGCGGCGGATAACGGCGTAATTGCCTATGCCGGGAATGAGCTTAAAGGCTTTGGCAATTTGGTGCTTATAAAGCATTCCGACGGGTGGATGACGGCCTATGCTCACTTGGATAAAATTGTCGTTAAGAAAAATCAAAAGGTGAATAGAGGGCAGAAAATCGGCGAAGCAGGAAATACCGGCAATATATCTTCGCCGGAAGTGCATTTTGAAGTGCGTAAGGGCGCTAAAGCAAAAGATCCACTTCTTTATCTTGAAAAGAAATAAGAAAGCTACTATATTGCCTGCAGATTTTTTTAAAGGGAGAGTAAAAGTATGTTTATTAGTGAAGCATTAGCCCAAACCGAAGCTGCTGCGGAAGCCTTGCCTGAGGGGTCGGGAATGCGCCTGTTGGTGCAATTTGCACTCATTTTCGGTATATTCTATTTGGTGCTTATTCGTCCTCAAACCAAGCGGGCGAAAGAACATAAAAAGCGCATTAATGCGGTGGTCATCGGTGATAAAGTTATTTGCGGCGGCATCTTCGGCAAGATAACGAAAATCATCAACGATTATGAGGTTGAGCTGGAAGTGTCCGAAGGCGTCAGAATTAAAATGCTTAAAGATTTAATATCCGAAGTTAATCCCGATGTTATCCCTATGGCTCCCGCCAATACGGATAAAAAGGAAAAGGCTAATCCTAATTCTAAAGCGGAAAAGCTAAAGACTGCTTTTACGAAAAAATAATTTAACAGAAGGCTTTGTAATAATGGTGAAAATATCAAAATGGCGTTTTATCGTAGTTGCTTTGGTGGTGGCTCTTAGTGTTTTCTATGCTCTGCCGAATGTGCTTAATCGTGATTATGTAAAGGAGCATTTCCCCGAATGGTGGCAGCCCGTTAATCTCGGGCTTGACTTGCAGGGCGGATCGTATCTTTTGCTGGAAGTTAAGACTTCGGACTTGGTGCATGAGCAGCTTACTTCCATACTGGAAGCAACCAGAAGCGTGCTTCGCGAAAACAAAATCCGCTATGTGGATTTGCGCGTGGACGGTGATTTCGTAAAGGTGAAAATCCTTAACTCGGCGGATTTGTCCAGAGCGCGGGATTTGATATTTAAAATTGATAGAGAAAGTTTGCTCGCCGAGACAAAAGGTTCGGAAGTCGTGGTATCCTTTACTTCGCAAGCGCTTGTCAGAATGGAAAACTCGGCGGTTGAGCAGTCGGTTGAAATTGTCAGAAAACGCATCGACGAGCTCGGTACCCGCGAGCCTTCTATTTATCGTCAGGGCGGTAATCGGATACAAGTTCAACTTCCCGGTGTAACAAGCCCCGAGCGCATAAAGCAACTTTTGGGTAAGACGGCAAAAATGGCCTTCTATATGGTTGATGAGACTACCACTCCTTTGGATGCGCAAAAGGGTAAGCTTCCGGCTTCCTCTTTCTTGGCCGCCGGTGAGGACGGTTATGCCAATCAATATGTTTTGCAACGCAATATGGTCGTAGGCGGGGAACACCTTACCGATGCGCAAGTCGCGTATGAAGGCGGGGCCCCGGTTGTGGCGTTCAAGTTCGATAGTTTCGGCGCGAAGAAGTTTGCAAACACTACCAGAGAAAATGTCGGCAAAAGGCTTGCCATTCATTTGGACGGCAGGGTGATTTCCGCGCCTGTTATTAATTCGCCCATTGTCGGCGGGTCGGGTATTATTACCGGAAACTTTACCAGTGAAAGTGCCAGAGACTTGGCTTTAATGCTTCGCGCAGGTGCGCTCCCTGCTCCTTTGGAAGTGATTGAGGAAAGGACGGTTGGTCCCGATTTAGGTGCGGATTCGATTGAAGCGGGAAAGATTGCTTGTGTGCTTAGTATGCTTGTCGTGCTGATGTTCATGATTGTGGCGTATGGTCTGTTCGGCTTGTTTGCTAATGTTGCGCTGCTGTTCAATGTGGTTATGCAAGTCGGCGCTCTTTCAATGTTGCAAGCGACGCTTACCTTGCCCGGTATTGCAGGTATTGTGCTTACTATCGGCATGTCGGTCGATGCGAACATTTTGGTCTACGAGCGTATGCGCGAGGAGCTTAGAGCAGGGCGGATGCCGCTTAATGTGGTTGAGGCCGGCTTTAGAAATGCCTTCAGCGCGATTATCGATTCTAACCTGACATCGCTGTTCTGCGCTTTTGTCTTGTTCTTCTTGGGAACGGGACCGGTCAAGGGCTTCGGCGTTACCTTCGCAATCGGTATTGTAACAACTATGTTCACGGCAATTCTGATGACTAAGCTGATGATGCTATTGTGGCTTAAATATCGTAAACCTAAAGAGATAAAGATATAAAAAGGAATGAAAAAATGACGAAATTTATTGGATTTGTTACCAGAGAAACGAGCTTTGATTTTGTTGGTAAGCGCAAGTATGCTTACATCTTTTCAATCCTTTTGATGTTGGCGAGTATCGGGTCAATGTTCTATCAGGGAATGGATTACGGCATTGACTTCAGAGGGGGCATTTTGATGGAAGTGCGCTCGGAAAAAGCTTTGGACATCGGGCAAATGCGCAATGATTTGGACGCTCTTAATATCGGCCAAGTTACTTTGCAGGAAATAGGGACCGGCGGGCATGACTTTTTAATCCATACTTTAGGCCGTGGCGACGATGAGAAAGCTCAGCTGATTATGGTTGAGAAAATCAAGGCGTCCTTGGGTGATGTCGAGTTTAGAAAAGTCGAAATGGTCGGTCCGAAAATCGGCAGCGAGCTTATTACAAAAAGTATTATAGCTTCGGTTTTGGCTTTGCTTGCGATTTTCATATATATTTGGGTGCGGTTTGAGTGGCAGTTTGCCATAGGTTGCACCGCTTCGCTGGCGTTTGTGATGATAACGACTTTAGGTATCTTTTCGATATTCCAGATTGATTTCTCGCTTAATGTCGTGGCGGCGATTTTGGCGGTTGCCGGTTATGCCGTTAACGATACTATCGTGTCTTATGACCGTGTGCGTGAAAATCTTCGCAAATATCGCAAAATGGAGCTTTTGCCCCTTGTCAACAAGTCGACTAATGATACTTTGTCGCGAACAATCTTGACCGGAACGACGACATTCCTCGCCATTATCATACTGCTTGTTTTGGGTGGTGAGGCCTTACGCGGATTCTCGATTGCGATGTTGTGGGGGCTTGCTATCGGCACTTTCTCATCTATCTATGTCGCGATGCCGATGCTTTCATTATTCGATGTGAAAAAGACGATTGACGCTCCCGTCAACAATGTGGCGTAAGCCCCAGAGTTTTTAAGTTTAACAATATGCCCTCGCGAGAAGCGGGGGCATTTTGTTTTTGTAAAAAAAGGAAGGAGCTTAAAAGCTGCCCAGCATGAACTTTGTTATGCGTTCCATAAAGGCTTGCGGGTCTTTGACCGTTTCGCCCTCGGCAACTCCTGCCTGCTCAAATAAAAGCATTGTGGCGTCGGTCAAAAGTTCCTTTTTCTTATCGCCTTCGGCCTTCAAAGTATCGCTTAACTTGTGAATGAGCGGGTGAGTCGGATTTATTTCCAATACGCGAGCACTACCATACATTAAAGGCTGTTGGTGTGTGCGCATAAGCCGCTCAAGATTAAGGCTGATGTCGCCTTCGGCAGCAACCAAACAAGCGGGACTTTTTGCCAGACGGTCGGTGGAGCGAACGCTTTTCACTTTGTCTTTCAGCACCATTTGCATAAAGGTAATAAGCGCTTCCAGATCCTTTTTGGCAACGGGTGCGGCGTCCTTGTTTACGGTCAGCTTTATGCCTTCCAATTCTTTATCCGCGGCGGTTATGGATTTTATAGGCTTGTCCTTGTATGTAGGCATAGCCTGCGGCCAGAACTCGTCAATCGGATCGGTGAAAAGCAGAACTTCAACGCCTCTTGCCGCAAAACCTTCAAGCTGAGGGGAGTTGCGCATAACGCCCAAATCCTCGCCGGTCATGTAAAAGATGGATTTCTGTCCGTCTTTCATGCGCTTTATATAATCGTCAAGTCCGGTGAGCTTGTCGCCATTTGTGCTGTAAAAGCGCGAGATTTCGGCAATTTCGCTACGGTTGTCAATGTCCTCATAGATGCCTTCTTTGAAGGCTTTACCCATTTCCGTCCAGAACTTGGCGTAATCTTCTTCGTCTTTGGTGCGAGCCTTGATTTCGGCAATAAGTCTGCGGACAAGTCCTTTCTTTACTTTGGCAAGGACAGGTGTTTTTTGCAGCATTTCGCGGCTGACATTTAAGGGTAGGTCCTTGGTGTCAATCACGCCTTTGACAAAGCGAAGATAAGGGGGCATCAAATCGGGGATTTCGTCCGAAATGAAAACACGGTTGGTGTAGAGCTTTACCAGCGGTTTGCGGTCAAGCTGAAACAGGTCAAACGGCGCTTTTTCGGGGATAAATAAAAGTCCGGTGTATTCAATCGCGCCCTCGGCTTTGTAATGCAGCGTAAGCCAAGGTTCATCAAAAGCGTGCGAGATGTGTCTATAGAACTCTTTGTATTGATCCTTGGTAACTTCGCCTTTATTCCTTGTCCATAAAGCCGAGGCGGTGTTTACGGCTTCGGGCTTGCCGTCCTTGTCCATCATAATCGGGAAGGAAATGTGGTCGGAATACTGGCGGATAATCTGGCGGATTTTTATCGGGTCGGCGTAATCCGCATTGTCTTTCTTTAGAAAAAGGGTAATTGAAGTGCCGCGAGGCAGGTCCTTTTCTTCGGCTACGGTGAAAGCGCCTTTGCCGTCAGAGGACCAAAGCCAACCTTGTTCCTCGCCGGCCTTTTTGGATTTTACCTCGACCTTGTCCGCGACCATAAAGGCGGAATAAAAACCAACGCCGAATTGCCCGATGAGTTTAGAGTCTTTTTTCTTATCTCCCGTAAGGTTGTTTAAGAAATCAAGCGAGCCGGATTTGGCTATCGTGCCAAGGTTGTTTATCAAGTCGTCCTTGTTCATACCGATACCGTTATCGGAAACGGTTATGGTTTTAGCGGGTTTATCTATGGCAACCTTTATCTGAAAGTCGCCGCCTTCCTTTAACATTTCGGGATGCATCACGCCCATATAACGGAGCTTGTCGCAAGCGTCCGAAGCGTTGGATATCAGCTCGCGCAGGAAAATATCAGCGTTGGAATAAAGTGAGTTTACTACGATGTCCAGGACTTTGCCAACTTCGGCCTTAAACTCTAATTTTTCTTCGCTCATATTGTATTTACCTCCGTTAGCTCATTTGATAGTTCGGCGCTTCTTTAGTGATGTAAACATCATGGACATGGCTTTCCTTCAAGCCGGCGGCTGATATTTGGACCAGCTTTGCCGTCTCTTGTAAGGTCTTTACATCTTTTGCGCCAAGATAGCCCATGCCGGAGCGAAGTCCGCCCGTTAATTGATATATGGTATCGGCAGCAGAACCTTTATAAGGGACGCGTCCGACAATGCCTTCGGGGACAAGCTTCTTGGTTCCTTCTTGGAAGTAACGATCGGACGAGCCGGACTTCATGGCATCAATTGAGCCCATGCCGCGATAGGCCTTATATGTTCTGCCTTGGTATAAAAGTTTCTCTCCCGGGCTTTCGTCCGTGCCGGCAAGGATAGAGCCGAGCATCACGGTGTTGCCGCCTACTGCCAGAGCTTTTACAATGTCGCCCGAGAACTTTATGCCGCCGTCCGCGATGAGGCATTTGCCTTTTTTCTTTGTGGCTTTAGAGGCGTTCATAATGGCGGTGATTTGCGGAATACCCACGCCGGCTACGATTCTGGTGGTGCAGATTGAACCGGGGCCGATACCGACTTTTACGGTGTCAGCGCCAGCTTTTATAAGAGCCTCCGCCCCTTCTTCAGTGGCTATGTTACCCGCTACAAGCTGGCAATCGGGAAAGTCGGATTTAATGCTGGTAACGGTCTTTAGAATGTTTACCGAGTGACCGTGAGCCGAGTCGACTACGATGAAGTCTGCGCCGGCTTCCAATAAGGCGGCGGCGCGTTCCTCGCCGGCGGCACCTATACCAACGGCGGCACCGACGACTAACCTTCCCGAGGAGTCTTTACAAGAGTCGGGATACTTCTTCACCATGTTTATATCCTTTATGGTGATAAGGCCTTTTAAGTGGTGGTCTTTGTCCACGACAAGCAACTTTTCAATGCGGTTTTTGTGGAGCAGGGCTTTTGCCTCTTCCATATTAAAATCTTCTTCTACGGTGACGAGGTTGTCCTTTGTCATTATTTCATGAATCAAAGTGGAATCGGCGTTACTTACGAAGCGGATATCGCGGTTGGTCACAATGCCGACCAGCTCATCGTTATTCACGACGGGAAGCCCGGAGATATGGTATTCGCTCATCAGTTTGATTGCTTTGGCGACCGTATCATTAGGGTTTACCGTTACAGGGTCGCTTATCATTCCGTTTTCGGATTTCTTTACTTTGGTTACTTCGTGAGCTTGTGCCTTTATGCTCATATTTTTATGAATGACGCCTACGCCACCGCATCTTGCCATGGCAATTGCCATTGCGGATTCCGTTACCGTGTCCATTGCTGAGGCGATGAAAGGCACATTTATTTTTATGGCGGGCGTGATATAGGAGCTTATATCTACCATATCAGGTGTAACTTCAGAGAACGCCGGCACTAAAAGTAAATCATCAAAAGTTAGCGCCTGTCCTATTATTTCTGCCATTTTTATAATACTCCTTTGTCTTTTAGGGTTGATATTTCCTTTTGAGATTTACCCAAAAGGTCACTTAAAATCTGTTCGTTATCCTGTCCGATTGTCGGGGCCTTAGGAAAGGCTTCGGGCTCGGGAAGGGTGCTTGATTTTATGGGATTGCCGGCGAGCTTTATTCCGCTGTCAGCCATAGGGACAAACATATTGCGGGCAATAAGCTGCGTATCGCTCATTACATCCTTGATATCGGATATAAGCGAGCAGGGGACGCCTGCCTTTGTTATGATGTCCAGCCAGTGGGCGGCGGTGTTCGTTATAAACAAGTCCGATAAAAGTTTGATAAGCTCGTCTTTGTATTTCTTTCGGCCTTCAATTTCGGCGAAGCGAGGGTCGGGGGTGAGCCCTAAAGCCGCTTCCATCTTCTGCCACAAGGAGTCGTTGGCTATGCCGATGACGAAGTGCTTGTCGCTGGCTTTGAAGGCTTGGAAAGGGATGAGCGAAGGGTGTGCACTGCCGAGCGGAGCGGGAATCTCGCCATCTGCCTGGTAGCGGACAAGGGCGTTTTCCAGCATTGATACTTGGCAATCAAGCATGGCAATGTCCACCTTTTGCCCTATGCCTTCCTTTTGCCTTTGGTAAAGCGCGGATACAATGCCAAGCGCGGTGAATACGCCCGCGGTCATATCTCCGTAAGATGCGCCGATGCGGGTGGGGGCACAATTCGGGGTGCCCGTCATGCTCATAATGCCGCCGCGAGCCTGCGCCAAAATGTCGTAGGCGGGAAGGGCAGAGTCCGGTCCGGTGTGCCCAAAGCCCGAAGTGGCAGCGTAAATGATTTTGGGATTAAGAGCCTTTAACTCGTCATAGCCGAGCCCCAGCCTTTCCATAGTGCCGGGACGAAAGTTTTCGGTAATGACATCAACTTTTCCTTTGGCGACAAGGTCCTTTACTATCTGTCTGCCTTCGTCGGTTTTGAGGTTTAGCGATATGCTTTTCTTACCGCGGTTAAAGCTGGCGAAGTATAGGCTCTCTCCGCCATGGACAGGAGGAAAAGCGCGAGCATCATCACCGCCTTTGGGATTTTCAACCTTGATTACGGTAGCGCCAAGGTCATAAAGAAGCATCGTGGCGTAAGGGCCGGCAAGGACTCTGGTTAAGTCAAGTATTACTACGCCTTCTAAAGGTTTTGCCATGTCTTCCTATGCTCCTTTTATCTTCTTAAGTTGTTTGGTTTTGTAAAGGGATACCACTACGCCGCCGGAAATCAAGCCCAGTGTTACGCTAAGCGACAAAAGCGAAGGGATATGCACGCCCATTAAAGTAAGGAAAATCTTTGAACCGATAAAGATTAAAATCAGCGATAAGGCGTCCTTTAAATACTTGAATCTGTGAACGGCGGCCGCAAGCAGGAAGTAAAGCGAACGGAGGCCCAAGACGGCAAAAATGTTGCTGGTAAAGACGATGAAAGCTTCTTGCGTTATGACGAAAATGGCGGGAATGCTGTCAACGGCAAAGATGACATCGCTTACTTCAATCACAACAAGAGTGAGAAACAAAGGAGTGGCAAACCAGACAAGGCGTTTTGAGCCTTTGCGAGAGGGTCGCTTTACAAAGAACTTTTGCCCGTCAAATTCGTCCGTGACCTTTAAATGCGAGCGAATGAATCTTATTAAAGGGCTGTCATGTTTTATGCTTTCGTCTTGCTCGTCGTGACGACCCAGAAGCATCTTTATACCGCTGAAAAGCAGGAATGCGCCGAATATGTAAAGTATCCACGCAAACTCTTTTACCAGCTCGGCACCGATGATAATCATTATGCCCCTTAAAATAATTGCGCCCAAAATGCCAAAGAATAAGACACGGTGCTGGAACTTTGCCGGTATGGCAAAATAAGTGAAAATAAGGCTTATGACGAAGATGTTATCTATGGATAAGCTGAACTCAATTAAATAGCCGGTGAAATAATCAAGCCCGTTTTCCGTGCCCATGGAATACCACACCCATAGTCCGAAAAGGCAAGCGATAAGGACATAGGCCGAACACATCTTCATGCTTTCCGTCGCTTTTATTTCGTGGGTTTTGCGGTTGAATACGCCCAGGTCCAGCACTAAAATGGTGACGACAATGCCGATGAAAAGTGTCCATACCCACAGAGGTTGCGCCATAAACTGGTGGCTGAACAATGAGATTAGACTATCCATAACAAGCTTTTCCTTTTATCTTTTAAGCTATTTTAAAAAGTTGAGCTACCATATTAGAAAATAGTCTTTTTAACAAGTGATTAAATAAAATAAAAACGGGGCGCTACGGCCCCGCTTTGTGTTGTCTCTAAAGAGCTGGCTACTCCGCAATATCAATAACAACACGGCGGTTTTGCGGTTCAAGAACGCCAAGCGCCGTGGGGATAAGCGGATCAGCCATACCTACACCCCTGGTGGTGATTTGCTCTGCGGGAAGACCCATCTTTACCAAAGCTCTCTTTGCGGACTCAGCACGTTGCTTTGACAAAGTCATGTTGAAAGCGGCAGGTCCGGTTAAGTCGGTGTGTCCGGTGAGCTTCAATTTTACATCTTTACCGGCCTTATATTCCTCGGCGACCTTATTTAAAGTTTGCTCGGCCTCGGGAGTGATAACTGCCGAGTTAAGGGCAAAGAAAACCATGTATGAAGATGAGTCGGCGGCGACATCATAGGTTGCGGGTGCGGCCGCGGCAGCTACTTTCTTCGGTGCGCCAAAGCTATACTTTAAGCCCAAAAGGATTTCATGAGCATACATATCATAGTCGGCTTTCAGTGCGGTCTTTTGATCCCACGATGCAAAGAAACGATAGGAAAGCGATGCGCTTAAGGCCTTTGTGATGTTGTAAGAAACACCCGCGGTCCCGAGTGCGGCAAAGCGGGTTGAAGCTTCTTTCTCGTCAAGGGTTTTATCCTTCATTTTGTTGTAGGCAATACCTGCGCCAACGCCGATGAAGGGGGTGAAGTCGGTGTTATTTACGAAGTCATATAAGACATTGGCAGTTAAGGCGTAAGATGAGACATCTCCGTCAACATTAATGTTGCCTATGTGTTTAACATCGTATTTGCGATAGCCGAAGTCCAATTCGGCTCTGATGTTATTCTTAAAAGCGTAACCGGCGACAAAATCACCTACAAAACCGTCTTTTAATTTAAAGGGTATTTTATTGCTATCTTGTTTTATTTTGGAAAAGTCGGGCATTGAAAGACCGCCGTCAACGCCGATATAAAATCCTTCGGCTTGGGCTGAGCTGAAGCAAAAGGCAACGGCGGAAGTGGCAAGTAGCGCGGTTTTTAAAGCTTTCATAGTAAAATCTCCTGTTAAAGTCGTTTGGGTTGGAATTAAAATTGTGCCTTATTTTAGAATGCGGTCGGGGAAATGTATAGCTTTTTTTTACCTTTTGTGACAAACTTATAGTTCTATAGACTAAAGAATAAAAGGACCGAAAAAGTGAAAGTGAATCTGATAGGACTTTCCAAAGACGAATTGTTTGCGGTGGTGGACGAAATGGGCGAAAAGCCTTTTCGGGCAAAGCAACTGTGGCAATGGATTTATAATAAAGGCGAAACGGATTTTGTTAAAATGACTTCGCTGGCGAAGGATTTTCGGGAAAGGCTAGCCGCAAAGTATGAGATCGCGCGTCCCAAGGTTATCAGAGAATTGACTTCGGACGACAGGACCCGAAAGTGGTTAATGGGTTTTGCGGACGGCGGAGCGGTGGAAAGCGTCTATATCCCCGAGGAGGACAGGGGCGCGGTGTGCATATCCACACAAATCGGGTGTGCAATGAGATGCGCCTTTTGCAATACCGGCTCGCAAGGGTTTACTCGCAATCTTTCCGCAGGTGAGATTGTCGGGCAGTTTATGCTTGCAAGGGACAGTTACGGTGAATGGCCTACTCCCGCCGACGAAACACGCTATCTTTCCAATATCGTGGTCATGGGTATGGGTGAGCCGCTTAATAACTTTGATAATACGGTAAAGGCGCTGAAAATTCTTATGGATGATGAAGGCATTTGCATTTCAAGGCGGCGCATTACCGTTTCGACTTCGGGTATCGTGCCGATGATCCCCAAGGTGGCTACCGATATGCGAGTGCGGTTGGCGGTAAGCCTGCATGCTCCTAATGATGAAATCAGGAACAAAATTATGCCTATCAATAAAAAATATCCGGTGGCGGAGCTTATGGCGGCATGTCGCGAATATCGCAAAATCGCTAATGAGCCGCGGCAAAGGATTACTTTTGAATACATCATGATTGACGGGCTTAACGACAGCGAGGAATGCGCCCATGAGCTTATTCGTTTGGTCAAGGGTGTAGGGGCAAAGTTTAATCTGATACCCTTTAACGAATGGGCAGGTTGTCCTTTTAAAACTTCGCCTATGCCTCGGGTGGAAAGATTTCAAAAGATACTTTTAAAAGCGGGTTACACTGCGCCTATCAGAGCATCACGAGGGCGAGATATCATGGCGGCTTGCGGTCAACTAAAATCAAAAGCCGCTACTTAAAAGTTAAACGGCCTGTGATTTAAAAAATCTTCGTTGCTTTAGGCGCAGGAAGTTTATAAACTCTGCCATAAAGAGGGAGTGAGTGTATGGCGACTAAAACCAAAACCAGTGTGCTATTGATTGTCGGGGTTTCCGGAGCGGGGAAAACTACGGTTTTGCATACCTTGGAGGATTGCGGGTTTCGGGTCGTTGACGGGCTTCCTTTATCCATGATCGAGTCTTTTATCGCGGTAGAGCAAAGTAAGCGCTCTATTGCCATCGGCGTTGATACTTTTACCGAGGCTTTCTCAACCAAAAAAATTGCGGATATGCTTTTAAAGCTTAATAAAAAAGCAAATATAAAAGCCAAGATTTTATACCTTGATTGCGACGATAAAACTATTGTGCGAAGGTATAAAGAGACGCGGCGCACGCACCCGTTTGCCAAGGGCAAGGCGGGGCTTTTGGAGGGGATTGCCAAAGAAAGAAAAATGCTTGTCGGGTTTGATGAGGCTGCGACTAATTTTATTGATACAAGCGAGCTTTCGGCCGCCGAGCTTAAGCATATGACGCAAAAGATTTTTTGCTTTATGGCGGATAAAGGTATGCTTATCACGGTGATGAGTTTCGCTTATCGCGGCGGGATTCCTTTGGATGCGGATTTGGTTTTTGATGTCAGGTGCCTTCTCAATCCTCATTATGATGCTAAGCTAAGACCTCTTACGGGATTGGATAAAAGAGTCGGAAATTACATTCGTAAGGACGCGGATTTCGGGCAGCTTATGGAAGCGCTCAAGAACCTTTTAAACATCTTAATTCCAAAGTATGAGCAAGAGGGGAAGAATTACCTTACCATCGCAATCGGTTGCACCGGCGGGCAGCACAGGTCGGTGTTCGTGGCGGAAGAAGTGGCAAAGTGGCTTTTGAAGGCGGGCAAGGAAGTGGTTATTCGGCACCGTGAAATAGGTAGTAAATAAAGTGGGAGTTCACGGGTTTGGATCTGTTTGAGACATTATTAAACGGCGGAGAAATACGGATCCCGTTTTTCGTGGTGGGTGTAATTTTGGCGGCAATTTTGGCTTTCTTGGTTGCCTTTGTTTTGCTTTTTCGCCTGCTTAAGATAAAGACTTTGTCCGAGTTTAAGGCTCGGTTCCATCTGGAGCAATTTTATGAAATGTTGTTTATGGCTCCGGACGCCTATTTTACTTGGTTCTACGATTACGACGGTAAGGCGCCGAGGCAAGTTTGCTCGCGACGATTGGCGGTATTATTCGGACTTAAAAAAGGAGAGAAGGCCACTTTTAATGATATGATTGAGCGGCTTGATGATAAGGATAAACAGCCCTTTTTACGGTATGTGGATAAGCTGCTTATGACCGGCGAGAATTTTGCCGCCGAGGTGCATTTAACGGGTAGCGAGCAAAGGATTATCGCTATCGGTTGTCGGGCGCAAAATGCTCATGGTCTCACGCTTTCGGACACAATTTGGTTCCGCGATATTACTAAAACTTCGTATGCTATGGACGAGCTTTATTCCGAGAACAAATATGTTGAATACAAATATGACTTTGTGAAGGCGATTGTTGATGCGCTACCTTTTCCTTTGTGGAGCCGCGACGATAACCTTAACCTTAACTATTGCAATAAGGCGTATGTTGAAGCAGTGGGGCTTAGAGACGCGGACGAGGTTATTGCCAAGTCTGCGGAAATTGCCGGAGGCGAAAGCCTGCGCAAGCTGCAATCAATGGCAAAAACGGCCAGAGCCGGCAAGCAACTGGTAACAGCCAAAGAGCATATCGTCATGGGCGCGAAGCGGCGATTTGTTGCCTTGTCCGAGCAATTTTTAGAAGGCTGCGACGGCGAGTTTAAGCGTTCGACCATAGGCATGGCGATACCCATTGACGAGGAGGACGAGCTGGCGGCGAAGCTAAAGGCTTATATCGGAGCGCATGACGGGGTGCTTTCCAACCTTACGACGGCAATCGGTATCTTCGGCGCTGATACGCGGCTTTCGTTTTATAACTCGCAATTCTTGTTATTATGGGGACTTGATTCCGATTGGCTTGACAGGCACCCTACATATTCCTCATTTTTAGAGGCTCTGCGTGAGAAAAGAATGACGCCCGAGGTGCGCAATTTTTCCGCTTTTAAGGCAGAGGAAATGGATTTGTTCAGAACGGTTTCAAAGCCGGGGGACGGTCTTTGGCACTTACCGAATCAAAAGATTTTGCGGCGGTTTATGTTGCCGCATCCCTTGGGAGGGCTTTTGTTTTCCTATGAAGATGTGACGGACAGGATTGCGCTTGAAAGTTCTTACAGGACCTTGATTGAGGTGCAAAAAGCCACGATTGACAATATCCACGAGGCAGTGGTTTTGCTTGATAACGCAGGGCGGCTTAAACTTTACAATGCGCACTATGCCAGCTTGTGGGACTTTGATGAGGCGTTTTTGGCTACGGTACCGACGCTTTCGGATTTGGTGGAAAAGCACAAGCCCTTTTTTACCGATAATGATGAAGAGTGGCCCGGATTCAAAAATGAGATGGTGCGCTTTTTGTCCGAGGATATGGATACGCAGCTTACTCTTAATCGGCTTGACGGACGGATTTTAGATGTGTCGGCGACAAGAGTGGCGGACGGCGGTATTTTGATTACTTTTGAAGATGTTACGAACGAAGTGCATAAGGCCGCCATGCATGAGCAATCCTCAAAAATCATGACGCGAAAGAATGCCCTTCGCTCGCGCTTTATTTCTGATTTGGCGGATAATTTTAAAGCTCCTTTGGGTGAGCTTTATGAGCTTTCCAAAAAAGTTCCCGGGGCGCAGATTTTCGCCGAAAAAGCAAGAGATGTCGGGGATATGTTCGCGGACTTAATGAGCCTTGCCATGGCAGAAGCGGGCAGTTCTTCGCTTGATTTGCGGCCGATAGATTTGAGTGAGATGATGGTCGATGTGCTGCAAAGTGCCGAGCAAAGGGCGGCGCGTAAGTCGGTGGAAGTGGAAAGCGATTTCGCTAAAGGTATCTTTGTTGAGGCAGATGAAGAAAGGTTTAGGCAAATGCTGTCCTTTGCCGTTAATGCGATGATAAATCTTACTTATCGGGGCGGGGTGCTTGGTGTAAGTCTTAAAAAGCAAAAGAGAAGTGATTTCTCGGTCGTCAGGATAAACTTTAATCCTCATATTGCTCCTAACGATATGGAAGCGCCGGGGACGGTCTTTTTTGGTGCGGGGGCTTCGCTGATGCTGGCTTTGGTCGGTATGCACGGCGGGCAAATAAGTTTTGAAAAAAGCGGAAAGTTCGTTTCCGTGTCTTTGATTTTTCCTTTGGAAAATTAGCTTTTTTTATGGACAAGGTGTAAGCTTGAGAGTAAAACATTCGGCAAATGTTTTTTGATTTTTAATAAAGAAAAGAGAAGTAAAAATGATAACAACTAATGAGATTCGTAAAACTTGGTTAGAGTTCTTTGCCAAAAACGGACATACCGTCGTAAACTCCAGTCCTTTGGTGCCGCACAATGATCCTACGCTTATGTTCACAAACGCAGGCATGGTGCAGTTTAAGAACATCTTCACAGGACAAGAAAAGCGCGACTACATTCGTGCGACTACGGCGCAAAAATGCGTGCGCGCGGGCGGTAAGCATAACGATTTGGATAATGTCGGATATACTTGTCGGCATCATACTTTCTTTGAGATGATGGGGAATTTTTCCTTTGGTGATTACTTCAAAGCGCAGGCGATAGAGTTTGCTTGGAATATGGTCACAAAAGAGCTCGGTATTAACAAGGACAAGCTTTGCATGACCGTCTTTGCCGAAGATGACGAGGCTTGGAATCTTTGGAAAAAGATATCGGGCTTTGCCGATGAGCGTATTATTCGCATCCCGACAAAGGATAATTTCTGGGCAATGGGTGATACCGGTCCTTGCGGTCCTTGCTCCGAGATTTTTTATGATCACGGCGAGCATGTTTTCGGCGGTATGCCGGGGACTAAAGATCAAGACGGCGATCGATTTGTTGAGATTTGGAACTTGGTCTTTATGCAATATGAGCAGTTGGAAAACGGCGAGCGCATTAATCTTCCCAAGCCTTCTATTGATACCGGAGCAGGGCTTGAACGCTTGGCCGCGGTGTTGCAGGGGACGCATGATAATTATGAAACAGATTGCTTGAAAGACCTTATCCTTACTACGGCGGACGAGCTTGGGATTAAGGACATTTACGGCAAGGACAAGGCTTCACTGCGTGTGGTTGCCGACCATTTGCGTGCTTCATGCTTCCTTATTGCGGACGGAGTTATGCCTTCAAACGAAGGCCGCGGATATGTGCTTCGGCGCATTATGCGCAGGGCCATGAGGCATGCTCACATGATGGGGGCGAAAGAGCCTTTGATGTATAAGCTGGTGCCGGCTTTGAATGCTTTGATGGCGGAAACTTACCCCGAGCTTTTAAGGGCCCAATCGCTGATTGAGGAAACTTTGAAGCTGGAAGAAACAAGGTTTAAACAGACTTTGGAACGCGGAATTAAGCTCCTTGATTCCGAAACTTCTGAGCTTAAAGAGGGCGAAAAGTTCTCGGGCGATGTGGCTTTTAAACTTTATGATACTTACGGCTTCCCTCTGGATTTGACTCAAGATGCCTTGCGTAACAAAGGGATAGAGGTTGATGTTGAAGGTTTTAATGCCGCTATGGATAAGCAAAGAGCCGAGGCTAAAAAGTCTTGGGCCGGTTCAGGTGAAGCAAAGACGGACAAGATTTGGTTCGAACTTCGCGAAAAGGTCGGAGCAACTGACTTTCTCGGGTATACCACCGACAGCGCCGAAGGGCAGATTCTTGCTATAGTAAAGGAAGGCAAGGAAGTGTCAGCGGCGAAAGAGGGCGAGCAGGTTATGCTGATTTTAAACCAAACGCCTTTTTACGGAGAATCCGGTGGGCAGTGCGGTGATATCGGTGTGATAAAGAATGCCGACTTTGCAATGAAAGTTGCCGATACGCTTAAAAAATGTGGCGACTTGTTCGTTCATGTCGGTGAGGTTGTTAAGGGCTCGGTTAAAGTCGGCGATGCTGTGGTTTTGGATATTGACGCAGAGCGTAGGGCAAATATCAGAGCTCACCACTCGGTTACGCACTTATTGCAAGCGGCACTTCGCAAGGTGCTTGGCGAGCATGTTACGCAAAAAGGTTCTTTGGTAAACGACAAATACCTGCGCTTTGACTTCTCTCACACAAAAGCGCTTTCGCAAAAAGAATTGGTCGCGGTTGAGGATATCGTTAATAAAAACATTCTTCAGAATATGCCCGTGACTACTAAAATTATGGCGCCGGAAGATGCGGTAAAGATTGGAGCAATGGCTCTGTTCGGCGAAAAATACGGCGACGAGGTTAGGGTGCTTACCATGGGTAAGTCCGATGATGATTTTGTATCAAGGGAGCTTTGCGGAGGAACTCATGTTGCGGCTACGGGCGATATAGGTTCGTTTAAGATTGTTTACGAAACCGCGGTTGCTGCCGGAGTGCGCAGAATCGAGGCGGTTGCGGGTATGTCCGCAGTTAAGTTCTATCGTGAGCAAGGGGATATTCTTGCCAAGGTCGCCGAAAAGGCAAAGTCCGCCATTTCCGATTTGGCACAAAGGGTTGAAGCGCTTGTGGATTCTAAAAAGGCTATGGAAAAAGAGCTTGCCGATATGCGCAAAAAATTGGCGACAGGCGGTGGTGCCGGCGCATCTTGTGATGATTTTAAAAAGCTCGGCGATATTGCCTTTATGGGTAAGATTGTCGAAGGGGTGCCTGCTAATGAGCTTAAGCCTTTGGTGGATACTTTGAAGCGTAAAATCGTCTCGGGCGTTGTGGCGGTCCTGGCCAAAAATGATGGGAAGCTTTCCATTGTCGTGGGGGTTACCAATGACTTGACGGCCAAAGTTGATGCGGTCGCGTTAGTTAAAGCCGCGGCAGAAGCAGCCGGAGGCAAGGGCGGCGGCGGTAGGGTAGATATGGCACAAGCCGGTTCTCCCGATGAAGCAAGAGCCGGAGACGCTTTAGTCATGATTGAAAAGATGCTGGGTGCATAGGCGTTAAGACCGTGAAGCAAGCGGTGTTTAGATACTTTTGATATTTTACTAAACAGTGTTTTTGTGCTATTAAAGCTTCTTTAAAAACGAACTTTGATTAAAGGGACGGTTTTGATGTTTGGCTTTGCTTGGGTGTGGTTGCTTGTGCTTTTGCCTTTGCCTTTTCTTGTAAGGAGGTTTTTGCCTTCCGATACGCATGAGGGTGACGGAGCATTGAAAGTGCCGTTCTTTGACGATGTCGCCAAGATTGCCAATCGTAAGATTTTGCCTGCGGGCTCAAATAAGACTTTGCGCCTTTTATTCTTGTTTGTGATTTGGGTGTTCTTGGTGCTTGCCATTGCCAGATCCGAGTATGCAGGGACAGCTCAACCGGTCATGGAGCGCGCCAGAAATATGATGCTGGTGGTGGATATATCCGGCAGTATGGAAGAGACGGATTTTGTGCTTGAAGGCAAGCAACTCAATCGTATTTCCGTGGTTAAAAAAGTGGCGAGCGACTTTTTAAAACAGCGCAAAGGGGATAAAATCGGAGTGGTGGCTTTCGGGACACGCTCCTATCAATATGTGCCGATTACAGCTGATGTTAAAACGGCTTCGGATATGCTTTTGGAGCTGGAAGTAGGGTTCGCCGGTCCGCTTACCGCTATCGGCGATGCCCTTGGTTTGGCGCTTAAATCCATGCAGGAAGTTCCTGCCGAGTCACGCGTGATAATTTTTCTTTCCGACGGGTCGGCTAATGCCGGTGCCATTAATGTCGAACAGGCGATAAAGGCGGCGAAAGCCATGGGCGTGAAAATCTATACCATAGGTGTCGGTGCTTATGAAAAAGAAGTGCAGGGGATATTCGGTAAGCAAATCGTAAATCCCTCTACCGATCTTGATGAGGAGGCTTTGCAGAAAATCGCCAAGGAAACGGGCGGCGAGTATTTTCGTGCCTATGATACAAAAGAGCTTAGGAAAATATATGGCAAGATTGATGCTCTTGAACCGGTAGAGGCGGGCGAAACTTTTATTCGTCCGGTTAAAGAGCTTTTCTATATTCCTTTGGGAGTGGCGATTGTCCTTTCCGTAGCGGGGGCGTTTTTGTTTATGCAGGGGGCCAGGAGATTGTGGTGACATGATGATGAGCTGGCTCGATAACTTTGCGGACAATTTCCATTTTTTAAGGCCTTGGTGGTTGGTGTTACTTGTGCTTTTAGTGCCGCTTTTCTTTGCGCTTCGCAGACAGCAAAATCTGGGCGGCGCGTGGGCTAAAGTGTGCGATGTTAACTTATTGCCATCTCTTTTGGTTAAGGGCGCAGGGAAGGCCTATAGCCTGCTTGCCGGATTGCTGGTATTCGCGTTTGCGCTGGCGGTGATTGCCATAGCGGGACCGACTTGGCAAAAGCTGCCTCAAGTGTCGGTTGCGGGCGGGGTGAATACCGTTTTTGTGCTGGATATGGGACTTAATATGGCGGCGAATGATGTTAATCCTTCGCGATTGGATAGGGCAAAGTTCAAAATCTATGACATGCTCGGGAAAATCGGCGGGGATCAGGCGGCGCTTATTTTGTTTGATAACGAGTCTTATGTCGCCTCTCCCTTATCCGAGGATTTAAGCGTGATTGCGAACATCATTCCTACTTTGGAAATGAATGTTATGCCGGGTAACGGTGAAAGCGCTCTTGGCAAGGGAGTAGATGAGGCCGTTCGTCTTTTGGAAAGCGCGGGGCTTGGTAACGGGCGCATAATCGTGCTTACCGGCGCGGGAGAAGCCGAAGTGGCGCGGGCGTATCCTTTTGTGCAAAAAGCGGCGGCTAAGGGCAACACAGTGTCGGTTTTAGCTTTGGGTAGCGAGACGGGTGCTCCCGTTCCTAATGAAAAAGGTGGTTTTTATACCGACGCTCAAGGTAAAACGGCTTTGTTCAAGACGGACTTGGCGGGACTTGAAAGGCTTGCTAAGCAGGGCAAAGGCGGCTTCTCTTCGTTTACCGTGGGCGAGGCGGATATTGATGCGGTTATAATTCCCTTGATGACGCTTGATACTACTTTTAAGGAAGTAAATCTTACTGCGGATACTTGGCAAGATATGGGTATTTATTTGTTGTTTATAATATTGCCGATAGTTTTATTTGCCTTTAAACGAGGTTTTATTGCTGTCTTTATTTTGGCTTTATTTAATCCTTGGCAGGCGTATGCGGGGTGGTGGCAGGATTTATGGTTTACGCCTAATCAGCAAGCCGAGAAAAGTCTTGATAATGGGGATTATTCCGAGGCGGCGCAGAAGTTTAAAGATACCTCGTGGAAGGGATATGCGCATTATAAAGCCGGTGAGTATAAAGATGCGGCGACGGCTTTTATGGCAAAAGATGATGCGGAGTCGCTATATAATCTCGGTAACTCTTTGGCTTTTTCGGGAGATATCCCGGGAGCGATTGAGGCGTATGAAAAGGCAATCGCCATAAATGAAAAGCACGAAGATGCGATTTTTAACCGTGATTACTTAAAGCAAATGCAGCAACAACAGCAACAACAGCAACAACAGCAGCAGGAAAACCAGCAGCAACAGCAGCAAAGCGATTCTTCCGAAAGCGAGCAGGAACAACAGGAACAGCAAGATCGGCAAAATCAGGGACAAGATCAGCAGGACCGGCAGCAAGAGCAGGAACAGGATAAGGAACAGCAACAGAATCAGGAAAGTGAGCCTGAGCCCCAGCCTTCAGAGCCGCAGGACAATCAAGATGAGCAAGATAAGCAAGATGCCGGTGGTGTCGGTGCGGCGGAACAAGAAAGTGATGTATCTGAGGAGGAGCAAGCGGATAAGCAGTGGCTCAATCGCATTGATGAGGACAAAGGCGGGCTTATTCGTGCTCGGCTTAAAAAGATATACATAAATAAAAACGGTGGTTACTAACATGATGAAGATTTTAGCTTTCGTAATGGTGCTATGCGGCGGGCTGTTTGTTAATGCTACGGAGTCGTTGGCGGCGGTAACGGCGATGGTTAATACTACCGATGTTGCCGAAGGGGCTACGCTCCAACTAATCATAAAATCGGACAGTGATCCTATTCATGAGCCTCAATTAGAGGGATTGCAAAAGCATTTTGTTATTACGGGGCGCCAGCAATCTTATCAGAAAAGCATTATAAACGGGCGGTTAAAGGCCGAGAAAACTTGGGTGTTTAATCTTATGCCGAATAAACTGGGAAAACTTACTATTCCCGCAATTCGTATGGGCAACGAAAAAACCAAGCCTATTGAGATTAATGTGACAAAAGCAACTTCCAGAGCCGGCTCGAGCGCCGCCGCCGGTGCAGGGGCGGGTGGTGTGACTACCGTGACCTCGCAGATTCCGACGGGGGCAGTTCCTGCCGTGCAGGGGCGGCGTGACCAAAACGCCCAAACTGCCCAGCAGGAAAGTGGCGTTGATGTGTTCATTGAGGGTGGTGTCGAGAACAAAAATCCCTATGTGCAAAGTCAGGTCGTGTATGTCGCGCGCCTTTATTCCGCTACGAAAATAGAGCAGGGGACATGGCCTCCTCCCGCGGTGGTTGATGCACTTATTGAGCCTTTGGGTGATGATATCTATTTTCAAGATTCGCGCAAAGGCAGAATCTATAATGTGGTTGAACGGCGTTATGTTATTTTTCCGCAAAAGAGCGGAAGGCTTGAGATTCCTCCTTCCGAGTTCGTGGGAACGGTGTTCTCGGGGGCTCAAGGACAAAGAGGCCTTAGCAATGTTATGATGTCCTTCGGCTTTGGAGCGGCGGGAACTGTTTTGGGCGGCTTTGGAGCGACAGAGTCTTTAAAGGTGCGTTCGGATCCCGTGGTTATAAATGTTTTGCCTAAACCTGCGGGTTTTAACGGTAAGTGGTGGCTCCCCGCATATAATTTAAAGTTGAGCGAGAGTTTTGAGCCTGCCGCGGCTTCGTTTAAGGTAGATGAAGCGGTTACAAGAACAATTACAATTGAGGCTACAGGCCTTTTGGCGGCACAACTTCCCGATGTTTCTTTCGGTAATATGAGTGGCGTAAAGATCTATCCGGGAAAGGCAGAAAAATCTAATCGTGTGACGGATAAAGGTATTGTCGGGAAGCTTGAAAAGTCCGAGGTGCTTATACCGCTTGAAAGCGGCGAGCTTACTATACCCGCGATAGAAATTAAATGGTGGAATGTGGCTTCGCGGCACATGGAAACGGCTGTTATACCCGAGCGTAAAGTGGTGGTAGAGGGGTCTTCACTTGCCCACAAAACTTTAGAAACAAAACCCTCGGAAAGTTTGGATTCTTTGCAGTATGACGAACCGGAAAAAACTTCTTCAAAAAAGGGTTTTTGGAACCTTCGGAATAGTGTTTTAGTCGGAATAATCACACTTCTTTTGAGTGTGGTGGTTACGCTCATGTATTTCCTGTTTAGGAAACAAACACACACGAATCCTGCAAAGAAAGAGGAAAAGAGCAAGCGGCAATATTTTAAAGACTTGGAAGATGCGGTGAAGTCCGACAAGGACAATCCTAAACAAGTGGCAGATGCCTTGATGAAGTGGGGGCATAAATACTGGGAGGAAAATCCGCCTATAAATGTGACGGCGATTGCCGATAAGCTTAAAAGCCCAGAGTTGAAAAAAGAACTGGAAGAACTTAATCAATCCATTTATGCTAAGGGGCAGAGAAATAATTTTGATAAGGATAGATTGCTTGCGGTTTTAAAAAGTGCTCTTGATGCTAAAATAAAGCAAGATAAGCAGGTAAAACCGGTGCCTGATTTGTATCCGATGTGAAGGGATTTTTTTAAGGTTCTTTAAATGACAAAAATGACAAGATTTTTAGCGTCGTTTCTCAGCTTTTTGTTTTTTGGGGCAGTGGCGCTTACGGTCATTATGTTGTTTGTGATTTGGCACTATGAAAGCGATTTGCCGGATTACTTGCAGCTTTCCGACTATAAGCCTTCGATTACAACGCGCCTTTATGCGGGCGACGGCAGTTTGCTTGCCGAATATGCAATCGAGAAAAGAATCTTTGTGCCCGTGTCCGATATGCCCGACAAGCTGATTAAGGCCTTTATTGCTGCCGAGGATAAAAACTTTTATTCGCATGGCGGGATTGACTATAGCGGCTTGGCGAGGGCGGTGATTACCAACATAAAGAACTATGGCTCGGGGAGAAGGCTTGTCGGTGCCTCTACCATTACCCAGCAAGTCGCAAAAAACTTCTTGCTTACTAACGAAGTATCTATTACGCGCAAAATTAAAGAGGCTTTGATTGCCTTTAAAATGGAGCGCACCTTTACCAAAGAGCATATTTTGGAGCTTTACTTAAACGAGATATATTTGGGGCGGTCGTCCTATGGTGTAGCGGCGGCGGCGCTTAATTATTTCAATAAGTCTTTGGACGAGCTCACTTTGGGAGAAATGGCGTTTTTGGCAGCGCTACCAAAGGCTCCCAATAACTATGATCCGGTGCGGAAAAAAGATGCGGCTCTGGAGCGTAGGGGATGGGTTTTGTCGCGTATGCTTGATGACGGGTATATCTCCGTGGATGATTTTAATAAGGCTAAAGACGAGCCTATAATAGTTGCTTCCCGCGATAAGAACAAAGTTGAGGACGGAGAGTACTTTGCCGAGGAAGTAAGGCGCGAGATTGCGGCAAAATACGGCGATGCTTCCCTGTATCAAGGGGGACTTGATATTCGGACTTCGCTTGATCCTACTTTGCAGAAAGTGGCGGCTCAAAGTTTGCAAAGCGGGCTTATCAGCTTTGATATGAAGGCAGGGTGGCGCGGTCCGATTACGCACTTTATGACCAGGGAGGACAGCCTTAAAGAGCAGCTTATCGGAGAAAAAGTTTTGATTGCCGATATTGACGGGGTAACCGGTGCGGAAGATGCAAAAATTGTCTCTGATGTTTCCGCAGATGCTCAAGGCACTAAAGATGCCGCAAAAGAGAATCTAAAAGCTGCCGATAAAGATGCGGATATTGATTTGCCTTTTATAGAAAGGCTTAAAAAATTGCCGGTGCCGCCTTTTGCTCCCAAAGGTTGGCGGATGGCACTGGTTACGGAACTTTCCAACGCGGCGGCAAAGATAGTGTTCGCCGATGAAACCGAGTCGGAGATTCCTCTTAAAGGGCTGGTGTGGGCGCGGGTGAAAAATCCCGATAATACTTTGGGGCCAAAGGTCAAGGTGCCCTCAAATGTCCTGGAGGTTGATGATGTTGTATGGGTCGAAAAAGTAACTCCTGACGAGGATGGTGAGGAGCCTTATTATGCTTTGCGGCAAATGCCCGAGGTGGAAGGGGCGCTGATTGCGCTTGATCCCAATACGGGGCGGGTCTTGGCTATGGCAGGCGGTATGAACTTTAGAAAAAGTGAGTTTAACCGCGCGGTGCAGGCGAAGCGACAGCCGGGGTCGTCTTTTAAGCCGTTCGTATATATGGCGGCGCTCGATTCCGGATATACGCCCTCGACGCTTATTCTTGATGCGCCATTTGTGCTTGATCAGGGACCGGATAAGCCTAAATGGAAGCCCAGCAACTATGTGAAAACCTACTATGGACCTACGACTTTGCGTGTGGGGCTGGAGAAGTCTCGTAACCTTATGACAGTGCGGTTGGCGCAGGCAGTCGGTATGCGCAAAGTGGTTGAGTATGCCAAAAAATTCGGGATTGTGGATAGTATGCCGCCTTTGCTTGCTATGAGCTTGGGGGCGGGCGAGACTACTTTATTGCGCCTTACCGCCGGATATTCAATGCTGGTTAATGGCGGCAAGCGGGTGCAGCCTACTTTTGTTGACAGGATTCAGGACAGGACGGGTGCGACTATATACCGCCACGACGACCGCGATTGCCCTATGTGCAAAGGAGTCGATTGGGAAAACCAAGATGTTCCCGAGGTTCCCGACACGCGTGAGCAGATTGTGGATGCAAGAAGCGCGTATCAGATGGTGAATATGCTAAACGGCGTTATGGAGCGCGGGACGGGCGTTTCGGTGCGCTTGCCGGGTAAGCCTTTAGCCGGAAAGACCGGCACCAGTGATGATTATCAAGATGCGTGGTTCATTGGCTTCTCGGCGGACTTGGTGGTAGGTGTGTTCGTCGGTTTTGATGAGCCTAAGTCCATGGGAAAGCGCGGATCGGGAGCTGCTGCCGCGGGTCCTATATTCAAGTCGTTTATGACCGAAGCGGTGAAGCAGATTCCGCCGGTGCCTTTCCGCGTGCCCGAGGGGGTGCAGCTTGTGCGGGTTAACCACAAAACCGGCATGCCTGCCAAACCCTCGGATAAAGTCGTGGTGCTGGAAGCGTTTAAACTTGACGATGATGTTACCAAGAAAAGCGTGATTATCGGCGAAAAAGCCTCTTCAATAAGCTCGGACGAGGAGGATATGGGGGCGCCTGACCTCGGGGCTTTCTACTAAAGGTTAAAATAAAATTCGGATTTTGTTGTAATTGAAGGGTTAGATTCGCACTAAACCTGCGGACCAAGTGAAGCCGCCGCCCATTGTCGCCATCATTATTAAATCGCCGGATTTAATGCGGCCGGACTTTATGCCCGTGTCCAGTGCTATAGGTATAGATGCCGAGGATATGTTGGCGGTTTCGCCAATGGTTAAAATAAAGCGGTCCAGCGGTATATCTATCTTTTCCGCGATGCTTTCAATAATTCTTAAATTGGCTTGATGAGGGACATACCAGTCAATGTCGGTTGTCTTTAAGTTGTTCTTTGCCAGCAATTCCAAGATGATGTTGCTGATGTTGTTGACGGCGTGCTTATATACTTCGCGTCCGTTCATCGTGATTTTGCCGCAAAGTTCCGAGGTTGACGGACCTCCCGTGGACACCAGCAAGTCGAACATGTTACCGTCCGAACGGATAAGGTTTTCATAAATGCCTTTGTTCTTTATGGAGTGTTCATTTTCCTCAAAGGCTTTTAACACCACCGCTCCTGCGCCATCGCCGAAAAGGACGCAGGTTGTCCTGTCGGTCCAGTCGCAAACGCGGGAAAGAGTTTCGGAGCCCACGACAAGTGCGGTTTTGGCAAGACCGCCTTTTAACATACCGTCGGCGCAGGAAAGGGCGTAAACGAAGCCCGAGCATGCCGCACCCACATCAAATGCCGCGCAAGTCTTGCTGCCGCCGATTGCCTTTTGAATAAGCGAGGCTGTGGCGGGAAAGGTCTTGTCCGGTGTTGCGGTGGCAAGGACGATTAAATCAATGTCGCTTGCTTCCATCTTTGCACTTTTAAGCGCGTTCTTCGCGGCTTCAATCGCAAGGGTTGATGTGCTTTCGCCATCGCTTGCTATGTGGCGCGTGCGGATGCCCGTCCTTGTAAAAATCCATTCATCGCTGGTGTCGACTATCTTTGCCAAATCGTCATTGGTGACGATTTTAGGCGGAAGGAAAGAACCAAAACCTATAATGCGTGAAGTTAACATAACTTTTCTTTTTCCTGATTTTTTAATCTGTATTTTCTAATCGGTGATGCCGGAAAGAGAGGGCTGATTCGAGACGACATTCTCAATCTTTGCCATTTCGTTTTTGAGGGAGGCAATAACATCTTTGCCGGCGAGATTATAGGCGACACATATGGCGTTGGCGAAGGCTTTCGCGTCCGCGCCGCCGTGGCTTTTTACGGCAATGCCGTTAAGTCCCATAAACATTGCGCCGTTGTAATTGTTCGGGTTGTATTGCTTTTTAAGCTTCAAAAGAGCCGGCAAAATAAAAATAATACCAAGCTTTGCAAGCCAAGACTTTTTAAGGTTAGTCTTAATTGAAGACATAAGGAATCTTGCCGTTCCCTCAATGGTCTTAAGGGCTATGTTGCCGGAAAAGCCGTCGGTGGTGATGACATCAAATTCGCCGGGGAATATATCGGTGCCCTCGGCGAAGCCTTTAAACTCAAAAGGAGCGTCCGTCATGGCTTTTAAAGCAGCAGCGGCGTCTTTGATGTTGTCCAGCCCTTTGGTTTCTTCCGAACCGATGTTTAAAAGACCAAGGCGGGGCTTCTCAACGCCGAAAAGAGCGTGCGAGTAAATTGAGCCCATGATGGCAAATTGCACCAGTTCTTGGGCGGAGCATTCCGCATTTGCGCCAAGGTCCAGCATTACCACCCTTTTGTTTTTGTTGGGAAGGGCGGTGCATATTGCGGGACGGCTGATACCTTTCATGGTGCTGAGGCAAAACTTTGCCATAATCATTAAGGCGCCCGTATTGCCTGCGGAGACGACAGCGCTTGCTTTACCGTCGCGGACGGCAGCTATGGAAAGCCACATGCTGGTATTTCTGCCGTGGCGAACTACCAGCGAAGGCTTGTCATCGCTTTTTACAAACTCGTCCGTGTGGACAATGCGACACCTGTCCGTGTTAATGCGGCATTGGTTTATAAGCGGGGTAAGCACGCCTTCGTTGCCGTAAAGGATAACATCAAGCCCGGGAAGCTTTGAAAGCGCAATACTTACACCCTCAACGACAGAGGCAGGAGCGTTATCTCCGCCCATGGCGTCAATGGATATAGTTATGCGTCTTTGTTCACCTTGCTTTGCCATAAACTAGTCTTCAGCTTCGGGTTTTTGCGTAACAATCTCTTTTTTGTCATACTGACCGCAGCTGCTGCATACATGATGCGGAAGCTTCGGCTCTCCGCAGTTGGGGCATTCAATCACGGTGATGCCCTTTAAAGCGTGATGAGAGCGGCGGTTTCCCTGACGCGAGGGAGATGTTTTCTTCTTTGGAACTGCCATTTTCTTCTTCTTTCTTTATTAAAAACAATGTTCAAATTACATATCAAGCAAAAAACACTTGAAGGCGACCTTAATACGCAATTTTTAATAAAACTGCAAGAGTTTTTATCTTTTTAAAGTTATTTTAGACTTTTTAAGACGGCAAAAGGGCTGTCATTATCCTGCTCGTCAATCGGTTCAATGGCTTTGTAGGCGAACTTTTCCCCCTCTTTTTTGGGGAAAGGCGGAATCGCAAGCGCCAGATATTCCGATGCCAGCTCACCGATATCAATTTTTGAGCCTATTAAGGGCTCAATGTCCTCGTTGATATCAATGTTTCCGTCGTCCTCCTTGAATGAGTGGGTGAAAATAACTTTGAAGCTGTCATTTATGTCCGTTTCAAAGTCTTCAAGGCTTATGATGCTGTTAAGGGTGACATTGGCGGCAATATCGCCCGTTACTTTTACATCGCCGTTGGTCTCCCTGTTTAAGGCTATCGTAGCGGAAAAGCTGTTTATCGCCACGATTTTAAAGCGCTTGGCAAGAGCTTTGCGCTCGGACGCAGAGGCCGTGATTTTTTCGATTTGCACATCTTCGTCGAGCTTGTCCGTATCTATTATTTTGGAAAATTCAGGTTGCATTATTTTTAATCCTTCCCTATCTTGTCTCCGTAACTATTTATTCTAAAGAATTAAAGGCAAATCGTAAAGCATTATGAAAGTAAAAATAAAAGGTGTAGGAGTGATTGTCGGAGCGATGCTGGTGGCGGCTTGCGCACCGGTGGTTTATTCGCATGGCAATTCGCCTAATCCTCAACTTTTGGAGCTGATTGAGCCTAATGTTCAAGACAAGAGCCAAGTGCTGGCCATGCTCGGTTCGCCTTCTTCCGTAACTATGTTTGAGGAGGAGACATGGCTTTATATCAGCTCAAAAAGTCAGCAAAAAGCGTTTTTTGAGCCCGAAGAATTGGAACGCAAGGTTATCGCTATTACTTTTAATGCCGAGGGAAAAGTTTCCGGCGTCGCCAAGATGCTTAAAGAGGACGGTTTGGATATAGAGTTTTCCACTAAGGAGACTCCTACCTCCGGTCACAGCTTCACCTTTATGGAGCAGTTATTCGGCAATGTCGGTCGCTTTGAAGGCAAAAAGTAAGCAGTAAAGGTTAAGGTTTACGGTTGGCTTGTGAGTTTATTATCTTGCTCGTCTTATGATGAAGTGAGGGAAAAGGGGCTTTATTTCCGCGAGCAATTCGGCGTCGGTGAAGAATGACGATATTGCTGCGTTTGAGGGTTGGTCCGGCGATTCGTCGGTTTTGCGGTATTCTTGTATGGCGTAGGTCTTTACGCCTTTTTCCGATAGTGTCTTAGCGATTCGTTTTAGCTCGTCTTTGGATACGACTCTGGGATCGAGGGTGGTGCGGCATTCAAAATCCGTGCCTGCCTTTAATATGGTATCAAGGCTTTCTTCAACCGCTTTACCAAAGTTTTGGCTTTTTATTTTATCCCAGAATGAAGGGTCTTTGCTGACGGCTTTATAGTATTCGGAGAAAACGGTTTTTATGTCCAGCCCTATCCACGAGATATCCGGCAGGACTTCGGCGAGCATTTGCGGGTTATGACCGTTGGTGTGCAAAGCGACTTTGAAGCCCATGTCCTTGACCTGCTTTATGGCAGATTTAATCGCAGGTTGCAGCAAAGGTTCGCCGCCGCTAAAAACAACGGCGTCAAGCAGCCCCTGCCTTTGGCTTAAAAAGTTTATAACACTTTCCCATGAAGGCGCGTATTTAACGGGCTTGTTAATGTCTATGATTTCTTGGTTGTGGCAATACGGACAATGCCAGCAACAGCCGTGGCAAAACACAACGGCAGACAGGTGCTCGGGGTAGTCAAGTGTCGTAAAGGGAACGATTCCACCGACGAGCAGTGTCTGCTCACTTCCTTTATTCGGCGGCAACACCTATTGCATCCTGACAGGCGTACTTTTCAACAAAGGGTTTGCGGCTGGCAAACTCGCTTTTCTTGCCGATGTTATACTCTGAAACGGGACGGAGATAGCCCATCACGCGAGTCCAAATCTCGCATTTGGTTCTTTCTTCTTCCTTTAATGAAGTAACTTTGTTTTCCTCGTTCATTTCATCACCTATCTAAATGTAAAGTCATTGTTACACAAAACCAAAATGTTGAAAAGGGAAAAATTACCCTACCTTCACTTTAGTCGCCTCTAATTCCTCGTCACAGATGGGGCAGTATTTGTGTTCGCCTGCCAGATATCCGTGCTTCGGACAGATAGAAAATGTCGGGGTTACCGTGACATAGGGTATCCTGTAATTTTCTAAAACTCGTTTTATCAGCATTTTGCATGCGTGAGAGCTCGAAATGCGCTCGCTCATGTAAAGATGCATTACGGTGCCGCCGGTGTATTTTCCTTGGAGCGTTTCCTGAAGGTTTAAGGCTTCAAACATATCGTCCGTGAAACCTACGGGAAGTTGCGAGGAGTTCGTGTAGAACGGAGCTTCCTTCGTGCCGCCTTGAATTATGTCCTTAAAGCGCTTTTGATCCTCTTTGGCAAAGCGATACATCGTGCCTTCGGCAGGAGTCGCTTCAAGGTTATACATGTTGCCGGTCTCCTCTTGGAACTTTAAGAGCTTGGCGCGGATAAAGTCCAAAATCTTTATGGCGAACTTTTGTCCTTCGGGCGTCGTGATGTCGAACTTGTCATGATAGAAGTTCCTTATCATTTCGTTCATACCGTTGACGCCGATGGTGGAAAAATGGTTGCGAAGCGTGCCTAAGTAGCGCTTCGTATACGGGAAAAGTCCCGCGTCAATGTGGCGCTGGACGACTTTGCGCTTTATCTCAAGTGAGTTCTTGGCAAGCTCTAACAGCTCGTCAAGGCGTTGCAGTAAGCCTTCTTCATCGTCCTTGAAAAGATAACCGAGGCGAGCGCAGTTTATGGTTACAACGCCGAGAGAGCCCGTTTGCTCCGCCGAGCCGAAAAGCCCGTTGCCGCGTGCTAAAAGTTCGCGTAAGTCAAGTTGCAGGCGGCAGCACATTGAACGAATCATGTTCGGCTTTAAGCTGGAGTTGATGAAGTTTTGGAAGTAGGGCAAGCCATACTTTGCCGCCATCTCAAACATTAAATCCGTGTTCTCGTCGTCCCAAGGGAAGTCCGCCGTTATGTTATAGGTGGGAATCGGGAAGGTGAAAGGGCGTCCTTTTTCATCGCCGGATATCATAACCTCAATATAAGCGCGGTTAATCATATCCATTTCCTTCTTTAAGTCGCCGTAAGTGAAGTCAACTTCTTTGCCGCCGACTAAAGGAACCTGCTTTCTTAAATCTTCGGGACAAACCCAGTCGAAAGTAAGGTTGGTGAAAGGTGTTTGCGTGCCCCAGCGCGAGGGAACATTAAGGTTGTATATGAACTCTTGTATGCCTTGCTTTACCTCTTTATAGGAGAGCTTGTCCGCCCTTACGAACGGGGCAAGGTAAGTATCCATTGACGAAAAAGCTTGCGCGCCCGCCCATTCGTTTTGAAGTGTGCCGAGGAAGTTTACCATTTGCCCTATGGCACTGCCGAAGTGCTTGGGCGGGCAGGTCTCGACTTTGCCGGGAATGCCGTTAATGCCTTCATTTAAAAGGTTTTTAAGCGACCAGCCGGCGCAGTATCCCGAAAGCATATCCAAATCGTGGATGTGAAAATCACCGTCGCGGTGAGCTTGTCCGATTTCGGGGGGATAAACATGGCTGAGCCAATAGTTGGCAATAATTTTGCCCGATACATTGAGAATAAGTCCGCCCAAAGAATAACCTTGGTTGGCGTTGGCATTTACTCGCCAATCCGCTCTTTGCAAATACTCATTAACCGAGGAGGCAACATCAATTAAAGTTTTGCGGTCGTGGCGCAGAGTCTCGTGCTTCTCGCGGTAAACGACATAGGCACGGTTGGTCTTAAGATAGTTCGCCGAGATAAGCTCCATTTCCACAATGTCTTGGATTTGTTCAATGCCCGGAATTACGCCGCGAGCAAACTTGTGCTTTAAAATCTTTAATACTTGATTCGCTATAAGGCGAGCCTCATCTTCATCAAACTCCTCGGTAGCTTCCCCCGCCTTTTTAATGGCCTTGAATATCTTTTCACCATCAAAGGGCGCTTTGGTGCCATCGCGCTTGATAACAAAGGAAACAGGACTGTCTTTCGTGTCTGTCATAGTCTTTTTTTCTTTCGAATCGTTTGCCGTTTTTTCTTCAGTCATTGTAACTCCGAGATGTTTAATAGAATCTTTAAAAATATTAGTTATAAAAAGCTTTAGAATCAGAGGGTTGCGGGTATCTCCTTGTTTTTTCGGAGTAAACGACCACTATCTCTAGTCGGAAAGCTTGCTGCTAGTAACTATATCTAGTGGGGCCAAAAAATAACAAGATAAAAAATTATCATTTTTTTTAATTTTTTTTCAGCTTATATCATCTTGAAAAATAAGGGGTTTTGCAAGGGCAAAAGGAAAAATGGGAAATATGCTTTATTTTAGAGCTATTGACACCCTCAATCCCTTTTATTTCCTGCCTTTCATGGTGGTGTGACGATTTGGGCGGCGATGATAGGGCGATATTTTCTTTGCATGACCGCCAGCGGGCGAATCGGTGGCTTTGCTTGCACGAATCGCGGTTGCTCAACTTATAGTATTTTTAAAGGGAATCAGACTCTATAATTAGTAGGATTCGCACCGGGAAAAAAGTGGTAGATTTCCTTTGTTTCTCTGCTATATTAGTCGTCCACAAACTTTGAAGGCAATAACGATGGTCGAGTCCGATTCGCATAATCATCTTTCGGTTCTTTTTATATCGTCCGAGGCGGCGCCTTATGTAAAGACGGGCGGGCTTGGCGATGTGTCGGGTGCGCTTCCTTTGTATCTTCACAAGGCGGGGGTTAGGGTAAAGACGGTTTTGCCGCTTTATTCCGTTATTAACCGCGACAAATACGGGATTACCAAGCTGTTTGACAATGCTTGTGTGAAGATGGGTAACTGTGAGGAGTTCTATTCGGTTTATCACACGAACAAGCCCGGCGGGAACGATGTCTATTTTATAGAGTTTGACAAGTATTTTAATCGCAAAAGCGTTTACTTTGATGAAAACGGTGATTACGGGGACGGTCCTTTTCGGTATGCCTTTTTGGTGCGCGCGGCGATGCAACTTGCCAAGGATTTGGGCTTTCGGCCCGACATAATCCATGCTAACGACTGGCAAACGGCACTTGCGCCTTATTACCTTAAGTCGGATTATGATCCTTTCTTTGCAGGGACGAAGTCGGTCTTTACCATTCACAACATCGGGTATCAGGGGAACTATCCCGCAGATGCGCTGGCGTATGCAAGGATTTTCCTTAATGATTTTCGCTCGTGGGGATTTGAGGCGTATGGACGGCTTAACCTTATGAAGGGCGGGATTTGCTTTGCCGATAAGATTACGACGGTAAGCCCTAATTATGCACGCGAGATATTGGGTCCTGTCGGCGGTAACGGGCTTGACGGCTTTTTGAGAGCGCGGCAGGGGGACTTTACGGGTATTCTTAACGGGTGCGATACGGATATATGGAATCCCAAGACGGACAGGCTTATCCCGAAGAACTTTGATGTGCATACCTATAAAAAGGGGAAGGCGGCGAATAAGGCAGAGCTGCAAAAGCGTTTTATGCTTGCCCAAAATCCCAATGTGCCGGTTTTCGGATTCGTGGCGCGGTTGGTTGCGCAAAAAGGGATAGAGCTTCTTGCCCCCGTGGTTGAGAGGATTGTCAACTCTATGGCTTGTCAGCTGGTGTTCTTGGGTAGCGGCGACGAGTGGGCACAGTGGTACTTTGGTGGGCTCCCCGCAAGATTCGGCGGGCGAATCGGTGCCTATATCGGGTATAGCGAGGAGCTTTCGCATCTTATTGAGGCGGGGTCGGATTTCTTTTTAATGCCTTCGATATACGAGCCGTGCGGGCTTAATCAGATGTATAGCCAGCTTTACGGGACTTTGCCGATTGTTAGAGCGACCGGCGGGCTTGATGATACTGTCAGGAATTATGACGAGCGGACGGGTTACGGCACGGGCTTTAAGTTCTACGATATATCTTGTGATGCTTTATACAATACGGTCGGTTGGGCAAATGCCACCTATTACGACCGCAAGGGTGACATGGACAAGATGATAAAGGAATCCATGCGACTTGATTATTCGTGGGAAAAAGCTGCCGCTCAATATATCGGGCTTTATCAAAGTATGATTTAGCTTAAGATACCTCGACTTGCGCTAACTCTTACTCTTTCATCTTCCATAGCCATGCGGCGCCGCGGACACCGCTGGAATCACCGTGCTCGGCGGGCTTTAGGTTGATTGATACATCTTTGCCGAAGATGTTTTTAGCGTACTTGGTTACGAGGGGAGGAACTTTGGTATAGATGTCCTTTATGTTTGATAAGCCTCCGCCCAAAACATAAATGTCGGGGTCAATCATTATCAAAGGAATAAGTAACATGCGGGCAAAGCGGTCGTAAACCTTGTCCATCAGGTCAAGAGCCGCCTTTTCTCCGCTCGCTGCTGCGGTGACGATGTTCTTTACCGAGGTGATGTCCTTGCCGGTTAGATTATTATATTCAACTATCAGCTCGGGGCCGGAAAGATTGGTCTCTATGCCGCCGGTAATGCGGGTTTTGCTGGTGCGTGTCGTTTCCTCAGGCTTTGGGAAAGGAAGGGTTAAATTGCCCCATTCTCCGGTTATGGAGTGGGCACCGCTTATCAGCTTTTTGTTGATGATAAGCCCCGCACCTATGCCCGATCCGGCGATAATGGCAAAGACATTGTTATAATCTTTGCCCGCGCCGTCATAGCTTTCGGAAAGAGCAAAGCAGTTGGCGTCATTGGCAACGGCTACGGGCAGGTTTACCTTTTGCGATAAATCGTGCGCGAAAGAAGGCTTTACGAAATCAAAAGTCGTAAAAATGTTTATAGTGCCGTCGGGGTAAGCAATTCCGGGAACGCCTACGCCGATATGGGATATTTCGCCGACTGCGGCCTTGGCTTCATTTATCAAATCAACATTTGCCTTTATAAAGTCATCATAATTAAGCGGAGTGTTTACGCGCTTACGAAAAAGCTCGGTGCCGCTTGTGTCGTCAAGAGCTATAATCTCTATTTTGGTGCCGCCGATATCTATGCCTATGCTGGTTGTCATAAAAGCTTCCTTTGGTTAGTATGTTTATTTTGTAGTTGTTTTATAGCATACGGCAGGTTAAAATCAACCGCGATTAGGGAGAGCAATTTTATGAGTAAAGACGAAACAAAAGAAACAAAAATGTCCTTTGAAGAGGCTATGGCGGGCTTGGAAGAAATTATCCGTCAGCTTGAAGGCGGCAAGGTAAAGCTGGAAGATGCGGTGCTCGCTTATGAAAAAGGGGCGCGGCTTCGCAAGATATGCGAGGACAAGCTTGCCGATGCTAAAATGAAAATTGAAAAGGTTGCTTTTGCCGATGACGGAAAGCCGGAAAAGTTGGAAAGCTTTGAAGTATAAGGAATAAAAATGACAAGATTATCCGATGCTATGAAAGAGTGCGGCGTTTTGGTGGAAAACGAGCTGGACAAGCTTATTACAGTGCCTAATACGCCCGAGAAAAAAGTTGCCGAGGCAATGCGCTATGCGGTTTTGGGCGGAGGCAAGCGGCTTCGTCCTTTCTTGCTTATGGAAGTGGCAGGGCTGTTTAATGTTACGCCGGCGGGAGCTTTGCGCGCGGGTGCGGCTTTGGAAATGGTGCACTGCTATTCGCTTATTCATGATGATTTGCCTTGTATGGATAATGACGATATGCGCAGAGGGAAGCCTTCGTGCCATATTGCTTTCGGTGAGACTACGGCGCTTCTTGCCGGTGATGCCTTGCTTACGCGGGCGTTTGATGTCTTGGCAGATGAAAAGACGCACTCGGATCCTGTGGTTCGTTGTCAGCTGGTTACCGAGCTTGCCAGAGCGGCAGGCTTTAACGGTATGATAGGCGGGCAGCAGTTGGATATGATGGCAGCCGATGTTGATATGGACTTGGTTGAAATTACCAGATTGCAACAGATGAAGACCGGACGCCTTATATCCTATGCTTGCGAGGCGGGTGCGATTATGGGCAAGGCTCCTTATAACGAGCGGCAGATTCTGCTTGCCTATGCCAAAGATATCGGGCTTGCCTTTCAAATTGCCGATGACATTTTGGATGTTGAAAGTTCGGCAGAGGTTATGGGTAAAAATGTGCGCAAAGATGTTGATGCGGCAAAGGCGACTTTTGTTTCTTTCCTCGGACTTGATGAAGCCAAGAAACAAGCGAGAACTTTGGTTGAGCAGGCGGTATCTTATTTGGATATCTTTGACGCGCGCGCCGATATGTTAAGGGATTTGGCTCGGTTTGTCGTTGAGCGTAAGTCTTAAAGGGTATTCATGGAAAAAAGACTGCATAAACCATCGGAAAAGGAAAAGGAAAAAACTCCTTTGGCAATGAAGCCCGAGAACGAGAACAATTTTCGCAAAGTCGGTGTGCCGCTTATCAAAGTCGTGGACAGTATGGAAAAACTGCGAAAACTTGATATGCTGGAACTTCCCTGGCTGGCTGATGATATTCGCCACGAAATTATAAAAGTGATATCAAAGAACGGCGGGCATTTGGGGCCTTCGTTGGGTGTGGTAGATTTAACAATCGCACTTCATTATGTCTTTAATACTCCCGATGATAAACTTATATGGGATGTCGGGCATCAATGCTATGCCCATAAAATCCTTACAGGAAGGTATAAAGAGTTTAGGACTATTCGCAAAGAAGGGGGGCTTTCCGGCTTTACCAAACGCTCCGAGTCCGAGTTTGACCCCTTTGGCGCGGGACATTCTTCCACTTCCATATCTGCGGGTTTGGGAATGGCGGCGGCGCGCGATATCAAGGGAGAAAAGCGCAATGTTATCGCGGTTATCGGCGATGGTTCAATGAGCGCGGGCATGGCTTTTGAAGCGATGAATAACGCCGGCGATATGAACTCAAAGCTGATTGTTATTTTGAACGATAACGATATGTCGATTTCTCCTCCGGTGGGTGCACTTTCCAAGTATCTTGAGGATATAACCGCGTATTTTTCCAAGGTGATTACTTCAAAGCCGTTCATGTCGTTCCGCAAGACGGCCTTTAATCTGGCGGAAAAATTGCCCGAGCCGATTGCAAAGTTTGCCAGACGGACGGAGACGCATGCAAAGGGGCTTATGACGGGCGGCACTTGGTTTGAAGAGCTTGGTTTTTACTATGTCGGGCCGATTGACGGGCACTCTTTTGACGATATGATACCGGTATTTCAAAATGTGCGGGATAGCGACGAACATCGCGCCTTTCTTATCCATGTGAAAACTAAAAAAGGATATGGTTATAAGCCGGCGGAGCAGCTACCGACTAAGTTTCACGGGGTATCAAAGTTTAACATTGAGACGGGCGAGTTTTCTCCTTCGCTTTCGCTTATTCCTTCCTGCACTCAAGGCTTTTCTTTGGTGATAAACAAGCTGGCAAAGGAAGATAAGGATGTGGCGGCGATTACGGCAGCAATGCCTTCGGGGACGGGGCTTGATGCTTTTGCGCTTGATTTCCCAAAACAGTTCTTTGATGTCGGGATTGCCGAGCAGCACGCGGTTACTTTTGCCGCAGGACTTGCTGCCGGTGGGGTGAAGCCCTTTGTCTGCCTTTATTCCAGCTTCTTTCAGCGTGCCTACGATCAGGTCTTGCACGATGTCGTTTTGCAAGGTTTGCCGGTAAGGTTTATGCTGGACAGAGCGGGTTTCGTGGGTGAGGACGGGATTACGCATCACGGGCTTTATGATATTTCGCTGACGATGAATCTTCACGGTGTCGTTGTGATGGTGCCTTCATCTTATGCCGAGGTTTTGAATATGGTAAGGACGGCTTACAGTATTGACGACAGGCCTTCGTTCGTGCGCTATCCGCGCGGGTGTTTGCCTTATATGGAAGAAACAGCAGGTGATTTCGGTGTAGTTCTGGAAATAGGTAAAGCGCGGGTGCTTAAAAAGGCGGCGGAAGGGAAGAAAGATGTAGCTATCATCAGCCTCGGCTCGCGACTTAATGATGCTCTGCTGGCGGCGGAAATGCTGGGTGAGCAGGCTGTCGGGGTTACGGTTGTTGATGCTCGGTTTGCAAAGCCTTTTGATAAGGAATTGTTCCTAAAGCTCGCGAGTTCTTACAGCGTTGTGATTACGGTTGAGGAAGGAGCCGCGGGGGGCTTCGGCTCCGCTGTTTCGGACTTCTTGGCAAAAGAGGGCATTCTTGACAGTGGCAAGGTGAAGTTCCGCGCTTTGGCGATTAATGATGATTTTTACAACCATGCCCCTATTCCTCAGCAGCTTAAATATGCGGGGCTTGACGCCGACGGCATATACGAAAGCGTGATGTTACTGCTTGGGAAAAGCAGCAGTAGTAAGGTTAGGTCGGTGTCCTAAATGACGCTTTAAATATACAATTTTGGAAAATGGCTTGCCTTGTGGACAAAAACATGGTATAAAACCGTTTTTATATGTTAATGTATTTCAAGAGGTGTTTATGCTTGTAAAAAATGAAATAGGGACCAGCGTTCAAGGTGTTGTGCCGGTCATATTTGATGTTGATGGCAATCTACTTGATACAGAGAGGAATCAATACATTTTTTATCATGATGCTCTTGTAAGTATTTTTAAGCAGCAGCCCGATGTTTTGGCAAAAATCGAACATCATATTCCTTGTAATGAGCAAGGGCAGCTTTGGTATATTCGTAATTTGATGGGTAAACCGAAAGAGCATAAAGCCATTATCTCAAAGTATTTTGCTCCCGTTTCCGATGATGATATGCGGTTTATATCCAGCTATGTGGATTATCGGATTATGGAAGAAACTTCTCCGAATAGTATTTGTCCGGGGGTTGAGGAGATGTTGCAGGAACTATCTGAAAATCCCGCAGTGGAGGTCTATCTTGTCTCCGGTGGCAGCAGGGTTTGCATCCAAGTGGAGCTTGAAAGAAGCGGACTTATTAAGTATGTAAAGCCTGAAAATGTCTATACGGCGGAGACTTATGTCGGAAATAAAAAAGAAAAAGTAAAAGATATAATGCTTGCCCATAATGTTACGCCGGATCTTATGCTTATGTCCGGTGACGGGATTAGGGATATGCAGGCAACGCAAGATGTGTGTGGCGGCATGAAGGTCTATGCTATCGGTAATCTCGGGCTCTCCGGCCAAAGTAAAGACGCAAATGTTGTTAGAGCGCAAAGGGAAATGTTGTTTGCAAATGGAGCGGACGAGGTGGTTACCGTTAATGAATTCAAGAATGCTGTGTTAAAAAAAGTTGATGTGTTGGTCGGTAAGATGCGGCAGAAGCAGCTTGAGAGCCAAAACGCTATGTTCTTGTTTCGTATGTTGGAATGCGGCAAGGAAAACGGCCGATAAGTTGCTTTAAACAATCATATCCAGTATGTTTTGCTCTGTTGCTCTCAGCTCGGAGACGAGATCTTGGTTTTGGTTGAAAAACTCATCTCCTCTGGCGTAGATGCCAAGGCAAACAGCATCAAAAGGATTATAGGCGAGCCCTTGTTTTAAGCGCCTTAGATAATTTTCTTCAAAATCGGTTTCCATACGAAGCTTCCACTTTATGGGGTTGTCCGGCTCGTTAAAGCGCCCCTCTTGTCCGGTGAAGCTGGTGAAAAAGGCCATTACCCTTTTTGCGGGACTTGCCATTAACTCACCCCATTTCATACGGACGAGGGTCTTTGGTTCGGATAGGTCAGGCATAAAGTTAAAGCGCAGGTCCTCGGCAAGTTGATGGGCGTGAATGGTGCGTTTTTCATCATCCATGGCGGCGAAGTAATCGTTTACGGATTCCATATCGTGAGTGTTGAGAACGGCGATATCATTGGGATTGGCGCGGGATAACCTGTATATGTGGTTAGGATTCTCGGGCTCAATAAATTGAGATACAAGCATACGGCCAAGCCCAAGTATTTTTATTACTTCATCAAGTTGTTCGGGGCGGCTTCCTATGTCTTCAATGTATATTTTATTTAAATCAAAATGATTTTTATCTGCAGTGTTGATGATTATTTCTTTGGCAATACTTGCGAATTCTTGCGTAGTGTGTTTTGTGAACTTCTTGAAAATCGGGTGATCGGGGCTGGAATACAGTCGCCCGCTTTCGTATTTGGAGCTTTTTGATATGATGAAGGGGTTGACCATCCCGATGAAATGATCAATGCGCAGACCGCCTTTGTTACGCTTGAAGGTCGTATCAAAAATATGCTCAAGTAATTTACCTGCGATGCCCAGCGAACCGTCTTTATTGAACAATTTATCGGGGTTAATGACGGGAAAGCCCCAATCGGTCTCATTCTTGTTGAGGTTGTCCGGGGGGACGCCCATGGAAAAGCCTTTTAAAAAGATATTCGGATAAGCGTGGCAATATGAGTCGGGGAGTTTCACGGGTATGTCACCTATATATGAAAAAGGTGCATCTTTAATAAAAGTTGATGCAAGATACTCTATAAACAAGTAATAGTCTTGCTCTTTACTGTGATAATACTTTGCATCTATTTCGATATATGGGTTTTCTTTCGTGAAAATACTTAAATCTTTATGTAAAGTCGTAGCGAATTTGTCGCCTTTACTTAAGGCGTGTTGGTAGTTTTTATATATCTCGTGCAGGGCTTTATGATAGTGTTTGCTTACTTCCTTATAATCAATTTGGGTTTCGGATTTTGTCGATTTATATATGTTTTCCAAAGTGCTTTCGGAAAGGAAAGGTGCCTTTTCCAGCGGAATGAAAAAAGGATTATAGCCAAGCGAACCTGTGTAGGGAGAAAAATAAGGAGGGAAGGTTTCGCCGGTGGGGGTAAGCAGAACTTTGTCCACTACACCTTCAAAAAAGAAAGCAACTTTTTCCGCGCCTTCACCGTAGGGGGAGCCTATGCCGGTATTTTTTGCCGAGGATAGAGCGGGGAAGCTCACCCCGGGAATGCCGATGGTTACTTCTTTATCCAGCACGCGATAGCCCCTTTTGATAAGAGGCTTGGCTTTGTTCCATTCTTCTAAAAGCAAGGGAGATAGCATCTTTAAGGGGTCCTTTAAGTTAGTTCAATGTGTAGTGGTGAGTGTCGTATCCGCCTGTTTTTAACAATCCGTTCTGTTCAATAAAATCGTTGATGGCTTTTGCCCAAAGGTAGGTGGAATTGCCGGGGTCGGGGTAGGGTTTGCCGTTTTGGTATGCGTTATAGACTTCCTTTAAATCGCCGATTTGGAATTGATAATTTACTTCGGCGGCGCAAAGGCCTTTGTCCTTTAGCGCAGATAAAAGAACGAGCATAATCTCGCGTCCGGCGTCTTTACCTTCGGCTTTGCAAGCGGCGATGTAATCTTGTGCCAAGCTATCGCCGGTCAAGGTCCTTGCCGGGTGAGCTATCCCCAAAAAGCCAAAGCCCGAGCGATTCAAGGCGGTGAAAATGTTATCGGGCTCTTGGTTTATTTTTATGCCTTGGGTGTCGTCAAAGGTGAAAATATATTCTCTTATGCGGTTTGCTGCCTCCTCGCCCAGCTTATAATTTATGTATTTGTAAATGCCATAAGGAAGGTAGATGCTGAGCCCCTTTCTTAAAAGGGGAGTTGCAAATAAAAGCTCCTTTTCGCAAAGAGAATCCGTGCCGATTTTGCGATTAATTCCGGAGATGATTTTGGGCAGAGCTTTTATTCTTTCTTGCGACAATGCAGAAAGGATTTTATTTATCCCTTTATCGAAAGGATTAATTGAGTAACCGATCATTTCAAAGGGCAGGGGGGCTTTTAGGCGCGTTTTGTCTTTGTAATGCGTGCTGAACTCGCAACCTAAAACTATGCGAAGATTCTTATATTTTTCGGGATTTCGGATAAGAGCTTTTAGCGCGGCAACGGCGCCTTTCGTAGTGTCGTGATCGGTGATTGCGGCAGTGAGAAAAGGCTTATTATCTGCGGGAATATGTTGTGCCGTAAGGTCGGCATATGCACTCATGTAATCAAGCCAATCCTCGGGGGATATTCTGCCGTCCGAAGCATTTGTGTGAGTGTGGAGGTTAAAGCGAAAAGCATCGTCGTGATAATCAGAAAAATGCTTAAAATCGCGAGGGGTGGCTATGGTGAGCAAGTGCTTTAATTCCTCGGCCCCCATAACCGAGAAAAGCTTGTAAGTTTCACTTTCTTTTAGCCCCAATTCTTTGGCAAGTGCGCGGTAATACTTTGCGTCCTTGGGATACATTTTAAGGCGGGTCTGAAAAGTCTTTTTTATGTCGTCGTGTGCCATGGTTAAAAGCCCTTTAAAAGTGCGGGTTGTCGTTGTTCTGCAAAGATTGCAAGCGGCGCTTCCCGTGGGAATGTTCCTTCCCTATATCGCAGGTTAGCACGCTTTTTTTGCTGTCGCAAGGAATAGAGCTCTTATCAAGGGGAAAAGTTTTTTGGTTGACTTCTTTGTAAAAAATACTAGCTTGCGTGCGAGAAGTTATTTAAAAATCCTTGTTTGGAGGAGGTTCTTTTTATGAGCTATATTTATTTGATTTTGGCGATTGTGGTGGAAGTGGCCGCGGTTGTCTTTATGAAAAAGTCCGATGCGCTCACCAGATTTTGGTATGCTTTGGGAGGCTTTCTTTCTTATGCTTTAAGCTTTGCTTTGGCGGGTATGGCGTCGGAAAATCTGGAAGTTGATTTTGTGTATGCGGTGTGGTCTTCGGTTGCCATTTTGGCAATTTTCATTATCGGCTTTGTGTTCTTTGGTGAAAAGGTAAATCGGCTGAAAATCCTTTCCGCCTCGCTGATTATTTTCGGCGTGATAGGTTTTAGTGTGGCAGGTGCGCTTTATTAAGTTGGTTAGGTCGCCATGAGTTATTTGTATTTGTTTTTAGCCGTGCTTTTGGAAGTAATCGCGGTGGTTTTGATGAAAGAGTCGCAAGGCATGTCTGTGGTAGTTTTTGCAATCGGAGGTTTTGCGGCGTATGGTTTAAGTTTTACTTTCGCAGCGTTTGCGGGCAAAAAGCTTGATGTGAGTTTTGTATATGCTACCTGGTCGTCTTTGGCGATTATCGCCGTGTTTTTGGTCGGCTTTTTATTCTACGGAGATGTTATTAACTTGTTAAAGATACTTTCGGCCGTGATGATTACTGCGGGAGTTATCGGCTTTAATTTCGCCGGCGCCAAGCACTGATTTCCCCGACCGAAGCATTATCACCGATAAAAAACGCCCCCAAAAAGGGGCGCTTTTTTATTGTTCTAATCAAAGAAATGCCATCAATATAAATACGCCATTTTTTGACACATGTATACCGTATGAAGGGAGAAGTATCTTTAACGAAGGTGTTGTATCTATGGCTACGGAAAAAAATAGAGCGCTTTTAACTTATATCAAAAATATCGTGACTAATAGCGATTTACATACAAGGCATATCTTTGACTGGATAAATAAAACAAAGTTTTTGGATTTAGATGTGGTGGTAGATGATTTTATTAAAAGAGGAAAAATTATCGCAAAAGATGATTCTAATTATACTTGTGATTTGTGTAAGGAAATTATACTTACCGCTTGTGAACAGCAAGCGCAAAAAATTGGAGATGAACAATTCTTTGAAACCAGTTTGCGTTGGTTAGGAGGTATTTTTAAACTTAATAAGTGCGAGCTTGAAATTGTTAAGCTCTATGCGGATTATAGGCGTTATAAGCTGTTTTATTGGTTCGTATCCGAGATATTTATTGTGCGTTGCGATACTTTTGATGTCAGAAGCTATCCGGAGATTCTTTGTAGCTCTGAACAAAAAATAATTAAAGCGTTAACTAATCAAGGGGTTCTTTTAAGAGCGGGGATATTGATCGCGAATAATAAGGGATGTGATATATCTTCTCCTATATATAACTTATTAAACGAAAGTTTTCTTTCCAGAAACGAAATGAGACAGGCGATAATAGGTAGGAAGGAAAAAGCAAATATTCCTTTTGAACGGTTTGATTTTTTAGGAGAGCATGCAAACTTTCTTAAAGATGTATTGCTAAACGCCATAAGGCGGAGGGAAAAGGGAGTAAATATACTATTTATAGGTGAGTCGGGGACGGGAAAAACAGAGTTTGCCAAATCGCTGGCACGGGAAGTTAAATCCGATATTTTTAGTATTTGTGATGGGAAAGATTGTATTGAAGAACCTCATCGTGCGGATAGGATATTGGCGCTTAAGAAATCAGATTTTGCTTTAGGTGAAGATGAAGGTGTTTTATTGTTGGATGAGGCGGAAGATATTTTCTTTGATGATCCTTTCCATCGTGGATGTTTTTCAAAAAGTTTTATCAATCAACAACTGGAAAATAATATTCATCCCATAATATGGACTTCTAATACTTTGAAACAGATGGATAATTCATGTTTGCGCAGATTCACTTATATTCTCAAATTCCAAGATATAAGCGAAGATAGAAGGCATAATATGTGGAAAACGGCTTGTATTAAAAATAATATCTTTTTGCAAGAGGCGGAAATAACTAATTTGGCAAAATCTTATCAGGTTCCTCCGGCAGTTATAAATATCGCCATAAAAAATGCACAACTTGCAGGGGGTGGATTGGATGAAGTCAAAATGACTTTGGATTCTTTCGGAAGTGCCTTGAAAGCCAAATATAAAATTGCGACTTCCGATGTGTCGGCTTTTAATACCAGTTTGTTGAATACAGAGATTAATTTGGAAAATCTGGCTTCGCGCCTAACTACTGCAAAAAGTTCTTTTTCTCTTTGCTTATATGGGGCCGCAGGAACGGGTAAAAGTGCTTATGCTCGTTATATTGCCGATAAATTAAAAATGCCTGTTTTAGAAAAAAGAGCATCTGATCTGATGAATATGTTTGTGGGAGAAACGGAAAAACGCATAGCCGCCGCTTTCGCTGAAGCCAAAGATAAAAAGGCTATGTTGATTTTTGATGAAGCTGATTCTCTTTTGAGGGATAGATCCGAAGCAGTTCGTTCTTGGGAAGTTAGCCAAGTTAATGAAATGCTGTCTTGGATGGAAGGCCATCCTCTGCCTTTTGTTTGTAGCACTAATCTGATGGATGGTTTAGACAAGGCAAGTTTAAGAAGGTTTACTTTCAAGATTAAATTTGACTATCTTTCCACCTCTCAAGTAGTTACGGCTTTTGCGCATTTTTTTAATATAGATGTGAATGAAGGGGAAGTGTCTATGTTATCTCATCTTAGCCCCGGAGATTTTGTTGTTGTAAAAAATAAAGCAAACATCTTGGGCGGTATCGATGATAAGAACGAACTTATACATATGTTGAAGGCAGAAATTGCGGTTAAGGGCAAAATACCGTCTTTGGGGACGATAGGTTTTTTGTAATAATATTTAAGGGGTTGCCTGAATTACCAAGCAACCCCTTTTGGGAAAAAGATACCTTAAGTTAAGGATTACCGTTATATTTTTCTTTCAATCTCTTAACAACTTTTTCTGATTCTTCTATTGATAAATATGGGACCTTAGTAGTTTTAGCCCAAAAGAAATTTTTATTAAGCAATCCTTTCAATTCGGAAACAGGTATGTACTTTAAATTATCGTTGTTTTCAACTTGAGGTGTCAAAAGATCAACATCCATATACATTTCTTCATTTGATGTAATTTCTTTTGGCTTGGAACTTGTAATAATACCTGCGCCGACTATTCCCCAACCTTTATGATAATAAAGCACATAGTCTCCTTTACAGAAGGATTTCACACATTTCTTTTGGCTGCCATAAGCACTAACTTTTTTGTACTTAAGCATATCCCAAATAGCATCAGAATCGTATGTTCTATTTGTATCAAAGATAATCCCTTTTTTATCTTTTACATTTATGTGGTAGTCGTATGGTTTTGTGAAGAATTCAAAATATTTTTCATTATTAATTTCATAAAATCTATATGGGATATAATCAATATCAATACCCTTTTCTTTCCAATAATTTATTTTATCTCTTAATTCATCCTCGGATGAACTCCCGATAATAACAAGTTTCTGTTTGCGGTTGAATTCTCCCTCCGGTAAAGGATGATCAGGATTAAAAGCTTCTGTATGAGCATTTTGTAGATATTTTTCTTCTAATTCACTTTCCTTCTGTAAACCTTTTCCTTTTTTCTCCATATAAGTTTTGTATAAATTGTTCAAGTCATAGTAGCTATATCTGCCATATTCTTGACAATAGCGCATAATCTGAATGATTGCATCTTTGGGCGCTTCCCCTCTTTTTAATTCAAAAATAATCAGATTACCATTTCTATCAAGTGCTAATAAATCAGGCTCTGGCTGACGTTTCCTTTCTTGAAAGATTGGCATAAGTTGCTCATCCTCTGAATATAGTTCGTTAAGATTGTTAGCCAACATATTCTCTAAATCTTTTTCAATTCCGCCCAAATCTTTGAAATCATAACTTGGTAACATCTCGATGTTGCCGTTTTCCTCGTATTTATAAAGCATTTAACTACTCCTTTTAGAAATTGATAATTTTAACGTTAGTTCAAAAAGGTTAATACTACGATGCTATTTTCCCCTTTCTTAACTGTCAACCTATGTATTCATTGACTACGCCAAAAAATGGCGTATGATTCGTTTATTAAAAAGGAAAAGGAATAAGTATGTCATATCAAAAAACCGAAGATTTGCTTGATCTTGCCATTTGGATGCAATCAACCAGAGAAGGAGTGTCTATAGTTGATATTATGAATCGCTTCGGAGTTTCCAGGCGAACGGCTGAACGTATGAGAGATATGATTGTTTGCCGTTTTGTTCAAGCAGAAGAGGTGATCGGGGGCGACAGGTATAAAAGGTGGCGTATTCCCCAAGGAACATTAAAAGATTTTTTCCAAATTACCGCTGATGAGTTATCTGCGTTGGAATTAGCCAAAGGTGCCTTTGATAAAGAACATTTATATTCTCAATCCGATAAATTAAGAAGCGTAATTGAAAAAATTAGAGCTTCTATTAAGTCCGAAACATATCGTAAGATAGAACCTGATGCGGAATTATTGTTGGAAGCTCAGGGATTCGTTCATCGTCCCGGCCCTAAACTTAAAATAGATTCTAAGGTTATGGAAACTATACAAGAGGCAATAATGGCCTCTAAAAAACTTAAAATTGAATTTAGAAATTCTGCGAATAAGACTACTAAACATACAGTAGCTCCGTATGGATTTTTATACGGGAACAAGCATTATTTGGTTGCTTTTTCGTATTATAACAGGCAATACCGCTATTACGCTTTACACAAGTTGGTAAACGTTAAATTGCTGGATGAGTATTTTATTCGTGATGAAGGGTTCTCTTTGCGGGAATTTACCAAAGATTCTTTTGGCGTGTTTAAGGAAGAGCCTTTTGAGGTGGAGTGGCTGTTTAATAAAGAAGTTGCAGATGATGCAAGCCATTATATTTTTCATCCAAGTCAAACAATGATAAAAAATCCCGATGGAACTTTAACTGTTAAATTTAAGGCCGGCGGTCGCAAAGAAATGGAATGGCATCTCTATACTTGGGGCGATAATGTCAAAGTGATTAAAATGAAAAATAAAGATGAGTGAATGTAGTTAATTCAGAAAGGGAAAGAATAAAATGGCTCAAAAACTTATTCCTATGGCAATCTGTTACGATTTTGACGGTACTTTGTCTCCGGGCAATATGCAAGAATATGATTTTATGAAAATGTTAGGCGTTAAGGATCCCAAAAAATTTTGGGAGAAAACTCAAAAATTGGCACAAACTCAAAATGCTGATGAAGTATCTGCTTATATGAAATTGATGATAGATGAATCTAATCGCGCAGGTGTTCCTTTTACTCGGGAAACGTTCATTAATTATGGTAAAACCGTCAAATTATACAAAGGTGTTGAAACTTGGTTTGATAGAATAACGAAGTACGCAAAAAGTAAAGGTATTAATCTAAAGCATTATATTATTTCTTCCGGAATAAAAGAAATGATTGAGGGGACAAAAATTTCTAAAAAATTCAGTAAGATATTTGCTTCTTCTTTTATGTACGATCCGAACGGTGTGGCTTGTTGGCCGGCGGTTGTGTTGAATTATACCAGCAAAACACAGTTTTTATTTAGGATTAACAAGGGTTGTGAAGATATTTCAGATAATAAAAAGATTAATGAATATGAGCCGTTAAACAAACGTCCTATGCCATTTACAAATATGATTTATATAGGTGATGGAGATACGGATATTCCTTGTATGAAGATGATAAAAGCTCAAGGAGGGCATTCTATTGCTGTTTACAAGCCAAGCAAAGGTGCCAAAGGTAATGCGCAACATTTGATTGAAGATGATCGAGTTAATGTGATTTTGCGGGCGGATTATTCGGAAGGAAAACCTATTGAGCGATTTATTAAAGCCATTATTGATAAAATTGCCGCCGATACGGCAATAACTCAATTCAGATCGTAACAACAAATATCATGCTAATATTATAATAAAAAAACACCCCAAAAGGGGCGCTTTTTTATTATGGCGGATGGGGAGAGATTGTCCTTCGCTTTGCTCCGTTCATCTGCGCAAGGATTCTCCTTGCTTGATAGCGAACTCTCGGACCGAGAGTAACGTTCCCTCCCACC
>Ga0079305_1000830_pt1 | contig 54297 bp, 48 predicted proteins | sample LMS_cellobiose_e_FD_79183 | JGI IMG/M metagenome (GOLD analysis project Ga0079305, IMG submission 79183) | Rumen-fistulated moose microbial communities from Alaska, USA - LMS_cellobiose_enrichment | ecosystem: Host-associated > Mammals > Digestive system > Stomach > Rumen fluid ...
CATTAGAATTCCAAAAAATATTATTATCCACAGCGTTATCTGGCAAAATTTTGATGGTCGCCTGAATAGATTCACCAATAGCAAGAGCAGTTTTAGGTACGTTTATACTGACAGTTTTTGCTTCTATCGGAGCAGAGACTTGCAATTTTATATACGAGGTAACACCGTTATCTGATTTTGCTGTGATAGTAGCATTCCCGGCATTAATAGCGGTGATTTTTCCGCTTTTGTCGATCGAGGCGACCGAAGTATCGCTTGAAGACCAAGTGATATTTTTGTTTTCGGCATTATCCGGTGAAATAACGGCAGCAGCTTGAATTGATTCGCCCTTTTGAAGAGTGGTTCTGGGAACACTGATGCTGATAGTTTTTATTTGGACCGGAGCATTGACGGTCAGCGTTAAAGTCTGCGTGACGCCGTTATCAGCTTTGGCGGTGATCGTAGCGGTTCCGCTGCCAACGGCTGATATCTTACCGCTGCTGTCAATTTTGATTACCGATATGTCGTCGGATTTCCAAGTGATATTTTTGTTTTCGGCATTATCCGGTGAAATAACGGCAGCAGCTTGAATCGATTCGCCTTTTTGAAGAGTGGTGCTTGATATGTTTATACTTATACTTTCAATTTTAATGGGTTCCGGAACATTCAAGTCAACGGTAGAAGTAACACCGTTATCAGATTCATCGGTGATCGTAGCTGACTTACCGCTTAACGTGAAAGCTGTGTCTGAACTTTTGCTATTGTCAGAAGCAAAGTCAATGACAGAACAACTACAAATATAAAATGAAGTTATAAAACATAAACATATACTTATCACAAAGCGAATTATAAAATAAGCATCCTTTTTCCACATAGATTTGTCACTCCCAAAAAGCAAAATACTAAGAATCCATACCACGTAACAATTTGATAACTATATGAAGCACATGTTAGCTTTGGGAATGCGAATTATTATTTTGGGTTTCTTCAAGCAGTTTATAAAGCAGAGGATACAGTACTTCGTAGAAGCGGTGAAAACCGTAATCGTTCGGATGAGCGCCGTCGACGGTGCAAACTCCGAGCTCGTCGCCGTTGAAGAGCGAGCATCCGTCGATGAAGTATACGTTTTTATCGCCTTCGCTCTTCGCTTTGTCAAACGTTGCTTTTACGATATCGCGTCTTGCGAGCCACTGAGCAACAAGATCCGGGTTTATGGAAAGCTCCGCCTCAGGCATCGAAAGCATCACTATCGGAACGTCCGGACGCATATCGCGCACCGCTTTGTAAAAGTTGTAATGCGTCGCCTGAAGGTGCTCCGCGGACGGCGCGTTGTGGTCGTAATCATACACGAATACCGACATGGGACTTTCGCCTATGAATTTTGCGACGGAGAGTTCTCCTCTCGCTGATCCGGAGAAGCCGAGATTTACGTGATCCGCGTCAAGAGCTCTTGTAAGCATGCCCTGATAACTGTTTCCGGGACGGGAAGCGCACCCGCCCTGGGTTATCGAGGAGCCGTAATATATCACGGGCTTTTCGTACTTGTATCCCGCCGGGTCTTCAAATTTCGCGGCGGAGCTGACGCCGACGTAAAGCGTGCTTACGTTGTTGTAAAGCGGAAAATCGAGAACGAAATCCTGCATTCCGCCTGGAGTGTTTACGACGCTCTCATATCCGTTTTTGGAAACAAAAGGCGGTGTATACGTTCCGGCGTACTTGTATCTGCCGTTTCTCACACAGTAAAGATCGAATCCGCAAACACCCGTCAAAGGCATGTGCGAAAAGCAGGTCTGGTGATCCCATTCCGCGTGAATGGCGACGTACGGTGAATCGGTACGGAAGCGGAGACGTATTCCGGCTGTATTCGTGCTGAGCGCAAGTATGCCGCTGTTCGCCGCCGCCGCGACGTCCTCGGGAAGCCTTCTGTAAGGCGTGTCACAGCACGCGCCGTAAAGTCTGAAACAGCTTTCCTTAGCTGAAAGCCAGCGTATATCGTCTCGTTTAACCGTTTCCGGAACTTTCAGGTTTTTATCGATATCGGATATTTTCATGGTCTGCTCCTTCTTGAAATAAGTCTGCGTTTTTTTCAGAAAGGCACCCGTGACCGGGTGCCTTTCCGTGCCGCTTATACGCGGCGAAAGATGCTTATACGCCCTTCTTGGATCTGTCGATCATCTCGAGATCCGTGAAGTTGTACTTCGAGGTGTGTCCCTTGAGAGGAAGGATCTTCTCGTTGATGGCGTCGATGATCGTATCAGCCTGCGGGAAGAAGTATTTCTCAAGCTCGAACGCCGGCGTGATCCAGTTTCTGGAACCGACGACTACCGGAGGTCCGTCGAGATAGTCGAAGCAAAGCTCGGCTATGTTGGAAGCCATGTCGCGCATCACGGAGTTGCGGTCGCAAGCGTCGCCGACGATGACGATCTTACCGGTTTTCTTGACGGATTCGATGACCTTTTCATAGTTGAAGGGAACGATGGATCTTGCGTCGATGATCTCAGCGGAAACACCGTATTTTTCCTTGAGCTGCTTTGCGGCTTCGATCGCTCTGTAAAGTACTGCGCCGATGGAAAGAATGGTGATATCGCTGCCCTGCAGCTTGACGTCGGGCTCGCCGATCGGGATCTCGTAGATCTCTTCGGGAACGCCGCCTTCGTGGAACTCTTCGCCCTTATCGTAAATGCGCTGGCTCTCGAAGAACACGACGGGGTCGGTTCCGGAAAGCGCGGACGCCATAAGTCCCTTTGCGTCGTAAGGCGTTGCGGGGAAGCATACCTTGAGTCCCGGGATATGAGCGGTGAGCGCCGTCCAGTCCTGAGAATGCTGAGCGCCGTACTTGCTTCCGACGGAAACACGGAGCACGACGGGCATCTTCAGTATACCCGCGCTCATTGCCTGCCATTTGCTGAGCTGGTTGAATATCTCGTCGCCCGCGCAGCCGATGAAGTCGGCATACATGAGCTCTACGATCGCTCTGCCGCCTGCCATTGCGTAACCGACGGCGGAGCCGACGATGGCGCTTTCGGAAATGGGAGCGTTGAAGAATCTGTGATAGGGAAGAGCCTCGGTGAGTCCGCGGTATACCGCAAACGCTCCGCCCCAGTCTCTGTTGTCTTCACCGTATGCGATGGTGGTGGGATCGGTATAGAATCTGTTGATTATGGATTCGAACAGACCGTCTCTTATGTTGAACACCTTCGTCTTCGGAACGGGCTTGCCGTCTTCGTAGAACGCGGTGCGGACCTTCGTCTTGATGGACTTGACTCTGGAGTTTTCCTCAAGAGGCATAAGGACCTCGGGTTCTCTGTCGTCGAATTTCTCGACCTTCTTGTTGGAGAACATGATGGAGGAGATGGCGTCGGGATCCTTTGAGAGATCCATTCTCGGAGAGATGCTGTCGTCGATGGCGAGCTTTATGATCTTCGTCATTCTTTCCTTTATCGCTTCTCTCGTTGCGGCGAGCTCATCCGCGGTGGCGATGCCGCCGGAAACGAGACGCTTGCCGAAAGCTTCGATAACGTCTTCCTGCTTCCAAGCTTCGATCTCTTCGGGAGTTCTGTAAGTGGAGGAGTCGGACGGGGAGTGACCGGATATACGGTAGGTAACTACATCAAGGAGAGCGGGTCCTTCGCCGTTGAGGAGAGCGGCTTTCTTGCGTTTGTAAGCTTCGATGACGGCGAGAGGATTGTATCCGTCGACTCTCTCGGCGAGCATCTGATTGGGCGTAACTCCCGCGCCTATCCTTGCGGGCATGTTGTAAGCCATGGTCTCGCCGTAGGTCTGACCGCCCATGCCGTAGAAGTTGTTGAAGACGTTAAAGAGTATCGGGATACCGCCCTTGTACTCATCGGGCCACAGCTTCTTGATCTGATCCATAGCCGCAAAGTTGAACGCTTCCCATGCGGGACCTCTGCCGAGAGCGCCGTCACCGAAGTTGGCTACGACGATACCGGGTTTGCGGTTGATGCGCTTATAGAAAGCCGCGCCGGTCGCGATCGTAGCGGAACCGCCGACTATCGCGTTGTTAGGATAGATACCGAACGGCAGGAAGAACGCGTGCATCGATCCGCCGAGTCCCTTGTTGAAGCCGGTCGTTCTTGCGAAGATCTCGGCAAGAGCGCCGTAGAGAAGGAAGTCGATGGCGAGGTCTTTTACGTCGCCCTTGTTCTCCTGTCTTCCTTCGACGACGTTAAGAATGGTGCCGCCGAGGAAGTTCTTCATGATGTCGTAAAGCTCTTCATTACCGAGCTTTTCAATGGCGGAAAGACCCTTGGAAAGGATCTCGCCGTGGCTTCTGTGGGATCCGAAGATGAAGTCGTTCGTATCAAGGCAGAACGCTTCGCCGACCGCGGATGCTTCCTGACCGATGGAAAGGTGAGCCGGACCGGGGTTTGTGTACTCAACGCCGTTGTAAACGCTCTTCGTCTTGATCTCGTTGAGCATCGTTTCAAACTCGCGTATCACGGACATGTCTCTGAAGATGTTGAGCAGCTCTTCTTTGGTGAAAAGCTTCTTTTCCTCTTCGATGGTCTTGTTATACTGGTTGACCGGTATTGAGGTGAACTCTATGCTGCCGGCCTTTCTTACCTCTTTGGGGTCGATAAATTGACTCTTTGGCATGATATATGTTCCTTTTCGTAATTAAAAATTTTCGTTTTCGGTTTTTTCAGAAAAACATTGCTTCTCTGATGACCTCGCTGACGGTCGGATGCGGGAAAACGAGCTTCTGCACGTCGCAGACTCTCATTTCCGTTTCCACCATCATGGCGGCGCCGTATATCATTTCGGAAGCGTACGTTCCGTAAATGTGTACGCCCTTGAGGGTGTTGTACTTGTTGTCGATGATAAGACGGATGATGCCGTTTCCGCCTTCGTTCTCGGCGATATATCTGCCGCTGTAACGGAGAGACGTTTCAACGACGCGGACGTCCAGCCCCTTCGCTTTCGCGGATTCGGTGGTCTCGCCGACGCTTGCAACTTCCGGATTCGTGTAGATCACGGCGGGGACGGAGAGATAATTCATCCTGTCCTTTTTGCCGAGCATATTGTTCACGGCGACTTCGCCTTCGCGGTATGCGGTGTGCGCGAGCATGGACTTTCCGTTCACGTCGCCCGCCGCCCATACTCCGGGAACGTTCGTCTTGAGGTATTCGTCTGTGACGATCGCGCCTCTTTCGGTGAGGACGCCGATATTCTCAAGACCGATGCCCGCGGACGATGCGCGCCTTCCGATGGAAACGAGCGCGTTGTCGCAGGGGATGTCGGATACCTTTCCGCCGAGTTCGTAGGAGACCTTTTTGTCTTTGATGGATACGACCTTTGCGCCGAGGATGAACTCAACGCCGCGCTTCGCGTATTCCTTCTGAAGAAGAGCGGATATCGCTCCCTCGGTCGGACCCGCGATGTGATCGAGCATCTCGACTACGTATATCTTCGTTCCGATCGAATTGAAATAGCTTGCCATTTCAAGTCCTATAACGCCGCCGCCGACGACGGTAAGGACCTTCGGAGCTTCCTTCATATCGAGGATCTCTCTGTTCGTAACGGCAAAGCCGTTTGCGAGAGAATCATTGAGACCGTCTATCGGAGGAAGAGACGGAACTGATCCGGTGGTTATAAGAAGCTTTGCGCCCTTGTATTCCTTGCCTTCCGATTCGACGATGAAGCCTTCATCATCTCTGCCTTTGATAAAGGCGGTGCCGCTTACGACTTCCACGCCGGCCTTTTTCAGCTTTGCGGAAACGCCGGAAACGAGCGTCTTCACGACCTTGCCCTTGCGTTCAACAACTTTGGCGTGATCTATGGACGCACCGGTGAATTCAACGCCGTAATCCTTGGAATGCTTGGAGTAATCGTAGATTTTCGCAGAATAGAGAAGAGACTTCGTGGGGATGCAGCCCTCGTTGAGGCATACGCCGCCGAGAGCGCGCTTTTCTATAAGAAGCGTCTTCATTTTGCCTTCCGCGGCTTTTTCAGCCGCGTTGTAACCGGCGGGACCTCCGCCGATGACTATGAGATCATACATATGTTTCGCTACCTCGTTTTTGATTATTTAAGCAGAAGCAGATCGAAATTTTCGAGATTCGTGCAGAGCGCCTTGAGGAACTTCGCGGCGGGAGCGCCGTCGAGTGCGCGATGATCGAACGTGAGGGAAAGTCCCATTGCGGGATACGACACGTCGGCGCCGTTTACTTCCTTTATCCTGCGGGTGATGGTGTCGACGCCGAGGATGCCGGTCTGCGGAGGATTGATGACGGGAGTGAAGCTCTCAACGCCGAGCGAGCCGAGGTTGGAGATGGTGAAGGTCGCGCCGCGGAGCTTGTCGGGGCTGATGGAGCCGCTCTGAGCTTCGGATATAAGAGTCTTGGTCGCACAAGCGAGCTCGTTGAGACTCATCTTGTCAGCGCCGAATACCGTGGGTACCATGAGCCCTCTGTCGGTGTCGACCGCTATACCGAGATTGACGACGCTGAAATATCTGATGGCGTTCTTATCGTCAAGATAATGGGCGTTCAGATCCTTGAATTTGCCTATCGTTTTTGCGACGGCGTAAACGATCATATCGTTGAGAGTTATATTCGCAAGGCCCTGTTTTTCGCCGCCGGCTTTTATCGAAGCGCGCAGGTTCTGGAGCTTCGTGCAGTCGAACGTGGTGTTGAGGGTGAGCTGCGCCATGTTGGAAAGGGAGGCGTGCATCGACTTTGCGATGACCTTCCTGATGTTCGGAAGAGGAACGTCGGTATATTCCGCCGCGGACTCCGCGGGCGCTGCGGCAGCAGCCTTTTCCTCTGGCTTTGCCTCGAGATCGCGCGTGGTGACGCGTCCGGAAATACCCGTTCCTTCCGTCGCGGAGGTGTATCCGTCCTTTGCGGCGGGAGATACGGTGAATCCGTTTTCAAGGAGAGTACGGACGTCTCTTTCGATGATCCTGCCGTTCGGTCCGGTGGGAACGGCTTTGAGCAGATCGGCGCTCGTCTTTTCGGCGAGATGTCTTGCTCGGGGAGAAATCTTTTCAATATTGAGCTTTCCGGTGGGAGCGGCGGCGGGAGCTTCCTCCTGCCTTGCTTCATCGGCTTTGGGAGCCGGTTCCTCGGTCGCTTCTTTCGTTTCGGAAGCAGCGAGGAATCCGGAGATATCCTCACCGGGATCTCCTATAACGCATACGTTTTCGAGGCAGGGAACGTCGTCGCCTTCCTCCTTGAGGATAGCCAGCATGGTGCCGGCTACCGTGGCTGTCTCGTCAAATGAGGATTTGTCCGTTTCATAAGAAAAGAGAACGTCTCCGATGTTGACGGTATCGCCAGCTTTTTTGTTCCACGACGTGATAACACAGCTTTCAACGCTCTGTCCCTGACGCGGCATGATTACAGCGGTTGCCATACATTTTCCTTTCTGAAAATAAATATAGTTTATTGAAATTGGGTGGTTTCAAGGTTATTCCGCAACGATCACGGATACGTTCTGCGCCTTTGCGGATTTGTAGATATCCTCCGGAAGAGGTCTGTCGGTGATTATCATGTCGATATCCTCGAGCTTGCAGAACGTGAAGGGAAGCGATTTCCCGATCTTGTCCGCTAAAACGAGAAGGACGGTCTTGCGCGCCTTTTTCATTATCAGACTTTTCAGTTCGCATTCACTGTAATTTCCGCTCGTGAATCCGTTTTCAAGAGAAAAGCCCGACGGCGAGATGAAAGCGACGTCGATATTGATATCGTTGATATAAGAGTACGACATCGGACCCGAAACGGAGTAGCTTTCCTTATTGAGAAGCCCTCCGACGAGGTTCACCATGATCTTGTCGTGCTTGATGAGAGCCAAAGCGACGTTTGCTCCGGACGTCGTTATGTTAAGACGGGCTTCCGGAATGAAATTCGTGAGCTCCATCGCGGTCGTGCCCGCGTCGATGAATATGGAGCGTCCGGGCTCGATCAGCTTGGCGGCGGCTCTCGATATACGCTGCTTGCGCTGTCTGTTTTCGTTTGCTCTTCGTGAATAGCTTTCTTCTTCGGTGTGTACGATGAATTTCATCGATCTTGCGCCGCCGCGTACCTTTATGACGTCTCCGTGACGTTCGCAGAACTCGATGTCCCGTCTGAGCGTCATACTCGACACGTCCGGAAAACGTTCTTCCAGTTCCTTCAAAGAAGTGAACGGCTGCGAGATCAATATTTCCCTGACAAGCTGACTTCTTGAATAGTAAATGGTAAACACTCCTTTCGGAAAATGTGGGTTATAAAACCCCGCTTCTAATTTTACCACCGGGAAGAATCTTTGTCAATATACTACGTGGTGTAAATTAACAAAAAATGTGAACATCTGTGAAATGCTCACATTTAATAACACATACTATCATGTGTGAATCGCAGCGGACGCGGCGAATTTTATTTTTCTATTTGGCTGCGGAACCGGAACGCGTCCCTGAATGTAAACAGAGAATCGAGCAATGACGAAAAGCGGGAAATGATCCTGCCGTTCAGCGCGGCGCATATGACTGTGCCGACTCCGATACCCGTGAAGTTCCAAAGTCCGAAAAAAACGAACGACAACACTACTGCTGCGGCGAGGCAGACGCAGTCGAACACGGTCTTAACGGTGCCGATCCTGAGAGAGAAAGCGCTTGAGATCTCTTTGACGAACAGCTCATACACCTCGGGCGGGATATACGTGTGGAAAACGAACGCGACGCCGGCGGCGGTGAAGATCATACCTGAAATAAAATAAACGATCCTGAGCGGTATCGGATCTGCGGGAAGGAGCGATACAGGGATGAGGAACAGATCGAGAAGAAAGCCGTAAAAGACAGCCGTGACAAAAGAAAACGTCAGACCGATCCGGAACTTTCTCAGGACCGTCATCAAAACAATCAGCAGGACCGCCTGGAGAAGATATTCCGACATGCCGAATGAGAACCACGGAAGAGTCTCGGAAACTTTCAGATGTATGATGTAAGCCGGCGCGACGATCATCGACATTCCGAAATCGGCGCGTTTCATAAACGCGGTGCCGAGAGCGATCAGGATTATCCCGATGACGTAAGCCGCTTCCGCGTAAAAGATCATTTTTTCTTTTTTTACTTTACTTGTGTTATTCATGTTGACCTCGCAAAAACAACGAAGATTATACTATAATCCTCCGAAAAATGCAATACGGCGTTTTTGCGCTTTTTATGATATTTTTGCTCAAGTGTTGAATGATGACCGATATTGTGCTATAATCACATATGACGAAAGACGGGGCGGACCGGCTTTACGGCGGCGTACAATATTAAAATACTGCCGATTTTAATGCGATCCGCGCCGTATTCATAACCGGCGCTGTCCGAAATTGTTTTATACAGACGCCGATATAGCAGCATCAAGAGGAAACGGAAAATGGATACCCAAAAACGCCTCCGGGTTTACCGGAGGGTGCTCGCCGCCGTGATAACGGCGCTGACAGTCTTATCCGCATTTGCCGGATGCGGGGGACCTTCTGTGAAAAAAACTTCAGAGGGGAATACGCTTGAGACGGAAGAAGGCGCAGCCCCGGTGACGGTCAAATACGCCGGAGGCGAAAACAAATATACGATAATCAAACCGGAAGGAGCCGACGTTACCGTCACAGGAGCCGTTTCGATACTCAGGGCGCAGATCAAAAAGCGGACCGGCGTGGAGCTTGAGATCAAAACTGACGCCGTCGAGGACGCCGGATACGAGATACTGATCGGCGGCACGAACAGGCAGGAGTCACGGGATGCCGCTTCAAATCTCCGGGAAAAGGATTACGTCATTTTATTATCAGGAAAAAAGATAGTGATAGTCGGCGGCAACAGCGCTTCCATCAGCCGCGCGGTCGAGTATTTCATTTCGAACTGTATCGATGCGAGCGGAGAACTTACAGGAAACGTGATCCGCGAATTCAAGGGGAGTTACGCGCTCGATTCCGTGACGCTCAACGGCGTACCGCTCGAGGATTACGTGATAGTATATCCGGCGGCGGGCGGTGAAGTCTGCGTCGATGCGGCAAATTACATAAACGATCACATCCGCGAGAGCTACGGGTATTCTCTTGATATAATAAACACGAAAACGCCGATGGAACGCCCCGAGATCCAGATCGGGAATTGCAGGAGAGGAGCATCGAAAGGAATGAAAGCATCGTTCGGAACGTTTGAATTCTGCACGGACGACGACAGCGTTGCCATCATATCGACTTTGTCGTTTATCAAAAACGCCGCCGAAAAATTCATAAATACCGTTATTCCCGCGGGAGCGAAAGGGAAGATCGACACTGTCATTGAAAACAACGCTCAAAAGCTCAAGATCGAACCGTTCGAGTTTGCTGAAGGTGCCGATCTGAGGATAATGACGTTCAACGTGCTCGTTACCGATCTTGCAAGCCGTACGGAAGTTATCGGAAACGTTATTTACAAGTATTATCCCGATATCATAGGGCTTCAGGAATTCGGTCAGGCAGGACATACCGATCTTATCGGCCTTATTTCCACCGTATACGACGTATCCGAGGCTAACGTCGGAAACTCGTCTTCAAGAAGCTATACGCCCATACTTTATAAGAAGGAAAGACTTGAACTTGTTGAGAGCGGATCGTTCTATCTTGAAAAGCGATGGACGGGTTCCGGAACAAAATCGATGGCATGGGCGGTGTTCCGGGATAAAAACACCGGGAAAATGCTCGCCGCGATAAACGCACACTGGGCGATCATTCTTGATTCATACGACACGGAAAGCGTCTTCGGAAGAAAGCTGAGCGACAGTGTCGAAGGCGGTGAGTGGAGGAAAGACAACTCACGGCAGGCACTCGAGCTTTTTGAAAGTCTCAGGGAAAAATACGGGACCGATCTTTCCGTATTCATTATGGGAGATATGAACGCGACGCATAATCACGATTCCGTGAAAATGCTCGAGACAGAGAGCCTGAAATGCGGTCAATACGCGGCGAAAGCCGACGATACCGCCGGATACGACAGCTTTCACGACGATCCGGGTATCCCCGCTTACGGTGGAAATCCCATAGATCACATCTTTGTTACGACAGATACCGCGGACGTGCTTTCCCACCGCATCTGCATGGATTCACAGGACGTGAAATGTTCCGATCATTTTCCGGTCATCATAGACGTTACGTTGAAATAAAGTATAAAAAACGGGCTGTCACAGACAGCCCCTTTTTTGCGCTCAGGCGCGTGTTTTTTCGATGAAACTCAGAAAAGCTTTTCTGTATCTGCCGTAATCCTTCATATACGACAGACCGTGCGGCGCGCCGTCCACCTCGGTGAGTTCGACGAGATCCGGATTTGCGTCGTGTATCTTGCGGCTCATATCCACGGGAACGTAATGATCCCCGGTACCGTGTATGATGAGGATCGGAGTATGCGTTTTTGCCACGGCTTTAACGGCTGAGGCGCTTTTTATGTTAAAGCCGCCGAAAAGCAGCGCGCCGAGAAATATGAACGGCTTCGCCGCGTTTTTTATATGCGTCTTTTCGTCGGCGACGAACGAGACGATGTCGAGAGGATCCGAAAACGGACAGTCGGCGATGATCCCTTTTACGTTCGACGGCAGATCGAGATCGCTTGCCGTCAGCACGGTGGCGGCGCCCATGGAAACGCCTTCGAGATATATATCGGTATCTTTTCCGTAGTTTGTAAGCACGAAATCGATCCACGACAACACGTCTTTACGCTCTTTTACGCCGAAGGTGATGGTATGTCCCTGAGAACGTCCGTGTGCGCGCTGATCGACGAGAAGCACGTTTTCGTCAAGAGACAGCGCGAGCTGCATGCCGCCGCTGAAATCGCGTATCCCGTTGCCCTTGTATCCGTTGAATTCGATATGGAACGGCGCACCCTTTTTTCTGAAATATACTCTTCCGAAAAGTTTGAGACCGTCGTAAGAGTCAGTAAAAACTTCTTCGTACGGGAGCTTTACCGCGTCGTCGATGAGCTTTAGCATACCGTCGTGATACGAGTCGTAATCCTCTCCGGACAGCACGTTATAGGTTACGTCTTTGTCGTTTTTATTGTAAAACGCTATCCTGTACACCGCGTACGACGCGGCGAGAATGATAGCGGCGATCAAAGCCCCGGCTATCAGAAACGGCATAAAGCGTCACAGTCCTTTCTTTTCGCGCAGTTTTTCAAAGAAAGCTTTACGGCGAGCAAAAGCGCGTCCACGTCCTTTTTTTGTCGTATTGTATGAAGTCACGAGGCGTACGGTCACCATGCCGTCCTTTTCGGGAGCCCATTCATAAAAGGCAAAGTCCTTTTTCAGCTCTTTGACGACGTTTGCCGGAAGTATCGGGAATATCTGATTTGTCAAAGACGCGCCTTCAAACTCAATGCCGAGGCGCGAAAGACCGGCGATAAGCTGTCGAGCTCTTTCGTTGGCTTTTTTCGCGCAGGAAAAGTATAAGCTTTCATCGCCTTTGTCAAGAAGTGCTTCGAACTGTACGCCGATAAGCCGTCCTTTTGCAAAGAGACCGCATTTCTGCTTTATCATATACCTGAAATGATCGTCGAGCGCTTCGTTCATTATAACGAGCGCTTCGCCGAAGAGCGCGCCGTTTTTCGTACCGCCTATGTAAAAAGCGTCGCAAAGCGCGGCAATGTCATTTATTGTTAGGTCGCATCCCCCGGACGTGAGTGCGCATCCGAGACGCGCGCCGTCAATATAAAGCAGAAGACCGCTTTCGAGGCATTTGTTCCTGAGCGCGCAGAGCTCCGCTTTTGTGTAAACGGATCCGAGCTCCGTCGGCTGAGAGATATATACGAGCCCCGGGAGGGGAGTGTGCTCGTCCTGATGCTCCGCGAGCGCCTTGTCTATAAGCAATGGAGTAAGCTTTCCGTTTATCCCGTCCACAGCCGTGACCCTGTGACCGGTCGACTCCACGGCACCCGTTTCGTGAAAATACGCGTGACCGGTCCTCGGAGCGATAACGCTTTCATACGGTCTGAGACACGACGCGATAAACGTTACGTTGCAGGATGTGCCACCGGTCATGAAGTGAACGGCGCAGGAATCCGAGCCGACCATGCGGCGTATCATGTTCGCCGCGTTTTCCGAATGAACGTCGTTTCCGTATCCGTCACTGTTTTCGGCGTTGGTCTTCACAATGGCATCCAGTACCTTAGGATGCGCTCCGCCGCTGTAATCAGACAAAAAATATATCATTTTTATCTCCGCACCCCCTTTTGGGCGGCTGATGATTCCGGAAATCACACCGGTATTTTTATAAGCGTTCGAAAGATCACCGTATAAGCGAAAACACTTCGTGAAGATCGTTTATGACGTGATCGACTTTGTATCCGTCGGGGACCGCGTCTTTTTGCGGATCGTACCAGCAGGTGACTATCCCCGCGTTCATTCCGCCGAGAATGTCGCTCGTCAGAGAATCGCCTACTATCATTATCTCGTCTTTTGAAAAAGGCGGTATATCCCGAAAGACCCGTTCGAAAAATATCGGGCTCGGCTTTTCCGCGCCCACCTGTTCGGAAAGAAAAATCCCGTCCATCATTTCGCCGAGACCGGAAAGAGCAAGCTTTTTCGTCTGCGCTCTGACCGTCCCGTTGGAAACGGCGTATTGCTTTATTCTGCCTTTCAGGGAGCGGATTATCTCCTTGCTGTCGTCGCGGTATACGATCGTATCGCCGAGACTGATCTGATATCTTTCGTTGAATTCCGGAGCGACGGAAGCGTCTATTCCTTCTTCTGTGAAGAACTTTATGAATCTTCCGATAAGCACCTCAGGCTTTGTTATTTCGCCCTTTTCGAGTCTTTGCCAGAACCGTTTATTAATTTCGGAATATCTCTCTATCATTTCGTCGGTGCATTTTCCGAGTGAGAATTCTGTAAAAAGCTTTTTTATCGCCGCTTTTTCCGCGGCTTTGAAATCGAGGAGCGTCCCGTCGACGTCCCAAAGTATGGCTTTTATCATGTCGTTCATTCCGTTAAGCGATCTGTGCGGTTTTGTGTTTTCCGCCTCTTTATTATAACGCAAAACCGCGCTTAAATCAATATAAAATGCGCTTTGCCCTGAAAAAGAAACAGCGGTTTTTCCTTGCGCTTAACTTATGAAAAAAACAACGCCCGCTTTTCGCGGGCGTTTGTTTGAGCCTGACCGTGTATCGGTCATTTTGCTGTCGCTTCATCGTAAATTTCAAGGAAGCTCTTTTCGGGATCGTATTCCTTGAGCCCTCCGGTCTTCGGAGCGATATTGTCCCTGATATACGAAGTCACGCGGTCGATATATTCGTCGGAGAATATATCGTATTTATCAAGGTAACTCGGATGAACGTCGACGCGATAAATGCTGTCACCGCAAATCATGTAAAGCGAGCGATGCTCGTGCAGTTCTTTGTCGATCTCGTAGCAATGCGCGGTATAGCTCCTTTTCAGATAGGGGATAGAATTTGCTTTTCCTTCAACGTCTGTGCAGTCGAGATTAATATTCATATTAGAAAAGGATGATCCTATTTCGCTTTTTCTAAATTGAAAAGGCCTTAAGATATAGTCATCGACATATCCTCCGAATGTAATATATTCGTATACGTTTTTTTCAGGAACGATATAGACTGAATACGTAAATCCGATCTCATAAGGAAAAACGATGTCAAAAGGAATGAAAGTATCCGAAAACATATCTTTAGGTTTTACCTTAAAACTCGGATAATCCGGATTGTAGACCTCTCCTCCGCTGACTATCGCCGCCGCAAAATCGGCGTACGATACATCCATCGCGTCATCAATACGGCACGCAATCGTATCATTGCGTTTTTCCGAATCGCCTTGTTTTTCGATCGTAATGATCGGATAAATGCCGTTTTGCTTTTTTATGAGAACGAACGTTCCTATCGCCGCCGCAAGAATGAGTACAGCGGCAAGCGATCCCCATTTTTTCCACGGCGTGTTAAAAAAGCCGTTCTTTTGTGCTTTATCGGCGTCTGATATCAATTCGTCGTTGATGTTGCCTATCGCGCGTCTTATTACGTCTTCTTTCATATGATAAAACCTTCTTTCCTCAAACGTTTGGCAAGGTCGTCTCTCGTCCTTTTCAGGATCATGAGCACCTTGCTCTTACCGAAAGAGTACCGTCGGCAGATACTCTCCACGGAGTCGTAATACCAGTACCTTCTGATGAAAACATTTCTTTTTGTTTCGTCAATGGAGAATAAAAAGCGTGATATTTCGCGTGACAGTTCGGCTTCCTCGAGGTTTGCATATAATTCGCCGCCCGATACGATCTCTTCGATCTCGTCAAGCGACTGCGTGATTTCCGAAGGGATACGTTTTTGACGGTTATTCGTTTTCCATCTGTTGATCGCGATCTCACGCATTATCTTGCCGAGATATGTTTTGAGATTTTCCGGCTTTTGCGGCGGTATACTGTTCCAGGCGGCGAGAAGCGTGTCGTTCAGACATTCTTCCGAATCCTGCGGATCGTGAAGCACGTTGTTTGCAATATACAGACAATAACTTTCGTATTGCTTTTTTGACTCGGTGATTGCCGTTTCGTCTCTGTCCCAGAATTTTTGAACTATGGCGCTGTCAGTCATTTTCACCATCCTCTCGATTGAAAAGGTCCTTCACCCTAATACCCAACAAAAAACAGGTCAGATCACATCTTTTGCGTATGTTTTTACGAAAAAGACCCTGAGAAATGCATTCCCAAGGTCTATTTTTGCGTTATTGGAAAATCAGCCTATCTCGAAACGGATCTCCCCGTTTTTGCATGTCCCGCCCGTTTCCACGATTATATAAACGGTACCTTCCGACAGATCGCCTCCGGCGGAGCTGATATCGTCTCCGGATTTTACGGAGAAAAGCTCCGTTTTTTCACCGCCGTTGTCGTAATAAACTTTGGCGCTTCCGTCTTCCAGCTTTGCCGAATACTTGATCTGCGTGCCGGAGCTTCCGCTGTATTTAAGCGTAAATACCATCGTTCCTTCAAAGGAATGGAAATTCATAAACGCCGAGCGCGAATCGTTCGAATGAACGAACCCCACGGCTCTGTAACTCGATGAGTATTTGCCGCAGCCGGTCAGGCAGAGAAGAAGCAATAGCATAACGGCGATCGCCGATAAAAGTTTCTTTTTCATATCCGTTCTCCTTGAATTTGAAAAATATCAGTCGAAAATGAAATCATCCACAGGCTTCAGACTCAATTGAGGCCAGTGTCCCGGTATCGCGGCAACGACCCATTTTTTACTTTTATCGGGATCTATGAGCGCCTCGCAAAAGCCGCCGCCTGCCGCACCGCCGATAGAACTTGAATATTTGATCCAAATAACGGTAGGAGCGAAAAAATGCAGATCCGCAAAATCCCAGGTCTCGCCGCTCCATACGGTCTTTCCGTCGACGGAGATCGTGACAAGCTGGTCTTTTTTCTCGGTTGGCTTGAACTGGATCTTTACCCAGCCTTTGTCGGAGATCGCTTGTCCGCACAAGCAATATACGGTATCCTCCGCGACCGTCCTGCCGCATTTTGGACATTTTACCTTGTTTTTTTGCTTAAACAGTTTGAACATTTTACTTCCTCCGCGTGTTGTACAGACCAAACGATCCGCATCCGTTCATAGCCGTGATCGGGAAGCCGCACAGTAAACCCGAAAAACTGTTTTGATATTCTCTTGTTTTCAAGGGCGCCGATATTCTCAGCACCCTTGAAAAAACAGTCGTACAAATTTATCGCTGAGCTTCCGGATCGGAGAGCGAAAATAAAAGGTTTTCGGTAGTTGAACCGGTCACGATACGCGATCAGTACAGCTTTGCACCCGCAGGGATGTGGGGATCAACCATCAGAAGATGAAGCCTTTCTTCTTCGCCTTCCTTGTGGACTGCGGATATGAGCATTCCGCAGGAATCGATGCCCATCATCGCTCTCGGCGGCAGATTTACTATGGCGATGCAAGTCTTGCCGACAAGCTGCTCGGGCTCGTAGTAGGGGTGTATACCGCTCAATATCACTCTGTCGGTACCTGTACCGTCGTCAAGCGTGAATTTGAGAAGCTTCTTCGACTTCGGCACGGCTTCACACGCGAGCACCTTTACGGCTCTGAAATCGCTCTTCGAGAACGTCTCGAAATCAACGAGATCTTCAAACAGGGGCTCGATCTGAACGTTCGAAAAGTCGGGCTTTTCTTCGGAAATGATAGGAGCGCCTTCAATGACGTGTGAGACGCATTTCCTATCGGGAGCGCTGTCCCCGGCGGTGTTATCCGACTGTTCGGGCTTATCGCTCTTTTTATCCTCTATCGGCTTCATGGTCGGGAAGAGGAGCACGTCGCGGATGGACGGACTGTCGGTGAGAAGCATGACGAGACGGTCTATCCCGAAGCCGAGACCGCCGGTGGGCGCCAGACCGTATTCAAGTGCCGTCACGTAGTCGTAATCCACCTGCGCGGTGGTGTTTGGGTCTTCCTTTCTCTTGAGAGCGACTTGTCTTTCAAAGCGTTCCTTCTGATCGATGGGATCGTTCAACTCGGAGAACGCGTTTCCGAACTCAGTGGCGTTTATAAAGTACTCGAATCTCTCGGTGAACGCCGGATCTGTAGGTTTTTTCTTTGCGAGAGGACTGTTCTCAACGGGATAATCGTATATGATCGTCGGCTGTATGAGGTTTTCTTCCACGAAAGCGTCAAAGAATTCGGCAAGCACGGTGCCCTTGGTGGCGTCCGCCGGAACGGGAACGTGCTTTTCTTTCGCGGCTTTTCTCGCGTCCTCGTCGGTCTTCCATTCGTTGTAATCAACGCCGGCGAATTTTCTTACGGATTCGACCATCGTCAGCTTTTCCCAGTGACCCATGTCGATCTGCTTGCCCTGATAGTTTATTACCTTCGAGCCGCATATCTTCTCGGCAAGCATGGTGTTGAGCTCTATGACGATATCCATCATGCCCTTGTAATCGGTATAAGCCTGATAGAGCTCGATGGTGGTGAATTCTGGGTTGTGCTTCGTATCCATTCCCTCGTTGCGGAATATGCGTCCGACCTCATATACCTTGTCGAAGCCGCCCACAATGAGACGCTTGAGATAAAGCTCGGTCTCTATGCGCAGATACATATCCATGTCGAGAGTATTGTGATGCGTCTTGAACGGGCGTGCGGAAGCGCCGATCTCAAAAGGCGTGAGGATCGGCGTATCGACTTCAAGAAAGCCTTTTGCGTCGAGGAAGGAACGGATCTCCCTGAGGATAAGGGAACGCTTGACGAAAGTATCCTTCACCTCGGGATTCACGATAAGGTCCACGTATCTCTGTCTGTATCTGAGATCCTGATCCTTGAGTCCGTGAAATTTCTCGGGGAGGGGAAGGAGAGATTTAGCGAGGAGCTTTACGGAAGAAGCGTGGATGGATATCTCGCCTCTTTTGGTCTTGAATACCTTTCCGGTAAGCCCTATTATGTCGCCGATATCCCATTTTCTGTAAGCGGCGAAAGCTTCCTCGCCGATATCGTCGATCTTTATATAGACCTGTATGCGTCCCTTTGCGTCGGCAAGGTCGATAAAGTTGGCTTTGCCCATGTCGCGGCGCGACATGATCCTGCCCGCCACGGACACGTCCGCGTTTTCGTATTCTTCAAATTTTTCCTTGATATCGCCGGAATAAGCCGTAACGTCGAACTTTACCTCGATGAACGGATCTGCGCCCGCTAAACGGAGCTCGCTTAATTTGTCGCGCCTTACCGCGACAAATTCATTTATGTTTTCGCCGTTTTCCGGAAGATCGTTCCGGAGATCGCCGCCTGCCTGATTTTCTGCCATTCTGATACTTTTTCCTTTCTGCGATCAGAGTATCTCGAGTATTTCTATATCCATTTCTCCGCCTGGGGTAACGACGGTGACGGACTCTCCGGGAACGTGTCCCAAAAGCGCTTTACCGACGGGGGATTCATCGCTGATGAGATTATCGAACGGATTTGCCTCGGTGGAACCGACTATCTTATACTTTTCTTCCTTGTCGAGTTTCGTGAAGAACACCTTCACGGTGGTACCGACCTGGATCACGTTTCCGGAGTCGTTGGAGCTGATGATCTTCGCGTTTGCGATCATGAGTTCGAGCTCGTTTATGCGGTTTTCAACTTCCGCCTGCTCGTTTTTAGCCTCGTCGTATTCGCTGTTTTCGGAAAGGTCTCCGAAAGCGGTCGCCTGTTTGATGGCGGCGGCGACTTCCTTACGGCGGGTGATCTTGAGATATTCAAGTTCGTTCTTCAGTTTTTCGAGTCCCTCTGCTGTTACGAGGGTGTGTTTGATGTTTTGCATGGCTGCTCCTGATTTATTTATTGAAATTTATTTTGCGGATGTTATTTCAAGACGGAGACGGCGGCTTCAAGCTGTGTGTCTTCGCCGATTGAAAGCGTGAAATATTTTGCCGAAAGATCCGGCGAAAGCTTGACCGGAACGTCCGGATGAACCGCCGCGTCGTCGCCGCCGGTCGCAAGAGCGTATTTCTGAAATGAAAGGGAAAGGAAAGAACCGTCGGAAAGGCTGAAAGTCTTTTGAAGAGAATTCTTTCCGTACGTCGTTTCACCGATCACTTTTGCGTTACCGTACGCTTTGAGCGCTTTTGCAAACGCCTCTCCCGCGCCTGACGTACCCGCGTTGACTATGACCGCGATCTTCTTGCCGAACGGCTCGCCGGAAGCGTGCATTTCGCTCGATGTACCGTCGGCGGCGTCGATCCTTATCGCCGGACCGTCGGGAAGGATATAGTCGAGAAGCTCGCAGGCGGCGGTAAGATCGTCGTCGTGAACGCCGCGAAGATCGAAAATGACTCCGGAAATATCGCCGTCTGCCTTCGATGCGATGGCGCTTTTGAAAACGTCGGTGAGAGTCGAGTTGAAATCGTGCACGTCGGCGTACAGGATATCGCCGATAAACCTGTATGAAAGCGAGGGTTTGTCCGACGGCGTCCGCTCAACGGTATGCTTTATGATCTTGTCGCCGCGGATAAGATAAATATCCGATTCGCTTTTTTGCGCCGAACGTATGACGCACGCGGCTTCGTAAACGGATTTCCCGTACAGCACCGTATCATCTATTTTAAACAATACGTCACCGAATTTTATGTCGCATTTCGCCGCTGGTGAAGCTTCGTATATGCCGGAGACGTACAAAAGCCCCGTTTCTTTATCGGGAAGGAATTCAATCCCGAGATCGAAGTACGACGCCGTGCCGGAAAGGGAGGAGTAGGTTTCAAAGGTTTCCTTTGACATCAGGCAAGAAAACCGGTCGCCGAGAGACGATACGTACCCGCTGAGAAGGTCGCCGGAGATCTTGTCCTTTTTGACTCCGTATATGTAGTTTTTTTCGACTATCGTATCAAGATCGGAAAGGTCGTCGTATTTTATCGCGGCGTCCATTATTTCCGAAAGCTTTGATTTGTATTTGTTCTCCACCAGCGAATACGTCAACTGAAACGTGATCAGTATTCCGATGAGCATCAGCGCGATCGCCGCGCCGAAGGAGATCTTTCTTTTCATGTCGTTTTGTTTATCGCTGTAATCGCAAAGCCGCGAAAAACGCGGCTTTTTTGCTTATTTCTTTCTCGGAGGAAGTATGTTCACGTAAAGTCCGGGGTCAACGGGCGTCCCGTCGAGAAGCACGGAGAGGTGAAGATGCACGCCGGTCGCGCGCCCCGTCGCTCCGGCATAGCCGATTACCGTTCCGGCTTTGACTTCCTGCCCCTTCTTGACGGTGTATTTGAGAAAATGCGCATAAAGCGTAACGATGCTGCGTCCTTTTGAATCGTTGCCGTGATTTATCATTACGTAGTTGCCGTACGTCGGGCTGACTCCCGCGAAAACGACGGTGCCGTCGCCGCATGCGTGAACGGGGACATTATCTCCGTCGGTTCCGACGTCAATTCCGTTGTGAAAGGAATTCTTCTGCCCGGTCACGGGATGAATTCTGTAACCGAATTCGCTCGTTATATAGTAAGTCTTGTCGAGAGGCCATCTCATGAGTCCTCCGGCGTATAGCTTTTGTTCCTTTTCCTTTATTTGCTTTTCGAGTTCTTTGAGAAGATCCTGTATCTCCTTGAAGTCGCGCTCGGCTTCTTTTTCAAGGAGCTGATATTTTACGATATCGGATTCATAAGCTTCAATGAGAGCGGAAGCGTAATCCCTCTTTTCCTGAAGCGCGGCCTGCTGTTCGGAGCACTCGGCGACAAGTTCCGAGCATTTCTGAGCCGCGAGCTCACGTTCGAGCTTTTTCGAATCAAGGCTCTTCTTCTGTTCAAAAAGTGAAGAGATGAAGTTCTTGTCATGCTCGACAAGATCGCTCGTGTATTCGACTCTCGAAAGAAAGTCGGAAAAATCGTGAGCGCTCAGTACGAAATCGATCAATTCGTCGTCGCCGTTCTCATACGCCAGAACGATCCTTTCCTTGAAGGCGAGATACGAACGGTACATCTGTTCGGAAACCTGATCGATCTCGGCGGTTATGTCGTCGACTCTCTGATTATACAGACCGACGAGCTCGGTAACGGTTTCTATTTCATCGATTATAAGTGATATTTCATTGTCAAGAAGTGTCTTGAGCTCAAGGGCGTCGTTTTTGTTGTTCCTTGCCTTGGCAATGCTGCTCTGAAGGCTCGACTGCGACTTCTTGATCTCGGAAAGCTGACTTTCGAGAGACTTGTATTTGTTCTTGTCCTGCTCAAGCGATGTATCGGCGCTGACGAGCACGACGATCGACGAAAAAGCGATCATGAGCGCGAGAAGGAAGGCGATTCTTTTTTTTGCGGAACGCTTCGATCCGGAAAGATTCGTTGACATTAGTATCCTCCTTGATTTTTGATATATCTTGAAATACGTTTATCTCTTTGAATAATAGTGGAGCGACATCACGCTTCCGACGACGGCGGTGACGATACCGATGCCGAGGAACGACAGAAGCACGGGCGTCGCAAATCTGTCGAAAGGTATAACCGAAAGGATATCGTAATTTCCGAGTATCTCCACGGTGAAATATTCATATATGCGCGACTGGACGAAATACGCGGCGAGCGCCGAAAAACCGCCTATCAAAAGTCCCTGAATAACGAAGGGACCGGCGATGAAGAGTCTCGTGGCTCCGATGTAACGCATTATTATGATCTCGTCCTTTCGCGCGTGGACGGAAGCCTTGACCGTGTTGATTATGACGAATACCGATATGGACAGAAGAAGTATGACGACCCATGTGAATATGAGCGTCAGAGCGTCGCGCAGATCTTCGATCTTTTTAGCGATATCCTGCCTGCTGTTTATCTTTACGATCTCCGGGACCTGATCAAGGTTGTATATGATGTTGTCCGCGTCGGATGCGCTTTTATATGCTATCCTGAACGACGGCTTGAACGGGTTGGAATCGTTATACATCTCGATGAGATCGGTAAAGTCTCCGTATTTTTCGATCATTTCGGCGAGAGCGTCATCCGGTGAAACGTATTCGACGCTTACGATGTTCGTAAGCTTTTCGAGCCGTTCTCCGATTTCGCTGATGCGCTCTTCTTTGGTATCTTTGTCGAGAAATACGACCATCTTGTTGTAACTGTCGATGCTCTCTATGTTTGCGTTGAGGTTCAGAAAGAGCAGGAAAGCTGTTCCGGAAATGACGAGACAGCTGAACAGCACGAGAACGGACGCAAAATTCAAAACGCTGTTTTTGAAAATCCCGATGACGGCAAGCTTTATCGAATAGAAAATTTTCGGGGATCTTATTTTCATGAGAACATACCGCCTTGCTGATCGTTGGTCAGTTTCCCGTTGCTGATGGTTATGACTCTCTTGTTGTAATAGTTAACGAGGTTCACGTCGTGTGACACCATGAGCACCGTGGTCCCCGCCGCGTTGATCTTCATCAGAAGCTCCATGATCTCGACGGAGAGCAGGGGGTCTATGTTGCCGGTGGGCTCGTCCGCGATAAGAAGCCTTGGATTGTTGATGACGGCTCTTGCGATGGCGACGCGCTGCTGCTCGCCGCCGGAAAGCTCCTTGGGCATGGAATTGGCTTTGTTCTCGAGATTCACGAGCTTCAAAGCCGCCTTTACGCGTATGTTGATGCTGCGCTTGCTCTCGCCGACAACGTGGAGCGCAAGCGCGACGTTATCGTAAACGTTGAGATTTTCAAGAAGCTTATAATCCTGAAATACTATCCCGAGCTTTCTTCTCAGATGAGGCACACGGAACCCCGGAATGCGGCGCATATCGAAATTGCAGACTTTCAGAGAACCGGACTGCAGCTTTTCTTCGCGCGTGAGCAGTTTTATCAGCGTGGTTTTGCCGGCTCCGGAGGGACCGACGACGAACACAAATTCGCCCGGATCGACCTTGAAGGAAAGGTTCGAAAGAGCGACCGCGTTCGTTTTATAGCGGTGAGTAACGTTTTTGAACTCTATGATAGGTGGCATAAATTTTCTTTTCTCCGGCTCACGAATTGTATCTGCCGGGTTTTGAAGACATGTATTTGTTTACCATCAGCGCGACCTTGAAGGTGATCGCGTTGTCGAATTCACGAAGATCGAGCCCGGTGAGCTTTCTGATCTTCTCGAGGCGGTAAACGAGAGTGTTCCGGTGGACGAAAAGCTTTCTCGAAGTTTCGGAAACGTTGAGGTTGTTTTCAAAAAACGCCTGTATCGTTATGAGCGTTTCCCTGTCGAGAGCTTCAAGAGCTCCTCTCTTGAACACTTCCTGAAGGAACATTTCGCACAGGGTGGTAGGGAGCTGATATATGAGCCTTCCGATGCCGAGACTCTGATAATTGATGATGGGCTTTTCGGTGTCGAATACTTTGCCGACTTCGATGGCTATCTGCGATTCCTTGTAAGATTTTGCGAGATCTCTTATGGATTCGACGACGGTGCCGATACCGACGGTAACTTTAATGTAAAATTCGCTGTTGATCGTGTCAACGATATTTTTTGCGACTTTTTCGAGCTCCTTGGAATCGGCGACGTTTTTCAGCTCGCGCACGAGCACGACGTCGGTCTCGCCCACAGTTACGACGTAGTCCCTGTTTTTGTCGGGAAACAGGTTCTGTATCACGTCCACCGGAACGATATCGGATTTCTGGGAGAATTTTATGAGATAAACGATCCTCGGAGCGTCCGCACTGAGATGGAGCTCCTTGGATTTAACGTATATATCAGTCGGAAGAATATTGTCGAGAATGATATTTTTGATAAAACTCGATTTATCGTATTTTTCGTCGTACAGCGCTTTAATGTTGCTGAGCGAAACGCACATGAGCATGGCGACGTTTTCCGAAACGCTGTCTTCGCCTTCGACGAATACTATGTATTCCGTTTTGCCGTGACTGCTGAGCGGAGAATACGTATATCCGCTGAGAAAGAATTTATCATTTGTGTACAGGAGTTCTTCCTTGATACCGGGTATAAGCTCACCTATGCGCGTAAGCTCGCTGCACGCGATCACGGAACCGTTTTCGTCGACGACACCGATTATCCTGTCGACCGCGTCTTTCATTTGATGAACTATGCTCTGAAATAGTCTGTTGGACATGATAAAGATCCTTTCTTGATTTTGCTTTCTGTTATCTTTGTCTGTTTATGAGCGGCTCATTCGCCGATGATCTGTATCGATTTGATTATGCCGAAAGCGATGAGCCAGACAGCCATAACCGAAATAAGGTATATCTCGTACCCGCTGAAAAAGAAGCTCAGCGCCAGAGACGCAAGGAAGATGCCGAGGGTCACGGGAAAAGGCCATATCGCCGCGGGGGGATCGAGCAGCGCGTTTTTTTTCTTTTCATTTTCCTTTTCCGCATTCTCCTGACCGCGCGTTTTTTTCGATGTCAGGATGACGAAAACGGTGAAGGCGGTCGCGGCGGCTCCTGAGATAATATACGCGGCGGCTCCGCGCGCTCCCAGGGACGGAAGCTCGAATATCCTGAAAAGCCATATCGTTATGCCGCACAGAACGGTGAAAAGAGAGAAAACGAACGCGTTTTTGCCGAAGTAGGTCCTGATAAAAATAAGTATTATATAGCAGATATTGAAAGCGATGAATACGGGCGAAAATCTGTTTGCGAACAGACGGAAGAGGATCACCCAGGTCAGGAACAGACTCGACGCCATCAGCAAAAATCCGGGCGTGAACACCGCGTCTTTACCGTCACGGCGTTTAACTGTGATAATGAAATAAACGAGCGACGCGGCGACCGATATCGCACCGACGACTATACCGGCGACGGAAAGCTGCCATACGTTCAGAGTAGCTTCGAAATCGCTTATGATATAAAGCATCAATATTATGAAGACGGTCAGTATAAGCGACGTCAGCACGCATCTTTTGGAAGCTTTTTTGTATGCGCTGATCCGTGCGTCGGCAGCGGCTTCCGTGTTCTTTTTTGCCAAATTGTCCACCTCTTGAATTGCCGGGATGCGGTGTTTATCTCATGTCTTCATAGCAGATCATGGAAAGAGCGGCGATGGGAGCCGTCTCGGTGCGAAGTATAAGATCTCCGAGACTGACGGCCGGTACGCCGGATGATATGAGAAGCTCTGTTTCTTCCGATGAAAAGCCTCCTTCGGGACCGATAATGAAAGAAATGTCCGCGCCGTCGGCGAATCTGCCCGACATCCGCTCTTCTTCGAAAAACGAGCGGATAGGCTTTTTTGCGTTTTCATGACAGCAGAAAAACAGTGAAGACTCTTTCATGCGCTTTACAGCATCGGTGAAGGAAAGGGGAACAAGAACTCTCGACGGGACGGATCGCTTCGACTGCTTTGAAGCTTCGTAAGCGATGCGGCTCCATCTCTCCGTCTTTTTTGCGGCGGAAGAAGCGTCCGGAACGGACACGCAATGCTTCATATATACGGGTATCACATCGGAAACGCCGAGCTCGGATGCCTTCTGGACGATAAGATCCATTTTATCGCCCTTTACGAAACCCTGAAAAAGAGTTATTCTTCTCGCGGCTTTCGTGTTCTTTTCACATGAAACGACAGAAAGCGTGACCTCCTGCCCGTTGTCTCCGGAAAAAGACGAGATTTTGCAGAAGTAAAGATCTCCGCGCGCGTCACAGACCGTGATCTCGTCGGATACGCGCATCCGGAGCACGTTCCTGATGTGGTGTGCGTCGCTTCCGGTCAAAGAAAAAAACTCGCCCGGACCGGCGCAGAGCGTCTCACCGGTGAAGAAACGGTGCATTTCGCAAAAAACACTCCCCTAAATTAAAACATTGTACACCATGCCAAAATATTATACACCGAAAATGGAAATTTGTCAAATATTATCGGCGCGATTTTGTGCATTTTTTATAAGTTTTTTGGCTTTTTCACCAATTTGCGTTCGATTTTTTCGTCAAGCCGTCACAACATCTTTCTGATTTTTGAAACCGCGCTTTTTTCGAGTCTGCTTATCTGAGCCTGACTGATCCCTATTTCCGATGCGATCTCCACCTGCGTCTTTCCCATATAGAAGCGCATGTTTATTATGTCGTGTTCCCGCTTTGTGAGAGAAGAGATCGCCTGAGAAAGCGCGATGCTCTCCGTCCAGCTTTCAACGCCGGAGGAGTCGTCGGATATCTGGTCCATGAGGTATATAGAATCGCCGCTGTCCGAAAAGACCGGATCATACAGCGAAGCCGGCGTTAGTACAGCGTCGAGAGCTTCGGAAATTTCGCTTGACGTGACTTTTTTTGCGCCGGCATCTCCCGATGAAGCGATGCGCCCGTTTACCGCCTCGGTTATTTCATCCGCCGTAGGCTCTCTGCCGAGCAGAGAGGAAAGACGTTCTTTTTCTCCGAGCGCCTTGTAGGCAAGGCTCCGCAGGGAACGGCTGACGCGTATCATGCTGTTGTCGCGCATATACCGTCTTATTTCGCCGATGATCATCGGCACGGCGTAGGTCGAAAACTTTACGTTCTGATCCGTGTCGAAATTGTCTATCGCCTTTATCAGTCCGATGCACCCCACCTGAAAAATATCGTCGGGATCTTCGGAGCGTGATACGAACTTCTGTATCATGCTGAGAACGAGTCTGAGATTCCCGTTGATCAGTTTTTCTCTCGCTTTTTCGTCACCGCTTTTCGCTTTTGAAAGCAGCTCGTTCTTTTCCTCCTCGGAAAGCACGGGAAGCTTTGACGTGTTGATCCCGCATATTTCAACTTTTCCGAACATAAAAAACACCTCCGCAGTTCATCTGTCAGAAGTATTCCCGAAGGTTCGGTGACGTAAACAGGAAAATTTTTATAAAAAAACGCCGCTTGAAGCGGCGTAAAGATCATACTTAACGGCTTGACACGAAAGCGGGTGGAGCGCTCATCGCATCGTAACGCAGAGAATGACTATATAAGCTGTGTAAAAAGCGAGAAGAACGAAGCCCTGCCATTTCATGAATTTTTCCTTAATCAGCATAGGGACGACGGCGACAGCCGTGACAAGTATGCATACGGGCATATCGAGCACAAGTCCCTGATGAGATATCGGAAGAGGTTTTCCGGAAATGAGCGAACAAAGGGGAAGTATGAGGCAAAGATCGATGATATTCGCTCCGACAATATTGCCGACCGAAAGGCTCGACTGCTTTTTAATGATCGCGGTCACCGCGGTGACGAGCTCGGGAAGAGAAGTGCCCACGGCGACGAGAGTAACGGCGATTATCCCTTCGGATACCCCGAAGAAAAGCGCGATCTCACTGCCGCTGTTCACCAAAAAACGGGATCCGATGACGATACCTGCGGCTCCGGCTATGAATTTTACGACGTTGATCGCAATCGTCTTTTTGTCCGTTTCGGGACGGTCGCTTTTTTCGGCGTTCTTCTTTGCGGAAACGATGTTTTCGTAAATAAATATCGCAAAGATCACGAAAAGTATCGCGGACCCCGCGTACATAAGGGCGCCGCCGATACTGAACAGGTAAAGAGTGACGGACGCTGCTACGAGAAGGACCGATTTGATAAGGAAATCCTTTCTCGAGGCGGCTGCGGAAATGAATATCAGCGATACCGCCAGGATCAGACCGGTGTTTGCGGTCACGGAGCCGACGGCGTTGCCGACCGCCATGTCCACCTTACCTTCGGACGCCGCGATCATTGACACAAAAAGCTCCGGAAGGGTGGTGGCAACGCTTACTATGGTGGCACCGATCAGAAATTTCGGTATGCCTGAGACTTCGGCGATCCAGGAAGCGGCGTCAACGAAAAAGTCACCGCCTTTTACGATCAGAACGATACCGACGGCGAATATCAGAAGATGAAGCCAAATCATTGTATAAAGCTGAAACCTCCGTGAATCTCAGACGGCTTTCGAAATAAGATCGCGCATCTTCTGACTTTCCGGACCGACGTAGTAAATGAGGAAAAGCCCGCTTTTTTCTATGACGGCGCTTTCAAGCTTCGGGACCTGGGCGGGAGCGTAATCACGGAACTGGACGAGTCTGTCGGCAAGATATTCCTTCAACTGTGTTTCATACTTTTCAAGCTCGCTCTCATCCGGAGCCTCAAAAATGCAGAATTCATCCGCCGCTGCGCCGGAAACGCCAGTATATCCCGTTTTCCATACCGCGCTCTCACAGAATCCGAAAATCATCTTTATTGAGTTGTCCCCGAATTTCGTCATTTCTTCAGAAAAGATCGCACTTTCGATCACTTCTTTTTCCAGCTTTTCAGCTCTTTCGCGCGTCATCGGACTCTTTGTTTCAACTCCGCATGAGAAGAGCATGAGAACGGCAAGCAGAGCCGATATCGTGACAACAATTGATTTTTTCATGGGTTTCCTTTCAATAAGCCGATTTTTCCGTATCAACGGCGTGTTCGCGCAGATATTTCAGCCAGATCTGTTTGACGTTGGGATCGTACGGGTGTACTCCGTCCTTGGATATGCCGGCTTTCATATAGCCGTCATCGCCGATCATGAGAGAAGCAACGTCAACATAATACACGTTCCTGCCTCTGTATTCCTTGCAGAGCTCGATCGTCTGTTCACGGTAGAAGGCGGCGACGGAATTGTCGTAGTATATCGATTCCTCCGCTTTCTTTGTGACGGGGAATGTACCGTGTACGTAAATTATCGCGTCCGGCATATATTTTTTCAGAAGATCGAGCAGCCGTCTGTAATACGTGATGAATACTTTCGGAGCGTCCCATCCCTGTTCGTTCGTTCCGAAATGGAGATAAACTTTTTTGAACGAACTGTTTATTTTGAGCGCGTTTTCCAGATTGTATGTTTTTCCGTCGATCTTTATGAATTCTTTCGTCAGGATGCTGTTTATCATGATCCCGCGATAATAGTAAGCGGTGGTATCAAGATTGGCGACTCTTATAAACGTCTCTATCATCGAATCGCCGATGAAAAGAGCGTCTTTGAAATATGAATCGTCGACAGTCTTGTAAACGACGCCTTCGTCCGGTCGCTCGGTACCCTCTCCGGTCTTGACGGGACCCGTTTCGCCGGTAGTTTTGGGAGGATCGGTGGTTTCGGAAACGGTAACGGGAGGATCGGTGGTTTCGGTAACGGTAACGGGAGGATCGGCTGTTTCGGTAACGCCGTGCGTTGCCTGCCCGGTCGTCTTCTGGATGTCTGTCGGCGGCTCGGTATTTGAAGACGTGCCGGTAACGTGCGAGGACGTACCGGTCGGCGGAGTGGCGGCGTGCGTCGCGCCGGAACCGATATCTCCGGATTTTACGGGTGAAGCGCCGGTACGGCCCGTAACGGCGGTCTTTTCCGACGTGGCAGCCGGACCATCTCCGAAGAGCGGCTTGGAAAAACCGTTCGTAAGCAGGTAAACGCACAGAAGACCGATGAAGAATACGGTCAGTATTATTATCGATATATACAATCCCTTGCCGGGCTTTTTATTTTCTTTTTTCATAGATCCCGCCTCGGCCGCATATGATATGAACAAGTGAGATAAAATATAAAAACAGTGATCACGCGGCGCTTTTACTGCATATAATTATAGCACCAAAAAACGCCGTAATCAATACGCGGAGAGATAATATCGCAAACAAATCTCGCAAAAGCGGGAAATACTATTGACTATTTTTGAATTACAGTGTACAATATAATCAGTTGAACGAAATCACAGAAGGGGTATGGAGATGGCTGAAAAAGAAAACAACGAAAACTTTGACTTTGAGACCGTTACTTTGACGGATGAGGAAGGAGTAGAGAAGGATTTCGAAGTGATCGGAAACCTTGAACTCGACGGAAACGTATACCTCGCTCTCGTCCCTTGCGAGCCCGAAGAAGGCGACAGTGACGATGAATATATTATCCTCAAGCTTATAGACGAAGACGGCGAATCAGTTCTCATCACCATCGATGACGACGACGAATTCGACAAGGTCGCCGATGCTTTTGAAAACGAAGTCCTCGCCGAGTACGATTACGACGATGACGACGAAGAAGAGGAAGACGAAGAGGAAAGCGACGGAGAAAACTGAGCTTCCGTAAATCTGCAAGATCCATCCTGCTTGATGCGTGATGTATGCGCATTTAAACCCACAAAATTGAAAACGAGCATAACTTCCCACAGCCGTTGCAGACCTCCCGGATTTTTGTCCGGACGTTGGGAGCATGAAGGCCGCGGAGAGTGCTCCTTCCCTTGCTGCGGCAGGGTTTTCAATCGTATGCACACGGTCCGGCGGGACTTATTAAAACTTGCGTTTTTTGCCGATCGTCATTGACGGTCGGCGTTTTTCTTTGCCGTAAGACGGCGCCCGGCGCCGTGAAAACGTCAAAGCCGGCTGAAACGGACATGCGTCGTCTCAGCCGGCTTTATGTTTATTGTTTACTTAGGAAGCTGTTTTCAGTTGTTGGCGCCCTTTACCTCGATGAACAGCTCTCTCAAAAGATCGTCCGTCTCATCGGGAAGGCATATGTAGTGCTCCCAGTTGTCCTTTATTTCGGGGTAGGATATGCCGTCGTTTTTCGTTTCATCGTCGAGAAGCGCGAAAACTTCCTTGTTGGGTGTGGAGTATCCCACGTACTCGGTGTTCAAAAGACCTATCTCGGGCTCGAGCATGAAGTTGATGAACTTTTCGGCGAGTTCTTTCTTTTTGCTCGTCGCGGGGATGCAGAACGCGTCGTTGAAAAGGTTGGTGCCTTCGTCGGGAATGAAGAATTCGAGATTTTCGTTCTCTTCGCTGACGGTGATGTAGTCGCCTGCGTAATAAGGCATCATATACGCGTCCTCGTTGGGAAGTCTTTCGAAGAATTCGTCCATCTTATAGTCGAAGTTCTGTTTTTTGAGCTCTTCCGCTGCGGCTCTGATCTCCTTCTCATCGAGAGAGTTGAAGGAATAACCGAGTTTGAGCATCGCTATTGCGAAAGCGTCTCTGGAGTTGTTCATCATCATGACGTTTCCGGAGTACTTCGGATTCCAAAGTACTTCCCATCCGGTGAGATCTTCCTCGCTTACGAACTTCTTGTTGTAAATTATACCCATGGTGCCCCAGAAGTAGGGAACGGTGTATTCGTTTTTCAGATCGTAATAGGGATTGACAAAATCATCCATTATATTCTTGAAGTTGGGAATATTGGTATAGTCGATTTTTGCGAGCATTCCTTCTTTGACCATTCTTTCGACCATGTAGTCAGAGGGGACTATAACGTCGTAATGAGCGCTGTCGGATTTCATTTTCGCATAAAGCTCTTCATTGGTCTGGAAGGTTACGTATTTGACTTTAATTCCCGTTTTTTCCGTAAAGAGCTTTACGACGTCCTCGGAAGCGTCGATACCGAGACCCGTGGACATGTACTGTCCCCAGTTGCACACGACGATGGTGTTATCGTCAACGCCGCAGGAGAACAGGGGAAGAACCGTACATACGATCAAAAGCACACAGCAAACAAGAGATAATTTTTTCAATTTCTTTTTTTACCTTTCTGAAATCAAAAATCAATAATTTTTCTTTTTGGCGGAACGTATCTCCTTTACCTCGGAACGGCTCTGGATAACGTTCGACAAAACGAGCGCGGTTATGATGACGAGGAACATTATAGCCGAAAGGGCGTTTATCGAGAGCGGTATGGGCCTTTTCAGAAGTCCGTAAATGTAGATCGGAAGCGTCTGGAAAGTGCTGCCGCAGACGAAATAACTTATAATGAAGTCGTCGAGTGAAAACGTGAACGCCATGAAGAATCCGGCGAGGATACCGGGGGATATCTCAGGCAGTACCACTTTGTAAAAAGCCTTCGTCGGCACGCACCCGAGGTCGAGGGCGGCTTCGTAAAGGTTCATGTTCATGCTCTTTATTCTCGGTATCACGTTCAGGACCACGTAAGGCGTGCTGAACGCGATGTGGGAGAGAAGGACCGTGACGAATCCGAGCTCACCCTGGAAGATCTTGACAACGAACACGAAAAGAAGCATCAGCGAGACACCGGTGACTATTTCCGGGTTTATGATCGGGATGTTGGAAATGTTCATCACGAAGTTTCTCGGCTTACGCTTGAGGTTGCATATACCGATCGCGGCAAGAGTACCGAGAACGGTCGCCGCTATGCTGGAGATAACGGCTATCAGGGCCGTGTTGACGAGAGATTCCATCAGCCACTCGTCCTTGAACAGCTCCTCGTACCATCTCAGCGAAAAGCCTGAAAACGAAGTTTTGCTCTTCGTTGAGTTGAACGAGAAGAATATCATCACGAATATGGGAGCGTACAGAAAAACGTACACTATCGCCGAATAGATTCTGGAAAAGACTTTTTTCATCCGCGTCCCTCCGTCATATCAGCGTTGCTCCGTTGTCGTCTTTGTCAAAATGGTTGATGATAGCCATGCTTATGAGTATTATCACCATAAGAACGAGCGACAGCATAGAGCCCATGTTCATGTTGGGGGATGACCCGATATAGTACTGTTCTATCGCGTCTCCTATCATGATGCCTTTACCGAAGCGCGAGCTTATGACAAAGGTGCTCGCCGCCGGTACGAATACCATCGTGATGCCGGTAATTACTCCGGGCACGGATATCGGAAGGATTATCCTTCTGAACATCTCGAATGAATTGCATCCGAGATCACGCCCCGCCTCGAAAAGCGACTTGTCGATCTTCGAGAGGATGTTGTATATCGGGATTGTCATGAACGGCAGGAAATTGTATACCATGACGGTGATCACGGCGCCGTCCGTGTTGATGAGCGTCTGCTTGCCGATGCCTATGCTCTCGAATATGTTGTTGATGATCCCGTTGTTTTCAAGCAGCGTTATCCACGCGTATATTCTGAGAAGGAAGTTCATCCACATGGGCAGCATTATGAGCATGCTCATCGTTTTCTGATAATTCTTTGACTTCTGGCTCATTATGTAGGCGAAGGGATATGCGATCAGAAGACATATGACCGTCGCAATGAAAGCCATTCTGAGCGAATCCACGTATACGTCGGAAAGCTTCCCGATGTTCATGAGGTTATCGAAGGTGAAGTTGCCGTCCCTGTCGGTGAAGGCGTAATACACGACGAGACCCAGAGGGATTATCGTGAAGAAAATCATCCAGATGATATAGGGGATCATCGGCTTTTTCGACTTCATTTCGCTCCCTCACTTTCATCGGCTTTCACGGGAAGGACAGAATATGAGCCTCTTTCAAAATGGAATTTCAGTCCGATGCCCGTCCCGACCTGTTCGTCGTTGAGCGACTCTATGAGATATCTTCGTTCGGAAGTGAAAACGATCATCTCGTTGTACTTGTTTTTCCAGATGAGGCTGTCGAGATATCCGTCGAAGTCTCCTTCTTCCTCGGCGACAACGTCGATATCAAAGGGGCTGAGCTTTATTGAAAGCTTGGCGCCGGGAACGGCTTCTTCCTTTGAAAGCTTCGCGTCGGAATAAGAAACGGAAAAGCTGGTATCGTTTACCGTGAAGCTGAACGTATCATCGTCCGCTTTGTCGATCTCGGTGGTTATGTCGTTGTATTCCGTCGGGAACATGCGCTTCATGATATGCGTGTTCTCGGGAATGACGTACATGCCGATCGTATCACCGACGTTTGCCGTCGTGGTCGAATGTATGAGCCACGTATATCCCATGCAGTCCACGTTCATTTCGTAATGGACACCCTTGAACATACTTGAAGTCACGACTCCGGTGAGAAGTCCTTTCTCAGGCGTCGTCACCTCGATATCCTCGGGACGGATGACGAGGTCCACCAGACGTTCTCCGTCGGGACGGGGGTCGACGCAGTCGAATGTCGTTCCGCATACCGTGACCTTGAAGTCTTCCTCCATCACCGCGCTGAATATGTTCGCCTCACCGATGAAGTCCGCAACGAAAGCGTTGGCGGGTTCGTTATAGATCGACTGCGGCGTGCCGATCTGCTGTATTGTACCGGATTTCATGACGACGATGACGTCCGACATCGTAAGCGCTTCTTCCTGATCGTGCGTAACGTATATAAACGTTATGTTCGCCTGCTGCTGGATCCTTTTAAGCTCGAGCTGCATGTCCTTGCGCAGTTTAAGGTCCAGAGCGCCGAGGGGCTCGTCAAGGAGAAGCAGTTTGGGCATATTTATAAGCGCCCTGGCGATGGCTACGCGCTGCTGCTGTCCTCCGGATAGTTTCGATACCGGTCTGCGTTCGTATCCCTTGAGGTCAACGAGAGCGAGCATTTTCTTTACGTTTTTATCGATCTCGTCCTTGGGTACTTTTTTTATCTTCAGGCCGAATGCCACGTTCTCGTACACGTTCAGGTGAGGGAAGAGAGCGTACTTCTGAAACACGGTGTTTACCGGTCTCTTGTGAGGAGGCACGTCGTTTACGACGGTGTCGCCGAAATACACGTTTCCTTTCGTCGGGGTCTCAAAACCGCCGATCAGTCGAAGTATGGTGGTCTTTCCGCATCCGGAAGGACCGAGCAGCGTGACAAAGTTTTTGTCTTTGATGTACAGGTTTATGTTCTTTAATACTTCTTCCCCGTCAAAGGATTTGCAAATCCCGTCAAGACGGACAAGAATATCGGAACAGGACCCGTTTTCATTCATTTTATTGCGTCCTTTCTCGAAAAAAAGCCGAAAAAAACGGCAAATATCCTTCGAAACGGCCACAGACCGTGCGGTCCGCGTGTTGACCGTTCACAAACAAAAATTTTTTGCAGATAATACTATATACCCTACGTGGGGAAATGTCAATACTTTTGGCGAAAAATTTTGAAATATCCAAGTTTTCGGCGAATTATCGCGTTTTAACCGCTTTGAGAACGAATAAACGCCGCTTTTCCTCATTAAATCTCCTTTAACCTTGGAAAAACGGCGTTTTGGAAGCATCGGTGAAATTTACTCTTCTTCCGCCTCTTTGTCATCCGGACGGATGACGACGGAGAGCTTCGTGATCCTCATATCGTCCATTTCGGTGACGATCACGTATAGATTTTTGTATGAAAAACTGTCGCCTACCTTCGGCGCGGCGTCGAGCATTTCGATAGCCCATCCTCCAACGGTGACGTAGTCGGATTTGAAGTCGTCGTCACTTATGTCGACAAGCTCGAAAAAATCGTATATGCTCATGTCTCCGTTGACGTCGTATGAGTTTTCTCCGGTCTTGACGTAATCGCTGACGATCTCGTCCGTTTCGTCCCATATGTCGCCGACGATCTGTTCGAGTATATCCTCGAGCGTCACGATCCCCATCGTACCGCCGTACTCGTCAATGACCACGGCGAGATGGACCTTCTTTTCACGCATATCGGCGAGAGCCATCGGAAGCTTTGCCGTCTTGTGCAGAAAGTACGGTTTCATCAGCAGCGAACGTATGTCGACTTTACCCGAGCCGTCTTTGACGTTCAGCTTTTCCTTGAAATAATGGTTGACGTAAAGAACGCCGATGATGTTGTCGATATTGTCCTCGAAGACCGGGATGCGGGAGAAATTCGATTCGTTGATTATTCTCTCGTTCGTCTCGTCATCGTCGTCAATGTCTATATACACCATGTCGATACGGGGTGTCAGTATCTCTTCCACCGTCGTGTCCGAAAAATCGAGCGTTGACTGCAAAAGCTCGCTCTTGTTCTCGTCGATGACGCCTTCTTCCTCGACTGTGTCGATGATCGTCGAAAGCTCCTCCTCGGTTATCGAGTCGCTTTCTTCTTCCTTCCACGCGAGAGACAGGAGCTTTATTATGCCCATGACTATTATCGTCACGGGGAAGAAGATGATCGTCAGTATCAGCGTCGGATAAGCGAGCAGTGAAGCGAATGAGTCCGCGTTCTGCTTTGCGGCGAGCTTCGGTACAATCTCTCCGAAGATAAGGATGATGAGAGTCATCACCACAGTAGAGATCAGCGCCGCGTAAGTCGTATCCGAAATCCCGCAAAGTCTGAGCAGATCGACGACTATAACGGTGGAAACGGAAGACGCGGCGATGTTGGCAAGGTTGTTGCCGATCAGTATCGCCGAGAGGGAATAGTCGAATTTATCGGCTATTCTTAGAGCAAGAGCCGCGGGTCTGCTGCCTGATTCGGCGGATCTTTTGAGCCTCAGCTTGTTGGCTGAGTTGTAAGATATCTCGCTTCCGGAAAAATAGGCGGAAAGAACGACGAGAATGAAAATGATGAGGTATTCCATATCAGTCGTTCTCCTTCTTTTCCGGAACGTTTTCCGCATCCTGCGCGTGATGCTCCGGATTGTATCTGAATACGACCTTGGAGATCCTGTTGCCGTCGAGCTCGTCGACGGTTATTTCAAAGGGACCGATCTCAAGCTCCTCGTTTTCCGAGGGGACGCGGCTGATGTTTTCGAGTATCCAGGTGGCGACCGTCTTTCCGGAATCCTTTACCTCGGCGTCGCACGTTACGGCGCCTGCGGTGATCTTTTCGAGCATTTCCTCGTAGGGATAAGAGCCGTCCACGAGATATCTGTTGCCGCCGAGCTTGAAGAATCTCTTGTCCACCACGTCGTCCTCGTCCCAAATCTCGCCCACGAGTTCTTCGAGAAAGTCCTCCACGGTCACGATGCCGAGAGTTTCCTTATCGTTTTTGACCACGGACATGTATATTTTGTTTTTGCTCATATCGCTGAGTACGTTGTCGATAAGCGCGTCCGGCGAAACGAACTGCGTGCGCGAAAGCATGTGCCTGAGCGACACCGGCTCGCGGTTTACGTAAGCTTTCAGAAACTTCTTGACGTTCAGTATGCCGATCGTATTGTCGATCGTGCCTTCGAACACCGGTATGCGCGAGAATTTGACCGATCTTACGGTTTCGATTATGTCTTCGACCGACGATGATACGTCAATGGCGACGATATCGTCCCTTGGCGTCATGACGTCCTTTACCGTCGTGTTTGAGTAGACGAGAGCCGATTTGAAGAGATCGCTCTGCTCTTCGTCGATCGTGCCTTCCTCCTCGATGTTGTCGATTATTTCAAAAAGCTCGTCCTCGGTGATGGATGGTTCGTTGTTCCTCGAAAAAAGCTTTGAAACGACTTTTGATATCCAGGAAAAAAAGAAAGACAACGGGGTAAATATTTTCATGAGTATGCGAAGCGATGAAGCGAAAGCGAGAGAAACGCCCAATGGATGGGAGTTTGCATAACTCTTCGGCAGCATCTCGCAGAAAAGAAACACCACGGCCGTTGTGATTATCGTAGATATGAGCTCCGGATTCGGACTTACGATGAATTTTATCGAAAGAACGGTCGCAAACGACGCGCAGGCGATCTTTGTGATGTTGTTGCCTATAAGAAGCGTCGTCAAAGCCCTGTCGAAATTATTTGCGACGTAAAGAGCCTTTTTTGCCCTTTTATCACCGCTGTCCGCCAGATTTTTTATTTTGATCTTGTTCATGGACGAGATCGCGCTTTCCGCAGCGCCGAAGTACGCCCCGAATAAAATGAGTATCAGAATGATGAAGACCTGTAGCCAACTGCCACCGTCCATACTGAAATTACCAACTCCCCGTTTATTGCAGAAATTCACGGTCACGGAAGACCGATATAATAAACATATCGATTATATAACAAAAAAGCGGAAATGTCAATGACTTTTATGATAAAACGGCGATTTTGAAACAAAAAAAGCGCCGGAGAAGATAACTCCGGCGCAAAACGCGCTTCAACCGTTTTCGGAAGTGATCGCCGATATGTCGAACGGCGTCTGCTGATAGACGAAATAATTCATCCAGTTGGAAAAGAGCAGGTGAGCGTGCGAGCGCCATCTGTTCAGCGGACGCTTCCCGGGATCGTCGTCCGGAAAGTAATTCTCGGGTATCGCTATATCGAGGCCTTTGTTTTTGTCCCTGAAATACTCGAGGGCGAGTGTGTTGTAATCATATTCCACGTGACCGGTAACGAAAACGTTGCGCCTGCTCTTTGACGCGACGAGAAACACTCCGGCTTTGTCGGAATACGAAAGCAGCTCGACCTTGGGGCAGGCGAGTACGTCTTCCTTTGTTACGAACGAATGCCTCGAATGAGGCGCGAGGAAGGTTTCATCAAAGCCTCTTACGAGCTCGTGAGAGGGATTCAGTACCTTGTGTTCGAACACACCGAAGACTTTCCTGTCCGTCGGGTACTTCTTTATACCGTAGTTGAAATAAAGCCCAGCCTGTGCGCCCCAGCAGATATACATCGTAGAATGAACGTTCTTCTTCGACCACGCCATGATCTCGCAGAGCTCTTCCCAGTAGTCGACCTCCTCGAATTCGAGGTTTTCCACCGGCGCTCCGGTGATTATCATACCGTCGAATTTACTGCCGCGGATCTCGTCGAACGATTTGTAGAAAAAGTCGAGATATTCGGCGGAGGTGTTCTTGGAATTGTGCGTCGACATTTTAAGAAGAGTTATGTATATCTGAAGCGGCGTGTTGGACAAAAGCCTGCAAAGCTGAGTTTCGGTAACTACCTTTGTAGGCATGAGGTTCAGCACGACTATCTGGAGCGGGCGTATGTCCTGGTGGACGGCTCGCGTCTCGTTCATCGTGAAAATGTTTTCTTTTTCAAGTATCTCCGAAGCGGGAAGCAGGTTCGGGATTCTTATCGGCATTTTGTCAGTCTTCCTTTCTTCCGGCGTTTTCAGCAATATTCAAAAGCTCGCCGAGACGCTCGTGCGTGAACGAGTATTCCGAATTGCAGAAATGACAAACGGCTGTCTGCGTCTTGTTTTCGTCGTACATTTCGCGTATTTCTTTTGCGCCCAGACCGACGATGGCTTTTTCGAATTTTTCCTGCGAACAGCCGCATCTGTAAAATACCGGAATCTCGTCGAATATATCGTACGGGATCCCTTCGAATATCATGTCGATGATCTCGACGTTCGTTTTTCCTTCCGAAAGAAGGGAAGTGACGGACGGGATCCTTGATATGTTTCCTTCGAGAATATCAATAACTCCGTCGTCGGCTCCGGGAAGGAGCTGAACGAGGAAACCTCCGGCCTGTTCGACCGATCTGTCGACGCCTACGAGAACTCCGAGTCCGCATACGGACGGGGTCTGCTCACTGGAGGCGAAATACTGAGTTATATCCTCGGCGATCTCGCCTGAAACCAGGGACGACATGCCGATATAAGGCTCCTTGAGTCCGAGATCCTTTATGACGCAGAGCGTGCCGTTATGACCGACGGCGCCGCCGACGTCGAGTTTTTTCATGGGATTGAGCGGAAGATCAACGTCCGGGGCGGAAAGATAACCCTTTACATTGCCCATGTAATCTCCGACGCAGGTGACTCTGCCGACCGGTCCGTCTCCTTTTATCTGAAGCGTGAGACTGTTGTCCTTGTCTTTCAGAAGCGAACTCATAAGGGAACAGCCCGTGAGGGCTCTCCCGAGAAGCGCGGTGGTCGTGGGAGTCAGCGAGTGTATGACGCGCGCTTTTTCCACAATGTTTTTTGAATTTATAAAAAGTATCCTGACCGAGCCGTCTGCGGAAACGGCGCGCGTCAGAAGATCCTCGTACATGATATCACCCCGTAAAGTTCTTACTGACAGCGGAAATAATTCCGGAAAGAGAAAAATGCGAAAAAGCTTACGCTTTTTCGGCGACGTAAACGTCCCGTATTCCGACCTCGGCGTCCGGATATGATCCGAAAACGTCGGTATCGCTTATTTTAACGACGTTTATGAAGCCCGCGTCCGTAAGCGCTTTGATTATGAAATTCTCCGGATAATACTTTTGCTTCTGTCTTTCCTCATATCTTTCATAAAGCCCGTCCGGACGCTCCTTGAAAAACGTCAGCAAAAAGTCGCAGACGTTCCTTTTTTCGTCGAAAGCGTTTTCCCAGACGCAGAAAACGTCCCCGTCTTCAACGGTGAACGTATTGTCGGCGTACACGTCGGCGTATCTGTGCTTTGTGCTCATATCAAAGATAAAGCAGCCTTTTTCCGACATGGCGGCGTTTATGTGAGAGAAAGCTGAAACGATATCTCCGCGGCTCATCAGATGGTTGAGAGAATCATAGATACATACCACGGCGTCGGTTTTTGAGTAAAGGGAAAAATCCCTCATATCCTGACAAGTGAAAAGTATATCGTCGATCCCTTCCGAATAAGCTTTCGTGCTCGCCTCCGTCAGCATCTCAGACGATATGTCCAGAGCGCAGACCCGGTAACCGCTTTTTTTCAGTATTACGGACATTTCGCCCGTGCCGCACGCGAGATCGAGAACGTGACTTCCGGGCGAAACGCCTCTGTCCTTCAGAGTGCGAAGAATGAAATCGGCGTATACCGAGTAATACTCCCTGTCGTTGAGAGCGTCGTAAAATCCGGCGAACACGCCGGTGGATCCCGTATTTCTCTTAACTGACATACAGCCCTGTCAATTCTTCTCCTTCGTTTTGTCGGCAAGTCTGTCGAGCGCCGTCCTGTAACCGTCGCTGCCGTATTTCAGGCAGCGGTTCACACGGCTTATCGTAGCGGTCGACAGACCGGTTTTCGCGCATATCTCGCTGTAAGCGGAGCTTGCGTCGAGCATGACGGCGGCGCGGAAGCGCTTTGACATCTCTTTGATCTCGGCAACGGTGCAGAGATCTTCGAAAAAGTTATAAAACTCATCCATCGTTCTGAGAGTCATCATCGCCTCGAACATGGCGTCGGTATCGTTGTCTTTGATCTTTGAGTTCATTTATGCCTCCGGTGATCGTAAAACGATCAGTCGAATTTCGCCCTGTCAGCCCAGAGACCGAGCGCGGGATTCGAAATATAGTATATTTCTTCGCCGTTTTCGAGAGTGTTGAAGCCGTCCTTCAGCTTTGAGGGATCGTACGTCTTTATCGCTTCATCGTAAGGTATATACTTGAAGCACGCGCCTTCGACTTCTTCCTTGGTGAGATGACGGGTGCAGTAGGTGATGCTGAACCTGCCGTCGGAGGAACCGTGGATCAGATGCGCCGCGGCGGAAAGATTTTCCTTGATATCATCGTATTTCTCAACGAGCTTCAGCACGTTTTCCCTGCCGCAGTATCCGTACTTCCTTATAAGCTTGTCGTTGCTCTCGTCCTCGCCGAATTTGTCGATGCCGGGAGCCAGAACGATGAGCTCTCCGCCGTCGGCGATCGCCATGCGCGTTCTGTAAATGCTCTTGTTTCCGAGCCACGTGCTCTTGAATTCCTTTTCGTCAAGAAGCACGACGACTTTTTTGAACGGCTTGTCGACGAGCTGGAGGTTGATCTTCTGGCTGAGAGAGACCGCCTGTTCGAAATACTTTCTGTCTCTTCCGATGAAAAGACCGTGGATGAATATATCGCTGTCTTTCTTGGTGGTCACGGTGAGTACGTAAACGAGCGGTACTTCCATGAGAAAATGTTCCTCGGCGTAATCGAATACCTTGCGGACGGGAGAATGATCTTTTCCCATGACCCTCTCCATGCCGTAGAACGCGCCGAGCATATGCGAGCTGTTGATCATGTCGCTTCCGCCGATGCCGACGAAAATGTTTTTGTTGCGGTTTGCCATGCCGACGACTTCGTGAGGAACGACCTGCCCTATGGAAAGAACGAGATCATACGACTTGTCGAGCAGCATACGGTTGACTTCCACTGAAATCGGAGAATTCACAAGTCCCTCCGATACTTCGCTCACGAATTCAGCGGGAACTTCGCCGACCTTGACGATGTCCGTGCGCCAGTTGTGCGGGATGAATTTTTCAAACGGGATGTCGCCGTACATCTCGGCGACCTCGTCTTTCGTCATGGGGACGTGCGTGCCCAGCGCCTCGAGGATGTCGATGTCGCAGGTATCCTTGAGAAGATCGTAGTATATTTTTGTTATTTTTCCTGCGCCGGAATGGAATCTTGTGTAATCCGGAGGGATGATGAGGACTTTTTTGAGATCCTTGCGGGATGAGGAAAGAGAAGAGGTCAGTATGTCTTTAAGACGGCGGTCCGAAATGCCCGTTTTGGATTTGCTTATCTCGCTTATGCCGAAGCTGCTTAAATCTGCCATTGTGATAGCGCCTTTCGTTTCTATGATTTTTCGTCTCTTTATATTTCGGAGCGTACTCGTACAAAGTACGGATACGCTCCGAAGGTCTTTCTTTTTCAGATCAGACTACGTAAGTGGAAGCGGAAGTGCTGCCGCCTTCGCCGGTCCAGTTGGTGTGATAGAACTCGCCTCTCGGACGGTCGGTCCTTTCATACGTATGAGCGCCGAAGTAGTCTCTCTGAGCCTGGAGAAGGTTTGCGGGGAGTCTCGCGGTGCGGTATCCGTCGTAGTAGCTGAGCGCCGCGGTCATAGCGGGAACGGGTATTCCATTGAGCATAGCCGCGGAGCATACGCGTCTCCATCCTGCCTGAGCGTCGTCGATGATCGCCTTGAAGTAGGGATCGAGAAGAAGGTTCGTGAGCTCGGGGTTCTTGTCGAACGCCTTCTTTATCTCACCGAGGAACACGCTTCTGATTATGCAGCCGCCGCGCCACATGAGCGCGATGCCGCCGTAGTTGAGGTTCCAGCCGTAAGTCTTGGCGGCTGCTCTCATGAGGGTATATCCCTGAGCGTAGGAAACGATCTTGGAAGCAAAGAGCGCTTTTCTGATATCGTTGATGAACGCTTTTCTGTCGCCTTCAAATTTGACGGCGGGTCCGCTGAGGACTTTGGAAGCCGCGACGCGCTCTTCCTTCATCGCCGACAGGCAGCGTGCGAACACGGCCTCACCGATGAGGGTGAGGGGAGAGCCCTCGTCAAGAGCCGCGATGGCGGTCCATTTGCCGGTACCCTTCTGTCCGGCGGTATCAAGGATATGATCTATGACCGCTTCACCCTTTTCATCCTTGTATGCGAGGATGTCGCGGGTGATCTCTATAAGGTAGCTGTCGAGCTCAGCCTTGTTCCACTCGGTGTACACCTCGTGCATCTCCTCGTTGGTCATGCCGAGGTAATCCTTCATGAGCTGATAGGATTCGCAGATGAGCTGCATATCGCCGTATTCGATCCCGTTATGGACCATCTTGACGAAATGACCCGCGCCGTTTTCACCGACCCAGTCGCAGCAGGGAGATCCGTCTTCGACCTTTGCACAGATAGCCTGGAGTATGGGCTTTACGGATTCCCACGCCTTGGGGGATCCGCCGGGCATCATGCTCGGACCCTTGAGGGCGCCTTCCTCGCCGCCGGAAACGCCGGTGCCGATATAAAGGAGACCCTTGGATTCAACGTATTCGGTCCTTCTTATCGTGTCGGGGAAGTGGCTGTTTCCTCCGTCGATTATGATGTCGCCTTCTTCGAGGCAGGGGATGAGCTTTTCGATGAAGTCGTCAACAGGCTGTCCCGCTTTGACCATCATCATGACCTTGCGGGGCTTCTTGAGGCTCGCGCAGAGCTCTTCTACCGAGTAGGTGCCTATTATGTTGCGGCCCTTCGCTCTTCCTTCTATGAATTTCGTGACTTTTTCGGTGGAACGGTTGAATACCGCGACCGTAAAGCCCTTGGATTCCATGTTCATTACGAGATTTTCGCCCATTACGGCAAGACCGATAAGGCCGATATCAGCTTTTTTCATTAAATTGTCCCTTTCAGTGGAATTTCTGTTGTTTATCAAAGCGCGCGCTGCGGATCAAAGATCGTGAGTCAGCTTGAGCGCGTTCTTGTAATAGATCTTGTCGAGAATTTCCTGAGGCAGATTGAGCGTCTTCAGGAATTCCTGATGTACGTTGTCAAAATAGTCTCTTGCGTAGACTATCCTGTCCTGATACTGATTGATGAACTGCACGGCGAACTCGGGGTCTCTCGACAGAGCGTTGCATCCGCTGCCCGCGGACCAGTCGCAGTAAAGGTTCGGATACTTGTCGAGCATCTCGATAAGCTTTCCGCCGGGAACTACCTTTCCTTTCGGATATCCGACCTTGTCAAACTGACCGTCTCCGGAGATGTGGGACCAGAATCCGGGAGCGTGACCGAGGAAGTTCGTTTCGGGGCACTTTGCGATCGCTCTCTCGAAAGCTTCTATTCCGCCGCCGTACCAGTAGTTCGGACGGGGATAGGTCCTGCCGTTGTTGAATTCATAATCGAGATGTACGGTTACGGGAAGTCCTTTTTCGCCGCAGAATCGGAACATACGGATAGCGTCGAAGTTGTCGTACATCATGCGGAGCTTGAGCTCGCCGTATACCTTCACGCCGTAAAGATTGATGGCGGTGTTGAGATTGTCGATGGCGTCGGGGCGTCTCGGGTCGGGAGCGTATCCGAGGATGAATCTGTCGGGATACGTTTCGGCGTAGTAGCGGCACCTTTCGAAGCTGATCGGTCCCTTGCCGTCGTATGAGTGGATATTGACATTTTTGAGATAGTTCGGATCGAATTCATCGGCGGGGGATTCCCAGGTAAGGATCCATGTCTTGTCGATGCCGTACTTATCCATGTTTTCTACCGTTCTGTGAACGTTGTAGCCGTACCAGTCGGCGTGGTTGTGAGCGTCAATTATCATCTTGATTGCCTTTCTGAAATAAATATATTGAAATCCGGCGCTTTTGCGCGGACCGTTTTACTTTGGAACGGATCGGCTTTCATGCGGTCCGAGTATCTTGTCTTTATATTCGTATATCTCGAGGATGATATGTCCGATATTCATATTGCCGGCAAAGCGGCGCATATCGTTGAAATCGTCGCCGGGACTCACCCAGCGGAGCACGTTTTCCTCCTGCCTCAGCGTGACGCTTTTACAAAGCCTGCCGGCGAACACCTGGAGTTCCACCTTGGGTACGTGATATACGAAATCCATGACGTGCGTGAGGGTCGTGTCGCATCCGGAAATACCGGTCTCCTCAAAGAGCTCGCGGTACGCCGCTTCTTCGTCGGATTCGCCTTTTTCCGCGTGACCGCCGACGAAATTGAGTTTACCTTTGTACGGATCCTTCGATCTTTCGCACATCAGTATCTTTTTTTCATCCGGACTGAAAATTACGATCAGATTGACTTTTTCAAAAGCGTCATCCATCGGCGAAACGTATCCTCCGCGACTGCATATTCGTATATGATTATAATACGTAATCCCGGTGTTGTCAAGTGATACGGCGATTAATTGAGAGCTTCGCGATAAATTGCGGATATTATCCGAAAAGAGCGCATTTTGCCGTAAGAGCAAATAAAAATATTGAAATAACGCTTACGGCGTGATATAATGAAAGCGAAGATCGGCGGTCTGCGCGGAGAAAGCGGAGCGATTACCGCAAAGCGCGTCGCCGGGTCGATTTTTTTATATTGCTCGGAGGCAGAAAATGAAGAATTATTTCGGTACGGATAAAGCTTTCAGGTTTGAATTTCCGCTTGACGGAGATTGTGTGAACAAATACGACGGCGTTGAGCACGACGGCATCCTTACCATCACCGCCAGAGTCGTCACCGGAAACGGTACGGACGACGTGTATATCAATGAAAAGAAGGCGGTCTTCAAAGACGGCGCGTACGTCTGCGACGCCGATATCACCGGTTACAGGAACACGCTTTTCGCCGATAACAGAACGACCGGCGAACAGACGAAGATCGCCGTTTACAAGATATCCGATTGCATTGGGAAATACAGACTCTCCAGCGACGACAACATACTGTTCCTCGCCGATATAAACGATCACAAGGACGTATACAAGTCCGTGTTCGAGAATCCGTATCTTGCAGTTTACAAGAAAGCGCACGACCTTTACGGCGCCAAGGTGCATCTCAACCTGTTTTACGAATTCGACGACGTCGCCGCTTCGAAGTTCTCGACAAAGAGGGATTACTTCAACCTTTCGATGATGACCGACAAGTTCAAGGACGAGTTCATCGCAAATTCAGACTGGCTCAAGTTTTCGTTCCATGCTAAATCCGAATTCCCGGACGAGCCGTACAGGAACGCGACATTCACCCAGGCTTTCAACGATATTCAGCGCACTCATAAGGAGATAATCAGATTCGCCGGGAAAGAGACTCTTTCCAACGTATGCACGCTCCATTGGGGCGAGGGCAACATTGCCGTCGTCCGCGCGCTCAGACAGTCGGGATACGAGGGACTTACCGGATATTTCGAGGTGCGTCCGAGCGGCAGGCCTCTCGTCGCTTACTATTATCCCGCGGATTTCGTGAAGCACGTCGGCGCAAGAGATTTCTGGAAGGACACCGACGAGGACGTCATGTACGGCAGGATAGATAAGGTCCTCAACGAGATAACGCTCGAGCAGGTCATACCGACGCTCGAAAACATATACTCGCAGCCGCACAGAGCGGGCTTTATGTCCGTCATGATCCACGAACAGTATTTTCACAGCGATTACAGGAGATATATCCCCGAGTTCGAGCAGATCGTACTGACGGCGTGCAAATGGCTCAGTGAGCACGGATATACCGGCGCTCACATGTCAGAAACCATGTTCAGATGACCTGAAACCGCAAATTTTCCGGCTTGCCGGTATTTCTGAAATCAGGATAAACGGAGGGACAATATGGATAAACGCAGAATTATAAGTTTGTTTCTTTCTCTCGCAGTTGTTTTCGCTCTCGCTTCTCCGGCGGTCTTCGCCGCGGATGACGGTAAAGCCGAGACCGAATACCTGTTCTTCGATTCCTTTGAAGACGGGCTTTCGAAGTGGAACAGCTACGAGACCGCCGCTAAGACCTACATAAGCGATGAAAGAGCGACCGACGGATCGAAATGCGCGGTCGCCGAGGATGCCAGTGAAACAAAGGGAGCGGGCTTTCGTACGAAAAACATACCCATTACTCCCGGAAACGCTTACGAGATATACGTCGATATGTACAGGATCGAGGGGAGCGGCGGCGAGCTTTACGTTGAATTCTGGAATAAATCCGGCAAGCGTATAGGTGTTTCCGTAAAAAGCGGAGCGGTGACCGGCGAGTGGCGTACGACCACTTCGAGCGCCGCCGCCCCGGCGGACGCGGCGTATCTTACGGTGCTTCTTTATTCCGGAGGTTCGCCTGTCGGCATCGTGGCGTACGACAACGTCCGCGTCGTCGACGTCAGCAAACAGATCGTCGCGGAAGAGTTCGATCTGAAGGTCAAGGATCATCCGAGACTTTATTTCACCAAGGACGAGACCTCGGCTTTTATAAAGAACGCGAGCGACACAGCCGTTACATACAACGGAAACTCGATGAGAGTATACCGCGATAGGATAATAAGCGACGCGGATAAGTATCTTACCGAAAAGAGCTTTACCATAGGCTACTACGGCGGATATTCGCTGACCTTCAACGTTCCCACCGACATGCCCGGAAAGCTTGCGAACCCTCCGACGTATGCCGGTTCGGATCAGTACCCGTACTGGACGGCTCTTTCGCGCCAGATAGAGGAACGCCTTCAGACTCTTTCCGTCGCGTATCTTCTTACGGGTAAAGACGAATATGCCGCGAAGGCGATCGAGTGGGCTGAAAAGATGACGGAATGGAAGTTCTGGTCCGATCCGTACTACGCTTCCGGCAACACCTGTCTCGATACGGCTCATATCACCTACGGTATGTGTACGGTATACGATATCCTTTACGACAAGCTATCCGCTGAATTGAAAGAGAAGATCGAAGATTCCTTGATCGAAAAATCCATGAAAAAGCTGTACACCGATATTTTTCAGCTGTCATCGGACAACGGTCAGATGCTCAGATGCGCCGCTCTCATGACGGCGTGCTGCACGATCTTCGAAACAAACGAGGAGCTCTGCTCGCTCCATCTCACGCAGGCGAGAAAGTTCTTCAACTGGTACATGGACACCATGCTCAAAAGCGGAGATCACGAGGGACTCATGTATACCTCCTACGCCGTGGAATACATGGTAGTGGCGCTCGATCACTATTCGCGCGCCTTCGGCGATCTTTCCATGTTTGAGGGCGATTTTCTCAACAAATTCCTGATGGAATGGATAGTGGTCGCCGCCGAGAATGCGAAGGGCGCCTCTCCGAACATCGCGGACTGCTCGAACTCCACGTCGTATTTCTTTATAACGGCTTCGCTCGTTTACAAGCTCACGAAAAATCCTCTCGCGGCGTATTACCTCGTGAGGAACAAGATAAGCTCGTCCGGGCTCGACGCGCTCATGTATACGTGTCACGACGTTACGGCGACGCCGCCCGACGATTCATTCCTGACGAAAAACCTCGAGGTCATCGGCTGGGGCGTTTTCAGAACGGGATGGAGTGCTTCGGATCCGACGATGGTGTTCACATCGAGCCCGAGCAGGATGGGGCACTGCCACTATGACGCCAACAGCTTCGTTCTGGCGCTCAACGGCGCGTGGCTCGCCAAGGATCCCGGATATCACAGCTTTGACGGCGGCGACGAGTCGAAATACGGAAGCGCCGGCGGTCATAACACCATATACGTCGACGGTAAGGAGCAGAACGGACTCGGGGCGGGAAGCATTTCCCCGAAAATAGATTCCCGCATAGTTTCCTATACCGTGGGCGAAGCGGCTAACGCTTACCCCGGAGACCTCGGCATAACAAAGATGCAGAGATCGTTTCTGCAGATAAATCACGGTATAACGTATTACGTGCTGTACGACGCCATAAATTCCTCCAAGGAGCACGTATATACGTGGCGGTTGAACGACGAAGGATATACTGCTTTCAACGCTTCGGAAAACGCGTTCAGAGTTGATTACTCCGGAGCGTCGCTCGCCGTAAGCTTCGCTTCCCCGGGCGCTTTGAGCATAAACAACACGAAATATAAATCGACCTCTCACTCCGTCGTGGACGTTACGGGTGAAAAAGCGTTGAACAGCGAATTTCTCGCCGTGCTGACTCCGTTCGTTCCCGCGACCGGAAAGATCGCATTTGAAAATCTCGTCGCGGGTGCCAAAACCGAAGGTGATGATATTTCGGTGAAAAGCACCGCGGTGGATATTTTCAAAACGATGTTCGTAAAGCCCGGAGCTTACGGAAATTCCGTGACCGTCACCGTCCCCGTGCCTGCCTCCGGCAAATTTGACCTTGTGCTCAGATACATCAACGGAAAGTCTTACGGATCCTTCGACGTTTACGCAAACGGACAGCTTATCGGAAGCGTTGATTCGTACAACGACGACTACGTGTTCTCCGATACCGCGACATTCAGTGACGTTTCCCTGAATGCCGGAGATCTTGTCCTGAAATTCGTATGGACCGACAAGACGGCTTCTCCGAAAGCTGACAAGATGGCGTTCGTCAGCCTCGAAATGAAGACGGACGCCGAGATCTCTCAGGACGTGAAAGTCACTGAAACGCTCACTGACGACAACATCGTGGGCGCCGTGCTCGGATACGCCGGAAGCAAGAGCGACGTTATCGCGTTTTCAAAGAGAGGCAAGGCTATATCCGCCGCGAATATGGAATCCGACGGTATGTTCGCTTCCGTCCTCGGCATAGATTCCGGGAATATCGACGGATACGCCGTGAACTACGGCAGAAGTCTGACTTACGGCGGAAAATCTCTCATTTCTTCCGATAAGAAGATAACGGCGGCGGTCGACTACGCCGGCGGTGGGATAACGTTAGAATCGACCACTCCCACCAAGATCACCCTCGCCGTCCCCGACGGCGTTGAAAAAGTCTACCTTGACGGAACGGGCATTTCCGTCAAGGACGGATATGCGACCTTCGAGATCTCCAATGGTACGTTTGAAGCGACGTTCTCGGGAGCGGCGCCGAGCGAAGACCCGGGAGAAAACCAAGACCCGGGTGAATCGCAAGACCCCGCGGACGGTGCAAATAACGCGTGGATCATCGCCTTGATCTGCACAGCGGCTGTGATCGTTATCGCGGCGGTCGCCGTCATAGCTGTTAAGAAAAATAAGAAATAAAGAGCGTGCCGAAAAAGGTTCCGGCGTCAGTGAAAGCCACTGACGCCGGATTTTTGTACATTCGCTTTTCCGAGTTTATTGCGCTTTGCCGCCTATTTCCCACATTATCGAAACGCTGTCCTCGACTGTTATCTTGTCGGGCGTTATTTCGTCGAATCCGCCGGACGACGCCATCATCATTTTCGCGCTCCTGAGCTGAGTTCCGGAAGCGGGAACGAAGCCAGAATAGTGATAATTGACGTTAACTATATCGCCGAGAGCAACGCCTGCCGCCGCGGCGAGGAGCCGCGCCTTTGACGAAGCGTCTCTTACGGCGTTTTCCACCGCCTCGTCGTTGATTTCGGATCTGTCCTTTATGGTGAATTCCGTCCTGATATCGGGATTGATATCGTATTCGGAAATTGCGGACAGAACTTTTCCGAGCAGCGGCATATCAAGTCCGAATTCCGCTTTCAGGTCGTGGGAACAGACGTATCCTCGGAATTCGTTGACGAAAGATCCGTCTTTGTTCCGTACGCTCTGATAATCCGCGCGGACATCAAAGTTCACGGTCACGACGTTCTTTTTGTCAATGCCGACGCCTGAAAGAGCGTCCTTGAGCGCAGAAAGCTTTGCTTCTCCGGACGAGAGGGCGACGGAATAATCGGGGTCGCGCGACGTGAGCCCGAAATATACGACGGTAAGATCCGGGTTTCTGACGGCTTTCCCGGTGCCGGTGACGGTAATCGTTCTTTCCAAAATATCGGTTCCTTTCGATAAAATCATACGGTCAAATAAGGCGAAAGCCGCAGCGATTTCTGCGGCTTTCCGAAAATACTCTTATCAGTTGCACTCTGCGACGAGGGGACCTGCGAGCTCCTTGAGGAAGACGATCCTTCCGGGAAGGGTCGGCATGAAGGAAGCGGGGATCCACATCGAGGGGCCGTAGCGGAGAGTAGTCCAGAGGGACAGACCCTGCCACTGCATACCGCGGTTGAACGCGCCGTCGCATCCGCCTATTACCTTGTCTGAGGTGAGGAAGATGCCGGGGCCTATCGTATTGGCTCTGCAGGGAACGAGAGTCGTGCGGCTCTTGAAGCTGGTGAGAGCGTTCTGCTCGATGGTCATCGGATGAAGCTTTGCGCCGAGACGGTAGCACTGCTTTTTCCATTCGGCCTCGGAAGCGAAATCAGCTGCGAAATGAGGCTCCCAGAAAGCTATGTGCATCATTCTGCCTATACCGAAAACGGTGACGAGCTTTGCGCCCTGCGCTCTGAGAGCGGCGATCTTTTCGGGGTATGTGGGAAGATTCGTCTGAGTAGCGAAGTTTCTCTGGTTCACGGGGATCGTGAGCTCACCGAGAGGTCCGTAGAAAGCGTGCTCCATGGCGTACTGGAAAGCTCCGGGGTTGGTGCTCTCGAGAGTCTTGCCTTCGGCGTCGCTCCACTCATCCATGTTGAAGCCGTATACGTGATCGCAGGAGACCTTCCATGCTTTGAGGAAATATACCGCCCATTTGTACATGCCCATGGGTCCAACGGGGAGTATGAGCGCGAGTTTTCTGCCTTCGTCTCTGCAGTTTTTGATCTCAAGTGCGATCTCGTGACCGAGGATCATGTCGAAATCGTAAACGTTGTCACAGGGAATAACATCGAAATCCTTGTTCCAGAAGCTCTGGCGCTCCGTTATTTCCTCGGGAGCGTGCGAACAGCACTCGTCGATCTTTTTGAGATCCCATCCCGCGGGGAAAAAGCCTTCAAGAAGGGAACCCTTAACGGTTGATAAAAAATCCATAGTATTCTCCTTGTTTAACTTTTATATAGTCCGCGCCTTTATAAAAAGAGGTACGGCGAAAGTCACATACCTATTGTATCATCATACGCGCTTTTTTTCAAGTATGAAAGCGCGATATTTTTTATTTTTCACGCCGAATGTGATTTTTTGACCGCGCGGCGCGCTTTACGGGACAAAATAAATTTTTTTCAAAAGGTATTGACATATTTCACGAGAGAGCGTATAATATTCCTAACGATAAAGGCTGTGAAGAAAATTAGTATTTCTTCGCGTCCGGCACAGAGAGGAAGCGGCAGGTGCGAGCTTCCGCGGAGCGATGAAAGAAGCTGTTTCGGAGCCGTCCGTGAAAAACCGGTATACCGGGATAAGCGGAACGTGATTCACACGTTACAGTGATAAGGTATTTTTGTACCGACAGAGTGCAGACGAATAGTCTGAATCAGGGTGGTAACACGGAGTGATTCGTCCCGGATGAGCAGTTGCTCGTTCGGGCTTTTTGTTTTCCCGTACGTTATGCCGCCGCAGGATCAAAAATATTATTCCCACATTATATATCACAGGAGGGACCCCGTGCGGGTCTGAAGACATGAAAAACAAAATAGCAAGCGCAAAGAGACTTGAAAAGGTAAGATACGACGTACGCGGTCCGGTGGTCGACGAGGCGGCGAGAATGGAACGCCGCGGCGAGAAAATAATAAAACTCAATATAGGAAATCCCACGCCTTACGGATTTGACGCCACGGACAACGTGCTTCCGAGCATAAATGAAAATTTTCTCATTTCTCAGGGATATTCCGAGTCGCACGGACTTGCCGAGGCAAGGGAAGCGATAGCCGCGTACTGCGCTTATAAGAATATCGGCGGCGTGATCCCCGAGAACATATTTACCGGAAACGGCGTAAGCGAGCTTATCATAACGTCCATGCAGGCTCTTTTGTCCTCGGGAGACGAAATGCTCATTCCTTCGCCCGACTATCCGCTGTGGACCGCGGCGGTAACTCTTTCCGGCGGAAAGCCCGTGCATTACGTATGCGACGAAAGCTCCGACTGGTATCCCGATATTGAGGATATAAAGAGCAAGATAACTCCCAGGACGCGCGGCATAATCATAATAAATCCGAACAATCCCACCGGAGCCGTATATCCCAGGGAAGTCCTTGAGGACATCGTCAAGGTCTGCGTTGAAAACGATCTCGTTATTTTTTCGGATGAGATATATGACAGACTCGTTATGGACGGTATACAGCATATCTCCATAGCCTCGCTTACGGACGAAGTGCTTTGCGTAACGTTCAACGGACTGTCAAAATCCGACAGGATACCGGGACTGCGCTGCGGATGGCTGACGCTCAGCGGAGACCTTGAAAGCGCGACCGATTACATTGCGGCGCTCCATCTGCTTTCGTCAATGAGACTCTGCTCGAACGTCATAGCTCAATCTGTCATATCCGCGTCTCTTCGCGCCGAGGAGACGAACGATCCTCTTTATAAACCGGGCGGACGTATGTACGAGCAGCGGGAATTCGTTTATAACGCTCTTTGCTCCATTCCCGGCGTATCCGTGATAAAGCCGCGCGCGGCGTTTTACATATTCCCGAAGATCGATCTCGATATGTATGATATAACCGACGACGAACAGACGGCGCTGAGGCTTTTGCGTGAAAAGAAGGTGCTCGTCGTTCACGGCACCGGCTTCAATATAAAAACGCCGGATCACTTCCGCATGACTTATCTTGCACAGATCCCGACGTTGAAGACGGCTCTCGAGCGGATTGCGGATTTTTTGACTACGGTAAAAAAGAAGTAATAAAAGCTGTTCGGCGGCGCGGACGCGCCGCCGCTTTTTATATGATACGCGAAAAAAATCTTGACTTTTTTTCGCATCGGTGTTATTATATCAGCGAGCTTTTACGCTTTATCTGATCAATAAAGGAGTGGGTATTGTGGACGCGCACAGTCGAAGTAGATATTTCAAGATACTTATATGCACGGTTGTGAAAAACGATATTGCCGGCGCGACGGGAATACTCTCTTCGCGTGTCTTGTAAAGTGCTCGGAAAACGAGTTTTTCAGGCGTCTCCATGATATTGTTTTGCGCAGCGCCGTGCGTACGGCTCTGCGGATTTTTTTGCCCGTTTCGGGCGCAGAAAGGCTTTATGCCGAAAGAAAAGAGAGGTAATATCATGAGCGAAGTATGGTCTGATCTCCTTGCGCTTTTCAACGAAAAGCGTTTCGGAGAGCTCCGCGAAAAACTCGCGGCGACAAACGAAGTGGATATCGCGGAATTCTTATCCGCGCTTCCCGTCGAACAAACGTTAAAAATTTTCAGGACTCTTTCAAAGGATAAGGCGACCGACGTTTTCGCCTATCTTGATTCCGATATACAGCAGGAGATAATCAACGCGGCAAGCGACAAGGA